>Ga0209475_10000934_pt1 | contig 43706 bp, 38 predicted proteins | sample tdDd471_FD_187128 | JGI IMG/M metagenome (GOLD analysis project Ga0209475, IMG submission 187128) | Marine sediment microbial communities from the Atlantic coast under amendment with organic carbon and nitrate - tdDd47.1 (SPAdes)... | ecosystem: Environmental > Aquatic > Marine > Coastal >... | reverse complement strand
GGACCTTGCCATCCGGCCATGACATCAGTTTGCGGCGGACTTCCGTTTCCGTATCCGTGAGCGTCTTGCGCAGGGTTGCGATGACGGCATCGACACCGTATTCCGCGATCGCGTCGTCAACGCGCGCTTTCATGCGCATCGCGGCGAACAGCTTCGACTTCATGCCTTCGAGCTGCAGCTTCGGCTCGCGCACGGAGTTTTGCAGGAACGTCATGATGTCGCGGCGGAACTCGTAATTTTCGCCGACCAGGATTGGCGACATTTTCAGGCCTTCGTCGAACGGCGACTCCGCGGCCGACGGCATGCCGCCCGGCTCCGTCGCGCCGTTTTCGCCTTCGTGGACGATGGCGCCGGTAAAGCAAATCAGCTCGCCGTCGTGAAACACCGGGATCACGAGACTTTGATCCGTGTTGTGGATATTGCCGTAACGCGCATCGTTGTGCATGAACACGTCGCCGTCCTTGAGCCCGACGGTCGGATCGTCTTTCCAGTATTTCAGGATGAACCGGCGGGCCGACTCCAGCCCGCCGTCGAGATACAGCGCACCGATCACCGCCTCCATGGCGTCCGACAGGATGGTGTCGCTGGCGCGCGCGCCCGCCTCGTCCTCGCCGCGCGAGACGATCAGGTAACGGCCGAGCTCGATGTTGTGGGCCACCTCGGCCAGCGTCTCTCGCCGCACCAAGCTGACGTGGCGCTTGGCGATCGAGCCCTCGCGCTCGTGCGGGAACCGGTCCAGCAGGTGCTCGGCCAGGATCAGCGCGATCACCCGGTCGCCCAGGAACTCCAGCCTCTCGTAGGCGTTCCAGGCACGCGGCTCGGCGCTGGCATGGGTGACGGCCCGACGCAGGATATCCGGGTGATTGAAGGTGTGGCCGAGTGTCTCGGCCAGGCCGCCGAGGTCGCGTTCGGCCTCGCTCATCCGATGCTCTTCAGCAGGCGGCCGAACCGCGTCGCCGGCAGCCATTTCCAGATCTCGAAGATTCCGGCGCTCGCCGAGGTCGAATAGAAGATCACCTCGGCGCGTCCGACCAGGTTCTCCTTCGGAATGAAGCCGACCCGCGCGAACCGGCTGTCCACCGAGTTGTCGCGGTTGTCGCCCATCGCGAAGAAGTGGCCCTCGGGCACCCGGTAGACCCCGGTGTTGTCGTTCGACTGGTCGTCGCTGATCTCCAGGATACGGTGCTCGACGCCGTTCGGCAGGGTCTCGATGTACTGCTTCACGTCGGCCGGACGCCCGTAGCGGTCCTCGTCCCGATAGTCCTCGATCTGGCGCCGCTTCACCGGCTCGCCGTTGATGTAGACGATGCCGTCCTTGACCTGGATGGTGTCGCCCGGCAGCCCCATGATCCGCTTGATGTAGTCCGTGGTGTTGTCGGTCGGCAGCTTGAACACCACGACGTCGCCGCGCTTCGGTTCGGAATACAGGATCCGGCCGGGAATCAGCGGCAGCGACAACGGCAGCGAATGCCGGCTGTAGCCGTAGGAGAACTTCGACACGAACAGGTAGTCGCCCACCAGCAGCGTCGGGATCATCGACCCGGACGGGATGTTGAACGGCTCGTAAGCGAAGGTTCGGATGAACAGCGCGATACCCACGGCGATCAGGACCGTGCGGATCATTTCGCCGAATCCGCCCGCTTTTCTTACCGCCATGTGTCGAGATCTCGCTTGCATCGGAAGAATCGGACCGGTCGTCCAACCGCGGTCGGTATGCCGAATTTCCGCACCCGGGGCAAGAACCTGCGCCGGAAAACCGCACCGCCGCGACGATTCATCCTCCCGGTCATCCCCCGGTCATCCGCGGCTCATCCCCGGGCACGCTCGACCGAATTGATCACCGGCGTCGCGCGCAGGGCCGCGATGATGGTGGTCAGGTGGCGCACGTCGCCGACCTCCACGTCGATCAGCAGCTCGAAGAAATCCACCGACCGGGTGGTGATCTTCAGGTTGATGATATTGCCGCCGTTCTTGCCGATCACCGTCGACAGCGAGCCCAGGCTGCCGGGCTCGTTGGCGATCACGACGTCGAGTCGGCCGACATGCACCGAGGCACGCTCGGCATCCCAGCCGATGTCCAGCCAGCGCTCCGGCTCGTGATGGTAGTTCTCCAGGGTCTCGCAGTCGATCGTGTGGATCGTCACGCCCTTGCCGGTGGTGACGATACCGACGATCCGTTCGCCCGGCAGCGGGTGGCAGCAACGGGCGAAATGCACGGCCATGCCGTCGATCAGCCCGGTGATCGGGATCGCGTCCCGGCTGACCTTCTTCGGCTTGCCGCGGGCCCGGCCGATCGGCACCACGTTGGCCGGTTTCTCGGCCGGCCGGGTCGGCGGATAGGCCGCGTGCACGATCTCGACCGCACTGGTCAGCCCCTCGCCGACCCCGGCATACAGGTCCTCGACGGTCTCGGCCCGGAACTTCTCGGCCAGCGGCGCGACCGTCTTCTCGCTGAACGGATGGCCTTCCTGACGGAACGCCTTCTGCAGCATGGCCTTGCCGAGGTCGGAGAACTGCTGGCGCCGCTTCAGCCGGACGAAACGGCGGATCCGCGCCTTGGCCTTGCCGGTGACGACGAACTGCTCCCAGGTCGGCGACGGGGTCGAGGTCTTCGACGAGACGATCTCGACCTGGTCGCCGTTCTTGAGCTGGGTCTGCAGCGGCACCAGCCGGCCGTTGATCTTGGCGCCGACGCAGGTGTCGCCGACCTCCGAGTGCACCGCGTAGGCGAAGTCGATCGGCACCGAGCCCTGGGGCAGCGCGATCAGGTCGCCCTTCGGCGTGAAGCAGAACACCTGGTCCTGGTACATCTCGAGCTTGGTGTGCTCGAGGAACTCCTCGGGACCCGCCGCCTGGTCCAGGATGTCCAGCAGCTCCCTGATCCATCGGTACTGCCGGCCCTCGCTGGCGCCCGAGCCCTGCTTGTAGGACCAGTGGGCCGCGACGCCGAGCTCGGCGACCCGGTGCATGTCGCCGGTCCGGATCTGCATCTCGATCCGCTGGCGCTGCGGGCCGATGACCCCGGTGTGGAGCGAGCGGTAGCCGTTCGGCTTCGGCGTCGAGATGTAGTCCTTGAACCGCCCCGGGACGACCGGATAGCGGGCGTGGATCAGCCCGAGCGCGTGGTAGCAGGCCCCGACGTCGGCCACCACCAGCCGGAACGCCATGATGTCCGACAGCTGCTCGATGCCGACGTTCTTGCGCTGCATCTTCTGCCAGACCGAGTACGGCGTCTTCATCCGCCCGGCGATCTGGGCCTCGACGCCGCCCTCGGCCAGGGTGGTCCGCAGTTCCTCGATGATGCGCTCGACGAGGTCGCCGCCTTCGGAGCGCAGGAAGTCGAGCCGGGCCTTGATCGACGAGCGGGCGTCCGGGTTGATCTCGGCGAACGCCAGGTCCTCGAGCTCGTCCTTGATGTCGTTGATGCCGATCCGCGCCGCCAGCGGCGCGTAGATGTCCATGGTCTCGGCGGCGATCCGGCGGCGCTTCTCGGGCTTCCCGATGAAGTGCAGCGTCCGCATGTTGTGCAGCCGGTCGGCCAGCTTGACCAGCAGCACCCGGATGTCCTGGCTCATCGCCAGGACCAGCTTGCGGAGGTTCTCGGCCTGCTTGGTGCGGTCCGACTGCAGCTCGATCCGGGTCAGCTTGGTGACGCCGTCGACCAGCCGGGCGATCTCGTCTCCGAACATCTTTCGGATGTCGTCGAGCGAGGCGTCGGTGTCCTCGATGACGTCGTGCAGCAGGGCGGTGATGATGGTCCCGTGGTCGAGCTTCATCCGGGTCAGGATCCCGGCGACCTCGAGCGGATGCGAGAAGTACGGGTCACCGGACGCGCGCGTCTGGCTCCCGTGCATTTTCATCGCGTAGACATAGGCGCGGTCCAGGGCCGCCTCGTCGGCGGTCGGATCGTATGCCCGTACGGTTTCGACCAGTTCGTATTGCCGGATCATCGGACCCTACCTGCGATACCCCTGAAGGTAGGGCCGGCGCTCCGGGTTGGCGAGACGGGAACGTCAGTCCTCGTCGTTGAGCATTCCGTCGTCCACGTCCTCGAAACCACCGCCGCTCTCGCCATCTTCCTCGACCTGCATGCCCAGGTCCGATGCCGCACTCTCGTCCAGGGTCTCGCCCTCGGCCAGGCGACCGTCCAGGCCGGCCGCGCCGCCCAGACCCTCGCTGCCGATCAGGCGCTCCAGATCGTCGTCCTCCGGCTCGTCGACCTCGACGTGCTTCTGGAGGCCCTTGATCAGGCTTTCCTTCAGGACTTCGGAATCGACGGTCAGATCGGCGATCTCGCGCAGCGCGACCACCGGGTTCTTGTCGTTGTCGCGGTCGACGGTGATCTGCGAACCGGCGGAGATGTCGCGGGCCCGCTGGGCCGCGGCCATCACCAGGTCGAAGCGGTTCGGGATCTGGAGGATGCAGTCCTCGACGGTAACCCGCGCCATGGGAGCCTCTCGAATGCGGACGGAGAAAGTCGGCGAGCCGCGGAATATAGCGATGCGACCCTGGCGAAACAAGGACTATCCACAGCCCTCACGCATCCGGAATCGGCCGGATAGCCGGGCCGTCGGCCGGCAGGGCTGCGATCAGCTCGCCGACCCCCTCGCCGCCGACCGGATCGCGCCAGCCGGGCGCCACGTCGGCCAATGGCAACAGCACGAAGGCGCGCTCCCGGGCGCGGGGATGCGGCAGGATCGGCCCGCCCCCCTTCCCGTCCCGGATCCTGCCTTCGTAGTCGATCAGGTCCAGGTCCAGCGGCCGTGCCTCGTTGCGGACCTGTCGTACGCGACCGAACGCCGCCTCTACGGCGTGCAGCCGCTCCAGCAGCGCGACCGGATCGAGGCCCGTGCACACCAGGACCGCGCCGTTCACGTACCAGGGCTGGCCGGACGGCGGCACCGGCTCCGATTCGTACCAGCGCGAGATCGCGGTCACCGTGATGTCGGGCTCTCTCCCGAGGCGGTCGACGGCCGCCCGGCAAGTATCGAGCGGTGTCTCGAAGCCGTCGGCCGGCAGATTTGCGCCGATCGCGATTACGATCATCAAATTGATCCCGCCACGCAGCCCGACGGACCGGCGTTTCGTCTGTACACACACCGGTACCGCCCCATAGGATAGCGCCCGCTTCGCGTTGACCCGTGACACCGATGTGATCGACGGGATTTGGTTTGAAAATTGACGCGCGTTTGAACTCTATTTGAGAGGGCTATCGCCATGTTCTTCTACCCGCACGAGAAAATTGCCTTGTTCATCGACGGTGCGAACCTCTATTCCGCTGCGCGGGCGCTCGGTTTCGACATCGACTACAAGCGTCTACTCGAACTGTTCGGGAGCAAGGCGCATCTGATCCGTGCGTTCTACTACACCGCCCTGCTCGAGGACCAGGAGTACTCGCCGATCCGGCCGCTCGTCGACTGGCTGGACTACAACGGCTACAGCCTGGTCACCAAGCCGGCCAAGGAGTTCACCGACTCCCAGGGCCGCCGCCGGATCAAGGGCAACATGGATATCGAGCTGGCGGTCGACATGATGGAGATGGTCGACCGGCTGGACCACGTGGTGCTGTTCTCCGGCGACGGCGACTTCCGCTCGCTGATCGAGGCCGTGCAGCGCAAGGGCGTCCGCGCCACCGTGGTGTCGACGATCCGGTCGTCGCCGCCGATGATCGCCGACGAGCTGCGGCGCCAGGCCGACCAGTTCATCGATCTCGACCAGCTGGCCGGCGACATCGAGCGGGTGCACTCCGACCGGCCGCCGCGGCGCGACCGTGTCGCCCCGTCCTCGCCCGACAACTCGGGCAACGAGGACGACTACGACGACGACGAGATGCCCGCCGTCGTGACGCGCCGGACGCCGCGCCGCCCCGGCTACGACGGCGCCTGACCGCCGGCAATGATCGCCTCGCCCGCCGGACCCCGCTCGGCCGCCGACGCCGCGGCCGATCCTTCGCCGGATTGCCCGCACTGCCCCCGCCTGGTCGCGTTCCGGGAGGCCAACCGGGCCGCCTACCCGGATTTCTTCAACGCCCCGGTGCCGAGCTTCGGCCCGGTCGATGCCCGGCTGCTGATCGTCGGGCTGGCGCCCGGGCTGCGGGGAGCCAACCGGACCGGCCGCCCGTTCACCGGCGACTATGCCGGCGACCTTCTGTACGCGACCCTGGTCGGCCACGGCTTCGCGCGCGGCCGTTACGACAAGCGGCCGGACGACGGGCTCGAGCTCGTCGACTGCCGGATCACCAACGCGGTGCGGTGCGTGCCGCCGGAGAACAAGCCGGTCGGCGCCGAGGTCTCGGCGTGCCGGCCGTTCCTGGTCCGCACCATGGAGCAGATGCCGTCGCTGCGGGTGATCCTGGTGCTCGGGTCGGTGGCGCATGGCGCTACCCTGGCCGCCCTCGGGCTGCGCAAGTCGGCCTACAGGTTCGGGCACGGCGCGGTGCACCCGCTGCCCGACGGCCGCACCCTGGTCGGCTCCTACCACTGCTCGCGCTACAACACGAACACGGGCAAGCTGACCGTCGAGATGTTCGAGTCGGTGTTCGGCATCATCCGCGCACAGCTGGACGGCTAGACGCAGCCGGCGGCCTCGTACTGCGCCCGATACAGCTCCAGCATCCAGCGGTACTCGAAGCCGACCGGATACAGCACCGCCCCCGACAGGGCGGCGACGCCGAGCAGCTCGCTCGGCCGGATCCACTCGATGTACCAGAACAGGGCCGCCATCAGCAGCAGCAGCGGCCCCCAGACCTGGGCGGTCCCGGCGAACAGCAGCAGGTGGATCTCGAACGGGTACAGAAGCTTCTCGCCGGCCTCGAGCGAGGGTTTCATCCAGCAGGTCGACGACGGATCGACGAGAGCCAGCACCAGGACGACCGCGTCGAGCAGCACCAGCACCAGGATCGGCGCGGTGACGACCGCGACGGCGACGATCGGCTTGTAGCGCGCCCGGCGGCTCGGCGGTGTGCCAGCGTCGCCGGGACGGTCGCTCATGCGCGTTCCCGCATGATCCGGGACTTCTGGCGCTCCCAGTCCCGCTTCTTCGCGTCCTCGCGCTTGTCGGCCAGCTTCTTGCCGCGCGCCAGGCCGATCTCCAGCTTGGCGATGCCGCGGTCGTTGAAGTACAGCGCGATCGGCACCAGCGTGTAGCCCTCGCGCCGGATCAGGCCGAGCAGGCGGTTCATCTCGCGCTTGTGGACCAGCATCCGGCGGATCCGCCGCGGCTCGTGGTTGAACGGCGCGGCCGGCTTGTACTCCGGGATGTGCGCGTTGATGAGCGCGAGCCCGCCCTGGTACTCCCCGGCATACGCCTCGTTGATCGAGGCGCGGCCCTCGCGCAGCGACTTGACCTCGGAGCCGGTCAGCATCAGACCGGCCTCGATGGTGTCCTCGATCTGGTAGTCGAAACGGGCCCGCCGGTTCCGCGCCACTTCCCGGCGGGCGCCTTGGCTGCCCGCCATGACGCCCTCACTGTATCCGTCGGTTAGTTCAACAACCCGGCATGCCGCATCGCATCCTCGACGCGGCGCTTGCTGGCCTCGGCGATCTCGACGATCGGCAGCCGGGCCGTGCCGTCGCAGAGCCCCAGCAGCTTGGCCGCGTACTTCACCGGCCCCGGGCTTGTCTCGCAGAACAGCGCCGCATGCAAGGGCTGCAGGCGCTCGTTGATCGAGAACACGGTGTCGAGGTCGCGGCGCTGCCAGGCCTCGTGCATTTCGGACAGCGGCTTCGGCGCCACATTGGCGGTCACCGAGATGCAGCCGTGCCCGCCGTGCGCAAGGTACGGGACGATCGAGGCGTCCTCGCCGGAAAGCTGGGTGAAGTCGGCGCCGATCGCCATCCGGGTCTTGATCGGACGGACCAGATCGGCGGTTGCGTCCTTGACGCCGACGATGCGCGGCAGCTCCGCCAGCCGGGCCATGGTCTCCACCGTCATGTCGACGATCGAGCGGCCCGGGATGTTGTAGATGATCACCGGGATCTCGGCGCAGTCGTGGACCGCCTTGAAGTGCTGGTACAGCCCTTCCTGGGTCGGCTTGTTGTAGTACGGCGTCACGTGCAGCACCGCGTCGGCACCGGCCTCCTTGGCGTGCCGCGTGAAGTCCATCGCCTCGGCGGTCGAGTTCGAGCCGGCGCCGGCGATCACCGGGACCCGGCCGCGGGTCTCGTCGATGCAGATCTCGACGACCCGCTTGTGCTCCTCGTGGCTGAGCGTCGGGCTCTCGCCGGTGGTCCCGACCGGCACCAGGCCGTGGGTGCCGTTGGCGATCTGGAAGTCGACGAGTTTCCGGAACGCCGCTTCGTCCACCTCGCCATCCTTGAACGGCGTGATCAGGGCGACCAGCGACCCCTTGAACATCGGCTCTCCGAATGCGTAACCCATCGGCTTCCTCCCCGAACGGCGACTTCACATGTCGCGGAGGCGGACCTTACGCCGCGGTATCCCTTGGGGCAAGGCTTGCCGCCCCCCTCCCGCGAACCCCCGGAACGGGGTATGATGCTGTGCGTTGCAGAATGCAGACGACCGAAGCGGCGAGCCCTAAATGCCCTGGCCCTGGCGGCAATCAGCCTCACTCCGTTCCCGACACCCGCAAGGCCCGACCGGCCGCTCTTTGAGCGTACGCGCGGCCGCACTCGCCATAGCGCTGGGGCTGCCCGTCGGCCCGGCGTTCGCCGAGACGACGGCCCCCCGGCCGGTGCCGAGACCCTCGGTGACCGCTCCGGTCGCCAGTGCCGACGCCGCACCCGCACTGACCGCTGAGGCCCCGCCGCTTCCGACCAATCGGCCGCAGGTCGCCGAAGGACGCCTGCCGCCCGGCGACTCCGCGTGGCGGACTGCGCTGGCGTTCGCGGAGGACGGCGACTGGAACGCGGCGCTCGCCGTGCCCGGCCGCACCGACGACCCGGATCTCGCGGCGGTCCTGACCTGGTTGACCCTGCTGGACGAGGGCCGCCCCGCCGACTTCGCCGGGGTTGCCGCGTTTCTCACCGAGCATCGGGACTGGCCGGGCGAGTACCAGCTCGAGCTGAGGGCCGAGCGGCTGATGCCGGCCTCGCTGCCGGCGTCGACCCGGGTGCTCTGGTTCCAGGCGCACCCGCCGCGCACCACCGAGGCCCGCCTCGCCTATCTCGACGCCCTCGACAGCACCGGGGCGACCGACAAGCTGGTCGAGCCGGTCCGAGAGGCTTGGCGCGAGCTCGATCTCGGCAACAAGGCCCTGAAGGACTTCCTGGCCCGCTACGGCAAGTACCTGCGGCCGATCGATCATCGGGACCGGTTGGACGAGATGCTGTGGCGGGGCAAGACGGCAGCGGCGACGCGCACCTTCCCGCTGGTCTCCGACGGCTTGCGCAAGCTGGCCGATGCCCGCATCCGGCTGCGCGAGGGGCGCGGCGGCGTCGACCGGGCGATCGACGCGGTACCGGCCGAGCTGCGGGACGATCCCGGCCTGCTGTACGAACGCATTCGCTGGCGCCGGCAGCGTGGCATAGTGACCGGCGCGCGCGAGCTGCTGTTCGAGGCTCCGCCGAAACCGGAGTTCGAGGCCCTGTGGTGGCGCGAGCGGTCATGGCATATCCGCGAGGCGCTCGACGCCGGCGACGTCCAGGACGCCTACCTGCTGGCGGCCTCGCACGTACAGCGCGGCGGCGTCGCCTTTGCCGAAGCGGAGTGGCTGGCCGGCTGGATCGCCCTGCGGTTTCTCGGCCAGGCCGAGGACGCGCTACGGCACTTCAAGATGCTGTACGAGAACGTGTCCACGCCGATCAGCCTCGGCCGGGCCGCGTACTGGGCCGGCCGTGCCGCCGAGGCGATGGGAGACACTGCCGAGGCGCGCGAGTGGTACAAGCACGGCGCCGAGCAGCCGACCACCTTCTACGGCCAGCTCGCAGCGGCCCGCCTGGGCGCGACCGAGATCGCGCTGGACCGGACCCCGCCGCTGTCCCCGGCGGATCTGCAGAAATTCCGGTCTCGCGACCTGGTACGTGCAACCGAGGCGCTGATCCGGGTCGACCGCCGAAAGCTGGCCGAGCGGTTCCTGCGAACCCTGGCGTACCAGGCCGAGGACGAGACGGCGTCGCTCGCGGTGGCCGAGCTGGCGGCACGCAGCGGCTACCGGTCGACGGCGGTCTACGCGGCTCGGCGGGCGGCCCGCACCGGCACCTCGCTGATCGACATCGGGTACCCGCTCCTGGAGGCGTTGCCGGACGACGCACCCGAGCCGGCACTGGTACACGCCATCATCCGCCAGGAGAGTGGGTTCGACTCGGACGCGGTCAGCCGGGTCGGCGCCCGCGGCCTGATGCAGCTGATGCCCGGTACCGCCAAGCACACCGCCAAGGCCGCCGGCGTGGACTACGACCTCGGATCGCTGATCGCCGACCCCGGCTACAACATCAGGCTCGGGCGTGCCTACCTCAACGAGATGATCGAGCGGTTCGGCGGCCAGTACGTGCTGGCGATCGCCGCCTACAACGCCGGCCCGCAGCGCGTGAACCAGTGGATCGCCCGGTACGGGCACCCGGCTTCGCCCGACGTCGACGTCGTCGACTGGATCGAGAAGATCCCGTTCTCCGAGACCCGGAACTACGTGCAGCGCGTCCTCGAGGGGCTGCACGTCTATCGGGGCCGACTTCCCCGGGCGCCGGCCTATGCCGCGTCGACGGATAGCTGGCGCCCGCAAGCGGTGTGGTGCGTTTACAGCTGCGGCGTGCTGCTCGACGCACAACAGGCAGCGCTACCCAGGGAGAAGAAGTAATGACCGAACGCCTGAGCGGCATCGAGGCCTGCGTGTTCGATGCCTACGGCACGCTGTTCGACGTGCATTCCGCTGTCGCCCAATGCCGCGACCGCTTCGGCCTGGAGGCCGGCGCCGCGCAGACCATGTCGGACACCTGGCGGACCCGCCAGCTCCAATATTCCTGGCTTCGGTCGCTGATGGGACGGCACGTCGACTTCTGGCAGGTCACGGGCGAGGCCCTGGATTTCGCCCTCGACACCGCGTTCGGCGTCGGCAAGGCACCCGGCGGACTGCGCCGGGCGCTGATGGACAGCTACCTGACCCTGCACACCTATTCCGAGGTTCCCGCGGTCCTGCGCAAGCTCAAGGACGGCGGCATGAAGACCGCCATCCTGTCGAACGGCTCCCCGATGATGCTCGAGAAGGTATGCGCCAGCACCGGGGTCGACGCGGTGCTCGACGCCGTCCTGTCGATCGAGGACGTCGGGATCTACAAGCCGCATCCGAGCGTGTACAAGCTGGCGGTCGACCGCCTCGGCCTGAGCGGCCCGGCCGCCGTCAGCTTCCAGTCCTCGAACGCCTGGGATGCCGCCGCGGCCTCCGCCTTCGGGTTCAAGGTCGTGTGGTGCAACCGGTTCGGCCAGGCCCGCGAGCGGTTGCCCGGATCGCCGGACATCGAGGTCACCAGCCTGACCGACCTGCCGACCATCGTCGGCCTCTGAAGCGGCGGCGCGCACGGCCGTGCGTGAGCGCTTCGTCAGCAACCGGTCGGGTCGCCGCATCCACGTCTCGGACTGGGGCGACCCGCTGGACCTGCGCACCCCGGTGCTCGGGCTGCCGGGCTACGCCCGAACCGCGCGCGACTTCGAGCACGTCGCCGAGCGCCTGGCGCCCCGGCGCCTGGTCTCGCTCGACTACCGGGGCCGCGGACGCTCCGACTACGAGGACGACTGGCGGGCCTACGACCCGCGTACCCTGGTGGACGACGTCCGGCAGGTGGCGGTCGCGACGGGGCTGCACCGGTTCGTCGCGATCGGCACGTCGCTCGGCGGGATCCTGGCGATGGCGCTGGCCGTCGCCATGCCGGCCGCCCTCGCCGGCGCCGTGCTCAACGACGTCGGCCCGGCGGCGGTCACCGGCGGCGCCGACTACCTGATCGACTACATGGGCCGCGACCGCCCGCAGTCCGACTGGCCCGGCGCCGTCGCCGAGCTGCAGCGGAACATCCCGAACCTGTCGTTGCGGACCGACGAGGAGTGGCTGGCGTTCGCCCGCAACACGTTCCGGCGGGGCGAGGACGGGATGCTGCACATCGACTGGGACCCGGCGATCGTGAAGCCGCTGCAGGCGGGTGCGGCGCAGTCGACCGACCTGTGGCCGCTGTTCAACGCACTTCGCCCGTTCCCGGTGCTTGCCATCCGCGGCGAAGTGTCGATGCTGCTGTCCGCCGAGACCTTCGACGCCATGGCCGTGGCGCACCCGCGGATGCGCCGGGTGACCCTGGACGGGGTCGGACATGCGCCGACCCTGGATGAACCGATCCTGCGTGAGACCCTCGATGACTTCCTCGACAGCCTCTGAGCTTCCGACCGTCGCCGACATCCGCGAGGCGGCCGGGCGGCTGTCCGACGTCGCGGTGCGCACGCCCTTGCTGGAATCCCCGCTGCTGAACGCCAAGCTGGGCGGCCGCCTGCTGGTGAAGGCCGAGCCGCTGCAGCGCACCGGGTCGTTCAAGTTCCGCGGCGCCTACAACCGGATCGCCCTGATTCCGGAGGCCGACCGGGCCAAGGGCGTGGTCGCGGTCTCGTCCGGCAACCACGCCCAGGGCGTCGCCGCGGCCGCCCGGCTGTTCGGGCTGGCAGCGACCGTCGTGATGCCGGACGACGCGCCGGCCATCAAGCGCGCCAACACCGAGGCCCTCGGCGCCACCGTCGTCCCCTGCGACCGCTACCGCGACGACCGCAACGCCATGGTCCGGGAGATCGCGGACCGCACCGGCGCCACGCTGGTCAAGCCGTACGACGATCCGGGCATCATCTCCGGCCAGGGCACGATCGGGCTGGAGATCGCCGCGCAGCTCGCGGAGATCGGCGCCCAGGCCGATGCAGTGCTGGTGTGCTGCGGTGGCGGCGGGCTGGTGTCCGGCACCGCCCTGGCGCTGTCCGAGACCGCCCCCGGCGTTCCGGTCTGGTGCGTGGAGCCCGCGGCCTTCGACGACACCCGGCGGTCCCTGGCGGCCGGCGAGCGTCTGGGCAATGCGCCCGAGGCCCGCTCGATCTGCGACGCGCTGCTGTCGCCGATGCCGGGCGAGCTGACCTTCGCGTTGAACAGCCGGCTGCTGGCCGGTGGCCTCGCGGTCGACGACGACGAGGTCCGCCACGCGATGCGGGTCGCGTTCGAGTCCCTGAAGCTCGTGGTCGAGCCGGGCGGCGCGGTCGCGATCGCCGCGGCCCTGACGGGCAAGATACCGACGGTCGGGCGCACCACCGTCGTGGTCGCCTCGGGCGGCAACGTCGATCCTGAGAGCTTCAGGCAGGCGCTGGCGGCCTGACGGCCGCCGCCCCGCCCAATTCAGCCGGAGATCAGCTGCCGGCTGCGACCGGCGACGGCGACGATACGGTCGACGTCGAGGTCTCGCTCTGGACCGACGGCTTGATCGGCTCCAGCCGCGGCAGCACCTTCTTCTCGCCTTCCGGCGGGAAGTGGCGGCAATTGCCCTCGAAGAACGCGCCGGGCTCGATCGACAGGCGCTCCTGCACCACGTCGGCGATCACCCGGGCAGTCTTGATCAGGGTGACGTGCCGGGCCTTGATCTGACCGGTGACCGATCCGGCGATCACCACCGTCTCCGCCTCGATCGCACCCCGCACCGTCGCCGAGCTGCTGACCGTCAGCTTCTTCGAGACGATGTCGCCCTCGACCGTGCCGTCGACCTGGATGTCGCCGCCGCTGTTCAGGTTGCCGTTGATCGACAGGTCCGAACTGATGATCGACGGCGCCGCAGGCTTCGGAGCCGTCGACGTCTCGGGTTTGTTAGTTTGTTTCTTTGGACTGAACATAGGCGCCCGCCTTCAGAAATTTGGCCGGATTCAGAGCCCTGCCGTGATAGCGGACCTCGTAGTGGACGTGAGGTCCGGAACTCCGGCCACTCGACCCCAGAAGTCCGATCGTCCGGCCGAGCTTAACGGACTCTCCCCGTCGGACCACGATCTTAGCGAGATGGGCATACCGCGTCATCAATCCGTGGCCGTGGTCGATCTCCACCACCCGACCGTAGGCCCGGCGCCGTCCCGCGAACACCACGGTACCGTCGGCCGTGGCCGTCACCGGCTCCTTGTAAGGGCCGGCCATGTCCAGGCCGTCATGCATGGCGCGCCGACCGTTCAGCGGGTCGACGCGCGGGCCGAAGCGGCTCGAGATCCGGTAGTTCGAGACCGGGGGAATCAGCGGCAGCGCCACGAACACCCCGCGCAGCGCCTCCCAGCGCTCCAGCCGCTGGGTCAGCGAAACCCGCAGGGAGTCCTCGTCGTCGTCGACCTGCATGTCCGGGTGATACGGAACGAACGGACCGCCCTGCCCCATGATCTGCTTGGCCGGCAACGGCGCGATCACGTCGAGCTTCAGCCCGGTACGTTTGATGACTTCCTCGACCGTGCGGATGTTGGCCTGGGCGCGGTCGGAGATCCGGCGCAGCTCGGTGCGGTGCGCGTCCCGCTCCTCCTCGAGCACGCGCTGCAGCGAGGACAGCTGGTTGCGCAGCCCGTCATTGTCCGAGGCAATCGCGCTGCGCTCCAGGATGATGGTGCGCAGATCGCCCTTCAGCGCCTTCACGTTGTTCTGCAGCAGCGCGATCTTGGAATTGGAGGATTCGAGCTCGTTGTGCAGGCCCCAGAGCTGATCGTCGAGCGCGGCGCGTTCCGCGGCGATCTCGGCCTTCTCGGCCTCGATGGTCTCCAGGTGCCGGCGCAGCGTGCCGATATGGGCCTCGAGCGCGTTGTTCTTGCCGGTCATCTGCCGCAACTCGGAACCGAGCAGCTCGAGCTGGTCGCCCAGCGCCACCCTGGCGTTGGTGATCCTCGCCCGCTCCTTCTCGGAGGTGCGCAGCGCCACCTCGGTGGTGTTGAGGTCCTGCTTCAACGCCTCGTTCTGGGTGAACAGCCGCCGCAGGTGCGCCTCGGTCTCCTTCAGGTCGCGGGTGATCCCGACGATCGAGAGCTGGTAGTCGGAAACCTGGTCGAGCAGTTTGCGGTAGGCCTGACGGGAACGGTCGATCGAGTCGTTCTTGGCGAGGATCATCGACTCTTGAGTGTAGTAGCCGACGGTCGTGAACCCTACCCAGCCGGCGACCACGAGCCAGCCACCCAGTACCGCGAGCTGCAACCCGGTGGTCAGCCGGATGTAGCTGGTCTCACCATCGGTGCGGAGGATGATCTGTCGCTCGGGGAAAAACCGGAGTACGCCACCCTTCAGGCGATCCGCCCACCCTACGGCGTCGTCTGTCATGCGGCCACCCCCCGTCGATTACGTTCGTGTGGACCGGGCCTGCCCGCCCGACCTTTGCGTACTCGTCTCTCCCATGCGGCACGCGCAAATTAGCTTTCGAAGCTATCATAGGCAAGGAATTGCCGCACCCGGAGCGCTGCGTGGAGCGGGACGTAGACCTTGACGACCAGATCCGCGGCGTCGCCATGGCCGTGCGGCATTGGTTCGATGTCCGCGATCTGGAGACCCTGCAACGCGAGGTTGGTATCCTGCCCGCCCGTGACGGAGCCGGCGGAGGCAAGGGCTACGACAAGCATCGCCGGGTTCTTACGGTTACCGCGCTGCCACCGCAGATCGTAAGACTGAAGGCCGACGCGCCGATGGCGACCCTGCATTACATGCAGGACGTGTACGACGACGGCACATTGCGGGCGGACCCCTGGCGCTGGTGGTTCGCCTGGGTCGCGGTCGAGCTGATCTCCCGGGTCGGGCCGGACCGGGACGGATCGGTGACCCGACGATTCGTCGCAGAGGACCCGTCGATCGAGACCGTGCGGGTCTCGGCCCCGCGCTGGCTCGCCGCCAATCCCCTGCGGCTGCGGCTGATCGAGCGGCGCCTGGCGGAGCTGGTCGACCGGGCATTCGATCCGACCGCGTCGCCCGGCCGGACCATCCAGGAACGGCTGCACGGCAACCTCGCCGGCAATCTCGCGCGCACCCTGGTGGACGCCATGGCCGCGGAAGCGGCAAGAATCGCCGTGGCGATCACACACCGGCTCGACGAGCGGGCACGCCGGGGCTGACCGGCCGGGAGTGACTGGCCGGGAGTGACTGGCCGGGTCGCGACAGGCCGGGTCGCTCAGTCCGGGCCGGCCGCCAGCCCGCCGGGCCGCCGGGGATCCGCGAACCCGCGATAGCCTTCCGGAACCCGCCGCACGTTCTGGACCGTAGCCCCGGAGCGCCGGACCGCCACCCGATGCCCCATCGCTTCCAGCAGCGCGACGGTGTCCGGCGAGAAGCCCTCCTCGAGCCGCAACTCATCCGGCAGCCACTGGTGATGGATCCGCGGCGCCAGGGTCGCCTCGGCCAGGTTCATGCCGTGGTCGAGGGTGTTCACCAGATACTGCAGCACCGAGGTGATGATCCGGCTGCCGCCCTGCCCGCCGGTGGCGATGGCGGTCGCGGTCCCGTCCAGCACCAGGGTCGGCGACATCGAGGACAGCGGCCGCTTGCCGGCCTCGATGGCGTTGCCCTCGCCCTGCACCAGCCCGAAGGCGTTGGCGGCGCCCGGGCGGGCGGCGAAGTCGTCCATCTCGTTGTTCAGGAAGATGCCGGTGCCTTCCGCCACGATCCCGGTCCCGAACGCGAAGTTCAGGGTGGTGGTCAGGGCCACCGCCATGCCGTCCCGGTCCATCACCGAAAGGTGGGTGGTGTTGTTGCTCTCGTAGGCCTTCGGCTCGCCGGGACCGAGGGACTTCGACTCGGTGGCCCGCTGCAGGTCGATCCCGGCGCGCAACGTCGCGGCATAGTCCTTCGAGATCAGGCCGGTGAGCGGCACGTCGAAGAACGCCGGATCGGCGATGTGCTTGAAGCGGTCGGCATAGGCCCGCCGCATGGTCTCCGCCATCCGGTGCAGGGTCGCCGCCGAGCCGAACCCGAGCTCGGCGATCGGCCAGCCCTCCAGCACGTTCAGCATCTGGATCAGCAGGGCGCCGCCGGAGCTCGGCGGCGGCATCGAGACGATCTCGACGCCGCGGTAGGTCCCGCGCACCGGCTCGCGCACCACGGTCTTGTATTCGGCCAGATCGCCCTCGTCGATCAGGCCGTCGTGCCGCCGCATCTCGTCGGCGATCGCGACCGCGATCGGGCCGCGGTAGAACCCGTCAGGGCCGTCGCGGGCGATCAGCGAGAGCGTGTTGGCGAGATCGGGCTGCCGGAACGTCTCGCCGGGCAGGTGGGCGCCGCCGTCGGGCCTGGCGACCACCACCTTCGACTGCGGCCAGCGGTACAGCCGCTCCTGCGAGCGGGCGATGTCGCGGGCCAGGGCCCGGGTCATCGGGAACCCGTCGCGCGCCAGCGCGATCGCCGGCTCGATGACCCGGTCGAGCGGCCAGGTCCCCCAGCGGGCCAGCGCATCGGCGTATCCGGCGACGGAGCCCGGGACCCCGACCGACCGGTGCGAATAGCGCGCCAGCCGGTTGTCGACCTCGCCGTCCGGCCCCAGGAACAGCTCCCGCACGGCGCGTCCCGGTGCGGTCTCTCGGAAGTCGAGGGCGACCGGCGGCGACCCGTCGGCCGGTCGCACCAGCATGAAGCCGCCGCCGCCGAGGTTGCCGGCCTGCGGCAGCGTGACCGCGAGGGCAAAGCACGTCGCGATCGCGGCATCGACGGCGTTGCCGCCGGCCGCCAGCACCTCGACCCCGATGCGGGTGGCCGTCGCCTCCCGGCTGGTCACCATGCCGTAGCGCGCCTCGGCCGGGATGATCCGGTCGCCGCGGTCGAGCTCCGGTACGACGATCGACGCTTCCGCCGGCCCGGCTGCACCGAGCAACGCCAAGCCGCCGCCGGCCAGGAAAGCGCGCCGGCCGAGCCGCGGGCCGAAGCCCGTTGGGAGACGATGTCGCTGGCTCACCGAATGGTCCTCCGCCCGTCGTCTTCGGGACAATAAGCGTCCGATGCCGGTCTCGCCACCCGCCAGCGGTTGTTGCAGAGTGGCGCCGCAGGGAGGGTCTCATGGCCGAGTATTCCGTTCTCAGCCTGGTGCGCAATGCATTCGGCGGCCACCGGCGATGGATCCGCGCCTGGCGCGATCCCGAGCCGAAGAAGCGCTACGACGTGATCGTGATCGGCGGCGGCGGCCACGGCCTGGCCACCGCCTACTACCTGGCGCGCAACCACGGCATCACGAACGTCGCGGTGCTGGAGAAGGGCTACATCGGCGGCGGCAACGTCGGCCGCAACACCACCATCGTCCGCTCCAACTACCTGCTCGACGGCAACAACCATTTCTACGAGCACTCCCTCAAGCTGTGGGAGGGGCTCAGCCGCGACCTGAACTACAACGTGATGTTCAGCCAGCGCGGCGTGCTCAACCTCGCGCACTCCGACGGACAGATGGACGCCTACGCCCGGCGGGGCAATGCCATGCGCCTGAACGGGGTTGATTCCGAGTTGCTGGACCGCGAGGGCGTGCGCCGGCTCTACCCGTACCTCGACTACTCCGAGGACGCCCGGTTCCCGATCTACGGCGGCCTGCTGCAGCCGCGCGGCGGCACCGCCCGGCACGACGCCGTCGCCTGGGGCTTCGCGCGCGGCGCCGACCGGCTGGGCGTCGACATCATCCAGAACTGCGAGGTCACCGGGTTCGAGCGCTCGGGCGGCCGCATCACCGGCGTGCAGACGACCCGCGGCACCATCGGCTGCGGCCGGGTCGGCATGGCGGTCGCTGGCAACACCAGCCGGGTCGCGCAGATGGCCGGCCTGGAGCTGCCGATCGAGAGCCATGTGCTGCAGGCCTTCGTCACCGAGCCGCTGAAGCCGCTGATCGACGGCGTGATCACCTTCGGGGCCGGGCACTTCTACATCAGCCAGTCCGACAAGGGCGGGCTGGTGCTGGGCGGCGACATCGACTTCTACAACTCCTACGCCCAGCGCGGGAACCTGCCGACCGTCGAGCACGTGATGGCGAACGGCTGTGCGATGATGCCGAACCTGCGGCGGCTGCGGATCCTGCGGAGCTGGGGCGGCATCATGGACATGTCGATGGACGGCAGCCCGATCATCTCGAAGACCCCGATCGACAATCTCTATCTCAACGCCGGCTGGTGCTACGGCGGCTTCAAGGCGACGCCGGGATCCGGCTGGGTGTTCGCCCACACCATCGCCGAGGACCGGCCGCACCCGTTCAACGAGCCGCTGTCGCTGGAGCGGTTCGCGACCGGCCACCTGCTGGACGAGGGCGGCAAGGGGCCGACCCCGAAGCTGCACTGAGCGCGGGAGCAAGCAGATGATCCGCATCCCCTGCCCGTACTGCGGCCCGCGCGACCACGACGAGTTCAGCTATGCCGGCGACGCCACCAAGGTGCGCCCGGCCGATCCGGCGGCGGCGACGCCCGAGGACTGGCACCGCTACGTCTACCTGCGCGACAATCCGCGCGGCGCACACCTGGAGTACTGGCACCACGTCCAGGGCTGCCGGGCCTATGTGAAGGTGCTGCGCGACACCGCCACCCACGAGGTGCTGGCCGCCGGCCTGCCGTCCGACGACCTGGAGGCCGGGCGATGACCGGCCGGGGCTTCGAGCAGAGCCACCGGTTGCCGGCCGGCGGGGCCGTCGACCGCCGGCGTCCCCTCGCCTTCCGGTTCGACGGTCGCGAGTACCGCGGCTATGCCGGCGACACCCTGGCCTCGGCCCTGCTGGCCAACGGGGTGCGCGTGGTCGGGCGCAGCTTCAAGTACCACCGGCCGCGCGGCGTGCTGACCGCCGGGCCGGAAGAGCCGAACGCCCTGGTCGAGCTGCGCAGCGGCGCCCGTATCGAACCGAACACCCGTGCCACCATGGTCGAGCTGTTCCACGGGCTCGAGGCGACCAGCCAGAACCGCTGGCCGTCGCTGCGGTTCGACGCCCTCGAGGTGAACGACCTGCTGTCGCGCTTCCTGGTCGCCGGCTTCTACTACAAGACCTTCATGGGATTTCCGGGCTGGCACTTCTGGGAAAAGCGCATCCGCGCCGCCGCCGGCATGGGCCGGGGCACCACCGAGCCGGATCCCGACGGCTACGAGACCATGAACGCGCATTGCGACGTGCTGGTGGTCGGCGGCGGGCCGGCCGGGCTGGCGGCGGCGCTGGCGGCCGGCCGCACCGGCGCCCGGGTGGTGCTGCTGGACGAGACCGACGGCCTCGGCGGCCGGCTGCGCAGCGACCGCGAGACCCTCGACGGCGCCCCGGCCCTGCGCTGGGCGGAGGCGGCGGCGGCCGAGCTGGCCGACCTGCCGGAGGTCACGGTGCTGACCCGCACCACCGGCTTCGGCATCTACGACGGCAACGTGGTCGGCGCGGTCGAGCGGGCGGCCGATCACCTGCCGGTGCCGCCGGCCCACGTCGCGCGCCAGCGGCTCTGGCACATCCGGCCGCGCCGGGTGATCGTCGCCGCCGGTGCGATCGAGCGGCCGCTGGTGTTCGGCGGCAACGACCGGCCGGGCGTGATGCAGGCCGGTGCGGTGCGGACCTACCTGAACCGCTTCGCCGTGGCGCCCGGCCGCCAGGCCGTGGTGGTCGCCAACAACGACGACGGCTACCGAACCGCCCTCGACCTCGCCGCCGCCGGCGTCCACGTCGCCCAGGTCGTCGACACCCGAAGCGTCGGCCGCGGCGAGTGGTGGCGCAAGGCGGTGGACGCCGGCCTCGACGTCGTCGACGGCGCCGCCGTCACCAATGCCTACGGCCGCATGGGCCTGGTCGGCTGCGACGTCACCCGGATCGACGGCAACGGCGGCACGGCCGGCGACAGCCGCTTCGTGCCGTGCGACCTGATCGCCACCTCCGGCGGCTGGGCCCCGTCGATCCACCTGCACAGCCATGCCGGCGGCAAGGCCGAGTGGGACGAAGCGATCGCCGCCTTCGTGCCGGGCGCGGTGCGGGCCGGCGTGACCACGATCGGCGCCTCCGCCGGCCGGTTCGCGCTGTCCGACTGCCTGGCCGACGGCTTCCGAGCCGGCGCCGAGGCCGCCCGGGACTGCGGCTTCGGCAGTGGCACCGCGCCGGACGCGCCGAAGGCCGAAGAGCCTTCGGTCGCGCCGTTGCAGGCGATCTGGTCGGTCCCGGGCACGCCGGGCAGAAAGGTGAAGCGGTTCGTCGACCACCAGGACGACGTGACGGTCGAGGACATCGGTCTCGCCCACCGCGAGGGCTTCGTCTCGGTCGAGCACCTCAAGCGCTACACCACCCTCGGCATGGGCACCGACCAGGGCAAGACCTCGAGCACCGCCGGACATGCCCTGATGGCGGAGCTGCGCGGTCAGCCGATCCCGGCGGTCGGCACAACCACCTTCCGGCCGCCCTACACCCCGGTGGCCATGGGCGCGTTCGCCGGCCGCGCCGCCGGCCGCCACCTCGCCCCGATCCGCCGCACCGCCCTGCACGACTGGCACGCCGCCAACGGCGTGGTGTTCGTCGAGGCCGGGCCGTGGCTGCGCCCGCAGTACTACCTGCAGCCGGGCGAGGCGAACTCGAAGGAGGCGATGGACCGGGCGATCACCGAGGAGGTGGTGGCCACCCGCACCAGGGTCGGAATCTCCGACGTCTCCAGCCTCGGCAAGATCGATGTCCAGGGGCCGGACGCCGCCGGGTTCCTGAACCGGGTGTACTGCAACGGCTTCGCCAAGCTGCCGATCGGCAAGGCGCGCTACGGGCTGATGCTGCGCGAGGACGGGCTGGTCGACGACGACGGCACCACCTCGCGGCTGGCCGAGACCCACTTCCTGATGACCACCACCACGGTGCACGCCGCCAAGGTGCTGGCCGACCTGGAATGGTACCTGCAGGTGGTGTGGCCGGAGCTCGACGTGCGGGTGTCGTCGGTGACCGAGCAGTGGGCCGGCATGGCGCTGGCCGGGCCGCGGGCGCGCGACGTGCTGGCGGCCGCGATCGACCCGGGCACCGCCGACGTCTCGAACGAGGCCCTGCCGTTCCTCGGCGTGACCACCACGGCGACGATCCGCGGCGTGCCGGTGCGGATCTTCCGGATCAGCTTCTCCGGCGAGCTCGGATACGAAATCAACGCCCCGGCCGACTGGGGCATCGACGTCTGGGAGGCCCTGATGCAGGCCGGCGAGCCGCACGGCATCCGCCCGTACGGGCTCGAGGCCATGGGCATCATGCGGATCGAGAAGGGCCACGTCGCCGGGGCGGAGCTGGACGGCCGGACCACGCCTGACGACCTCGGGCTCGGCCGCATGGCCAGCACCGCCAAGTGGTATGTCGGCCGCGGCATGCTGGACAAGCCGGCCTTCACCGATCCGGATCGGCCGAAGCTGGTCGGGCTGGTGCCGGTCGACGGCAGGACCCGGATCCGCGCCGGCGCGATCCTGGTCGAGGACCCGGACGCGCCGACCCCGATCCCGAAGCTCGGCCACGTCACTTCCAGCGCCTACCTGTCGCCGACGGTCGGCCACCCGATCTGCCTGGCCCTGCTGGCGCGCGGGCGCGAGCGCATCGGCGAGGAGGTCTGGGCGGTGTTCCCGACCCGCAACCAGCGGATCCGGGCGCGGGTGACCGAGCCCTGCTTCGTCGATCCGAAGGGGGAGAAGCTGCATGGCTGACGCGATCACCCTTCCCGCTCGCCGGTCGCCGCTCGATGCGGTCTGGCAGCCCGGCGACTACGGCGCGACCGCTGTCGGCGGGCCGGGCGTGACGATGGTACGGCGGCTCGGCCTGTCGTCGGTGCAGCTCGACGCCCGCTGTGGTGCGGTCGCCGACCTCCGCAAGGCCGTCGACGAGGCGCTGGGACTCGCCCTGCCGGATCCGGGCCGCGCCGCCTCGGCGAACGGCCTGCGGGCGCTTTGGCTCGGCCCCGATCGCTGGATGCTGCTGGCGGCGGACGGGTTCGGCCTGGAGGCCAGGCTGCGGGCCGTCGCCGAACCGGCCGGCGGTGCGGTCGTCGACCAGAGCCATGGCCGCGCCATCCTGCGCCTTTCGGGCCCGGCGGTACGCGACGTGCTGGCCAAGGGCACCGGCGTCGACCTGCATCCCCGCGCCTGCGCGGAGGGCGCGGTCGCCCAGACCGGCCTGTTCCACCTGTCGGTCACCCTCGACCGGCGGCGCGGCTCGGGTACTTTCGACGTCCACGGGATGCGCGGCTTCGCCCAGAGCCTGTTCGAGAGCCTGTGCGAGGCGGCGGCGGAGTTCGGCTACCGGCTCGCGGACTAGCCGGATCAGTCGCCGGCCGGCCCCAGGACCGCAACCGGCGAGACCAGCAGCCTCGACTTCGGCACCAGGTCCTCGACCCGAGCCGCCATGCTGCGGATCACGTCCTCCAGCTCGGCCACCGGCATCGCCGGATCGAAGCCCATGTCGATCTCCACGTGCACCCGGTCGCCGACGGCGCGGGTGCGGATGTCGTGCACGGAGTCGAACCGGTCGAAGTGCTCGGCCAGCATGCGCATGATCAGCAGCTGCACCTCCTCGTCGACCGCCCGGTCGATCAGGCAGGTCACCGAGCGGGTCGCCAGCCCGTAGATCATCACCCAGCTGAACGCGACCAGCACGAACGCGCCGACCGGGTCGGCATACAGCGCGAACGCCTGCAGCCCGCTGAAGGTGCCGAGCAGGATCGGCGTCAGCACCACCAGGTTGTTCAGGATGTAGATCGGGATCAGCGCCTTGAAGCTGCGGACGATCGGCGAATCGCTGGTCCGGAAGTGCTCGCGGTAGGCGACGTAGACCGAGGCGTGAACGAGGGTCGCGGCGACCAGCACCGCCATCCCGACCCCGGCGCCGCGCAGGGGCTCGGGGCTGCGCAGGGCCTCGATCGCCACCGACAGCACCAGCAGGGTGATGGCGGTCTCGAACACGCAGACCACCAGGACCGAGAGGTTCTCCAGCTTGCCGAAGCCGAACTGGAAGCGCGCCTGGCGCTGGCCGTCGGCGCGCGCGCCGTAGCGGTGGACGATCCACACCAGCCCCATCTGCAGGACGTTGATGTAGACCCCCAGCGCGTCGGCCAGGATCACGATCGAGTTCGACAGATACACCGCGTAGCTGACCAGCGGCACCTGGACGAGCGGCAGGATGAAGTTGATCTGCAGCAGCCGGTGCGCCGCCTGCCGTGCCGAACCCGATGCCGAGATCATCCTGCCGCTTCGTCCATCCTGTGCAATCCCGGCGGCGGCCGGAACCCCGACCATCGCATGGCCGGCCGGATCGGCCAACTCGTGATGGCCCGGACGCCGATGGGCCCCGGCTCTGCGGGGCTTCGCCCCTTCGGCCGGGATGAGGGCCGGACGGGAAGTCCATTCTTCGGTCCTCATCCCGGACGGCGCGAAGCGGCGAGCCGGGACCCATGCCTCCCTATGCCGCCAGCGCCACCCCGCGCCGGGCCATCTCGGCGTCGAGCCGGGCCGCCAGCGCGTCGCTGACCCCGGTCATCGGCAGCCGGACCTCGGGGCTGGCGATCAGGCCGGCGCGCCAGAGCCAGTGCTTGACGGCGGCCGGGCTCGGCTCGCTGAACAGCAGACGGGCCAGCCGCTCGAGCGCCGGCCAGCGCCGCAGGGCCTCGCCCCGGTCGTCCGCCAGCAGCGCCGAGCGCACCGCCGCCCACTCCGCGGTCTCGATGTGGGCCGAGGCCAGGATGCCGCCGTCGGCACCCTGGGCGACCGCGCCGTACAGTAGCGCGTCCTCGCCGGTCAGCACCGCGAACCCGTCGGGCCGCCGGCACAGCAGGTCGAAGGACTGGGCGGCGTCGGCGCAGCAATCCTTCAGGCCGACGACGTTGGAGCAGTCCCCGGCCAGCCGCAGCAGCGTGTCGTTGGTCATGTTCACGCCGGTCCGGTATGGGATGTTGTAGACCGCGACCGGCCGCTCGGTCCGCCCGGCGAGCGCCGCGAAGTGCCGGTACAGCCCCTCCTGCGACGGCCGCGAGTAGTACGGGCAGGCGATCAGGTAGCCCTCGATCGGCCAACCGGCGGTCCAGTCCACGGTCGCCGCCATCTTTCGGGTGTCGCTGCCCGACAGGCCGAGCCACAGCGGCAGCCGGCCGTCGGCGGCGTCGGCCGCAACCTCCACCAGCCGCAGGGTCTCGGCGGCGTCCAGGGTCAGGCCTTCGCCGGTGGTGGCGGCCAGGATCAGGCCGTCGACCGGCTGCCCGGCGTAGTGGGCGACCAGCCGGCGGACCGAGGCCTCGTCCAGCTCGCCGTTGCGGAACGGGGTGACCAGCGGCAGCCAGATGCCGGAGATCGCGGGGGTTCGTTGCTGTTCCATGGTGTGCTCCTTCCGATGGAGGCCGGGCGGAGCGGGAGCGCGCATGCGAAAATCCCCGTCCGAGCCGGCCGGGGATGATGGTTGGTCGTCGTAGCGATGCTGCGCGGTGCGCTTACGGCATGCGAACGGAACCGGTCCCCGGGTCGAGGAGCGGTTTGGCTTTCCGGACGCTGTTGGTGCTCGGGCGCATGGCCGGCACTGTCGGTGCGAACGCGGCCGAAGTCAACCGGGCGGACACGGGTCCGCCCGGCGACCGTCGGTCAGGCTTGCACCGAGAAGCCGTTGTGGATCACCTCCAGCTTGTTGCCGAACGGATCGCGGACATAGCCGGTGTAGACGTCCGGGATCGGATAGGCGGCGCGCGGCCCCGGCGCGCCCTCGTCGGCCCCGCCGTGGTCGAGGGCGGCGCGGTAGGCCGCGTCGACCGCCGACCTGGAGGCCGCCGTCAGGGCGATATGGGTGCCGTTGCCGCCGGTCGGGGCCCGGCCGTCGAACGGCAGGATGACGATGAATTCGACCCGGTCGGTGCCGTAGGCGGCGATACTGTCGGCGGCGACCAGGCACTTCGCCCCGACGGCCGCCATGACCGGGTCGTAGAACTTGCGGGCTTCGGCGATGTCGGGAACGCCGACGCTCAGGTGATCGACGATGGGCATGGGAGTCTCTCCGGTTGGCGCAGCCGTCGGGCCGCGCGGGTTTCAGCGCGGGACGACGCGGATGCGCGCCCGCATGCTGGGATGGAAGATGCAGACGTAGGTGAACGTCCCGGCCGCCTCGAAAGCGATGCGGGCGGATGCACCGAGACTGAGGGTGCCGGTGTCCCAGCGTCCCTCCCCATCGGTCGCGGTGTGCGGGACCAGGTCGCGGTTCACGAACCTCACGGTGTCACCCGGCCGAATCGACAGCTCGGCCGGCACGAAGGCGAACCGCTCGATGACCACGCGATGGGTCTCCGCCGCCAGGGCGGTCGGGGCGAGCGCCAGGACGGCCCCCACCAGGAGGCCGCCCAGACGCGTCACCCGACGGGTCAGGCGCCGCACTTCAGGCCCTTCACCATGGCCCCGGCGTGCTTCTCGTGCGCCTGGAAGGTCGCCAGGGCGCCCTCGAGAAGCTGCTTCAGCTCGGGGACCGTGGTCTGCGGGATGAAGGTGCCGGCGACCGTCTGGTTGACCACCTGGTGATAGCCGAGCTCGTTGGTCGCGTAGGCACAGTCGAACGCCTTGCCCGACAGCCGGCCGAACTCGGCGCGCTTGTCGGCCGCGCCCTTGACCAGCGCCTGGCTCAGCGGGTTGTCCTGCGGCGTGACCTTGAGCTTGCCGATCAGCGCCACCGCCTCGTCGTTCACCGCACTGTGGTCGCGGATCATGGTCCGGGCGAAGTCCAGCACCGCCGGGTTCTCGCTGACCGCCAGCGCCATGTGGGCGTAGCGGATGTCCAGATTGCCGGCGGTGTAGGCGGTATGGGCGATCTCCAGGTCGTTCATCTTCGGCTGCCCCGCGGTGGCGCAGCCGGCGGCCGACACCACGATCGCGGCGGCGGCGGCGGTCAGTCTCAGGGTCTTCAGCATGGTGGGTCTCCTCCTGGTTTGTCCGGCCCATGACGCGGTCACGGGCACAGCGTTCCCCGTGGCGGGAAGTCGCCGATCCCGCGCCGGTCATGGCGTTGATGCAGGGCTGGAAGACGGTCAGGATACCGGCGTCGTTGCGACGTCCGGGCCACCGTCTCCGGTCTGCGTGACCCGATTGAATTGCGCCGCGCAGGACGATCGGTCAATCAGCGCCAAGGCCTTACGGACCGACCGCAAATCGTTTGGGACGACAGGCAAAGAAGACGGCAAGACGGCCGCACCCCGGGAGGACTTCACCGTGCCACTGACCGATCTCCAGCACTTCCTGCTCCAGGTCGACGACCTCGACGCGACGCGCGACTGGTACGTCGACGTGCTCGGGCTGGAGGAAGGCCCGCACCCCGACTTCGGCTTCCCGGTGCGCTGGCTGTATCTCGGCGGCAAGGACGTGCTGCACCTGACCGAGGGCGGCGCCGCGTCGGAGCAACGCCGCCGCTACGTCGGCCAGCAGACCGAGGCGACCGAGGGCACCGGCGCCATCGACCACGTGGCGTTCGGCGCCACCGGGCTGGAAGCCGTGATCGCTCGGCTCACGGACAAGGGCGTCGCCTTCACCGAGCGCCGCGCCGACCTGGTGTCGGCCTACCAGCTGTTCCTGTTCGACCCGAACGGCGTGAAGGTCGAGCTGAACTTCCCGGCCTGCGAGGCCGAGGGGCGGACGACCGAGGTGATGGGTGGAAGCGGGCGGTAGGCAACGTTTCCTTGCCCCGAGACGGTCGGTGGGTCCCGGCTCGGTGGCCGGGATGAGGGTCGGGGTGGCCCCCTCCTTCACGCCTCATCCCGGACGGTCCGCGTGAGCGGGACGATCCGGGACCGGCCCCTTACGCCGCCGCCCGGCTGACGCGCTCGAAGCTGGCGGCCTGGGCCTCGGCCCACGGCAGGGCGAACGGTGCGGCGCAGTCCGGACGCTGGAGCTGGCCCGGTGCCAGCCGGTGGTGCAGCAGGCTGGCGGGGTCGGCGGTGCGGATGTGCAGGATGTCGACGGTGATGTCGCCCGGCCGGTCCAGCCCCATCGCCCCCAGCATCTCGCCGAAGCCGGCCAGCGTGTTCCGGTGGAAATTGGCGACCCGGACGCACTTGTCCTCGACCACCAGGGCCCTCTGGCGCACCGGGTCCTGGGTCGCCACCCCGGTCGGGCAGCGGTTGGTGTGGCACGACCGCGCCTGAATGCAGCCGATCGCGAACATGAAGCCGCGCGCCGAGTTGCACCAGTCGGCACCGAGCGCCAGCGCCATGGCGATATCGGCGCCGGAAATGATCTTGCCGCTGGCGCCGATCCGGATGCGGTCGCGGATGCCGGCCCCGACCAGGGTCATGTTCACGAAGTGCAACCCCTCGCGCAGCGGCATGCCGAGGCTGTTGGTGAACTCCACCGGCGCCGCCCCGGTGCCGCCCTCGCTGCCGTCGACCACGATGAAGTCGGGGTAGATGTCCTCCTGGATCATGGCCTTCACGATCGCCATGAACTCGTGGCAGTGGCCGACGCACAGCTTGAAGCCGACCGGCTTGCCGCCGGACAGCTCGCGCAGGCGCTGCAGGAAGTGCACGAACTCGACCGGTGTCGAGAACGCCGGGTGGGCGGCCGGCGACACGCAGTCGACCCCCATCGGCACGCCGCGCGCCTCGACGATTTCCGGCGTGATCTTGGAGGCCGGCAGCACGCCGCCGTGGCCGGGCTTGGCGCCCTGCGACAGCTTCACCTCGATCATCTTGATCTGCGGGTCGGCCGCCTGCTTCTCGAACTTGGCGGCGTCGAAGCCGCCGTCGTCGGCGCGACAGCCGAAGTAGCCGGAGCCGAGTTCCCAGATGATGTCGCCGCCGTGCATGCGGTGGTAGCGCGAGATCCCGCCTTCGCCGGTGTCGTGGGCGAACCCGCCGAGCTTGGCCCCCTTGTTCAGGGCCTGGATGGCGTTGCCGCTGAGCGAGCCGAAGCTCATGGCGGAGACGTTGAACAGCGAGATGTCGTAGGGTTGCCGGCAGGCCGCGCCGCCGACCCGCGCCCGGAAGTCGAAGCTGGCCGGGTGCCGGGGCGCCAGCGAATGGGTGAAGTAGACGTATTCCGGCCGGTAGACGTCCTGCTGGGTGCCGAACGGGACGGTCTGCACCTCCTGCTTGGCGCGCTGGTAGACCAGCGAGCGCTGCTCGCGGTTGAACGGGAAGGCGTCGGCGTCGCTCTCGATCAGGTACTGCCGGATCTCCGGCCGGATGCCCTCGAACAGCCAGCGCATGTGGGCGATGACCGGGTAGTTGCGCAGCAGGCTGTGGCGGGTCTGGCGCAGGTCGTAGAGCCCGATCAGCACGAACGGCACGGCGACCGCGGCCACCAGCCAACAGTACCAGAACCCGGCGACCCCGAGCGCCGCCCCGACGACGAGCGCGACGATCAGCAATGCGAAGACGGCGTAGCGCATGGTTCCTCCCCCGGCCCGGCGATGCGGGTTCAGCCCGCGGCGGCCGATGTTTGTCAGGAGCCTAATGCGGAGAAATTGAAGGAGATACTAACGATCGTGCTGTGGGCACCACGCTGCACGCACCGTCGCAATGCGCCACTGGTCCGCCCGGAGACCGATCAGCGACGATCGCATTTCCGTGCAATCCGCCCGGCAGTCAGTGATCGTGTCTCATCCCCGTTCGATTCTATAGATGTACTGACGTCAATTGAAACAACACCGCTACCAAAACACCGGCCACCGCGACGTATAACGTCGATATGGATACCTTAAACGTCTGCAAGTTCAAATAGTCACTGCTCGTCTTCAGAAACTCCGAATAATTTTCTATTGCAGCTCGACACCCCTCATCAAGGTCACGAAATTTCATCAGATCTTTATATCGCTTCGCCGCCGCCCGTCCGGTATGAGTGAGAAGATGAAGCTCGAAGTGCGAACTAACGTCGTCGCATGGTGAAATCAGCCTCATATGCACCAAGAATGATGTTGACTGCGAAACGGCGCGTTCAAATTCCTTCATCGCCCGTCTCATTTTGAAAAGGTTTATTGTCCTCCTAGCTTTCAAATCAACCATATTTTTAACTCTTGCATTCAACTCCTGAAATATCGAATTCCCATTTCGGTTGATAAATTGCAGAAAACGGCGGCGTGACCGTGACGCTGTTTCGATCGCCATCAACGTCAAATGCGTTATTTCAACAACGCCAAATGCGAACGAGAGGGCATTTTGATGACCTGAGTTATAGACAGCCCAACCTCGCTTCGCGACATAGACGATACTCCCTCCCGATCCATATACGTTTCTTCCCTCACTATTTAGATGCTCCAGGGGTCGCTCAAACTCCTCGAAAAACGGCGGTGTTGAACGTCCACTCGCTATTACGAAACGTGCAATTATCTCTTCTGGCTTACCTACGTCATCTGCTTCGAAAATCGGCCTCTTGAAATGCACCCCGACATATGGCCGGGTCCACCGCTTTCCTGATTGCTTCCGGTCAATATCGACCTCTCCTATGTCGTGCCATTTTCCATCGCTTTCGGAAAGACTCTCGATATCCAAACAGGCTACGGCGCCTTGAACTTTCTCCTCAAGTCTTTCCAACTGGCAATACAGGACCCTAATCAACTCGCCCGCAATCAACCCCGGGTCCGCGAATCCCGTTATCGGTTTTCCATTCCGATTTCGAATACCCTCATTGATGTCCTTGACATCCTGAAGAACGAACTCAGGATGCTTTATTAGTCGCAGAACCGTCTTTGCATCAATCGGCTTCGCATTTGTGACCCGCATTACCAGCGCAACATATCCATTCTGGAAGACCGTTGCCTCGATAGGCGCAATACTCCTATGACTAATTCCAGACCGCTCCAGATGAAAACTATCGGACCACAGGAACGGGATTAAATTCACATGTTGATTGCTAGAATTCTTTACCTCCGAGACCACAATGTCTGAATCGTGGTCCACATGAAAGTGCCCAACCTGCATTTGCTCCAAAAATCGGTTGCTGACATAGTTTGATTGTATGGATCGCTGCCAAACCGGGTAAACAACCCCGTTTCTGTTTGGAATCTCTACAATATTATCTGTTTTTCGTCTTAGCGAATATCCAATCGGCAAATACGTTGTAAAGACAATCTCCACATCGCCGGCTGCAAACTTCATTACCCCCTCCCGTCGAGTACCTTTCTGGCGTCTGCGTCCGAGACACCCGGTAATTTCATTGTTATAAGCAATCTATCTCAACTTTTGATTTAATCAAACTTGGATTGCAAAATTTCTCTATCCGCCCAAGCTTCCAAGTACCAAGCCCGCCTGCCGGATCGGTCGGCATAACTTCATAAAATCAACTAATTATTCGGGAGAGACGGCGCCTTGCCGACCGGACGTTCGCCACCCGACGAACGATCTGCCGGAAGGTGCGGTCCTGCAGTAGGCCGGCGAGAGCGCGCCGGGTCTCCGACTCACTGCAGCCGCCGAAATTGGCCGCTGCCACGTCACCCTGCGAAGCGGCGCGCGCGCCGCCTCAGGACGGGTCGCGCCGCTTCGGGGGCGGCAAGCCCGCGCTGTGTGCCGTGGCACCGCCGTCCACGGGGATGATCGCGCCGGAGACATAAGTTGGCCGCCGGCGAGACCAGGAAGGCGATCAGCGTGCTGCGCAGCGGCGACTGCACCCAGTTCGATGCCGAGAACGAGCACTACGGCTACGCCACCGGCGGCAAGCAGGCCCGGGCCTCCGTGGAGACCGGAAACAAGGGAACGGCGGATCAGGCGGGCCATACGACCCGGTCACGCCACAGAGAGTTGCTGCCGGTCATCTGTGCGGCCGGTCCTGGCGTAATTGTCCAGCGCGCGAGGTGCCGCTCGGGTGAGGGCCGACGGCCGCATACCGGCTCCTCCGCCGGGCAGGCTATCTCGCCATCTTTCGTCTCCGCGCGAGCTCCCGGTAGAAGGCTTCCGGGCTCGTCCCGATCTCGGCAGCCACCGATTTCCAGTCGCCCTTCGGCGGCATCCGGCCGCCGTTCGAGGCCAGCCAGGCATCGAGGCGTTCCGACACCGTCCTCAGGGCAAGCACCTCGGCGCGCAGCCTCGCCGCCTGGACCTCCCGGCCGAGATGCCGGCACCAGGCCTCCGCGAACCCGGGATCGTTCGCGAAGGCGGCTTGGACACGGGACTTCGCGACGACCGCCACCTCGGCGGCTCCCCGCACGACCCCGTCGCAGTGATAGCGATCGGAGAACAGGGACGCCTCCGCGAGAACGGAGCCGCCGCCGGCACGCTGGAGCGTGAGCCCCATGCCGCCGCGCTGGTAGCGGACCAGGTGCACCTCGCCGGTGCGAACCACGTACAGCCACCGGACCGGGTCGTCCTGCCTGAACAGATACTGTCCGGCTTCGCACCGGCGCTCGGCACAGCCGAACCCGGACAGCCGAGACAGAAGGTCATCCGACATGATCTCAATCATGTCCCGGTCCGGGGAATTCTGGCAAGGGAGGGTCCCCAGCCACCCGTCGAGGAGGATCGCCGTGCCGCCCCGCAACTTCCTTGCCGCCTGGCTCGCTCTGGCGCTCACCGCGCCGATCGGCGTTCACGCCCAGAGCGCCCAGGATCACATGTCGCACATGACGCGCACCGCCGGAGCCGACCATCGCCGGCCGGCGTCCATCGAGCCCGGCGCCCCGACCGAGCCCGGTCAGGCCGCATTCGCGGCGATCGCGGAGATCGTCCGGATTCTGCGCGCCGATCCCGAGACCGACTGGAGCCGTGTGCGTATCGAAGCGCTGCGCCGGCACCTGATCGACATGGACAACGTCACCATGCGGGCGCAGCTCGTCGCCAGCGACGTGGACGGCGGCGCCCGGTTCGTCGCGACCTCCACGGAACCGGACGTCACGGCCTCGATCCGTCGGATGGTCGTGGCCCACGCGGCCACCATGACCGGCGTCGACGGGATGGTGATGCAGGCCGAACCGGTCGACGGCGGAGCCGGCCTGCAGGTCACCGGCCCCGACCCGGCAATGATCCGTGGCCTCGGATTGATCGGACTGATGACCGTCGGCATGCACCACCAGGCCCATCATCTGGCCCTGGCCCGCGGCGAACATCCGCATGGGCACTGAGGCGACCCGGGGGAACCGGCGCCAAACGAACCGGTCCTTCTGGACGCCTGGCCGGGTAACCCGTCAACTCCTGGCGGCGCGGTGTGCCGCGATGGCGGCCCGCAGGTCGGCGATCGACTCCGGGTTCACCAGGGAGCTCAGGTCGCCCGGGTCCTGATCGAGATAGGCGGCGCGGATCACCCGGCGCATGGTCTTCATGTTCCGGGTCTTCGGGAGATCCGCGACGAAGATGACGTCCTTCGGGCGGAACGGGCTTCCGAGCCCCGACACCACCGCCTGGACCAGAACCTGCCGAAGCCCGTCGCCGTCGGTCTCGCCGTCGCGCGGCACGCAGACGCAGACGATGGCCGTCCCTTTCACGTCGTCCGGTTCGCCGATCGCCGCGGCCTCCAGGAGCTTTCCGGTCGCCATCAGCAGGGACTCGATCTCGGACGGCCCGGTCCGCTTGCCGGCGATCTTCAGGGTATCGTCGGAACGGCCGTGGATGATCCACATCCCGTCCGCGGTGCGGCTCGCGAAGTCGCCGTGCACCCACAGGCCCGGAATGACATTCCAGTAGCTGTCCAGGTACCGCTGCCGATCCTTCCAGAGCCCCCGCGTCAGCCCGATCGAGGGCCGGCGCATGACCAGCTCGCCGATGGTGCCGGCCTCGACCGGCTCGCCCGACTGGTCGACCACGTCCGCGCCCACCCCGGGCACCGGTCCGGAGAAGGTGCAGGGCCTAAGCGGATGGATGACGATCGAGGTGAGGATCCCGCCGACCTCGGTGCCGCCGGAGTAGTTGAGCAGCGGTAACCTGCGCTTGCCGACCTTCTCGAACAGCCAGGTCCAGGACGCGATGTCCCAGGGCTCTCCGGTAGAGGTGAACACCCGCAGGCAGGACAGGTCGTGCGGCTCGAGCTGGGCCTCGCCGGCCGGCATCAGCGACCGCACGACGGTCGGCGCGATGCCGAGATACGACACCCGATGGTCCGCGATCAGCCGCCAGTAGCGGTCCTTCTCCGGATAGTCCGGCGCGCCCTCGACCAGCACCATCGTACCGCCCAGCAGGGTGGTGCCGTACACCAGGATCGGACCGACCAGCCAGCCCATGTCGGACATCCACAGGATCCGGTCGTCGGCCCGGAAATCCATGCAGATGCCGAGGTCGAGCGCGGTCTTCACCGGGAACCCGCAATGCGAATGCACGACGCCCTTGGGCTTGCCGGTGGTGCCCGAGGTGTAGATCAGCAGGAACGGCGCGTCGGCCACCATCGCCTCGGTTGGCGCGTCGTCAGGCGCGCCGCGGGTCAGGTCGTCCCACCAGTGGTCGCGCCCGGCGACCCAGTCCAGCGGCGCCTCGCGGTGGCGGGCGACGATGACGTGCTTCAGGCTCGGGACCGAGGCCGCGATCCCGTCGACCACCGACTTGGCGCCGACCACCTTGCCGCGCCGGGGCGAGCCGTCGACCGTCACGATGGCCTTGGCGCCGCCGTCGTTCAGGCGGACGGCGACCGCGTCGCCGCCGAAGCCGGAGAACATCGGCAGCACGATGCCGCCGATCCTGGCGACCGCCAGCAGGGTGATCGCCGCTTCCGGCACATTCGGAAGGTACATGCCGATGACATCGCCCCGACCGAGGCCGAGTGACCGCAGTCCGGCGGCGAACCGGCAGGTGTCGCGGTGCAGCTCCCGGTAGGTCCAGGACCTGCGCTCGCCTTCCTCGCCCTCCCAGGCGATCGCCTGCTTGTCGGCGGTCGGCGTGTCCAGCCACTTGTCGAGGCAGTTCAGCACGACGTTGGTGGTGCCCCCCACGCACCACCGGGTCCACGGCAACCCGTCCGACTCGTCGATCACCTTGTCGTAAGGGCTGAAGAACCGGAAATCGAGGAACCCGAGCAGCCTGTCGTGAAACGCCTCCGGTCGGGCGTTCGACCAGGCGACGAGGCTCTCGTAGTCACCCTGCCCGCAATGGCGCATGAAGGCTGTCAGGTTCGCCGCCTGCAGCACCTCGCGCGACGGTGTCCATGCGATGTCGCTGCCCGTCATCGTGGCCACCCCTCCTCCCCCGGGTCGCCGGCTTCGTGTCGACCGGTCGACGCAATGATTCGTCATTTGGCGGAACGATACGCCGGCGGCTCCCGGAGCGACATGCGGATGAACAGGAAGGCTTTGGCAACGGTCGCGTCCGATACCGGGCGCTCTCCCGAACCGCCGGATGGCGCGCCGACCGCATGCATAGCGATAAACGGTCGCAGCATCCGTTCACGGCCCTCGCGTTCGCGGTCGTTGCAAGATCATTATTTCATGATTAACTTTTCCGACCTTGCGACCTTTGCGCGATAGCACGGTTTCGAGCTTGATCGATGGGCCCAAACGCCCGCTCGACGAGTGCCTTTGTGCATTTCGATCGGCACCGGATCCGGTGGTGAAAACGGAAAGGCAATCATGTCGATCGAAGAGCATCGTCGCGGTTCGATTAGACTTGGAAGCCTTGAGTACAATCTGGACGCCGGCCACCTCACCAACTCCTCGGGCGAGCAGGTCTTCCTGAGGGCTCAGTCCGCGCAAGTCCTTCGCCTGCTCTGCGAGAATGCCGGCAGTCTGGTGACCAAGGACCGGATCATCGCGGAGGTCTGGCACGACGTCCATGTGACCGACGACAGCCTGACCCAGTGCATTTCCGACATTCGGCGCACCATCGGGGACACCAATCGACAGATCCTGCGGACGGTCCCGAAGCAGGGGTTCGTACTCCACGTATCCGCCGGGACTGCGAACGCCGAACGCCTCTCCCGGACCGCTGCGGCGATACCCGTCGAGTTCCGGTCGCCCGCGCCGAACGGCATCACCCGCACCGCCGGCCACAGCGCTACCGCAATCATCGAGCCGCTCGAGGGACTGGACCGGCTGGCAGTGGTCGCGGACCCCGCTCCGCGTCCGTTCGCCCCGACGCCCCACCCCCATCAAGCCGTCGCCCGGCTCCCGTCCGGCCGCGTCGACCGGCGTGAAGGCCTGTTGCCGACGATCGCCATCATTCCGTTCAGGACGTCCCGCGAGATGCCGGCGCACGACGTCATCAGCGAGATCGTCGCCGACGACGTGATCACCGCGCTGTCGCGATCCGACGAGGTGAACGTCACCTCCCGGCTGTCCACCACCGTCTTCAAATGGCGCGAGATCCAACTCGGTGCCGTCGGCCAGGCGCTGAGCGCGGACTTCGTTCTGTCCGGGTCCCTGTCGGGCGATGCCGACCGGGTCGTCCTGCGTCTCGAGCTTGCCGAGGTCGACACCAATCAGGTGATCTGGTCCGACCGCCTGGAGGCGCACATCCAGTCGCTCCTGAACGATGTCGAGATCTCGCAGCGGGTCGTGTCCGGGATCCGCCGGTCGATCGCGCTGCACGAGATCCGGCGCGTCAAGACCAGCCGACTGGACTCGCTTCGCAAGTACAGCCTCCTGGCCGGCGCGGTCGGGCTGATGCATAGGCTGGCCCCGGCGGATTTCGAAGCGTCCCGCACCCTCCTGACGTCCCTGATCGAGCGTTCCCCGAACCATCCGTCGCCCTTGGCCTGGATGGCGCGCTGGCACGTCCTGCGGGTCCAGCAGGGCTGGTCGCACGCACCGCAGGACGATGCCGAAGCCGCCCTCGGCTGCGCGCGGCGCGCCCTCGACATCGAGCCCGAGAACTCCCTCGCCCTCACCAGCACGGGCTTCGTCCTGACCAACCTGCTGCGCCGCCTCGACGAGGCCGAGCACCGCTACGACTCCGCCCTCGAGGCCAATCCCAACGACGCCAACGGCCGGCTCCTGCGAGGCGCGCTGTATGCGTTTCGAGGCGAGGGCGAACGGGCCATCCAGGATTCCGAGCGGGCGCTGCACCTGGCGCCGCTCGACCCGCACCGCTTCTTCTTCCTGGCCCTGGCCGCCGGCGCGCACCTGTCGGGCGAGAACCACGAGCGCGCGCTCGAGCTCGCCAACGAGTCGCTGCGCTTCAACCGCGCCCACACCTCCACCCTGCGCATCAAGACCGTCGCGCACATGCGCCTCGAGCAGCCGGATCAGGCGAGAGCCACCGTCCGCGAGCTGCTGCGCCTGCAGCCCTCGCTGCGCGTCAGCACCTGGCTGAAATCGTCACCCAGCGCCGACTTCGACATCGGCCGGCGCATCGCCGAGGACCTGCGCGCCGCCGGCGTCCCCGACTGACACCATTCGATGATGAAAGGACCGACGAGCCATGCCGATTCAACCGAGTGCATCACCTGAAGGCAGCTTCGGCAGCTTTGGGAGCTTCGGCAGTTTTGGAAGCTTCGGAAGCTTCGGAAGCTTTGGCAGTTTCGGTAGCTTCGGCAGCTTCGGCGGCGCGGAGAGCCCGGTGGTCGCCGCCGCCCTCCTGAGCAACCGCGACGGCATCGTCGGCGCGCCGCTCGAGACCCACCCGCCGTTGCCGCGCAACCTTCCAGACGACGTGGCCGGCCTGGACCGCATGGCCCCCGTGGTCCGCGACAGCATCCTGCTGTTCGACCTCGCTTCCCGCGTCAGCTTCAGCCTGAACGCCGAAGGCAGCCACGGCCCGACCGTCGAGCTGTGGCGCTGGGTCGAGCCCGGCAAGGCGTCGCCACGGACCGAGCGCGCGCCGCTCGTCAAGCTGTCGGCGCCGTCGATCCCGCAGTTCGAGAAGCAGATGCAGTACCTCGCCGCCTATGCCGACCTCCGGCAGGACCGGACCGCCGAGATCCTGTCCCAGACGACGACGCTGGTCCCGTTCTTCGGGTCCCTGCTCTACATGGATCCCGGTCGGACGCCGCACACCCTGGAGTTCCTGTCGGTCGCCCTGCACTTCACCAACATGGCCTACATGCGGGTCAAGTTCGGCCTCGGATGCAAGCGCCCGGTCCAGTTCTCGCCGCAGGTCCAGCCGATGATCCCGACTCCGACCCATCCCACCCTGCCGAGCGGCCACGCCACCGAGGCGTTCCTGCTGGGGCGGCTGCTCTGGAAGCTGCTGCGCGACTCCCACTCGCCGCAGTCGAAGGTCACCCACGGCTCGTGGGGTGAGATGCTGATGCGGCAGGCGGCGCGGATCGCGGTCAACCGCACGGTCGCCGGCGTGCATTTCCCGGTCGATAGCGTGGCCGGCGCCGTCCTCGGGCTGACCCTGGCGGACTTCATCCACCAGCTCTGCCGCACCGACGCCTGCGTCCCCAACCACGCGACCTTCGTCGGCGAGAACTTCGATCCCGGCGACGACTTCGACTGGCACCCCCTGTACGAGGTCGAGCACGACCGCCAGACGCCGTCCGCCGGCAAGCCGTCGCACCCGTGGGCGACCAGCGAGCCCGGCGATTCCAAGTTCCCGACCGCCCCGTCCCCGGCCCTGCGCTGGCTCTGGGAGAAGGCCCTCGACGAGTGGCGAGAGCCCGTCCGCTGACCGCGTCGCCCGCGATCCGCAGTCGCACAACCGGAGGAGCCGTCGATGGAACTTGGCTGGCAGGCCAATGCCGCTTCGAACGTGATCGACCCGATCACGGACTACCGCCTCAGTCGCGACGCGACGGCGTATCCCGAGCCGATCGCATCGCTCTGGTGGTCGGCGATCCTCGGGCTGCGCGGGATCAGCATCGATGAGCTGATCCGCCGCAGCGACCGTCTCAGTCCGGGCAACCTCATCGTTCCCAACGTCTACGACGCCGCCGAGCGTGCCGCGGTGCCCGCCGAGCAGCATGTGACGCTGTTCGCGCGGGCGCCGCTGCTGCGGCTGGCGAACACCGTCGGCAACGACCTGGGCGTGGAGTGGATCTGTCTGGGCGGGATCGTCCGCGGCGATCATCTGCGCACCGAGCCGGAGCCCGCCCCCGACCCGAACCATGTCGGCCCGCCGATCCCCTGTCCGGACCACACCGTGGTGATGGCCGTGATCGACGACGGCATCGCCTTCGCCAACAACCTGTTCCGGGACGGCCTGACGTCGAGCCGGGTCCAGCTCGCGTACATCATGGCGACCGAACCCGGGAACGGGCACGGGCACGGCCCCGGAAGACACCACCGGCACGAGACCCAGGGGCTGGCGATCGACAAGGCGCGTATCGACCATCTCCTGTCGGAGTGCACGACGCTCGGGCTGCTCGACGAGGATGCGTTCTACAGCCGGGCCGGCCTGTTCGAGTTCTTCGGCGGCAGCTTCTCGTCGGTCGCCCTGCGGCGGTCGCACGGGACCCACGTCGCCGGGCTGGCGGCCGGCTACGAGATCGGCTCGGCCCCGCAGACCCGTCCGATCCTGTTCGCCTCCCTGCCGCCGCGCACCACCCAGGACACCTCCGGCCAGAACCTGTATCCGAGCCTGCTGCTGGCGCTGAAGCGCCTGGACAAGGAGGCGCTGCGGTTCCGGACGCCGGACGGCAAGCGGCCGCCGGTGGTCTACAACTTCAGCTACGGCACGCTGGACGGACCGCACGACGGCACCGGCCGGATCGAGCGGCTGATCCAGCGGCTGGTGTCCGGCCCGCAGCCGCAGACCCGCCGCATGGTGCTGCCGGCCGGCAACGGCAACCTGTCCCGCACCCACGCCGTCGCCGACTTCGCGAAGACCGACTTCGTCACCCTCGAGCTGCGGATGGTTCCGGACGACCGGACCGCCAGCTTCGTCGAGATGTGGATGCCGGGCCGCGGCGGCCACGGCGCGCCGAACTATGTCGACGTCAGGGTCACCCCGCCGAACGGCCCGCAGAGCCCGCCGGTCCGCGCGAATTCGCACGACTCCGTCTCGCTGGTCGACCGCGATGGCAACGAGATCGGCCGGCTGTCGTGCGGACAGGAAGCCGGACCGGCGTCGCGCGGGGTGATCGTGCTCAGCGTCAACCCGACGAACAGCCTGCAGCGGGCCGCCGACCTGGCGCCGGCCGGCCTGTGGCGCGTCGACATCGAGAAGCGCCGGATCGCGCCCGGAGAGGCCGTCGAGGTCTGGGTCCGGCGGGACGATTCCCTGCCCGGCTTCCCGCCATACGGCCGGCAGTCCTACTTCGACAACGCCTGCTACGTGCGCTTCGACGAGTACGGCGCCCCGCTGGCCGTCGACCCGCCGGGCACCGACTGTCCGGTCCGGCGCGCCGGCACCCTCAGCGGCATCGCGACCGGCGAGTCGCCGCTGGTGATCGGCGGCTTCACCCGCAGCAACAGCCTGATGTCCGACTACTCGGCCGCCGGACCGACGGCGAGCCGAGAGGGTCCCGACGTCGCTGCGCAGAGCGACGACAGCCCGGTGCTGTTCGGCGTGTTGAGCGCCGGGTCGCGCAGCGGCTCGATGGTCCGCCTGGCCGGCACCAGCGTCGCGGCACCGCGGGTCGCCCGCTTCACCGCCGACGGGATGGCCAAGGGCGAGCCGGGCGACCGGGCCTGGCTCAAGGCGGCCGCACACAGTCATCCGCTGCCCGGCCCGTCGCCGACGCCGAACCGCTGCGGGGCCGGCCGCCTGGCCATCACCGTGGACTTCGGCCCGCCGGAGTAGTCCGCGGCCCAGGTGATCCGCAGCCCAGGTGATCCGCGGGGCGGCGCACGCACGATTTCGGCTTTCTTTCGGGAGGGTTTCAGGATTCCGGCCGGCGACTTCCGCAAGCTCGAACGCGTCGGGGACGTGCCCCGAGGTTCGACCGGATCGGAAGAAAGGAACCGCCATGGCCATCGACGCCGCCACGTCGGTCAGCTGGGTCTGTCCCGCCCTGCCCATCATGCTGCAGAACGTCTTCACCTCGAACGTCATCGCCCAGACCGGCGAATGGCACGGGAACAACGGTCTGTGCGCCTATGCCGGCACCAGCTACGGGGAGAACACCTACTGGTTCTTCCTGCAGTACCTGCCGAACCGCTTCAAGATCGCCAACGAGCGCTTCAACAGCTGGGTCCTCGCCGACTCCGACGGCACCATGACGGTCCATGACGGCGGCGACTGCCCCGACCAGTACTGGGCCATGGAGGTGCTCGACGGCGAGCCGAGCACGATCCGGCTGAAGAACCTGATGCACAGCGTCTATCTCTGCGACCCCAACCCGGTCGGCACCACCGGCGCCCTCGGCGCCTCGCCGCTGACCCCGACGGAGCGGTCGCGGTTCGAGTGGACCCTGATCAACCAGCCGTCGCTGGGGTTCTGAGGGAGCGGCGGCGGGGGCTCAGGTTGCCTTCCCGTCCTCACGGGTCGCCTTGGCGATCTCCTCGTCCGGGATGTCGTCGAAGCTGGCGTAGTTCATGCGGTACAGCCGGGCGTACAGGCCGCCGGCGGCGACCAGGGCGTCGTGCCGGCCCTCCTCGATCTTGCGGCCGTCCTGCAGCACGATGATGCGGTCGGCGCCGCGGATGGTCGCGAGGCGATGCGCGATCACCAACGCCGTGCGGCCCTGCAGCAGGCGGGCGAGTGCCTGCTGGATCTCCAGCTCGGTGTAGCTGTCGACGTTCGCGGTTGCCTCGTCGAGCACCAGGATGCGGGCGTCGGCCACCAGGGCGCGGGCGAAGCTGATGAGCTGGCGCTGGCCGAGCGACAGGTTGGCGCCGCGCTGCTCCAGCATGGTGTCGTAGCCCTGCGGCAGCTTCAGGATGAACTCGTGGGCGCCGACCGCCCTGGCCGCCGCCTCGACGTCGGCCCGGGTCGCCGCGGCGTGGGCGTAGCGGATGTTGGCCTCGACCGTGTCGGAGAACAGGAACGGCTCCTGCAGCACCATGGCGATGTGGCGGCCGAGCGAGGCCTGGGTCACGTTGCGCACGTCGCGGCCGCCGACCAGCACCTGGCCCTGCCAGACGTCGTAGAACCGGTGCACCAGGGCGGTCGTGCTGGTCTTGCCGGAGCCGGTCGGCCCGACCAGCGCCACGGTCTCGCCCGGCGCCACCTTGAAGCTGACGTCGTGCAGCACCGGGTTCCCGGGCACGTAACCGAAGGTGACGCTGCGGAACTCGACCGCGCCGTCGATCTCGGCCGGGTCCTCGGCATCGGGGGCGTCCTCAACCTCGACGTCGACGTCGGTGACCTCGAAGATCCGCTGCCCGGCCGCCATGGCGCGCTGCATGATCGAGTACTGCAGGGTCAGCGAGCGGATCGGGTCGAAGAACCGCTGCACGTAGAACAGGAACGCCACCATCACGCCGATGTCGAGGCTGTCCGACAGCACCATCGAGCCACCGGCCACCACCACGATCGCCATCGCCGAGCCGGTCAGGGTGTCGACGATCGGGATCATCACGTTGGTGAACTTCGAGGCGAGCAGGTGGGCGTTCAAATTGGTGCGGGCCTTGGTCTCGAACAGCCGGAAGTTCACCTCCTCGCGACCCAGCTCCTGAATCGCGCGGATGCCGTGGACGTTCTCGGCGAGCGCGCCGTTGACCGCGCTGGAAGCCTCGCGCGCCGCCATGAACGCCTTGCGGGCAAGCGGCAGCCAGACGATCCGCACCAGCAGCAGCAGCGGCACCACCGACAGGGTCAGGCCGCCGAGCGCCGGATTCAGGCTGAGCACCACCGCGACGATACCGAACAGCAGCACCAGGTCGCCGATCGCGAAGATCGAGGACTCCAGGAACTCCTGCAGGGCGTACACGTCGCCCTGCAGCCGCGACATCAGGCGGCCGACCTCGGTCTTGTCCATGAACGACAGCGAGACGACCTGCAGGTGCGCATACATCGCCCGGCGCAGGTCGAACAGCAGGTGCTGGGCGGTCCGGCTGACCGTCGCCTCCATCAGGTGGTTGGCGGCGTAGTTCAGCGCCACGACGCCGACGAACACCCCGACGAACAGCTTCAGCAGGTCGAGACCGCCGGCCCCGTCGGCAAGCGCGTGGTCGATGGCGGCGCGCACGATCAGCGGGATCGAGAGCTGGGTGGCAGTGAAAGTCAGCACCGCGGCGACGCCGAGCAGGATGCGCCGGCGGTACGGCGCCAGGTAGGTCAGGAAGCGCTTCACCACCCACGGGTCGAAGGCGCGGCCGAACAGCTCCTCCTCCTGGTCGACCTGGGAGCCGACCACGGCCAGCGGCTGGGGGCGCTCCCGACCTTGCTCGGGATGCGGCGCGGTCGGGGTCTTCTCGGGCGCGCTCATGGTGCGCCCTCCCCGGCAACGCTGCGGGCCTGCAGCTCGTAGAGCTGGGCGTAGCGGCCGCCCTGCTCCATCAGCGCGTCGTGGCTGCCGCGCTCGACGATCCGCCCGGCCTCCAGGAACAGGATCTCGTCGGCGTGCATCAACGAGCTCAGCCGGTGGGCGATCACGATCACCGCGCGGTCCCGGGTGAACTCGCGCAGCGCCTCGCGGATCCGGCGCTCGGTGGCGGCGTCGACGGCGGCGGTCGAGTCGTCGAACACCAGCACCTTGGCGTCCGGCAGCACGGCGCGGGCGATCGACAGCCGCTGGCGCTGGCCGCCCGACAGCGACACCCCGCGCTCGCCGACCAGGGTCTGGTAGGCCTGCGGCAGGCCCTTGATGTAGCTGTGCAGCTGCGCCATCTGCGCCGACTTCTCGATGTCGGTGCGACCGGCCCACGGGTCGCCGTAGGCCACGTTGTGGTCGATGCTGGCGGTGAACAGGAACGGCTCCTGCGGCACGATGCTGACGGCGGCGCGCAGCGACTTCAGCGTCACGCCGCGGATGTCCTGGCCGTCCAGGGTGATGCGGCCCTCGGCCACGTCGTAGAACCGGCCGATCAGCTGGGCGATGGTGGTCTTGCCGGAACCGGGCGGGCCGACGATGCCGATCATCCGGCCCGGCCGGGCCTCGAAGCTGACGTCCTCCAGGATGCGGTCGTCGCGCGCGGCGGCCGGGTAGCGGAAGCCGACGCCCTCGAACCGCAGCACGCCCTCGCCGACCG
>Ga0209475_10000929_pt1 | contig 43971 bp, 47 predicted proteins | sample tdDd471_FD_187128 | JGI IMG/M metagenome (GOLD analysis project Ga0209475, IMG submission 187128) | Marine sediment microbial communities from the Atlantic coast under amendment with organic carbon and nitrate - tdDd47.1 (SPAdes)... | ecosystem: Environmental > Aquatic > Marine > Coastal >... | reverse complement strand
TGGACATAGAGGCGGTTGGGGCTGATACAGGCCTGACCGGTGTTCAGGAACTTCACCAGCTGCGCGCCCTTGGCCGCATGCACCGGGTCCGCGTCCTTGAACACCATGAAGGGGGCATGGCCGCCCAACTCGCATGAAACACGTTTCATGTTGGCGGCGGCCTGCCCGGCGAGCATCCGCCCGACTGCCGTGGAACCGGTGAAGGTGAGCTTGCGGACCTTCGGGTTGGTGGTGAACTCGTCGCCGATCGGTTTCGGGTCCAGCGCCGTCACCAGGTTGATGACGCCATCCGGCACACCGGCCTCCGCCAGGATCTTGAAGATCTCGATGGCGCAGAGTGGTGTCGCCTCCGCCGGTTTCAGCACCACGGTGCACCCGGCGGCAAGCGCCGGCCCGACCTTCCGGGTGATCATGGAGACGGGATAGTTCCACGGCGTCACGGCGGCGACCACGCCAACCGGCTGATGCAGCACGATGAATCGCTGATCGGAGCGGGGGGAGGGGATGGTCTCGCCGTAGTTCCGCTTCGCCTCCTCCGAGAACCAGAGCAGGAAGTCGGCGCCGTACTGCACCTCCGTCCGGGCAGCCCGGATCGGTTTGCCCTGTTCCTCCGTCATCGTGCGGGCCAGATGTTCCTTGCGTTCCAGCATCAGGTCGTAGGCACGGCGCAGGATGGCGGAGCGTTCATAGGCTGTGGTCCCGGCCCAGCCACGAAAGGCATCGTGCGCCGCGTCGATGGCCCGTTTCGCGTCGTCCCGGCCGCCGTCCGGCACCTGGGTGATCACTTCCCCCGTCGCCGGGTTGATGACGTCAAACGTTCCGGACGATGCAGCGTCCGTCCATGCCCCTGAAATGAACATCCCTCTGGTCTCCGTGGTTCTGGTGTTTCAGTTCTGCTTCGTGGCGCGGATGGCAAAGCCCACCCGCGGGAAATGCACGACGACTTCGCCGACCTTCTCGTCCGTCCGGCGGACAGCGATGCGCTGACCGTTGTAGGCGTCAAGCGTGCCGACAACCGGGTCGCGGGCATAATCCATCGGTGTGATGGACACCTGGTCGCCGGCCTGCCAGCCTTCCGCATTCTCGGCCACGCCGGTTGTTGCATCAGGGCTCGCGGCGGCGGCAACGGACAGGGCGTCCGGCGCGGTCATGTCCTGTTTCGTGCCGTGCCCGATGGCGGCGACACGTTCCATGTAAGCGGTCAGTGCCGGATAGTCGTTCAGAACGGCGCCGACCTTGCGCCCGGCATTCCCCATGAACCAGAGCGGATGGTAGAGCGTCAGATCGGCCAGCCCCGGCGTATCGCCCGCCAGAAAGGCCGCCTTGCCGTCGATCAGGTCGGCGGCCCAGGCCAACTGGGGTTTCAACTGTTCCAGATGGCCCGGCACAGCGGCTTTCAGCTTGTCGATATTGGCACCCGCCGCGCCACGCATCCGCGCCCGGTCCTCATGAAAGGCGGGCGGCATCCTGTCGGCAATGGTGCCCATGACGAAGCCCGCGATGGTCCAGAACATGCCGGTCTCCGCCAGCCCGGAAACCGCCTGCGCCAGCCCCAGGCCGCCGGTCATCAGTGTCGGGTCCGGGTGTCGCCGTTCCAGTTCGTCCGCGATCAGCTTGGTGTCGCAATAGACGTCGGCGCCGATCTGCAGCACGGGTGTCTTCCTGTAGCCACCGGTCAGCGGCATCAGATCCGGCTTGGGCATGATGTTCGGAATATCGACGGAGCGCCATCCCAGTCCCTTCAGCCCCAGCATCAGCCGTACCTTCTCCGCGAAGGGCGAGCCGTCATAGTGGTGCAGGATCAGATCGGACAAGGCGCGCCTCCCCAGGGTCGGTGTCAGTCTCTGCCGTGCACCATAGACCGGTTCGCCTGTCTGCGTCAGGGGGGCAGGGACATGTCAGGGGGCGAATTCCATCGGTCGTCGAAACGGTCTATCGTCACGGCGCATTCAATTCCTGGGGAGGACGACATGAGCAAGAGTGACAAGGGCCGGGTCGCCGGCAAGGTGGCAATCGTCACGGGTGGTTCATCGGGTATCGGGCGCGCGACGGCGGAACTGCTGGCCGCGGAAGGTGCGGCAGTGCTGGTCACCGACGTGGCCGTGGAAACCGGTCAGGCCGTCGTGGAGGGCATCAATGCGGCAGGCGGCAAGGCCGCGTTCCTGCGCCACGATGTGGCGGACGAGGCGCAGTGGGAAGCGGCCTTCGACAGGGCCGCTGAATTCGGTCCGGTCTGCATCCTGTTCAACAATGCCGGCGTCCGGACGGAGACCACTCCGCTGGAGAATGTCACCCTTGCTGATTGGCAGGCCCACATGGCCATCAACATGGATGGCGTGTTCCTGGGCATCAAGCACGGCATCCGGGCGATGAAGCAGTCGGGCGGTGCCATCGTCAACACATCGTCCATCTACGGTATTGCGGGTGCGTCGATGATCGGTGCCTATTCCGCGTCGAAGGGCGGGGTTCGCACGCTGACCAAGGCCGCGGCCATGGAGTGCACCTCACTGCGCTATCCGATCCGCATCAACTCCGTGCATCCGGGCTTCATCGAGACGGGGATGCTGGACACGGTGGTGGAAGAGTTCGGCGAATCCTTCATCAAGAAGCGCATGATCAGCGCGACGCCGCTGGGCCGGATCGGAGAGGCGCGGGACATCGCGGAAGGTGTGCTGTACCTGGTCGCCGATTCCGGCAAGTTCGTCACGGGTGTCGAGCTGCCCATCGACGGCGGCTTTCTGGCCCGCTGAGATGGAACAGGTGGCGACAGCGACGGCGGCGCGGGCGTTCAATCTCTACAAGCTGACGCCCGCGTTCCTGGAAGACCCGTTTCCGGTCTATCATGCGCTGCGCCACCACAGCCCGGTCCACCGGATGCCGGACGGGTCCGTGTTCCTCAGTCGTTACGCGGATGTGCTGGAGGTCTATCGGGACCGCCGCATGTCATCCGACAAGACGAAGGAGTTTGGGCCGAAGTTCGGTGACGGCGGGCTGTACCGGCATCATACCACCAGTCTCGTCTTCAACGATCCGCCGCTGCACACCCGCGTACGCAAGCTGCTGGCGGAGGCATTCACGCCCCGGGCGATGCGGCAGATGGAGCCATCCATCGTCGCGATGGTGGACGGCTTTCTGGACGACGCCGCAGAGCGCGAACAGGTTGACCTTATCGGCGACTTTGCGTTCGCGCTGCCGGTCGGGGTGATCTGCGACATGCTGGGGGTGCCGGTGGCTGACCGCGACCGGTTGCGCGACTGGGCGGTGACGATCCTGGGCGCGCTGGAGCCGGTCATCAGTGACGACCATCTGCAACGCGGCAATGCGGCGGTGGACGGCTTCTCTGCCTATCTGAAGGATCTGATCGACGAACGGCGCAAGGCGCTGCGCGATGACGACATCCTCTCCCGCCTGATCATGGGGGAGGTCGAAGGGGAGGGGCTGACCGAGGAAGAGCTGATCCAGAACTGCATCTTCCTGCTGAACGCCGGGCACGAGACCACGACCAATCTGATCGGCAACGGTATTGCCGCCTTGCTGGCCTTTCCCGGGGAACTGCAACGGCTGCGCGACAATCCCGACATGATGGACAGCGCGATCGAGGAATTCCTGCGCTTCGAGAGTTCCAATCAGCTCGGCAATCGGCGGGTGACAGTCGAAACATGCATCGGCGACGAGGTCCTGTCGCCAGGCACGGTCATCCACCTCGGCATCGGCGCTGCCAATCGCGATCCGGCGATGTTCCATGACCCGGACAGGCTGGACATCACCCGCAGCCCGAACCGCCATCTGGCCTTCGGCTGGGGGGCGCATGTCTGCATGGGCAACACGCTGGCGCGGATGGAGGGGCGTATCGCGATCCGTGGCCTGCTGGACCGCTTTTCGACCATTGAACCCGACGGCCCGTCAGCGCGAACCGGTCGCGCTCGATTTCGCGGGTTCAGGACATTCCCTGTAAGGCTGCGGCAGAACTGGTCCGGTCAGCGTCGCGGAGCTGTGGTTTGAATCTCTTTTTCGAACGAAACGGGAATATTGGCGAATCTTTCAGAAACGCGTTTCGAATCAAATCTGCGATTCAGCCGATACGATCCGAATCCTGACGCGCCGCCATTGCCGCTGATCAATTGGTGTGACCAAGGGCACAGGGGGGAGGGTGTGGCGACGCGCCGGAATCGGTAGTTCGGGTTGTTGTGTGATCAGGCGCCGCTGACGTTGTGGCGGCTGTGGATCAGATTGCCGAACCAGGTGCGAACATCGTGGTACCCGCTGATCAGCAGGTTCGAGATCATGGCCGAGCGTACTGCACGGGCCTCAAGGATCATGTTCTGGATTTCGACAGCTTCAAGCTTTCGCGCCGTGCTTTCGCCATGCGCATTCCGGGGGGACATCGGAAACTCCGTTTTCAGGACTGGCACCGGTGGGATCATCGTGATGACGCCGTATGCTGCACTGCAATATAGGTGGCGACATTGCGCGTGGAACCAGCGTTGGTGTTATGCTGCATTGCACAAATTGCAGGGCTTGATGGTTAAGAATGCCTTGCCGGAACATTTGGTTACTGATTGCGGATGGCAACGCTGGGGGCGTTGGGTATTCTACCTCCATGAAATTCCTGCATGGTCATGTCCAACAGGACGCGGCGGCCAACGATCTGCCGCCCCTGAAAGTGGTTTCGCTCAACTTCAAGGATGTTGAGTGGGAGCGCAGCTACAAGGCCGCCATGCGCGAAGGCAACCTGCAACAGGTGCGCTCTGCCTTTCTGATCGGGATTGCCCTGAACACCGTATTCGCGCCGATCGATTATTTTGGTCTGTGGGCGAATGCAGAGCTTCTCGGCCTGCTGCGGCTGCTTGGGCTCAACGCGCTGCTGATGGTCTGCTTTGCCCTCAGCTACATGGAATACTGGCGGACCCGCTGGCCAGGCCTGATCATGCTCGCCGCAGTGGAGGTGAGTGCTTTCCAGGCTTTCTCCAACGTATACGGTGGTCATCCGCAGCCGACCGATACCGGCTTCATCCTGATGATCTTCATCATCTATTCCCTGTTTCCCCTGTTCTACATCCAGGCCGTGGTTTCCGCGAGTACATGCACGGTCCTCTTTCTGGCGATGACGTTGCCGTTCGCCGTTGGGGCCACGGAGACGACACAGCTGCTGGCCAGCTCGATGCTGATCGTTTCTGCCAATTTCGTCGGGCTGTTCGCCGCCCGGCGGCTGGAACTGTTGCGGCGCCGGGCCTTTGCCCGATCCGTCATCATCGATCAGGAACGCAACAAGGCCCGCGAGCTGCTGGACCGCATCCTGCCTGCCACGGTGGCGCAGCGGCTGCGGGAAGGAACAGGGCATACCACGGAACGGTTGTCCGACGTGGCAGTGCTGTTCGCCGACCTGCAGGATTTCACCACACTGGCGGCATCCTGCGAGCCGGAGGAAACGCTTACCCTGCTCTCCGACGTGTTCGAGAAGTTCGACACCCTGGTGGCGCAGCATGGCGTGGAGAAGATCAAGACCATCGGCGATGCCTACATGGTCGCTTCCGGTGCACCGCCGGGGGCAACCTCCAACATTCGCAATATTGCCGCGCTCGCCTGTGACATGGTGCGCGCGGTGGAGGGGATGACCCGGCCCGACGGCACGCCGCTGGGCATCCGTATTGGCATATCCAGTGGCCCGATCATCGCAGGAGTCGTCGGCGACAGCCGCTTTCTCTACGACCTCTGGGGCGATCCGGTGAACACGGCCTCGCGCATGGAGACCACCGGCGAATGCGGTCGGATCCAGGTGACCGAGGATGTCGTGGCGGCGCTGGGCGATACCTACCGGTTCGAACCGCGCGGCGAGATCGAGATCAAGGGCAAGGGCAGGATGCAGACCTGGTGGATGACGCCTTCCCCGGAACCTGTCGGTGAGACTGCGGTTGCCGCGGAGTAGCTGGTCCGTGCGGGGTTACTGCCGCGCCCCGTTCAACTGCCCCCATCTCACCCGCGACCACAGGCGTTCGTGAAGCATGTAGGTCAGCGTTCCGGTGGCGGTGCCAATGATCGCGACGATGCCGCCGTCCGCCAGTGATCCGGTCACGGCGTAGGTGATACCGCACATCGCCAGCAGACCGGATGTCTGCCAGGTCGCGGTTTTCGCCAGGGTGCGCAGGTTGGTGTCCATCTCGAATTTGCCTCCGCGTCTGATGGTTTCGGCATTGGTATAGGCGGTCGACCGATGCGCGGGAATTCTGTGAATTCAATTGAAAAAATCATGTTTGTTGATAAAAGTCTCCAATGCATGATTTATTCGACAAACGTGAGCGTTCCGAGGTTTTCCAGGCACGGCTCGCGGAAGGCATGAAGCGTTCAGCGATGAACCGGAGTGAACTGGCACGCCGAACCGGTGCCGACCGCTCCACCGTTGCCCAATTGCTTTCCGACGACGTGGGTCGCCTGCCCAATGCCCATCTGGCGGCCTGTTGCGCGCAGGTGCTGGGTGTCAGCGCCGACTGGCTGCTGGGCCTGACCGACCGGCCGGAGCGTCCCGGAGACGTGATTGCGGCGGCGGTCTCGGTGACCCAGGCGGCGCGTGCGGCGTGGGATGACGAACTGCTGGACTGGCACCGCGAGGCCGTCGGCTACAAGATCCGCCACGTGCCCGCGACCCTGCCCGACATGCTGAAGACCGAAGATACCCTGCGCTGGGAGTACGACCGCACGCTGGGCAAGACCGCGGAACAGGCCATCGGGGCGATGCAGGACCGGCTGGCACTGATGCGGCAGAACCAGTCGGACTTCGAACTGGCCGTCTCGCTGGGCGAACTGCATGCCTTCGCAGCCGGGCAGGGCTATTATCGGGGGCTGTCTGCCGATGTCCGGCGCGATCAACTGACCAGCATGGCGGCGTCGGCACGGGACTTCTTTCCGTCGCTCCGGCTGTTCCTGTTCGATTCCCGGCGGGTCTTCTCCGCGCCGATCACGGTCTTCGGACCACTTGTCGGCGTGGTCTACATCGGTCGGTTCTACCTGGCGTTCCGGTCCCGGGACCGGGTGCGGATGCTGACCGAACAGTTCGATGCGCTGGTGCGGGAGGCAGAGGTGGACGCACGCGATGCCGGGGACTGGCTGCAGGACCTGGCAGGGACTGTCTGACCGGCGTCGGGATCACGACACGCCAAGGATTCCGTTTTCCCGCGCACTGGCCTATGTTGCTGTCGTGAACGCGAATTTCGGGAGAGATGGCATGATCAACCGTGTCAGGCTGGGCGTGAATATCGACCATGTGGCGACGATCCGGAACGCCCGCGGGGGCGGACATCCGGACCCGGTGCGCGCCGCGCGACAGGCCGCGGAGGCCGGTGCGGATGGCATCACAGCGCATCTGCGCGAAGACCGGCGCCATATCTCGGACAACGACATCGACCGGCTGGCGGCGGAGATCAATGTGCCGCTGAACCTGGAGATGGCCGCAACGGATGAAATGCTGGCCATTGCGCTGCGCCACAAGCCGCATGCCGCCTGCATCGTGCCGGAGAAGCGGGAGGAGCGCACAACCGAGGGCGGGCTGGATGTTGCCGCCAAGCACCGCGAACTCGCGCCACTGGTGAAGCAGCTCACCGATGCGGGGATCCGCGTTTCCCTGTTCATCGAGCCGTCGCCGGTGCAACTGCATGTGGCCACGGCGCTGGGCGCGCCGGTGGTCGAGCTGCATGTCGGCGCCTACTGCGACAGCGAGGGCGAGGAGCGTGCCGTTCACCTGCAGCGGATCCGGGAGGCTGCCGCCCAGGGAGCAGCCATGGGTCTGGAGATCCATGCCGGGCACGGGCTGACCTTCGATACCGTGGGCGATATCGCGGCGATCCCGGAGATCGTGGAACTGAACATCGGGCACTTCCTGATGGGGGAGGCCATTTTCTCCGGCCTGCCATCCGCCATCACCCGGATGCGCAGCCTGATCGACAAGGCCCGTGCTGAGGCGCTCGGGCAGGCCAGTGCCTGAGCCACGGCACTCACCAGCATGATTGTCGGACTTGGCATCGACCTTTGTGATACGCGGCGGATCGAAGGCGCGCTTGACCGCTTTGGCCAGCGCTTCCTCGACCGCTGCTTCTCCCCCGACGAACAATCTGTCAACGAGGGGCGGGCCGACCGCGCGGCCCGCTATGCCCGTCGCTATGCCGCGAAGGAGGCCTTCGCCAAGGCCGTCGGAACCGGTATCGGCGAACATGCCTTCCTCACCGAGATCGAGGTCGTGTCAGCCGCCAACGGCAAGCCGTCGCTGCGCCTGTCGGGTGCCGCGGCGCGCACGATGCAGACCCTGGCGCCGGAGGGACATCATGTCGTGGCGCATCTTTCGATGACGGACGAGGCACCCTATGCGCTGGCGCAGGTCATTCTGGAGGCCCGGATCGGTTGACAGCGGCAGGGTGTTTGGGGTCTATCTCGCGGCTGCGTTCAATGCGCTGCGACAGACTGCTCTGCCCGGCCGGGCACCCCAGCACCCACAGACGACAAGAGAGACGGAATGGCGTCGAAATCCAAGGGCGGCATTGGTGAGACGATCAAGACCGTTGTCTATGCGGTGCTGATCGCGCTGGTCATCCGCACGGTGGCTTTCGAGCCGTTCAACATTCCGTCGCGCAGCATGGTCCCGACCCTGCTGGTGGGCGATTTCCTGTTCGTCTCCAAGTACAGCTATGGCTACAGCAGGCATTCGCTGCCGTTCAGTCCGGACCTGTTTTCCGGTCGCATCTTCGGCAGTGAGCCGGAACGCGGTGACGTGATCGTCTTCAAGACGCCGCGTGACAATGATACCGACTACATCAAGCGCCTGATCGGGCTTCCCGGTGACCGCATCCAGATGCGACAGGGGGTGTTGCACATCAATGACAGCCCGGTGAAACGCCAGCGCGTCGAGGATTTCGCCTATCACGACGAGTATGGCCGCACGAGCTTCGTTTCACAGTTCGAGGAAACCCTGCCCAACGGCCGGACCTATCGCACGCTGGATCTGCGTCCCACGGGTCGCGATGACAACACGCAGGTCTATACCGTGCCGCCGGGGCACCTGTTCATGATGGGCGACAACCGCGACAATTCCAGCGACAGCCGGGTGCCGATCAGTGCCGGTGGTGTCGGCTTCGTGCCGATGGAGAATCTGGTGGGGCGCGCGGAGATCCTGTTCTTCAGCATCGATACCGACTTCCACTGGTACGAAGTCTGGAAGCTGATCGGCAACATCCGTTACGGTCGCCTGGGCGACTCGCTGGAGTGATCCCTTGAGCGACGGCGCATCGGGGGTGGAGAGCCTGCAGGCGATTCTTGGCCACAGCTTTCGCGATCCCGATCTTCTTTCCCTGGCCCTGACACACCCGTCAGCGCTGGCCAAGGGGCGTAAGGGACGTGGTGACTACGAGCGTCTGGAATTCGTCGGCGACCGTGTGCTTGGCCTCGTGATCTCCGAATGGCTCTACGAATTCTACCGCCAGGCGGACGTGGGCCGCATCGCCAGCCGCTACAACGAACTGGTGCGGCGCGAGACCCTGGCGGAGGTGGCGCTGGAGATCGGGCTCGACAGGTGCCTGATCATGGCCGCCTCCGAACGCGGCACCGGGGGCGCGACCAAGCCCGCGATCCTGGCGGATGCCTGCGAGGCGGTGATTGCGGCGCTGTATCTGGAGGGCGGGCTGGATGCGGCACGGGATTTCGTGCGGCGTTTGTGGCACGATCGTGTGGCGGGCCTGAAACAGGCCCCGCGCGATCCGAAGACGGAGATCCAGGAGCTGGCCCACGCCAGGGGTGTCGAGCCGCCGAAGTACACCGTGCTTGCGACGGACGGCCCCGATCATGCCCCGCTGTTCACCATCGAGGCGGCATGTGACCTCGGCACGGCAACAGCACAGGGACCATCGAAGAAGGAGGCGGAGCGGAACGCCGCACGCGAGCTTCTGAAACAATTGCAGGGAACCTGACAGTGGCGAACAAGTCGGCGGCGGACGAAGACAGGACAAGGGCGGGCTTCGTGGCGCTGGTGGGCGCGCCGAACGCCGGAAAGTCGACACTGCTGAACCAGCTTGTGGGGCAGAAGGTTTCCATCGTTTCGCCGAAGGTGCAGACAACCCGCGCCCGCGTCGTCGGGATTGTCATGGAGGGGGTGAGCCAGATCATCCTGGTCGATACCCCGGGCATCTTCGCGCCGAAGCGCAAGCTGGAACAGGCGATGGTGGACGCGGCCTGGGCCGGCCAGGAAGAGGCGGACCGCACCCTGTTGCTGATTGATGCCGAACGCGGCGTCGGGGAGGATACCGACAGGATCCTCAAGCGTCTGGGTCAGGCCGGAAAGAAGGTCTGGGTGGCACTGAACAAGATCGATCAGGTGCGCAAGGATACCCTGCTTGCACTGGCGGCACAGCTTGGCGATGTCGAATGCATCGATCGGATCTTCATGATTTCAGCCCTGAACGGTGACGGGGTGAGCGATCTGCGTGCAGCGATGGCGGCATCGGTTCCGGAAAGCCCGTGGCTCTACCCGGAGGATCAGGTGTCGGAGATGCCGAGCCGCTTGCTGGCCGCCGAGATCACGCGGGAAAAGCTGTTCATGCGCCTGCATCAGGAACTGCCCTACTCCCTGACCGTCGAGACCGAGAAATGGACGGAGCGGAAGGACGGATCGGTCCGGATCGACCAGATCGTCTATGTCTCACGTACCGGCCACAAGCCCATCGTGCTGGGCAAGGGCGGGCGCACGATGCGCCAGATCGGACAGGCGGCGCGGGAGGAACTCTCCGTACTGCTGGGACGCCCGGTCCACCTGTTCCTGTTCGTGAAGGTCAGGGAGCGCTGGCTGGAGGACCCGGCACGCTATCGCGAGATGGGCCTCGAATTCCCGCGCTAGGTAAGTCCATCAATTGATGGAACAGGCAGCGGCACGCTCCTGCGCCACTGTATTCAGCTTGCCTGCCGCATGGCCAGATTTCCAGCGGCCTGCCGGAACGTCTGCATGACAAAGATGCGGATGGCGCTGGACAGGTTCGCCGTGTCGCGGTTGCGGTCGATTTCCTCGACCAGCCCACTCAGCCGCTGGCCACGGGCGTCTGCGATCTCGCGCAGGGCGGACCAGAAGACGTCCTCCAGCGAAATGCTTGTCGGGTGCCCGGCGATACGCACCGACCTCTTGTGGATGGCGCCAAAGCCGACAACGTTTATGCGTTGGTCATTCATACCTAGTTATCCACGAATTGTGCGCGTGCTTCTGGTGTCAGGCCATCCAGAAACGCCTCGCGTAGCTGTACCGCCCGTCCGATTTCGCTCTCGCTGGCCTGGTCGATGACATTTTGCAGTGAGGCGGCGGCGCGGGGGTGGCCTGCGCGTTCCGCCAGTTCAAACCACATCATGGCGCGGGACAGACTCTGCTGTACCCCGTCGCCATCCCTGAACATTTCGCCCAGGCTGAGCAGCGCTCGCAAATGGCCGCGTTCGGCGGCGCGGCGGTACCAGGTCAACGCCTGATCATCATTGACCCGGCAGCCCTTGCCTTCGTCCAGGGCCTCGGCGAGCATGAAACACGATCCCGGATCACCGCGCGACGCACCTTCACGGAAATATCGCGTAGCCAGCGCCCAGTCGCGAACAACACCCAGACCGCGCGCATGGATCAGGCCGAGGTAATAGTAGGAACGACGCTCGCCCTGTTCCGCGCCACGCAGGAACCACCCTCTCGCGGCAGCCTCATCCTTCGGTACGCCCTGGCCGTTCAGCAACATGATGCCAACGTTCTTCTGGGAGGCTGCATACCCCTGTTGGGCAGCCGCCATGAACCAGCCAAAGGCTGCGGCCTCATTCCTGCCCACACCCCAGCCCTTCAGGTAGGTGAGGGCGAGGTTGTTCTGGGCCGGCGCGTCGCCATGGCTGGCGGCAGCCTTGAAAAGGCTGTGTGCCTTGGCGCGGTCGGTTTCCACGCCTTCTCCGTTCAGATAGCAAAGTCCGAGACTGTTCTGCGCGTCGGCATGCCCCTGCTCGGCCAGATCGCTCCATATCCTCACTGCCTCCGCAAGGTTGCCGGCGCGAAACGCCGTCTGTGCTTCCTGGTGGAGTTCCGAAGGGTCGTCGGCCGCCTCGACGGGCAAAGCCAGAATAGTTGCGAATCCCAAAATGCATGTGAGAAGCATGATCCTGCACCGTGTTGGCAGGCGGGTCGCTCGCAATTTGCAATACATCATCATGATACCCCACAGATCAGCAAATCGCGCGCCATTGCGGGCAATGCTGGAAACGCAGCGTTTCCTGCCATGCGATTGATTGGGGCCGACGCAGCGCCATCTTTCGGTCAGGTTGGTCGTTGGACAGAACAGGAGTACCGGCAATGGACGCGACACTGCAGGACGAGACCGGAGCAATCATGGCGGATGCGCGCACCGTCGCGCACATCGTGCCGGGCGTTGCCGCGCAGGATGGGGCAGGGGTGCGGCTGAAGCGCAGCCTCGGCGGACCGGAGCTGCAGCTGTTCGACCCATTCCTGCTGCTCGACGAATTCCGTTCCGATGATGCGAGTGACTATATCGCCGGTTTTCCCGACCATCCGCATCGTGGCTTCGAGACCGTGACCTACATGCTGGCCGGTCGGATGGGGCACAAGGACAACCAGGGCAATTCGGGCCTGCTGAAGCCTGGTGGCGCACAGTGGATGACCGCAGGCCGTGGCATCGTGCATTCCGAGATGCCGGAACAGGAAGACGGGCTGATGTGGGGCTTCCAGCTCTGGGTCAACCTGCCCGCCGCGCAGAAGATGCGTCCGCCCCGCTATCAGGACATCGAGCCAGAGGATATTCCGGAGCTGGATCTGGAGGATGGCGTGCGGGTGCGTCTGGTCGCCGGAACCCTGCGCGGGCAGGAGGGGGCGGTCCGCGACATTGCGGTCAGCCCGATCTACTGGGATGTGCATCTGGATGCCGACAAGGGCCTGGCGGAGACCCTGCCCGCAGGCCACAACGCCTTCATCTATGTCTATGACGGCGCCGTAGCCGTGGGTGACAGAACTGTCGGCACGGGAGAGATGGCACTGCTGACCCATGGCGCGAAGCTGAACGTGCAGGCATCCGATGGCGCGGCCGCCCGCTTTCTGGTGATTGCGGGGCAGCCGATCGGTGAGCAGGTCGCCCGTTACGGGCCTTTCGTGATGAACACGCGGGAGGAGATCATGCAGGCGTTTCAGGACTTTCAGGCGGGCAGGTTCTGAGTGGACCTGTGGCACTTGACGTGAACGTCAGGCGGGACTACCTCCACCGGACCCACCCATCGAAGAACCGAGACCCATGGCCCTGCTACCCATCATCACCGCGCCCGACCCCCGTCTGAAGGTCCGCTCCGAGTCCGTCGAGGAGATCGATGATGAATTGCGTACCTTCATGGATGACATGCTGGAGACGATGTACGACGCGCCCGGTGTCGGTCTGTCGGCAATCCAGGTGGGCCTGCCGAAGCGGGTGATGGTGGTGGACTGCGCGGACGATGACGCGGCGGCCAACCCGATCTATCTGATCAATCCGGAGATCGTGGAACTGTCGGAGGACCTGCGGGCCTACGAAGAGGGGTGCCTGTCCCTGCCGGAGCAATATGCGGAGGTCGAGCGCCCGGCAACGGTCCGGGTGAAGTACCTGGACCGCGAAGGTGTGGCGCATGAACTCACTGCCGACGGATTGCTTTCGACCTGCATCCAGCACGAGATGGATCATTTCGAGGGGATCCTGTTCGTGGATCATATCTCCGCGCTGAAGCGCAACATGATCCTGCGCCGCCTGAAGAAGGCGAAGAAGCTTCAGGCCACCGGCTGAATGTCTTCCCCGGCGCAATCCCTGCGCATCATCTACATGGGCACCCCGGACTTCGCGGTCGCGCCGCTGCGCGCGCTGCATGCTGCCGGTCACCGGATCGTGGCGGTCTACTGCCAGCCGCCGCGCGCTGCGGGGCGGGGGAAGAAGCCGCGACCCAGCCCGGTGCAGCATGCTGCCGGGGAGCTGGGTCTGAGCGTCCGCACGCCGCTGAACTTCCGCGACGTGTCCGACCGTGAGGCCTTTGCCGCCCTGCAAGCCGACATGGCCGTGGTTGCGGCTTACGGGCTGATCCTGCCGCAGGCGATCCTGGATGCGACGCGCCTGGGCTGCTTCAATATCCATGCGTCCCTGCTGCCGCGCTGGCGCGGCGCCGCGCCGATCCATCGTGCGGTCATGGCGGGGGACGATGAAACCGGCATCACGATCATGCGTATGGAGGCGGGACTGGATACCGGACCCATGCTGCTGGTGGACAGGACACCGATCCGGGCGAGTGATACCACCGCGACGCTGCACGACCGGCTGGCGGCCATGGGCGCCGATCTGGTGGTTCAGGCCGTTGCCGACATCGCAGCCGGGCAGGTGGTTGAAATTCCGCAGCCGGAAGCTGGCGTGACCTATGCCGCCAAGATCGACAAGGCCGAGGCCCACATCGACTGGAGTTGGGACGCGGAGCGGATCGAACGCCTGATCCGCGGCCTGTCCCCCTTTCCGGGAGCCTGGTGCGAGATCGGCGGCCAGCGGGTCAAGGTGCATGCGGCCCATGTGGTGCAGGACACCAGCAGCAGTCGTCAGCCCGGCATGACCGTCGATGACCAGCTTGCCGTGCAGTGCGGCTCGGGCGTCCTGCGTCTCACCCGTCTGCAGAAGGCCGGCAAGGGTGTGATGGATGCCGCTGCCTGGCTGAATGGTCGTCCGGTACCCGCAGGCACCGGACTCTGATCATTCCGCCGGGGCGGTGAAGCCGCCGTAGCCGTCCTCGCCCGCCTTCGCCTTCTTTTCATCCTGCGCGTCCTGCTCCGCCTTCTGCTTGCGGCGGTTCCATGGCATCGCCCGGCCCGTTGCGACGCCGAGCGCGAGCATGCTGGGGGTGACGACCAGGGTCAGGATGGTGGCGAAACCCAGGCCGAAGGCCACCGCGCTGGCCAACTGTACCCACCACTGCGTTGACGGTGCGCCCATGGTGATTTCCCGGCTGAAGAAGTCGATATTGGCCTGGAAGACCATGGGCATCAGACCGCAGATGGTGGTGACGGTGGTCAGCAGCACGGGCCGCAGGCGCTGCGCGCCGGTGCGCACGATGGCCTCCAGCGGCTCCATGCCGTTTCGCGCCAGGTGGGAGTAGGTATCGATCAGCACGATATTGTTGTTCACCACGATACCGGCCAGTGAAATGACACCCACACCGGTCATGACAATGCCGAAGGGCTGCCCCATCACCAGCAGGCCGATCATGACGCCGATGGTCGACATGATGACGGCGGTCAGGATCAGGAAGGCCTGATAGAAGCTGTTGAACTGCGTCACCAGGATGATCCCCATGACAAACAGCGCGATGACGAAGGCATTCATCAGGAAGGCTTCCGCGGCCGCCTGTTCCTCGTCCTGGCCCTTGAACGCGATATCGACATCCCTGTCGAAATCCTGCTCTGCGAGCCAGGCCTTGACCTGCTTCACCTTGTCATCGACCAGCACGCCCTCCTGGACGTTGGCCTGCACCACCAGCTTGTAGGCACCGTCCACCCGCTCGATCCGGCCCACCTTCGGCTCCGGGGTCCGGGTCACGAAGTTCGCCAGCGGCACCAGGCCATTGGGCGTGTTGATGCGCAGGTTGTCGAGCTGGTTCAGGGTCCGGTACTCCTCCGGGAACCGCACACGGATATCGACTTCCTCATCGGTGTCGTCCGGTCGGTAGTCATCGACCTTCACACCATTGGTGACGAACTGGACCATGGCCCCGATGGCGGCCACGTCGGTGCCGAAGCGACCGGCCTGGGCGCGATCGACCTGCAGCTCCCACTGGATGCCAGGCAGGGACCGCGAGTCCTCGATATCGCGCAGTCCTTCGACGTTCTCCTCCAGGTACGCACGAATGCTGTCGGCAACAGGCGGCAGTTTCTCGCTGTAGTGGGACGTGATCTGGACCTGCACGTCCTTGCCGGTCGGCGGGCCGTTCTCTTCCTTGCGGGTCTCGACCTCGATGCCGGCAAGATCGGCAGTCGCCTCCCGGATCTGCGGCAGGACCACATCGGCGGGGCGGCGTTCCAGCCAGTCCTTGAACTCCAGCGTGATGATCCCGATCACGTCTTCGGAAATGTCATTGCCGTCCTGCCCGCGCTTGCCGGAGCGGGTGTACACGGTCGAGAAATCATCAAAATCCAGCACCCGGTTCTCGACTTCCCGAACCAGGACATCCTGTTCCTTGATCGACATGTTGCCGCGTGCGTGGACGTAGACCAGCGCCCGTTCAGGCTCGACATCGGGGAAGAACTCCACGCCCTTGCCGAACATTCCGTAAGCCATGTTGACGCCGACCAGGCTGACGATAGCCAGCACCATGATCGTGGCGGGCCAGAGCACGGGCCGTCGCACGACACCGTTGAGGAACCGCGCGTAGACGCCCGTGAATCCGCGAATGCTGCTGATCGGACCGGACTCGGCCGCCGCAACCGCACTGTCGGGACCGGCGGTGGTCTTGCCGAAGATCGCCCCCAGTGTCGGTATGAAGATCAGCGCCATCAGCAGGGAGCCGGAAAGCGTGGTGATCAGCGTCAGCGGCAGGAACTGCATGAACTCGCCGACCACACCAGGCCAGAACAGCAGCGGCATGAAGGCCGCCAGCGTAGTGGCAGTGGAGGCGATGATGGGCCAGGCCATGCGCTTGGCGGCCATGGCATAGGCGACCCTCTTGGGCTCACCCTCCTGCATCTTCCGGTCCGCGAACTCGGTCACCACGATGGCACCGTCCACCAGCATGCCCACGGCCAGGATCAGCGCGAACAGCACAACGATGTTGATCGTGAAGCCGAACATGAACAGGTACAGAATGCCGATCAGGAACGATCCGGGGATCGCGACGCCGACCAGCAGCGCGCTGCGCAGTCCCAGCGCGGCGACCACGACGATCATGACCAGCAGAATGGCGCTGATCACGTTGTTCTGCAGGTCCTGCAGCATGTTGCGGATATCGTTGGACTTGTCCTGGCTGAATGAGACCTCGATCCCCGCAGGCCAGCGCTGCGCCTGCGCCTCGACCAGGTGGCGCACATTGTCGATGGTCTCGATGATGTTCGCGCCCAGACGTTTCTTCACTTCCAGCGCCACGGCGGGACGGCCGTTCAGGCGGGCGTAGTTCTCCGCATCCTTGAAGGTGCGTCGCACGGTGGTGACGTCAGTCAGGGTCACGACAGCATCGCCGTCCGTCTTGATCGGCAGACTGAGCACGTCATGCGCTGTCTTGAACAGGGCAGGGACCTTGATCGCGAAGCGGCCTTCACCGGTGTCCATGGCACCTGCCGCGACGAGGCGGTTGTTCAGCGTCATGGTCTGGATCAGCTGCGCCTGGTCGATCTGGTAGCTTTCCAGCTTTGCGGGGTCGAGCACGACTTCCAGCAACTCGTCCCGGTCACCGGCCATGTCGACGCCCAGGACCGTGGTGATGCCCTCGATATCGTCCTTCAGTTCGCGGGCGACACGATAGAGCGCGCGCTCCGGAATATTGCCCGACAGGGTGACCACGATGACCGGGAACAGGCTGAAGTTCACCTCCTCCACGCGCGGTTCATCCGTTTCCTCGGGCAGTTCGGACTTGGCGGTATCGACCTTCTCCCGCACGTCGGTCAGGGCCTGGTCGGCATCGAACCCGGCATCGAATTCCAGGATCACCGAACCGAAACCGTCGGCGGCTATGGACTTCATCTCCTTCACGCCGTCGATGCCCTGCAGTTCCTGCTCCATTGGGCGCACCAGAAGCCGCGCGGAGTCCTCCGGCGAGATGCCGTCATGGGTCATGGAGACGTAGATGATCGGGATGTTGATGTCCGGATCGGATTCCTTCGGAATCGCATTGTAGGCGGCAGCGCCCGCGAGCAGGATCAGCACAAGCGTGGCGATGACCGTTCGGGAACGGTTGATCGCTGCATCGATAAGGGCGCTCATCATGGTGGCTTACTCCGCCAGTGCGACGTCGACGATCTGGCCTTCGCGAACGAATTCCTGACCGACGGTGATGATCTGGACCTGGGGCGGCAGGCCGCTGACCCAGACCCCCTCCGGCCCGTCAGCGATGATGCTGATCGGGACGAAGGCGACCTGGCGATTGCGGTCCACCGTTCGCACGCCGATGACACCCGCATCATTCAGCGTCAGGATTGCCGGGGTCAGGAAATGGGCCTGGACACTGCCGGCTTCCAGCATGATCTCTGCCGTGATGCCGTCGCGGATCGAACGGTCGGGATTACCGATCTCGATCTCGGTCCGGAAGGTCCGGGTGGATGATTCGGCGATGGGGGAAATGAACCGGACCTTGCCGCTCACCTTCCGCCCGTCGATCAGCACCACCTCGGCCGGTGTGCCGATCTCCACCTGTCCGATCTCCCGCTCCGAGATGTTGCCGATGGCCAGGATCGGATCCTGATCGACGATCACGGCGACCGGATCGCCGACCTTCAGGAACGCGCCGAGCTGGACGGGACGGGAGGAGATAACGCCGTCGAAGGGCGCCCGGACCGTCAGGTAGGCGATATCGACTTCCATGCTCATCCGCGCCGCCTTGGCGGCATCCAGTGCCGCGGCACCGGCAACGACCAGGGTGTCGGCGCGGTAGCCCTTGGCATTCAGCTTCCGGTCGGCCTCGTATTCGATCTCGCGCTGCTTGATCAGGGCTTCGGTCTCGGCCAGGCGCGCGCTGCGGTCACCGGCGGCGAGACGGACAATCGGATCGCCCTTTGCCACCCGATCCCCCTTCTTGCGGTAGATCTGCTCGACCCTGCCCTGCGTCTGGGCCCGCACCTCCACGGTCCGAACCGACTCAGTCCGGCCGCGCACGGTGATCTGAACCGCATGGGGCGCGGATTCGCTGATCCGGGTCCGGACGCTCGTCTTGTGGGGCTGGGGCTTGCTCGCCGGGGCAGCCGCGGGATCTGCCGAGACAGTCGGCGCATTCGCTTCAGATGCCGCGGACCCTTCGGACGCATTGGCGCTGTCCTGATCGCCGGGACCGTCAACGCCCAGTACACCAGTCAGCAGCCAGCCGACAGCGGCAACGGCAATGATTATCGCGATTAGGATTGATCGGTTCACGGTCGTTAACTCCGGGGCGGTCGGTTCAGTCGGCAGCGGCACGGGCCATCAGGGCCTGTGCTTCGACGAGGTGGCGGTTTTCTTCCAGATAGTCACGTTCCGCCTGGTACATGGCCTGGCCGTAGCCGCGCAGAAACCGGACGACATTGGGTGTGGCGGCTTCATCCATGCAGGTGTCGATTTCCTTGAGATGGGCGTCGAGTCCGGCCAGTCGTTCGTCGATCAGTCCCGCAATGCGTGATGGGACCATCAGGTCGGAAAACATCATCATCGCCAGAAACTCGGAGCGGAGGCGATCCTTGCGGGGCTTCTTCTGCAGCGCATCCATGAACGCCATGCGTCCGGCGGAGGTGATGGAGTAGATCTTCTTGTCGGGTCGCCCGTCCTGCGCCTCTGCCTTGCAGGCGATCCAGCCGTCTTCCGTCATGCGGTTCAGGGCCGGATAGATCGATCCGAAACTCGCTTCGTAGAAATGACTGAGATCGTCCTCGAATACCTTCTTGATCTCATAGCCGGTTGCATCGCGCATCGTCAGGATGCCGAGGCAGAGGGTACGAATGTCCATTTTGCGGATTCTCTTGGATTGGGGTGGGGAACGGCCCCGGTTCACACAAAGCGATATATATTGAATTGATATATATGATCAAGCGAAAAATCGAGAATGCAATCCAGAGGTGGGTATCCTTGATTCAATGCGAGAATTGATTGCGCCATTGGATGCACGACTTGTATGTCAAGGATATTGCAGGTGCAGGATGCCGGGTTGGCCTGTTAAGGGCTTGTCAAGGACGCTCTGCTATAACTGGACGACAATTCTATTGTCAGGTGAGCGCAGTATGGACACCCAGGTCTTCAGGGATCCGGATGACAAGGTGATGGGCAGCGCGGTGTTGCTGCAATTGCTGCGCTATTGGCGCGGACTCCTGCGCGACGGTCGCCTGCCGTCACGCACGGACATGGCGCCATCGGACATGATCCCGCTGCTGCCCTGGTTGATGCTGATCGATGTTCTGGACGCCGACACATATCGCTATCGGCTTGTCGGTACGGGAATCGTGGACCACGTGGGCTTTGATGCGACAGGCATGGATGTCGCCAGCGCCTACAAGGGGGGCAACTGGTCCGAGATCGCAAAGGACTACACCTACGTCCTGCAGCAGCGAAAACCCTGCCTGACCATCACGTCGGTATTCCTGAACCAGAACGACCCGCAGCCTGTCACCTATCGCCGATTGTTGCTGCCACTGGCACGGGACGGCGTGAACACCGACATGTTCCTGGGGGCCATCCAGTTCGCCGACTAGATCGTTCCGTCATCTGACGGAACGATCCAGAGGAATACGATGATCACATGTCTCGGGTCGGGCGATGCCCGACGATCGACACACGGCCGCCGGAGCGACTGTAGGGATAGTAGTCCCATGAAGCCTGATGCTGCAGACAGCGATTGTCCCACATCACAAGTGTATTCGGTCGGTAGCTGACGCGGCACTGGATATCCAGCCGCTTCTCCACATGCCGGTACAACATCTCGAGCAGTGACTGGCTTTCGAACTTCGTCAGACCCTTGATGTGCGACGTGAAGCCCGGGTTGACGTAGAGCAGTTCCCTGCCGGTTTCCGGATGCCGCACGACCACGGGGTGTTCATTGACCGGATAGCCGCCCTCCGGAGGGGTCGTGTTGTAGGCACCCACGTAGGGAATGGCGCCATCGTGCACGGCTGTCTGCCCCCGCAGGAATTCCTGCATCGGCTCGGAGAGGGTCTCGAAGGCGCGGTACATGCTGGCAAAACAGGTATCGCCGCCACAGCCAACTTCCGGAATCTGCCGGATCAACAGCATGGAGATGGACGGGGGGCGTTCGTCGCAGGTGACGTCGGCATGCCACGCACCACCGGCGGTGTACTTGGAGTTGGCCGTCGTCCGGATGTCGAGAATCGCCGGATCGCTGCCACGACTGTCGCCTGCGGACTGGTTCAGCGGGTGGTCATCGGCCACCTTTCCACTGCTCTGCGCTGCCTTCTTCAGCGGATGAACATGCAATTCGCCGAACAGGCTGCCGAACGCCTTGTGCTGTTCCTCGCTGATATTCTGGTCATGGAACGCCAGCACGTGATGAGCGAGGAAGGCGCGTTTCACTTCTTCGACCTGTTCATCGACAAAGGGCCTGGACAGGTCAATGCCTTCGACCACCGCGCCAAGTACGGGGGTGATCGGTGTGACGGAGATATGGTCGTAGCCTTCGGTCTTCCAGTGATCCTGATAGGTCACTGCGGGACGCTGCATGGTCATGGTCGGATCCTCCAGATCGGGACGGGCGGCTCTTGCGGCATTGGTTCAGCCGTCTCTACGTCACCCTAATTCATTCGCATTATTCTAGCACAGGACATCCCGTTCCGCGCTCTGTGTAAATTGCGGGGCAGCCGCTAGTCGGCCCTCGACCAGCTTGTCTGACCGCGCTCCAGCAGGTTGGCCGAAGAGGCGTAGAGCGCCTTGGAGACGTAGGGGCGGATCTCCTCCGCGCGCCTGTGGCAGAGCTCGGCCTTGAACTGCCGGGCCTCCTTCAGCATTTCCCCGTCACCCGGAGCCTGCGCCAGCAGGTCGATGACATGCAGGGCAAGCTGTACCTCGCCGCCCGCAGCCAGTTCCCTTGCCCGCGCGATGACGGCCGCCGGATCAGTGATCGCGGAAAGGATCGCCGCCTGGGCGGCATCAGGGTGCGCGGGATGCAGGCTGGTCGGATTGCGGTCCCACCAGCCATTCTCTTCCCGACAGATGTCACGCACCAGGTAGGATATCGCGCCATAGCGTTCGCGCATCCAGGTGTGGTCGAACAATGCATCCGGGCAGTCCAGGTCGTGAATGATCTCCACGTCGCTCATGCCCTGGTTCATGCGGGCGACAACTTCGCGTCTCAGCCAGCGCAGGGCTTCCGCCGTGAGGGTCAGCCGTTCCCGGACCGCTGCCTCACCCTCGACAATCGGACCGAATTCCTGGATCAGGACCGTGGCGTTCAGTCCGGCGAGCATGTCCAGGGTCTCCGCCCAGCGGATCGTGAATCGCTGGGTGCGCAGCGGTGTGCCGACATTCGGCAGCGTGGTTCCCGGAAAGGCGGCACCCGCATAGAGAATGCCGTCCCCCGGCAACCAGAGTGCCAGCACGTCGTCGGTCTCCGATGGTGCCCAGAGCAGTTCGATGCGGTCCGCACCTTCGCCCAGAACCAGACGGTCATCGAACGTCCGGGTCGGATCAATCTGGTTCTCGCCGGCAGGAGCGATCTTGAGTTGGGGGAACTGCATGCCGTTGAGCGTGTTCTGCAGTCCCGCAGTCTCGCGGTAGCGCGCGAACCGCCGGACAACATTGGCATGGCCGATGAGCTCGGGCGCCGGATCGCCACGCTCCGAAGCGTGTTTCAGCCAGTCCGCTGCCCCGTCGTTGTAGCCCACGTGTCCATGGCTGTAGCAGATGGCCTTCACCGGAAGGTCGGACCATTCCCGCAGGCACTTGATCATCTTCGCCGTCATGCCGCGACCCGAACCGGAATCCACCAGCACGATCCCGTCGACCGTTCTGACGGCAAGCGCGTTGCCCTGGGCCGGCAGGACAAGAACGTGATCGTTCAGTTCACGGACCCCGACTGCTCCGGTCAGGACGTCCTTGCGTCTGGCGTCCGCATTGTCCTGCATTTCGACCTCCCCCACGATTGATGCACTTGCATTAAATTGATCACATGCTCCGGGGCAGGTCAACGCATCCCCGCCATGCGCAGGGTTCGTTGCTCTGGCTATCTGTTGTGGTCGAGGCGACGGTGAGGCATCCTGTTCATCGGACCGGACAGCAAGCCGACCGGCCAATGGCGGCTGTGCGAGGGAGCAGTGCCGGAATTGTTCTGATGGCTGATGCAGCAGATTGAACGTCGAGACATAGTCGCGTCGGGATCCCACCCGGGCTTCGATTTCGTGAGCGCCCGCCATGGTGCTGAAGTGGTGCATCGGGTGACCGTCACCGGTCCATTCAACCTGCGCCGACGCATCCGGATGTACGAAGAGACGCTGAAAGCCAACGAATCCGCCCGGTATTTCTGCATTCTCGACAACTGTGCCAATCACGAGAACGAGTTCGGCTACGACGATATCCAGATGCTGGCCGAGTGGCTGTCGCGGGAAGGCGTGACCACCTTCTACGGTGTCACCATTACCAACGATCCCGGCTATCCGAAGCTGGTGCAGATCGTGACGGCTGTCCTGCAGATACTCGATATGGGTGGAACGGTCATGACGACCAGCGATCCCGCCGAGGCAGAGGCGTTCATTCACGAGAAACTGGCGCTTGTCGCGTCGATGGAGGCGCGAGCGAGCAGGTTCTGAAACTGGATCTGTCCTTGATCGAGGAGCCCTGATCTCAACGCCTTGTGCAATATCAGGAAGTCACGTCTGCCGCAGGCAGAGCGACCGCTTGCCGGGACGGTGGATCGCGCGGGCGAGGGGGCCTGATGGCCGCGTGCAAGCACTCCGCAATTCGGCCCGCTTATTGCTGTAGCATGTATCAACGGGGACAACGCCATGCGAGGGGGGGCGACATGCGGCAGAACGAAATGCACGAGGTTGTCGCCGCTGGCGAGATGAAGAGCTATCGCTTCAGAACGGAGCGGCGGGGTCTGGAAGTGCTGCATCGGATCACGGTCACGGGTCCAATCAACCTGCAGCGGAGAATCCCGCTCTATGAAGCCACTCTGGCTGCCAATCCCTCACCTAACTACTTCTGCATTCTCGATAACCGGGCCGGGTTCGAGAATGCGATCTCGCTTGATGACCTCCAGTTCCTTGCCGCGATACTGAAAGACGCCGGAATTTCGCGCTTCTACGGCGTGACGATCACCGATGATCGGGAATACCCGAAGATCGTGGAACTCGCGAATATCGTCGTGGCGACCTCCCCTCTTCAGGGCGAATTGCTCTCGACTGGTGATGCCGCAGCAGCGGAAGCCTTCATTCAGGACAAGCTGAATCACGCGATCAAGTGATGGAACCGGAACGGGCAGGAAAAAAGGCGCCACCCTTCGCGGGCAGCGCCTCTTGTCGTTCTGCATTCCAGTGGCGCGAGAGCGCCGTCGCGGATCAGCGCTTGGAGAACTGGAAGCTCCGGCGGGCCTTGGCCTTGCCGTACTTCTTGCGTTCCACCACGCGGCTGTCACGGGTCAGGAAACCGCCCTTCTTCAGAACAGGACGCAGGCCCGGCTCATAGTAGGTCAGGGCCTTGGAGATACCGTGACGCACGGCACCCGCCTGGCCGGACAGGCCACCACCGGTGACCGTCGCGAAGACGTCGAACTGGTTGTCGCGGTTGGCGACATGGAACGGCTGGGCCACGATCTGGCGCAGCACGGGACGGGCAAAATACACGTCGAGTTCGCGGCCATTGACGGAGAAACGACCGGAGCCCGGCTTGATCCAGACACGGGCAATGGCGTTCTTGCGCTTGCCCGTGGCGTAGGAACGGCCCAGGGCGTCGATCTGCGGCTCGACAGGTGCCTGCACCTCTTCGGGGACGACACCCATGGCATCGCCCAGATCGGAAAGATCGCCGACTGTGTTCTGTTCTTCAGACATGACGCGAACTACCTCGTATTCTTGCTGTTGAGCGCCTTGAGGTCGATGACCTCAGGCTGGGCACCGGCATGCGGATGCTCGGCACCGGCATAGACGCGCAGGTTCTTGAACTGCTGGCGACCCAGCGGGCCCTTCGGGATCATCCGCTCGATTGCCTTCTGCACCACACGCTCCGGGAACTTGCCCTCCAGAATCTCGCGTGCTGTCCGCTGCTTGATGCCGCCCGGATAGCCGGTGTGCCAGTAGTAGATCTTGTCCTGCTTCTTGTGGCCGGTCATGGCGATCTTGTCGGCGTTGATGACGATGACATAGTCGCCATCATCCATGTGCGGGGTGAAGCCGGGCTTGTGCTTGCCACGCAGTCGACTTGCGACGAAGGCCGCCAGACGGCCCAGAACCACACCCTCGGCGTCGATCAGAATCCACTTCTTCTCGATATCTGCCGGCGTGGCGGAATAGGTTTTCATGATTGCTTGCCTCTCGCAGGTAGACCGGACGGACCGGTTCCTGATGAAACGTGTCTCGGAAGAGGCGCTTCTAGAGAGCGCATTTGGACACGTCAAGCGAAAAAATCGCTTTGCAAACAATGGCATCCATATGCGGTATTATTTGCACACGATCTGATTTCCGTGTCGGAACAAGGGGATCAGGCGATGCGGATCAGGCGTGGATCACTGATCGCCTGGCCAAACCGGCTCGCGGCGACATTTGCGCGAAGGCGGTGGTCAGGATCATCGAGGTTCAGACGGACGAATTCCGACAGGGTCCCGGCAAAACCGAAGCTGTCCATGACGTGCTGCTGTGCCTGCCTCTGTGACACCTGCGCCATGGGCAGCAGCCGACCATCCGGGGCAAGTGCCCCGTGGAGGCTGATGTAGGCATGCAGCGGGGCCTGGGGATGATCGCCCTGTGCCACGAAGCTGAAGCCCTCCAGTACGCAATAGCCATAACCGGTGCCGAGGGACTCCGTCTGGTGCATGATCTCGAGTTGCGCATCGGTGAGCCAGGTTACATGGACCCCGGCCCGGGCCCCCGGGACCACCGCAAGTGTCGCCGGAACAGAACCGTACCCTGTCACCCGCGCCGCGAAGACCGGCACGAGGTCGTGGATGATGCCGTAGGTCACCGGGACCTCGACCGCGTCGCCGAACTTCTGTTGCAGCCGGTCCGGCGACCCGTTGGAGCCGGAGGCGACGACCGCATGCAGGCCTGCTGGGTCGAAGGGCTCGGGCGGATGCAGCCCGCCGGCGCGAAACCGATAGGCCCGGTGCGGCGGGTCGAAGGGGTATCGAAGGGCGTGGGTGATGCGATCAGGTGGTGCCACGGGCGTCAGGGAACAAACTGCTCGTTCAGAATGCGCTCTTCCAGACTGTGCTCCGGATCGAAGAGCAGGCGCATGGTCACGTCCAGCGCTTCACTCACCTGTACCTCGCTCACGTTGCGCACCTCGAACGTGTCGGCCACGGCACTGACGGGGCGCTTGTATTCCTCCCGCACGTGGAAGGTCACCTGTGCGCCACGCGGCAGCAGGGCGCCACGCCAGCGGCGCGGACGAAAGGCGCTGATCGGGGTCATGGCCAGGACGCCGGCGGTCAGCGGCAGGATCGGTCCGTGGGCAGACAGGTTGTAGGCCGTGCTGCCGGCCGGGGTGGACAGCAGGACACCGTCGCAGATCAGTTCCTCCATCCGCACACGACCATCGATCTCGATGCGGATCTTCGCTGCCTGCCGGGTCTGGCGCAGCAGCGAGACCTCATTGATGGCAAGCGTCTCCTGGCGTCCGCCGGACTCGGGGATCGCGACCATGCGCAGGGGATGGATCTGCGCCATCGTCGCACCGTCGAGACGTTCGAGCAGGTCATCCTCCGAATACTGGTTCATCAGGAACCCGATGGTGCCCCGGTTCATGCCGTAGATCGGAATGTCGCGATGCATGAAGTTGTGCATGGCCTGCAGCATGAAGCCGTCACCGCCCAGGGCGACGACCACATCCGCCTCATCGACCGGCGTGTTGCCGTAGCGTTTGGTCAGGGCCTCGATGGCCGACTCCGCGCCGGGAGTGCGTGCTGATGTGAACGCGATACGCTCGAATGACATGCGGTGTCCCCTCAAACCCCGAACCCGACGCCTGCGTGCCGGGTGGCGGGAGTATAACGAGCGTTCGGCGACGTGCCAGTGACGGTGGCCATGGCGGTGGCCATGGCGGTGCCCGAGACAGTGCCCGAGACCGTGAAATAGACAATGGTCGCGACAGTGACCGTGACCACGACCGCTTGCACATGGTGCGAGGGCAGGTGATCATCGGCGCATGAGAGTCGCTCGAAATATTGTGCTTCTGATCCTGCTGCCGATGCTGGTGGCGGGGGCAGCCCATGCCGTCGATGACCGGCACGAAGGGTATTACTACCCCGGCCCGGTCACGTCGGAGCGTTATGTCGGACGTGCCGATCAGATCGCGAACGCCGACCGCGGCAAGCGTCTCGGTTTCATCACCGGATTGACGGGGGAGCAGCTTGCCCGCCCCTACTGGCCCACCTTCGTCATCTTCGCCAAGGGGGCGGAGGCGGAGAAGATGATCATTGTGGCCACAGGGGATGCGGGCTTCAGGACCATCTATCAGGCCAGGGCACTGCTGGCCCAGCTGACCGCGACAGCGCGGGGCACACCGCTGTTCAGGGAACTGAAGGTGGAGGATCTGTTCACCTTCTTCGATCTGGCGAAGATGCTGGGCTTTAACCAGATCGTCATCTCGGATGGGGAATCGTTCTCGCACAAGGTGAGCGTCGAATAGGGTTCGCAAGGATTGTCAGGCACCGTCGCGTCGCATTTGCCTGATACCGGATACCAATCGCCTGACAGGGGGGCGACGGGACATGATGAGAAGACTCGGGAAATTCTTTGGACAGCGCTGGCTGGCATTTCTGGTGCTTGCCGGGCTGATCTGGGTGCGGGTCGAAGACCCCAACATCTCCCGTTTCGTGCGCGAGAATGTCTGGTTCGACCAGTTCCAGCGCTTTGACGAATATGTCCCGCCCGCCCGGCACACCGCCATCGTCGACATCGATGAGGAGAGCCTGGCCGCGGTCGGCCAGTGGCCCTGGTCGCGCTATCAGATCGCAGTGATGATCCAGGTGCTGAGCCAGCTTGGTGCCAAGGGCATCGCCTTCGACGTCACCTTCCCGGAGGCGGATCGGCTCTCGCCGACCGTCTACAGTGAGCAGAATGCCCAGTTGCCGCCGGAAGTCGCCGCGGCGCTGAAGCAGTTGCCCAATACCGATGAGCAGCTTGCCAGCGTGCTGCGCCAGAGTGTCACCGTGCTGGGCGGGACGACGACCTATGTAAAGACCGAGGGCAAGGACAGGAAGCTGCCCAAGGGCGTGCGTATTCTGGAGGAGAACGGATCCGGCAAGACGTGGTTGCCCCTGTATCCCGAACTGATCGAGAACAATCCGACGTTGCAGGGGGCCGCGCCCGGCTTCGGCATCTTCAACACCGATCCCAGTTCGGATGGCGTTGTCCGTCGGGTTCCGTCCCTGACCCGGGTCGGGCCACCGAACGATCCCAAGAACCAGGAAGTCTATGTCAGCCTGGGGATCGAGGCGATCCGCCTCGTGCATGGCTCCAAGGCTATCATCATCTCCAAGGCCAACCAGAACTCCGGCATAGCTTCGATCCGGATGCGCTCGAAACTGCGCGAAGACAAGAAACTGGTGATCCCGACCAACGAGAACGGGATCATCTGGCCGCGGTTCCAGAAACACAATCCCGACATCTATGTCTCGGCCGCTGACATCGTTCAGATCGATCCTGCCAACCAGGCCAAGATCCAGGAACTGTTTGGCAAGGTGAAGGGCAAGTACGTGCTGGTCGGCACCTCTGCCGAGGGGCTGAAGGATATTCGGGCAACGCCGCTGGACAGCGCGATTCCGGGAGTCGAGGTCCATTCCAACATCATCGACATGATCGAGAACGAGGCCTATCTGATCCGGCCCTCGATCTCCAACGCCATCGAGCTGGCGATCGTTCTGGTGGCCGGCATCATCCTGATCTGGCTGGTGCCCTATCTGTCCGCCGTCACCACCATCGCCTTCTTCCTGCCCTTCAGCCTCCTGCTGCTTGGGGGTAGCTGGTACCTGTTCGCCTATGAATCACTGCTGGTCGACGGACTGTCACCCGTCGTGGCGCTGTTCATCCTGTTCGTGTTGCTGGTCTATCAGAAATTCGCCCGCGAGCAGGCGCAGAAGAAGCAGGTGCGTGGTGCCTTCAGTCAGTACCTGTCTCCGGCACTGGTTGAGCAGCTGGCGGAAGATCCCGACCGGCTGGTGCTGGGTGGCGAGACCAAGAACATGACGTTCCTGTTCTGCGACATCCGTGGCTTCACGCCGATTTCCGAGAGCTTCAAGGGCGATCCGCAGGGCCTGACCAAGCTGATCAACAAGTTCCTGACGCCCATGACCGACATCATCATGGCCAACCACGGTACCATCGACAAGTACATGGGCGACTGCATCATGGCGTTCTGGAATGCGCCGCTGAGTGATGAGGAGCATCCGCGCCACGCCTGCGAATCCGCGCTGATGATGCAGGACGACCTGATCAAGGTGAACGAGCAGTTGAAGATCGAGGCGGAGGAGGAGGGGCGTCCCTTCATCCCGATCCGCATCGGTATCGGCCTGAACACCGGCGAATGCGTCGTTGGCAACATGGGCTCCCAGCAGCGTTTCGACTATTCGGTGCTGGGCGATGCGGTGAACCTGGGTGCCCGGCTTGAAGGCCAGTCGAAATCCTATGGCGTCACCAACATCATCGGCGAGATCACGGCGGAGGCGGTGCCCGACTACGCGATCCTGGAACTTGACCTGATCGCGGTGAAGGGCAAGGACGAGGCCGTGCGCATCTTCACCATGATGGGTGGCCCGGACGAGGCGCAGAAGCCGGAATATCAGGCCCTGCGGAAAGAGACGGAGGCCATGCTGGCCACCTACAAGGGCATGAAGTTCGAGGAAAGCTGGGCGCACATGGAGAAGTGCCGCGAGATGCGCCCCGACATGGACGTGCTCTGGGATCTCTATCAGGAGCGTCTGGAGGAATATCGCGAGAATCCACCGCCCGCAGACTGGGATGGCGTGTTCCGCGCAACCAGCAAGTAGGCAGCCGTTCCGCGGCGCCGGGTACGTCGCAAGGTGCGCTGATTTTGCCGCAGTCGGGTGATTGCCGCCGTCCCGCGACTTCTCTATGTTGCGGGCCGCGTCAGGGGACGCAGGATATTGAATCGCTCCGATGCCGATAGCGGCGCATTCGGGCGAAGGTCACTGTTTCAAGGGGGCAGGCGATGCACGAACCGGGTTCCATGGATATCAGCCAGCACAAGGGCATGTATGGCGCGTTTGTCACGCTGACCAAGGCGGCGATCGTCGGCTCTGTCATCCTGCTTGTCGGAATGGCCATTTTCCTGGTCTGATCGCGAACGCGTGTCCGGTGGATGCCGGATCCGGAACGACGACCGGGCGGCCATGAAGGCTGCGCCGGACACTGCCACAGACGGACAGGGCGTCGAACAGCATGAAAATCGGTATCCCGAAGGAGCGCCGCCCGTTGGAGCGGCGCGTTGCCATTTCACCTGAGACGGCGAAGAAGTTCACGGCCCTTGGCGCCAAGGTCGTTGTCGAGTCGGGGGCGGGCGAAGCCTGTGGTCTGACCGACGACCTGTTCAGGGCGGCGGGCGCGGAGATCGCGAGCGATGCCGTCGCCGCCGTGGGTGACGCGGATCTGGTTCTGAAGATCCGTCGGCCGCTGACGGAGGCCGAGGGCGGACCGGATGAGGCTGCGATGCTGAAGTCCGGTGCGGTACTGGTTGCCGGGATGGAGGCACTGCAGAACGCCGAGCAGGTTGGCGACTATGCGTCGAAGGGCATCGTGGCATTTGCCATGGAACTGATGCCGCGTATCTCCCGTGCCCAGTCCATGGATATCCTGTCCTCGCAGTCCAATCTGGCCGGTTACAAGGCCGTGCTGGACGCAAACGAGCATTTTCCCCGCGCCATGCCGATGATGATGACGTCGGCTGGTACCGTGGCCCCGGCCCGCGTGTTCGTGTTCGGCGCCGGTGTTGCCGGACTGCAGGCGATCGCGACGGCAAAGCGGCTTGGCGCTGTTGTCTCCGCCACCGACGTGCGGCCCGCGACGCGGGAGCAGGTGATGAGCCTGGGCGGCAAGTTCGTGGCCCCGGATATCGAGGAGTCGGGCGACGGCGAGGGCGGGTATGCGAAGGAAATGTCCGACGCCTACAAGGCCAAGCAGGCGGAGATGATCGCCGAGGCGCTGAAGAAGACCGATATCGCCATCACTACCGCGCTGATCCCGGGCCGCAAGGCGCCGATCCTGATCACGGCGGAGCATGTGAAATCCATGCGCCCCGGTTCGGTCATCGTCGATCTGGCGGCGGAGATGGGCGGCAACTGTGAACTGACGACGCCGGGCGAGGTCACGGTCGAGCATGGCGTGACCATCGTCGCCCATCTGAACACGGCGAGCCGTATTGCCGCCGATGCGTCACTGCTGTTCGCCAAGAACCTGTGGAACTTCCTTTCGCCGCAGATCGACAAGGAATCCGGTGAGCTGAAGATCGACTGGGAAGACGAAACCATCACCGGCACGCTGCTGACGCGCGATGGCCAGGTGGTTCATGCGCAACTGAAAGGTGAGGGTTGATCATGGAAGCCGTTGATCCGTTTGTATTCCGGCTGGCGATCTTCGTGCTGGCGATCTTCGTCGGCTACTATGTCGTCTGGTCGGTAACGCCCGCGCTGCATACTCCGCTGATGTCGGTGACCAATGCCATCAGCTCGGTCATCGTCGTTGGTGCCCTGCTGGCAGTCGGGCCGGACGTTGGCGGCGACGGCTCGACCTTCGCCAAGGTCATGGGCTTCTTCGCGGTCATTCTGGCGTCGGTGAATATCTTTGGCGGCTTCGTCGTCACCCAGCGGATGCTGGGCATGTACAAAAAGAAGAAGAAGTAGGAGCAACCGGGCATGTCGGCCAACCTGACCGCAATCGCCTATCTGGTTTCGGGCATCCTCTTCATCATGGCGCTGAGGGGACTGTCGTCACCCGTGTCCAGCCGCCGTGGCAATGTTCTCGGCATGATCGGCATGACCATTGCCGTGCTGACCACCATCGTCAGCCCTGCCGTGACGAACTATGTCTGGATCATCGTGGCGCTGGTCATCGGCGGCACCATCGGCACCATCATCGCGCGCCGTATTCCGATGACGGCCATGCCGCAGCTGGTTGCCGCGTTCCACAGCCTGGTCGGTCTCGCCGCCGTGCTGGTGGCCGCTGCCGCATTCTACAATCCCGAACCCTACGGCATCCTGAATGCAGCCGGTGAACTGAAGATTGGCAGCCGCATCGAGATGGCGTTGGGTGTGGTCATCGGCGCCATCACCTTCTCCGGCTCCATCATCGCCTTTGCCAAGCTGCAGGAACTGATGACCGGCAATCCGATCACCTTCCGGGGCCAGCATCCGCTGAATGCGCTGATCGGCCTGGTGATCGTCGTCGCCATCGTGCTGTTCACCATTGATGTCGATCCGACCTGGTTCTGGGTCATGACCATCCTGGCACTGGTGATCGGCTTCCTGCTGATCATTCCCATCGGCGGCGCGGACATGCCCGTCGTCGTGTCGATGCTGAACAGCTACTCCGGCTGGGCGGCGGCAGGCATCGGCTTCACGCTGGAGAACACGGCACTGATCATTGTCGGTGCGCTGGTCGGTTCCTCCGGTGCGATCCTCAGCTACATCATGTGCAAGGGCATGAACCGGTCGTTCTTCAACGTCATCCTTGGTGGTTTCGGTGGCGATTCCGCCGCCTCCGCCGCGACCCGCAGTGACAAGCCGGTCAAGGCCGGTTCCGCCGACGATGCCGCCTTCATCATGAAGAATGCCGGCAAGGTCGTGATCGTGCCGGGTTACGGCATGGCGGTGGCGCAGGCGCAGCATGCGCTGCGCGAGATGGCCGACAAGCTGAAGGAAGAGGGGGTGGAGGTCGTCTACGCCATTCATCCGGTTGCCGGTCGCATGCCGGGGCACATGAACGTGCTGCTGGCCGAGGCCAATGTGCCCTATGACGAGGTCTTCGAACTGGAGGAGGTCAATTCATCCTTCCAGACCGCCGACGTGGCCTTTGTCATCGGCGCGAACGATGTCACCAACCCGGCGGCGCGCGATGACCCGCAGAGTTCGATCTACGGCATGCCCATCCTGGATGTGGACAAGGCCAAGACGGTGCTGTTCGTGAAGCGCTCCCTCAGCCCCGGCTACGCGGGCATCGACAACGAGCTGTTCTACGCCGACAACACCATGATGCTGTTCGCGGATGCCAAGGGCTGCTGTGAGGAGATCGTGCGCGCCATCGACTGACGCCCTGCGCTCCATGGCGACGGACGGGTCAGGGCGCGCTGTTCTGCAGCACGACGCGATAGCCGTCCGCATCCTCGAAGGTTGCGCCGTTCGTGCGCCAGTAGGGATTGTGGGGTTCGACCGGATCGAACCCGTGCGCCCGCATCCGTGCAACCGCGTCTTCCCAAACGGTCCTGTCCTCCAGATAGAAGACCAGAAGGTTCTCCGGCGTTGCGGCGCGTCCGGCGCTGAAGCCGTGCTTGCGGGTAAAGGCGAAGTGATGGTCCGCGCCCGGCACACCGACGATCAGCCCGTCGAATCCCTCGTGGCCCTCAAAGCTGTATATGATCGGGAACCGGAGGGCATCGACATAGAAGCGTCGGATGGGCGCAAGGTCATCTGTCGGGCGTACGACACGCAGGATTGTGCCGCTGCGCATCAGGCCGCGTCTTTCAGGCGCCGACGCTCCTCCAGGTAATAGTAGAGCGGCAGTCCGCAGGAGATGCCGACCAGCAGCAGCCCGGCGATGGCGAGGCCATAATAGGGCACATGCGTGCGCCGTTCCCGCACCAGCATGTAGATCAGGAAGCAAACGCCGGTGATCACCAGGTCCGCCGTGAAGAAGCGGTCAGCCAGCGTCACCGTGTTCTGAACGAACAGCTGCGGAATGTTGAAATCGTGCTCGATCGCCCACGGCACGAAAAACGCGTAGGGAACGACAGTGCCGACCAGCGTCATGAGCAACCAGAATCGAGTCATACCTGTCTTTCGCGGAACAGAGCTAATCAGGCACTACCACGGACACCAGAGAATCGCTTCTGATTTCTCGTAACAGTTTCCGCAACATGGCCGACGGAAAGGATTCGTAGTCTACCGCGACCTCGGTGAAGGCATTACTGCCGCCGATCACCCTGTTTCGATAGTATTCCTCGATACCTTCTTCGCGGCTGAGAATGGGCAGGCCGTTGATCGTGATGCCTGCCGCGACCGCAGCGTCGCGTTCGGCGGCAACATCCGGCAGATGCGTGTTGCTGCCGTCGCCGGAAATGTCGATGACCCGCCGTCCGGCGGGGAACGGCAGCTGCTGGAACTGTCTGGCGCTGAAGCGGACGGCAGCCCCGATCGCCGTGCCGCCGTCGGCGAACAGGCGTGGAGTCTGGCTGATCATGTCCGCCAGGCGGTTGGCCGATGCGGCATCCGTGACCCGGGTCCATGGGATGGCCAGCCAGGTCTGATGCGGGCTGGACCATTCGACCAGGGCGATGGCAACGGCCCCTACCGCGCCGTTGCGGATGGCCTGTATGACCCTTGGATGGCGGAGCGACGCAGCAATGCCGTCCAGTTGCAGACCGAATTCCTCCCGACTGACGGATGTCGAGGCGTCCACAGCGAGTACGAGGGCGACATCGACCGATGCCTGGGCTCTGGCGCGGTTTCCGGGAAGCGCCAGCAGCACCAGCGTCATGGCAAGTGCAATGGCGCAATGGTGGAGAGTTCTCATGACGCTGCTGTCGCTGGCAGCATGCGCTGTTCCACCTTGCGCAATGTGAAGGCCAGAAGTGTCCCCGTCAGCCCTGCCACCAGCACCAGCCAGCGGGCTGCACCGAAGTCTCCGTCCGCCTGAACCGCCAGCCACGCGACAGCGGGCGGCCCGAGCAGGGAGCCGAGGTTGGTGCACTGCACGATGACCCCGTTGGTCGTGCCGATGGTGCTCGGGTCCGGGCTGTGCATCGGTGCGCCGGCCAGCACGGCGCCGGGGATCAGGCCACCGATGGCAGAGAAAAGCGCCGCCAGCAGCAGCCGGATCGTGGGGGAAAGCCCCGCATCGTAGATCCCGAAGGCCAGCACGGACAGGGTCAGGGAGCAGGCGACGACGATCTTCCAGCGGGCAAGTCCGAAGTTCAGCAGAGGGCCGGAACCGAGACAGCCCGCCATGTTGGCTCCCACCACCAGTGCTACTCCAAGTCCCGCATCGGCGGTCGACAATCCGGCCTGCTCCATGATCGTTGGCATCCAGGTCAGCACTCCGAACCATTGCGTTGTGTAACACATGAAGATCAGGCCCAGCAGCCATGGCCCGGGGCGGCTGGCGACGGCGCGCAGGCCGCTCAGGGACCGGGCCTGTTCGGGGCGTCCGCCGATTCCGCGCGTCGTCGCCAGGAAAAGCATCAGGAACAGGGCGACGAGTACGCCGTTCAGCCACCAGATCAGCCGCCAGTCATCCTGGCTTGCCAGCAGCGGCGCGGCGGCCATCATCACGCAGAACCCGGCGGGCATGTAGATGCTCCAGGCGCTGAGGGCGCTGCGCTGGTCCTTCTGCGTCACCAGTTCGGACAGCAGGCCGGGTACGGCTGTCACGACGCTGACAAAGCCGACAGCCTCCAGCAACCGGGACGCGTACATGATCGACGCGCTGTCCGCCAGGGCGCCCATCAGGTTACCCGCGATGATGGCGAGCAGGCCCAGGGTAACCGCACGCCTGCGGCCGATCTGGTCGGCGAAGACACCGGCAATGATGCCGATGGCGACCGCCAGACCGTTGATGATCGACATGTAGAATCCGGCACCGACGAGGTCGATGCCCAGCGCATCCCTGATCCCGCCGATCATCGGGGGAGCCTTGCCGACCTGCATGCCGCAGACGATTCCGGCCCCGATGGCGATCCAGACAATGCCCCAGCGTGTCTTCACGGATGTGTCGGTCGTTCGCTCGCCCATGTGGCGAAGCATAGAGACGAAATCCGACCAGCGTCCTGCGCATTTTTTGCGGCCATACCATCGACGAGATTGACACTTCCGGCGGCAGCCGCTACGAGGCTCCCAGGTCGCAACCGCCTGCCGCCCGCTGACATTCGTGTCCCGGTGAAGTGTTGCTGGTCGTGTTTCCTGTCATCCTTCACATGCGTCGTGCGGATGGTAATGCGGGTCCCATTCTCCTTGTACGAAGCATGAATGAGGAGGCATCGGACATGACCGGTTCCCGAACGAATGCGTTTCTTGTCGGCTCCCTTGGTGCGATCTACGTCCGGACGGCCTTGCCGATCATCATGGTGATGGGCATGAACGGTCTGCTGGCGGTCGTCGATGCCCTGTTTCTGGGTCACTTCGTGGGGCCGGAGGCCCTGGCAGCGGTGACCCTGATGTTTCCGCTCTACATGCTGGTGGTGGCGCTCGCGACACTCGTCTCAAGCGGGATGTCCAGCATTCTCGCGCGCCATCTGGGCGGACGGCAGTACGTGCAGGCGCGGCAGGTCTTTGCGGGCGCGCACGGGCTGGCACTGGCCGTCAGCGCGGTTCTCGTGGTGCTGTTCCTGCTGTTCGGATCGACAGTCACCCGCCTCGCGTCGGGCGGCGATGCGGACCTGGCTGCAATGGGTCTGACCTACCTGCGGATCACGGTTCTGACATCACCCCTGATCTTCGTGCTTTCCGTCAATTCCGATGCCCTGAGGAACGAGGGCAGGGTCGGGTTCATGGCCGCGATGAGCCTGCTGGTGTCCCTGGCCAACATCGGCTTCAACTACATCCTGATCGCCCAGATGGGCCTGGGCGTTGCCGGTTCTGCCCTTGGTACCGCCTTCGCGCAGGCACTGGCGTTTGCCATCATCTTGACGTTCCGGCTGAGAGGAGAAACCGAACTCCGCCCAGGCGCCCTCACCGGCAGGGCACTCGGTGCGCGCTGGGGGCGCATCATGGCGCTGGGCGCGCCGCAGAGCCTGGGCTTCATCGGCCTGGCGCTGAGTTCTGCGGCGGTCATGCTGATGCTGCAGGTGATCAACAGCGCGGATTACGGAAACACCGTCTCCGCCTACGGAATCATCACGCGGGTCATGACCTTTGCCTATCTGCCGCTGCTCGGGTTGTCACATGCGATGCAGACGATCACAGGGAACAATCATGGCGCCGGACAATTCGACCGATCCAACGGCAGCCTGCGCGTGGGGATCGCAACGGCATTCGTGTACTGCGGTGTGCTGCAGGTTCTCATGATGACTGCCGCGGGGCCGATCGGTGGACTGTTCGTCAGTGACCGTCTCGTCATCGCGGAGGTGGCGCGCATTCTGCCGATCATCGTGCTGGCCTACTGCGTCGCGGGGCCACTCATGATGATCGCCAGCCATTTCCAGGCCATCGGTGATGCCCGTCGCGCCGCCTTGCTCAGCCTTTCCAGGCCTTACCTGTTCGGCATCCCCCTGACGCTGGCCTTGCCGTCGCTGCTGGGGGAGCCGGGCATCTGGCAGGCCGGGCCGGTGGGGGAGGGGATGTGGCTGCTGCTCACGGCTCTGGTGCTCTTCTGCGCCAGCAGGCGGGGCGTCCGCAGGTGGGGGCTGTTTGAACGGCCCGGCGCGATCAGTGTGAATCCCTGACGGGCGCGCCGGTCGGATCGGCAGGGCCATCGGGGGCGTGGAAAGCGACTGAAGGTGAAAGCCTGCCGGTTCGGCTGGAGGCGCGGGCCGGAATCGAACCGGCGTACACGGATTTGCAGTCCGCTGCGTAACCACTCCGCCACCGCGCCGAAGCCGACAGGGCATCGGTGTATATGCGGGCCACGCCCCCGCGGTCAAGCGGCATGGCCAAACGCTGATCCGCCGCATTGCGTGGCGCAGGTGCGGGAACTATAAGCAAGAAGCTCAAGGTGCACTCAACGTTGCGGGAGAGACGGCGAAAATGGACTTCCAGGCTGCACGCAAGGCCATGGTGGATAGCCAGTTGCGACCGAACCGGCTGACCGATGATCGCATTGCCGATGCGATGCTTACCCTGCCGCGCGAGAAATTCCTGCCGAAGTCACTGGCAGGCGTTGCCTATGTCGATGAGGACATTCATCTCGGCAACGGGCGCTATGTGATGGAGCCGATGGTGCTGGCCCGCATGCTGCAGGTCGCCGGAATCGGCCCGACAGACACGGTACTGCATGTTGGCTGTGCCACCGGATATGCCAGCGCCGTGATGGCGATGCTGGCCGGTACGGTGGTTGCGCTGGAATCCGATTCCGAACTCGCGGCCACGGCGACCGAGCTTCTGGCCGAACTGCAGATTGCCAATGCAGCGGTGGTCGAGGGCGATCTGGCGAAGGGGCTGGCGGACCAGGGACCCTATGACCTGATCCTGGTCGAGGGGGCTGTTTCCAGCGTGCCTCAGGCCCTTGTTGACCAGATCGCGGACGGCGGGCAGCTGCTGGCCATTGTTCGCGGCAACGGCGTCGGGGTTGCCACGCTTTATCGCCGGGAGAACGGGGTGGTTGGCCATCGGGCGCTGTTCGATGCCGCGACACCGGTGCTGCCGGGCTTCGAGGCGCGCAAGGCATTTGTATTTTGAGTTCTGAGACGGATCTGCCGCTGGAAGTCACACCGTCCGAAGCGCGCGCGCTTGCGGCAGATTCCAATGCCTTGATCGTTGATGTGCGTGAAAAGTGGGAATGGGATGTTTGCAGGATCGCGGGCGCTCACCATATCCCCTTGCGTGACCTGCCCCAGCGGCGGGACGAGGTACCTGCGGACCGACCGGTGATCTTCAACTGCCACCACGGCATGCGCAGTATGCAAGCAGTGTCGTGGTTTCGGCAGCAGGGTTATGACAACGTGACCAACCTTCATGGAGGCATCGACCTATGGTCGCAGGAAATCGACAGTTCGGTCGCACGCTATTGACCGGTTCGGCGTTCGCGGCGCTGGCTTCCGGGCTGACCGTCATGGCCGTGCTGATTGCGGTCCCGGCTCAGGCCGAGACCCTGCGCGATGCCCTGAATGCCGCATACACGACCAATCCGACCCTGCGGGCCGAGCGGGCGAACCTGCGCGCCAATGACGAGAATGTCTCCCAGGCCGTGGCAGGCTGGCATCCGACTGTTGTCGCAACCAGTGACCTCGGGGTGCAACTGACCGACCAGGACATCGCCGGTGTCAATCGGTCCGACGGCACGGTCCCGATCAACGCCAATATCCAGGTGACCCAGCCGCTCTATCAGGGCGGGCGTGTTGATGCGCAGATCGGTTCCGCCGAGGCGCTGGTCCGTGCCGGTCGCCAGAACCTGCGGGGAACGGAACAGGATGTGCTGCTGGATGTGGTCACAGCCTTTCTGGATGTGCTGCAGAACCAGGCCGTCGTGCGTCTCAACCTGAACAACGAGGAGCGGTTGCGCCGCCAGCTGGAGGCTGCGCAGGACCGCTTCAGCGTTGGCGAGATCACGCGAACGGATGTGGCGCAGGCGCAGGCGCGTCTTGCCCGCGCCGCGGCTGACCGGGCGCAGTCGGAGGGGAACCTGATCGCCGCGCAGGCCAACTACGCCCGCATCGTCGGCAATCAGCCAGGGCAGCTGGAGCCGCCGCCGCCCTTGCCTGCGATTCCCGAGGATGAGGCTGCCGCGCTGGCTACCGCATTCGCCAACAATCCCGATCTGCTGGCATCGAACGAGGTGGCGCGCTCGGCGCGATTCGACATCGATACGGCGGAGGGGCAGTTGAACCCCAGTCTCGATTTCGAGACCACCGGTGTCCATGCCCGCGACAATAACCAGAGCGGCAACGTCACCAGCCAGGTGACATTCCAGGTGGTCGCGACCGTACCTCTGTATCAGACGGGCGCGGCCTACAGCGCCGTGCGCCAGCAGCGCCAGGTCGAAAGCCAGCGCCGCCTGGAGGTCGAGGAAACCCGTCGCGTGGTCGAACAGGGCGTGACGCAGGCCTGGGAAGCCCTGACCACGGCGCAGGCCCGCATCCAGGCAGGTCGCGAGGAAGTCCATGCCAACGAGATCGCGCTGGAAGGCGTGATTCAGGAGGCCCAGGTCGGGTCCCGCACCACGCTGGACGTGCTGGATGCGGAGCAGGAACTGCTCGATTCCCAGGTTGCGCTGGTCCAGGCGGAGCGGGATGAATATGTGGCCGCTTTCCAGCTTCTGGACGCGGTAGGCCAGTTGGATGCGAATTCGCTGAGCCTTGATGTCGATGTCTACAATCCGTCCGTCAACTATCGGGCGGTGAGGGAGCGCTGGTTTGGGTTTGATGCGCCGGGGCTGGACTAGGCAGTTTTTTGCCACAGGCACGCCGGGTATTGCCGCTCTGTTAACCAAGTCTTAGCGTCGTCCCTCTAAATTCCGGATTTGGAGCAGGTCGCATGTGGCCTCAACCAGCTTGGAGCCGCAGAAAGCGGGGAACGGAACAGTCATGAGCGACGCCACGGCACAGAGCGAACCGACAATGGAGGAAATTCTCGCCTCCATTCGCCGCATCATTTCGGAAGATGATGATGCCCCTGAAGGTGCTGCGGACAATGATGCCGAGCCGGAGGAGCCCGCTGAGCCGACGGTTGATGACATCCTGGCCGTCGATGACGAGCCGGAGCCCGAACCCGAACCGGAACCTGAGCCGGAACCCGAGCCCGAGCCCGAGCCGGAACCTGAGCCGGAACCTGAGCGCCCGACCGCCGACGTATTCGAACTGACGCAGGTGCTGCGCGACGATGGGACCGTCGAGGATCTGGACGACGACCTGTTGATGGACGATGAGACGGAACCTGTTGCGCCGCGTGCGGGCAATGCGACAACGGAGTCCGGACTGCTGGCTGACAAGGTTGCGGCGGCCTCCGCTGCATCCTTCGCCGGTCTCGCCAGTGCACTCTCGGCACAGCGTGACATTGCCGTGCCGACACACCGCACGCTGGAGGACATCACGAAGGAATTGCTCCGGCCGATGCTGAAGGAATGGCTGGACCGAAACCTGCCGACAGTGGTTCAGCGAATCGTGGAACGCGAGATCGCCAAGCTTTCCGCGCCGGTGGACGAACCCAAATAGCGCTGCATTCCTGGACTGCTGAGCCGACCTTGCGCTTGGCTGAGCATTTCTCGCGTGTCATCGATCTGCACCGGCCTATTCTTCGCCCCTGAGTTTCATTTGGCGGAGGTGGAGATGACCCGGGTACTCAGGATGTGGCAGGTGGATGCGTTCACCGATGTGCCCTATCGCGGCAATCCATGTGCCGTGTTCTTCGATGGTGGCGATCTGTCCGCCGCGCGGATGCAGCAGATCGCGCAGGAAATGAACCTCTCCGAGACCGTTTTCCTGTGCCCGCCGACAACGGCGGAAGCGGACTATCGTGCCCGCATCTTCACGCCACGCAGCGAGCTGCCCTTTGCCGGACACCCGACCATCTCTGCCGCCTATTGTGTCTGGAGCAGCATGCGGGATGCGGGTTTCGGTCCCTTGCCGACCCTGCTGCGACAGGAATGCGGTGCGGGGATCGTTCCTGTGGAGATTGCCACACAGGACGGAACGCAGGTTTTCACCATGACCCAGATGCAACCGGCCTTCCGTGCCTTCGATATCGGCAAGGCGGATGTCGCGGCAATGCTGGGATGCGAAGCGGGTGACCTGCTGGACCCCGCCCTGGATGCCGCCAGCACGGGTATCTGGTGGATGTTCGCGCGCTGCCGGTCGCCTGAGGTCGTGGCCGCGCTCTCCCCTGACATGACTGCCATCAGTGCCCTGTCGCAGGAGACCGGGATCACGGGGCTGGCCGCCTGGTCCGTCGGGGCGACCCAGGATGGGGTCGATGTGAAGCTGCGCGGCTTCGCACCGGCGGAGGGCGTGCCGGAAGATCCGGTCACGGGATCGGCCAATGGTTGTCTGGCGGCCCTGATTGCCCGCGACGGCATTCTCGGCGCCGCACCCGTCGCCTATGTGGCGGAGCAGGGTGTCGAGATGGGACGTGCGGGCAAGATCTTTGTCAGCTGTGACGCCGCAGGGGCAGCGCCACGGGTCGGGGGTGGAGTTGTCCGCGTGATGACGGGTGACCTGACCATCTGACCGGACGCCAGGTAAGGTCGCGTCGTTTGACTTGGGCGGCGACGCGCAATCGGATAGATTCCGCCGATGAACAAGCTGCACCATAAGTTCGTTGCCACGTTGCTGTTCGCTGGCGCCACGCTTTGCGCGGTCCCCGCCCATGCCGCGTTTCTCGAAGGGGTCGCCGCCTACAATCGCGGCGACTATGCGGCGGCGGCGGATATCTGGCGGGAGGATGCAGCCGCCGGGGATGCTGCGGCGCAGCGGAATCTCGGCCTGCTGTACCTGAACGGTCAGGGTGTCCCGAAGAACGAGGCGGCGGCTGCGGAATGGTTCAGGCGATCGTCGGACCAGGGCTTTCCGCGCGCCTCCGCCAATCTGGGGGAAATGTACCTGCGCGGTGTCGGTGTGCCGCGTGATCCGGAACGGGCGGTGACGTTCTTCCAGCGCGCGGCTGAGGCAGGACTGGCGGAGGCACAGTACAATCTGGCCATCCTGACCGAGGCCGGTTTCGGTGTGAGGAAGGACCCGGAACTGGCGCGCCGCTGGTTCCAGCGTGCGGCGGCCGGCGGGCATGCACCCGCCCGCGAACGCCTGCGTCAGATGGCACCGCAACAGGCCGCTGCGGTCGATGCTGATGATGTTGTGGCGGTCCCGTCCGAAGACGTGGCATCGTCGGGGGATGAGGCCCCGGAGGTTCGGAGGGCGGGTGACGGTGGGCTGATTGACAGCCTGAACGCCATACTTTCTCCGTCGGGCTGATGGTTTCATGACAATGTGGCGGCTTCGGCATGAAAACTTCCGATGCGGCTACATCTGGCAATGAAACGTTGATGACACTACATGATAGTGTGCAAAGGCCATGACGATTCCGCATGGTCTGACGGGACCAATTCGATCAGCATGACGAGCATGAAAGACCCTTATTCCATATTGGGCGTGACGCGGGCTGCGTCGCAGGAAGACATCAAGCGGGCCTATCGCGGACTGGCGAAGGAACTGCACCCTGATCGTCATCCGGGCGATGATGCCGCCGCTGAACGCTTCAAGGAAGTCTCCGCAGCCTACAATCTGCTGGGTGACGCGGCGCAGCGTGCCCGGTTTGATCGCGGCGAGATCGGTGCCGACGGCGCGGAGAAGGCGCCGCACGGGTTCCATTATGCCAATGCCGGTGGTGCCGACGAGTTCACCCGGGGTGGCTTTGGCGGCCAGCGCGGGTTCGAGGATATCGTGGGCGACATCTTCGGCGGCTTCCGTGGCGGGCGCGGCGGACCTGTCCGTGGACGCGACCGCAAGTACAGCCTGACCGTTGATTTTCTGGAGGCCGCGCGCGGCGGCAACCGTCGCCTGACCCTGCCCGGCGGCAAGACACTGGATGTACGCATTCCGGAGGGGCTGGAGGATGGCCAGCAGATCCGCCTGAAAGGCCAGGGCGACCAGCCCCAGGGCGGAACCGCAGGCGATGCGATGATCGAGGTTTCGGTGCGGTCGCATCCGCTGTTCTCGCGGGACGGGCGGGACATCAATCTGGAACTGCCGATCTCCCTGCGTGAGGCGGTGCTCGGGGCCAAGATCACCGCCCCCACGATCCATGGCGACGTGACCATAAGCATCCCGAAGGGCTCCAATGCCGGGCGCGTGCTGCGCCTGAAGGGACGCGGCATCCGCAATCCGAAGGACAACAGCGCGGGCGACCAGTACGTGAAACTGAAGGTGGTGCTGCCGGAGGTGCCGGACGCCGAGCTGGAGAAGTTCGTGCGTGGCTGGAAGCAGGGGGAGGAACATGACCCCCGTGCGGGACTGCGATCCGGCTGACAATAGAATTGCCAACGACACAGGCTGAGCCCTGGGGGAGGGGACCGGCATGGCTGCCAAGCGCGAATTGAAGGTTCTGGTGAGTAGTCTCCAGTTCGGGGAGGGGCCGCGCTGGCGCGACGGGCGGCTCTGGTATTCGGATTTCTACGCCCACATGGTCCGTACCGTTGACCTGAACGGGACCGTCCGGGACGTCGTCGAAGTCCCCAATCAGCCATCAGGACTCGGGTTCGACCCGCAGGGCCGCCTGCTCATTCTT
>Ga0209475_10000925_pt1 | contig 44102 bp, 62 predicted proteins | sample tdDd471_FD_187128 | JGI IMG/M metagenome (GOLD analysis project Ga0209475, IMG submission 187128) | Marine sediment microbial communities from the Atlantic coast under amendment with organic carbon and nitrate - tdDd47.1 (SPAdes)... | ecosystem: Environmental > Aquatic > Marine > Coastal >... | reverse complement strand
TGCTGGCCCCGACGAACCGTGGCGTGTTCCACGGCGGCGCGGGCTTCACGACTCAAAACGAGAGCGGGAACACGGGTTTCAAGCTCACGCAAGAGATGGCCTACCACTACAACTATCTCGCTTGGTCGGAGACCGAAGTCGAGCCGGAGATGGTGGACGGCATGGGCGATGAAGGCAAGATGCTTGTCTACAAGTCGACCATGATGGGCAAGCTCCAAGAGGTTCACTTGGCGAACGCCAACACCTGGGAGTCAGCGATCTGGGGCGCACCGGACCAAGCCGCCATGTTCACGAACATGACGAAGCCTGTGTCGATTCCGACGCTCATCAGCGAAGAGGGTTACTACGGCCTCCAAGCTGACGGCACCAACCTGACGAGCGTGTACAACGCAACTCAGGCCGTGGTCCCGGCGTACGACAACCAGCGTTACACCTACGCGGCTCTCGGTGGCAACGCCGCGAACGGCGAAGACCTCATCGGCACGATTGAGGATGCGTGGCTTGGTGCGAAGTTCGAGGGCATCCCGGAGCACCCCGAGTACGGCCCGGGCAACGAGCTGACCAACATCATCTTCTGCTCCAACTGGGGCATCAAGCTGGTCTTGGCTGCTCTCCGCAACGGTCAAACCCAGTGGGGCAAGCGGGAGATCACGCCTTACGGCGTTCGCGTGGACACGCTCCTGTTCAAGCCGATTGACATCCTCGGCACGGCGGAGCTGTACGACGACGGCTCTGGCGGGCTCGCGAACGAAGCCAACGCGGCTGAAGACGGCCCGCGCTACTACGGCGTGAACCTCAAGTCGATGAAGTTCCTCTGCCAGAAGGGTCACTTCCAGCGCATGGAGAAGCCCGTCTCCTTGGCCCCGATTGGTAAGCCGTACGACTACCACCAGGGCATCAAGTCGAAAATGCAAATGTGGTGCGTCAACCGTCGCGATCACTTCATCGTGTCGCCGACCGCTGCGGCCATTTCCTAACCCACACCGGAGAAATCAAACATGGAATACTACGACAAGCGGCCCAGCCTTCCGGGTGTGCGCCCCAATGAAGAGAAGCACCACCTGCTCGCGCACGGCGCGATCACGGCGGGGCTCATCTATCGCCTCGACAAAACCAGCGCCACGGCTGCAAAGGAATACTTTGCGGACACCACGAAAGCGGGCGCTGCTGGGGCGAACCTCACGGACCAGTTCGTCTTGGCCCTTGAGTCTGGGACGACCGGGCAAAAGCTGGAGTTCCTGTTTCGCGGTCACGGCCCGGTTCGGATGGACGGCTCGGGCTTGACTGCCGGAGACGACTTCACGAGCGACAGCTCCTTCAAGGCGACCTCGGTGGCCGATGGCGACCGCGTTCTGGGCTCCTGCACGGTGGCCGGGACGGCTGATGCCCTCATCACCTGCTGGTTCGACGGGACGCCTGTTGGACTGATCACCGACGCCGACACCTGATCCCTAAGCCTCATGCCGCTGCCCTTCACCGGGTGGCGGCACGGGGCGATCATTCAACATGCGGGCATCACAAGCAGTTCAGTACATCGAGGCGCACCTTCGCGGAGCGCTCGCGACCGAGTTCGACGCTTACGAGATCATTGCGCAAGCCGCGACGACTCTCGAAACCCTGGCGAACTGGAGCTACTTGATCCGCACGCAAAACCGCCTTTCGTTCCGCGCATCCGTCGCTGGAACGGCGGCGACCTACACGGCATCGAACAAGACCGTGACGCTTGCCGGGGCGTTCACTGGGTACACGCTGATCCCAGGCGACTCCATCACGCTCGACGATGCTGGAGCGACGCTTGGCACGTTCCACATCGTGTCCAAGACCGACGCGAATACTCTCGTGATCGACAGCGCGGCGCTGACCTCCGACATCTCGGGGACCGTCGGCTTTTCGCTCAACACGGCCCGCGTGGCGTTGCCTTCCGACTTTGGGCGCACCGTGTCGATCCATCGGAACCGACCAGGGGGTGGCGGTGTCGTCATGGCGACCCCACAGGAGTTGCAGGAGTTCGATAGCGCAAACAGCTCTGGGTCGGTCTACAGCATCGCCTGTGCGGTGGAGTACGCAAGTTTGACGGCTACAGAGATCCCGACCCCAACTTTGCGGATCTGGCCACACCCGACGACTGAGGAGCTTGACGCGCTCACGCTGATTTATGCCCGCAAGTGGCCCGAGATCAACAGCGACGAAGACGTGTTGCCGATCCCGGCGTACATGAACGCGCTATTCCTGGAAGCACTCCGGGCGTTCGCGTCGGCGTACGACAACTCGGCAATGCTCGGCCCGGCGGTCGATGCGATCCGTGATGGTCGCCTGTTCCTCGCTGCCTGCCGCGCCGACTCCGGCAGCCAGTCTTATGTCGGCACCATCATGAACGGTGCTATCCGTCCTCGTTCTTGGGGTGGCGATAGCGACTCTGAGTTTGTCCTCAACCACATCGTGAGCTAATCATGGCTGCTTATTACCCCCCGATCATCTCGAAGACGACCCCGCCGTTTGGGCAAGGCGGGTTCACATATACGACCGCCACAGCAATCGCCACCCCCACGTACCCCTCTGACGGCAAGGGAACCGGGAGCACGACAGCGGGCGATGCGATTTGGACTCAAAACGGCCATGCGTCGGGCACTTTCGAGGTGCTTGTGGAGAAAGTGATCGCAGCTCCAAACGCGAACACTTCGGCTGTTATCGGGCTGGCGTGCCTCGCCACGGCAAAGGTCTTCTACTTCCCGCCTGGATCGCACACGGTGAACATGGCTTTCCCCAACGGCTTCACGTTTGTGTCGTCCCTGATCGGCGGGACGGTCGTATTTCGCATCCAAGAGCACGCGTTCTAACCGATGCCGCTGCCGCACATCCAGTTCGATTCGACGCAGACCGCGACCACGCCCTACTACCCTGAAAACGGTGCGGGCGCGTGGACGGCTACGGCTACGAACTCGTTTGTGCTGGACTTCAAGACGACGGAGCTGCGGCGCTTGATCGTGCCTGACACGGCCTCGGGGGCGCTCCCTATCGAGTTCTACCACGAGGACGGCACGCTGGCGTTCACGACGACTATCGTCGCGAGCAGCCTAAACCGCGAGTTGAAATGGGACGCAGGCGAAGGGATTGAGCTTCGGGGCAACTGGTACATCGAGTTCCCGGGCGTGGCTTCGGCGACTGACCTTTGGTGCGTGCAGTTTGCGCGGGTGACCTGATGCCGGAAGACACCGAAATCCCGATGCCCTTGCGTGGGGTCGATAAGACTCAAGCGAAGAGCAAGCAGCGGCGCGACACCACGCCGGACGCGGAGAACGTGCGCTCGGTCGGTGGCGACAAGCGGCTTCGCATCACGCAGCGCCCCGGCATGGAGAAGCACTACCCGTACGCGATGCCCGGCCCGGTCCAGGTGATTGCGACGGTGCTGACGGCAAACAAGTCCGTGACCTACGAGGCGACCGAGGACGAGCTTGAATCGAACGGCGACGGGCGCACCAAGCACACGCTGGTGTGGAAGAAGTTCACGAGCCAGAAGAAGGACACGCGCAACGTCGCGGTAGCGCCCATCTCGGGCAACGTCTACAACCTCTCGGGCAACGTGATCGAGAAGCGCAACGCGTCCGGCGTGGTGCAGTGGTCGTTCTCGATCAGCTTGGCGAACAAGGCGTTCCGGCTGTCCCCGATGGCGCTTGGGCCCGACGAAGCTATCCATGTGGCGGTGGACGGCGGCGCATCTGGCGCGAGCGGTGCCGCGATCTACCGTGTCCGCCAAAAGCAGATCGACATTGAGGGCAACACCGAGCCCGTCCTTGAGTGGGAATACCGGGTCGATGGCTGGGTGCGCGAACTCAAGATGGACGGCGCGGAGCTGAAAGCGCTGGTGCAGTTCGACGCGAAGCGGCGCAGCTACGTCTGGACCTTCGGGAGCCTGCCCCTCGCGGCCCCTCAGCTCACGGCGAGCTACCCGGTGCCCTATCCGTCAACGTGCATGGATGTCGCGGCAGACGGCTCCACGTACACGGGACACCCGTACTTTGAGAACCGCAACACGACACCCGGCAAGCCTGGGGTGGGGATTCCGCTTGAGTCGTGGACTCCCTACGAGATGGACAACTTCGAGGACCGCGTCTGGGGTTGGTGGGATGCCGACGACTTGGCGGGGTACCTGGATCATGGATCGGAGGTCAAGGTCTGGGAGGACCGATCTGGCAACGGTCGCGATTGGGGGCTTGGCATTCCGGAGCAGGGAGCAGGCGTAACTCGCCCCGGCCCCACGCTCAACAAGAAGTCCAGCATCGAGGGCGCAACTCTTAGCTTCAACGGCAAGCAGGGCTTATTCTCGAAGCCGGGTGGTGGCATCTTTGCGGATCGTGACTCGTGCTTGAGCGCGTTGCCGAACCACGGGGAAGCGGCTTGGACGATGTTCATCTTGTGCCGCCCATCGACCGCGACCGACCCGACCGAGAAGGATGCGGACGGGAAGCCGATCAACGAGCGCCGGTTCCTCATCAACCAGTTCCACCATCGCAAGTATGGCGGGACGGCGAACGCTTACTTCGATTCGTCGGACACGCGAGCGTTCTGCACGGGAATCATCGTCAACTCGACTTCGGCAGGCGTTCCAGACACGGACGACGATCTGTTTTGCTGGGGGCGTTCGGACTCAATCGCAGGCGCGTCGGCTCCTGGCTATGCGCGTCCGTACACTCCAAGCTCTGGATATCGGTTCACGGGGGCGCACGACAGCGACGGTTATGCTGCGGGCGCGTGGACAGTCGGCACGTCGGACTTTGATTGGCCGGGGATGCCCGTCAACCGTGGCGCGGGTCTCTACGGCTGGCCGAAAGAGGGGCAGTACGCGGACCTGACCTCGAACGTCGAAAGCCAGGGCTGGTGCGTGATGACGCTACAATATGACGGCGGGCTGAACGAGTGCTATGAGGTCACGGGCACGGTCACGGGGACAAACCTGTTCACGCCGGACGACTCGACTTGGCTACCGGGCATCCCAAACGCCACGGCCTGCACGCTCTACATCAACGGCGGGACGGTCAGCGGTACGAAGGGCAACGGCGGCACGCTCGCGCTTGGGACCCCCGTGACGAATGGCGAGTACACGGTCCAAGCCGTCTTTGACCGAAACCTGCACTCGCGCTGCGTGTGGCGAATCAACGGCGAGCCAATCGACCGATGGGAGGGCTTGCCGACTGCGTACACGGGCCCGAGCGATGTGGGCACGACTCCAACGGTGGCCGACCGTGAACTCGATTACAACGTGGACCTTCAGGCGACGGGCCTCGGCATCCCGTGGGCGCTCGGCAAGGTCAAGCCGTACGTGGGCGAGATCAAAGAAATCCTCGTGATCGGAAACCGCACTGGACCAGAGGGCGGCATCGAGCTGGGCGGTGAGACGTATTACCCATACCCAACGGTGATGACGCATCCGAAGTATGCGGCGAACTCGCACGCGGCTCTTGACACGGTGGCGGACCAGTCTTGGACAAGCACGGCCAACAACTTCACTTCAACCGAGATGGAGAAGGTTGAGGGGTACCTAATGCACAAGGCGGGCTTGCAGAACAAGCTGCAATCCACGACCGCGAGCTACCCGCACCCGCACTATCCGGGCAACGGCGCGGGCACCTCAGCGGGCAAGGCGCACGATGTCCCGCTGACCTCGGAGTTCCCATCATCCGGGCAAGCGTGGCCGCCGCGACTGCGCACGCCGGAAGCGCTACTTGCCAAACACGATGCCTCTGGGCGAATGCTTTGGTGCCTGCTGGCTGCGAACGTCTACGGCGCGGGGACGGGCGGAGACCTGTTCTCGGAAGACTTGAACGGGACGGGCGGGGTCACTGGGTTCACCGATGCGCCCGCAACAAGCGGCGTGGCTGTTGGCCTTGATGGTGATGTGTTCGTTGTCGGTCCGGGCAGCTCGGCTTCTGGTGGCTCGCAGTTCTGCATGGGGCGGATCATCGACTCCCCGACAACCTCAGCATCTCCGAGCCTCCGCAGCATTGGCTGGTATCACCAAGCGTTGCCCTACCCTCCCGACACGAACAAGGCGAACTTCACGGCGGATGTCACGATCCGATGCACGACGGACGTGTTTGGCAACTTCTACGTGCCGTTCCCTCCTGGGTCTGTGTACCTGAACAACCCGGCCAAGGACGCGGTCCGCGCCTACAACCCTGACGGCGACATTCTGTTTCGCCTGACGACTCTCAACCACGGCAGCGCCAGCTATCAGAACGCTTACGCCGTGGCCTTTCCGAACTCGACCCCTGACTACAACGTGAGCGACTGACATGTCCTGGATCACCGTAACCCTGCCCGCGACGGGCGAGCTGCACGCCGTCGAAGAGGTCTCGTCCAAGATCTTCCCCGGTGTCAAGCCCGTCTGGGGTGGCAGCGGAGTCACGAACTACATCGACACCGCGACCCCCATGCCCGTCGCGTCGGTGGCAAACTCGTTCGTTTCGCTCTCCACCGCGAGTGTGGACACGAACGATACGGCTTCAATCACCGCAGCGCTCGACGTGTCGCAGGCCGGGCGTATTGGCGTGCAAGTCGTCGGCTCTACGGGCGCTCACACGACACACGTGGTCGAAGTCTTGGGCTCTGTTGACGACACCAACTATGTGGCCTTGAGCTGTGAGGTGACGGGAGAGGGGATCGCGCAAGTTGATTCCGCTGTCTCGTCGATCAAGGCCAAGGTCAAGACGGCTGAGGGCGGCGCTTCCGCCTGCACCATCATTCTCTTCGCCAAGTGACCCTCCTCTTCCTCCTCAACCAACCAGCAAGCTCGGGGGTCATCTCCCTGGGCTCTGCCGTGGACTTCAGCCTGGGCGTGACACCGAGGCCGGAGTTCATCTACGTTGCGACGGAGGCGGACAGCAACGAGTCCCAGGCTAGCGACCAAGAGAGCCTGCACAAGTACCGCATCGCGGAGGCGACCAACGCAGCGAACGGGCAGGGTCGGTTGCGCACGCTCATCGGCGTTTCGGGCGGCATCGTTCACGTTCAAGGCGTGCTGGGGTGGGTGGCGTTCGACGATGCGGCAGACCCGCAGCTTTCGTCGGACTCTACGGCGTACTGGTACGTCGAGGTCGCGGGCAAGGTCTACATTGGCGACGGCTTGAGCGAAGTCGTGTATGACCCGAAGAAGGGCACACTTGCGAAGTTCGAGGCGATTGGGGCGGGCGAGGTTCCACAGAAGTGCCGTCTCGCGTGCGCATACCGCAAGCGCCTTGTCTTGGCGGGGGGCACGAAGTGGTACATGAGCGCGGCCAATGACCCGCACGATTGGGAGTATTTCCCAACGGTCCCCACGGTAACGGACGCGGTGGCCGATTCGACGGTGGCGAAGTTCTCTGGCGACATCATCCAAGCCCTGATCCCTGGGCAGGACGACTACCTCTATCTTGGCTGCTCGGGCTCGATCTTGCTCATGCGCGGCGACCCGCTTGCTGGCGGCGAGATCGACACGGTTTCCGATGAGGTCGGCATGGCGTTCGGCAACTCGTGGGCAAAGGACCAGAACGGGACGATCTACTTCTTCGCGTCGAAAGGCGGGGTCTACCGCATGAACCCCGGCAGCTTGCCCGAGTCCATTTCGGACGCGGCTGGCAACCAGGACGTGACGGTCCAGGCTGACTTCGAGGCGATTGACCAACGCGACTACCGCTTGGAACTCGAATGGGACTACAGCCACGACGAGCTTGTGGTCTCGCAGATCCCGTACAACGCTGAGAGCCTGACGATCACCCGTGCCTGGCGGTGGTCGCGGAAGATGAACGCTTGGTGGCCTGACCGCGTGGGCTCGACTTCGCTGATTCCGTTCTCGTCTTGGGCAGCGGACGGCGACCAAGTGGCGGACCGCAAGCTGATCTTTGGGTGCCAGGACGGATACGTTCGTTCACTGAGCGATCTTGTCAAGAACGACGACGAGGTACCGATTGATGCCTATGTGACGATTGGCCCGATCCAGAGCGGCGGGGACTACGACGTAGCGATTGGCCGGATCAAAGCGATCTTGGCGAACGAGGAGGGCGGGTGCAGCTTCGAGATCTTCTCGACCGATGCCCCGTCCTTGGCTGATGGGAATGACCCGTTGGCGTACGCGAGCCTTGTTGCATCGGGGTCGTTCGAGCCTGGGCAGAACCCGCGCATTTCGGCACGGGCGCGAGGGTCGTATCTGTGGCTTCGACTGCGCAACAACAAACAGAACTCGGGATTCGCCGTCGAGGAGATTCGCGCGGACCTCATGGCAAGCGGACCACGGAGAAGCAGAGCATGAGCATTCGCAAGGAACGGCTGCGCGGCGTGGGCGACCAGGGCCGACAGATTGACGATGTGCGTCGCCGTAGGGCTGGCGTGCTTGGATCGCAAGCCGAGCTTGGTGGCGAGTTCACGACGGACCCGCAGAGGCGGCTGCGACTTCGGGCCGACCAACTTGGCCTAGCATCCCAATCGGATGTTGAAGCCCTCAAGGCAGAACTGGAAACTATCAAGCAGGCACAGGCCGAATCGGAGAGCAACGGATGAGCATTTTTTCAAACTTCCTTGACGGTGGCTTCGGGTCGGCGGCGAAGGCCAACAAGGCTGAGAACGCTTGGCTCAAGGGGCAGTACAGCGCTTCCGCGAGCCTGGGCGAGTCTCTGCTCATGCAGCATCTCGCGGGGATTGACACGGGGTATGCCAACGCCAAAGCCAACCTCGGCAAAGCGGGCGAGACAGCGACGATGCAGATCATGGGGCAGGGCAAGCAAGCCCTAGCCGCAGGACAGCAAGCGCTGACCGACTCTGGCTTTTCCGGAACGATTGCCGCGCAGCTTCCGGGGCAGGTCGCAACCCAAACCAATCAAGCTCTCGGCCAGCTCGGTGAAGCGCTCGGGGCGCAGAACGCGAACCTCGACATGCAACACGCCAACGCGAAGTTCTCCGGCGCAAGCACGATTGCCAACTGGGCTTTGAACAAGGCGAGCACGGCGAATGCGGTGGCCGCGCAGTACGTCCCGCAGGGTGGCGGGGTCCTCTCTGGCCTTGGCGAAACGCTTGGCAAGGGACTCGGCTCCTGGGCAGCAGGTTTCCTACCTGGGGGCAAGTAGATGGGCGTTCAAATCATCACAGGCGGGGGCGCAGCGCAGTTCGGCGCGGGCCTCGGCAAAGGGCTTAACGAGGGCATCGACACGGCGCAGAGGCTCAAGCGGGCGGAGGAGGAGAAGCAGGCCCTTGCGGACGAGCTGAAGGCCGTTCAGACCGCGATGGTCGAGCCCAAGCTGCGAGCGCTTGAGGGGCAGATTCCGAACGATCCTGCTCTTCAAGGCCCCGAACCCGTCCCCGGCCACGGGCAGCTCGCTCCCGGCGTGCAGGGTCCGCCAATCGCACCAGAGATCACCGGGGCTCCCGGCTACATGCGCCCGGAACCCAGCCCGGAACGCGCGCAGCTCGACACGCTTGCCGGGCAGTTCGCGCAGTCCCTCCGGTCGATGAAGGACCCGCGAGCCATTGAGGCGATGGGGCAGGCGTACGCGCAGCAGCTTGACGTGTTGCAGCGCCAGATCCTTGTCCGGAAGGTCAACGACCAACTCTCAACGGCGGAGAAGACGGGCGCGTTTGACCAGAGCGAGATCCAAGAGTTCCTTGCGATGGGTGCGGAGATCGCGCAGGGGCAAGGCGACATTGCAGACCTCTACACGGCGATCCGCGAGCGCAAGGAAGAGAAGGTCAAGGAGAAGGTGAACCTTGGCCGGGCCACCCGCTTCTTGGAGCAAGCCGCGATCAACCAAGCGAACTTCGCGCAGTCGGCGCAGCAGACGAACGACCCCGACGAATCCGCGTGGCTGAACAGTCAGGCGGGCGACATGGCGGACACGATCAGCGAGATTCAGGCCGCGCTTGAGTTTGGCCTTGACGACTTCGACTTTGACGCTGCTTACGAGCGTGTCGCCGACGTGAAGCACCGACTCAACCCGTACCAGAAGCAACGCATGGAACAGGAGAACATGCGGATGCGCAGCTACTACGATGCGCGCGAGCAGATCCTGACCGACCCGACGCTGCGGTCCCGCAGTGCCGAAATGCTCAAGGCGCTCAACGACGAGTACGGGGTGGACATCCCGGCCCCCAAGTCGATGCAAGGTGCGGCGAGTCCGGAGCACGCATCCCCTGTAGCTGGCGAGCCCGAAGTCGAGACGGCGAACGACCGCTCGATGGAGGGCAAGACCCCGGAAGAGGTGCAAGCGATCGAGGCCAAGCGGCAGGTCATTGGGCAGCTTGACGGCGTGAACTTCTCGGGCATGGACGCGGAGCAAGTGGATTCGCGCTTGACCGATCAGCTTGGCGCGCTTGCTGAGAGCCTGAGCGGTGGACCCGTGGAGATCGAGATCCCCGAGGGCGGCACCGAGCAAGAGGCTTGGGCAGACCACGTGTTCGGGATCATCGAGCAGATCCAAGCCGAAGACCCGCAGTACGCCCAGCTTCTTGCCGGGCGCATCGTCCGCATGATCGACATGGCGGAGGAGGCGAAGACGGCCAAGGCGGAGAAGAAAAAGCGTGACTCGAAGCCGCGCTATGACGACGACATGGGCAGCGCTGCATGGGGCGGGTCTTGAGCGACATCCGCTCCAAGTTCGCGGCGCTTGCCAAAGAGGACAAGCCGAAGGTGCCCGAGGGCGCTGCGGCTGCGCTGCGTGAACGGCTGAAAGGCGCGGGCTTCGAGTCCAAGCCGATCCCGGCTGAGGTCGAGCGCGACAGCATGACGGGGGCGCAGCGGGCGCTAGCCAACGTCTACAACGCCACGCGCTCATTCTCTGAGGGCGCGATGGAGGTCGTCGCGGCCCCGGTCGAGGTTGCCGGAATGGCCACGGGCAGCGACACGCTGCGCCGCGCTGCGCAAGGGATTCGCGACCTGCCTGCGGTCAACGAGGATGCGATGCTCGCCTCTGACGGTCAGCGCCTTGTCCAGCCGGGCTTTGGCTCCGAGCTCGCGAGCGGCGCGGGGTCTGCGGCGGCGATGATCGGCGGCGGGCTCATCATGGGCGCGGGATCGAGGACGTTCGGAACAGCGGGCAAGGCGCTCGGTCAGGCGGGGCGCGCGGCGAAGGCCGTGGACATCGGGCTCGGCACGACGGTCGCCCAGCACGCGGCTCGGATCGGCGCGCTTGTTCAGGCGCAATCCCAGTTCCGTGACGCTGAGGCAAACGGTGCGGACACGGCAACCCAATGGGCGGCGTTCGCGCTCGGGTCTGCGGTCGGCGCTTCGGAAGGCTTGGCCATCGGCGGCACGGGCCAGCTCGGCAAGATCGGGCAGGCGCTCGCGAACATCGACAAGCGGAGCGGGGGCGCACTCAAGAAGGTGGCGCAGGCATTCCCCACCGTTGCGGCTGAGGGGCTTCAGGAAGCCGCACAGGAAGGCGCGCAAACCTTCTCTGAGAAGATGATCGCGCAGCAGATCCTCCAGTACGCCGAGCCCGAAGAGTGGGAGGCAATCGCGTCCGAGGTTGGGCGAAACGCAATGATCGGCGGCATCGTCGGCTCGGGTCTCGCCCAGATGGGCATGACGTTCGAGCAGGTCGGCGAGCGCGCCCGGATGAAGTCCATCGCGAACTCCATCGAGGCGGACGTTGGCCGCACGGTGCTTGACAGCGCCGCTGAGGTGTCGAAGGGGCTCGACCCGGCCAAGGACTCGACCGGAGAGCAGCGCGTTCAGGCGAGCCCGGAGGAGGCCGTATCGCGATTCGCCAAGAGTTCCGGCATCGAGGGCGAGCTTGCCTTTGAAGTCGTGGACCCGGACCAGATGGCCACAGATCAGGACAGCATCCCCACGGGCGAGCTGGACCTGCACGCCAAGCTGAGCAACATCGTGGGAAGCGGTGGAGAGTTGCCGCCCATCGTGACGATTGACGATGCGAACGCGGCACCGGGTGCTTATGTGGACGGCGTGGTCATCGTCAACAAGCAGTTCCAGGATGAGATGCTTGCGGGTGTCGCGCTGCACGAGATCCTGCACTCGAAGGCGCGCGCGGGCTCGGAAGAGTTTGGCCGCTTGGTCGAGGAGGCGAAGCAGTCTTTCCCGGCGCTGACGCTGCGGATGGCGGCGATCTACGAACAGGAGTTCACCGCGTCGAACGGTCGCAAGCCTTTCGCGGCGCTCCCCGATGGCCCCGAGCGCACAGCCCTGCTTGTCGAGGAAGGCTTTGCGTGGGGCGCGCAGAACATGTCCCGCCTCGTGGACTCGCTTGTCCAGAACCCGGAATCCATCAAGCCCAGCGACGTGGCCGAGTTCAAGGGCGTGTTGCAGCGCATCGCGGCTTGGCTCAAGGATGCCGTCTCGAAGCTCACCCGTGGACGGATCAGCCCGGCGAAGCGCACGCAAGCCCTTGCGAACCTGGACTCGATCCTCAAGGAACAAGCAGGCCGCACGACCAAGGCAGGCGCTAAGCCCGATGAAGTCGTGGCGATGGCGAAAGAGCTGGCCCGCATCATGCGCGAGGCGAAGATCGAGACGCTGCCCGCCGCACCGCAGAAGGGCACGCCGCAATGGTGGGAATCCACGCTGACGTTTGAAGCGCTGCCGACCGAGGAAGACCAAGCGATGGCCGACGAGGCCGCGCAGATGGACCAAGAGGCCGAAGCCGCTGCCGAGCCCCTGCCGAAGACCCCGAAGGAAAAGCAAGCCGAGGCCAAAAAGAAAGCCGCCGAAGACGCGGCCAAGGCCAAGGAAGTCAAGCCCAAAGCAAAAGCGGTTGCGCCCGAGATCGACGAGAAGCTAACCCCTGCCCAGCGCAAACGGCTCAAGCAAAAGCGCAATCGTGATGCGAAGAGGCTGCGTGCGGAACGTGGGGAAGTTCCCCGCCCAGCTTCCGAGCGCGGCCCGGAACGCACCTACCGCCGCGATGCGGGCCCCACCGCAGCAGAAGCCGCCATCGAGGACTACGAGCGGGGGATTGACCGTTGGGCGGTCGTTCCCGGAGACGACAGCCTTGTGGCGCTCCACAACCTTTCCGCTGAAAATCTCGCACATGCGGAGGAGATCGGGGGCATAGCGTTGCCGAGTCTCGCCATTCGCAAGGTGTCTCATGGTCCGGTCGATGGCTTTGGCCGGATTACACTGATTGCTGATCGGGACATGGTGGACCCAGAACGGGGCGTTCCGGTCGCTGAGTCAGACGCTTGGACCGTGCGCCACCCTCGCATGAAGTTTCGCCGCGATGACAAAGCTGCGCAAGCCGTCGTAGATGAGTTGAAGCCGCACTTGGAAGCGGCAGGCATGACGACTTGGGGTGCGTTCGATAACCTTCGCGCAGAAAATGTCGGCTGGAACAAGGGTCGGGACGAGGCGGAATCCGTCTTTACGCGGCGCAATTCTCGGTGGAGGCTCGCTTTCGCCGAGTCCATTGGGAAACCCGTTCGCCCGTTTATGAAGTCTCCGCCGATAGGGGGGGTCTTGGCTGGCGAAGACGCTGACCTTCTAAAATATTTGGAACGCGAAGTGCGCGGCCAGATTGATTTTGAAAGCCAAGCGCATCTGCGCTTGAGCGATGAAGTAGCCGCTGCCGTTGCCCGTATCTACCCGTCCGACATGTCAAGTCGGTCGGATTGGCCGGACACGTTCAATGAAGATGGGCTGATATACTTTGGGAGCCTTGGTGGCTATGAGCGGGCGGCTGGTGCCCTGCGTGAGGGGCGGACGCCTGACTGGACGCGCCGCGTAAAGGCAGCCGAGCGAAAAACGGGCGAGGAAGCGTACCGAAACTGGTACATGTCGCTTCTCGACCGCATATGGCGCGATCCATACATCGAGATGGGGCGGCGCAAGGTGCCCTATAGCCTCAGCGCCGTAGTTGACGCAATGCTTGCGAACTCTGGAAAAGCCAAGGAGGAGTCCGCGACGTACGGGCCCGGCAAAGTCCGAGCAGCGGTGGCACGTGAGTTTGGATCCATTCAGGATATTCGCGCCGCAGCTTCGCGCCTGACCAATTCATTTAGTGAGTACGAAGAGACGGTTCAGAAGCCGCTGATGGATGCGTACCACGAAGCGGTCCTCCCTGCATATAAGTGGGACAGCACGTTTGACGCGCTAGATGGGTCGATGAAGGCGCTGGCTAGTTCAGTGTCTCGCGGGAAAGTTGTTCCGGCGAAACTTCGCCGAGCACTTCGGCGAAACGATTTTGCAGGCGATATCGAGCGCGGTGTCGAGGCGGGCGTTCGCCTTGGTGAAGCCATTCTTGCCGCACCGTCTGAATACTTTGAGGCAAAGCCGCAAAGGGCCGTTGCTATTTCAGAGTTCAAGGCAGCCCTCGTCCCAAAAGGCGACGCAGCTTCTATTGCCATACTTGAGCGAGCAGGTGTTCCCGTAACCGCCTATAGTGGAACGGAGGCGAGAGCGAACGCGCTCGAAAAGGCTGCCCGCAAGAGCAAGCGCAGTGGAGACGACATCCGCTTCGCCACCTCCCCGACCATCGAAGTAGACGGCACGGAGCGCCCGCGCCTGAACTCGGAAGGCAGGCCCATTGCAGGAACGGACGAAGCGCTGAGGGCGTTCTACAGGTGGTTTGGCGAGAGCAAGGTCGTGGACGAGCAGGGCAGGCCGTTGGTGGTTTACCACGGGACGACGGGAGAGTTCTATGCTTTCTCTAAGTCGATGCGCGGAGCGATCACCAAGGCGGAAAGCGCAAAGGAAGGATTCTTCTTCATTGATCGGGCTGATGTTGCTGGAGAATATGCGGAAGCCTTTGGGAGCCGAGATGCGCGCGAAGCGCAACGGGCTGTCGAAGAGACGGAGGCGAAGGCGCGCCAGACGGGCAAGGCGAGCGATTGGGATGCAAATGCTGCCGCCGTCGAGGAGTATGAGCGCATCGAGCTAGAAGAAGAGCCGAAGCGGAAGACACCTCTCGGTTCAAACATTCTTCCCGTATACCTTTCGATCCAAGACCCGAGATCCTTCAACTTCAAAGGGGAGATGTGGGACGAAGGCCGCTTGCATTCAGAGCTGAAAGCGGCGCAGTCCGCAGGCCGTGACGGGCAGGTGTTCGAGAATGTGCATGACGATCCAGTGGAAGACCGAATCGGCACGGTTTACGTCGCCTTCTCTCCGACCCAGATCAAATCCGCCACGGGAAACCAGGGCACGTTCTCCCCCTCAGACCCAGACATCCGTAGGGCCACGGCACCCCAAGAGGGTGACCTAGCGGACGTTGCGCAAGAGGGCGAGGACTCGATGCGCTCGATTCAGTTTGATCGCCTAAGCCGCTTCGATCAGGCTCGCCGTGCGTTCCAGGATTTCTTCTTGCCCGTGCGCCAACTCCAAAAAGCCCTTGAGGAAGAGGCGGGCGCGGAGATGCCGGACGAGATGAACGTGAGCCGAGCCCAGCGGCTTTACTACGGCAAGCTCGACGAGGCGCTAAACGCAAACCGCGAGAAGGTTGAGAAGGAGCTTTCGAGCATCCTGGGCAAAGACATCACCCTGGAGGAAGCCCACGACTATGCCCTAGCGAAGCACGCGCCCGAGGCGAACGCCTACATCTACAAGCAGGGAGTCGAGGCGCAAAAGGCGCACGACGCGCTTGAGGCGTGGAAGGAAGCCAAGCGCAAGTGGGATGCGTACAACAAAGACGTGGCCGATGGTATCGCGGTTCGCCGTGAACGTCCATCAAAGCCCGGTCGCAAGCCTGCGGCACCCGACGCGGACTGGATGCGCAAGAAGAAGGGTGGCGGTCAAGAGGCGATCCTTTGGCATCCCGAGTCAAACCCGGCCTCTAGCGTGCGCTCAAGCGTCGCTACCAAACTCGTGCGCGATCTTGAGTCTGGTCCGTTGGCGGATCGCTACAAGCGCTTAGATGCGTTCCTACGCCGTCAGTCCCGCAAGCGCATCAAGATCCTGCGGGAGTCGGGCGAGATGAGCCCGGCCCTTGAAGAAGCCATCGCCAAGACGGGCTTCAAGCATTACGTCCCACTCGTCCACGAGATGAAGCGGCGCGGCAAGCCCAAGATGGGGATGGCCAAGGGCTTCCAGTCCACGGGTCCAGGGATCAAGCGGCGTGGCGGGCGGAAGTCTGCGCCGGACAACGTGGTCCTGAACACGGTGCGAGCCGTTGAGGACGCGATCTTCAAGGCGGAGAAGAAGCGCGTGGTGGACACGCTGCGCAAGCTGATCGAAGCCTTCCCCGACAAGAACTTCTGGAACATCTACGATGTGCCCGTCAAGGTCAAGATGGACCAAGATGGCATCATGCGCGAGCATTGGGAGATGCGCGAGGATTGGCGCGAGGACGCGATTCAGTTCTACGATGGCGAGGGCAAGGGGCGAAAGGCCAAGGTCATCGTCTTCAACGACAAGGCCCAGGCCCTATCCCGCGCATTCAAGGGCGGCAACGTCGAGGAGTCGGGCGCGATCATGAAGGCGATGCGCGCCTACGTTCGGTATCAGTCCGCGATCAACACGAGCTTGAACCTTGAGTTCGTCTTCACCAACTTCGTGAAGGACTTGCAGACTGCCGGGCTTGTGCTTGGTGAAGGCCAGGGCTGGAAGGCCGCAAAGGACATCTCGAAGCGGGCCCCGTCTGCCGTGCGCGGCATCTACCGTTCGCAGCGCGGGAAGGACAGCGAGTGGACCCCGTGGTGGGATCGGTTGCGCGCGGCTGGCGGGAAGACGGGATACTTCCACGCGCGCGGGGTCGAAGAGATCCAGGCGGACATGGAGAAGGCCATCCGAAAGGCGATGGACAGCCCCGAAGGTCTGCGGAAGGGGATTGACTACGCCGCCAAGGTGCTGGAGTTCATCACCGAGTTGAACGAGGCCGTTGAGAACGGCGTGCGCTTGTCCGCGTTCCGGTACGCCGTTGAGGAGCTTGGCATGAGCGACACCCAGGCTGCCGAGCTTGCGAAGACGCTCACCATCGACTTCAACACGCGGGGTGAACAGCGCTGGCTTTCGGGTATGTACATGTTCGCAAACGCGGGCATCCAGGGCACCGCTCGCATGATGGCATCCACCGTCACGACAAAGCGCGGGCGCAAGATCGCCGCCTCGATCATGCTCTTTGCCGCGATGCTCGACCAGCTCAACTACTGGCTCTCCGGCGACGACGACGACGGGCGCAGTCGGTGGGACGCGAATCCCGAGCACGAAAAGGATCGGTACTTGCAGATCTATACGGGCATGGGAGAAAGCGGGTACCTCTCCGTCCCGATGCCTTACGGCTACTCGTTCTTTGCCACGGCAGGGCGCACGATGTCGGCGATGGCCCGAACGTCGGCGGGGCGCGGCGAGACGGGCGCGCTCGAAGGGTTCGCCAACATGGCATCGTCGGCGATGTCGAGCTTTTCCCCGGTAGGCGATGCCCACGATGTTTCTTACCAGTCGGCCCTCCGGCTACTCTCGCCGACGATCACAGACCCGCTTGTCGAGCTGGCCGTCAACCAGGACTGGAAGGGCTCCAAGATCTATTCGGGAGCCTCGGACTTCGACCGCACGCCTGGCCCGCGCTCCGAATCGGGCCGCGACTACACGGCTGATGTTTGGAAGGACGCTGCGCGCCTGATGAACTCCGCGACTGGGGGCGACAAGTTCTCGTCAGGCGGCGTTGACATACACCCTGAAACCTTGCGCTACATCTTCGGGGTCGGCCTGGGGGGTACCGCGCGGGTGTTCAACAACGCGCTCGACGCGGGCTCCCTCGCAACCAAGGGCGACATGTCCGCCGCCGCCGCGCGCGCCCCGTTCGTCCGGCACCTGTTCCGAGAGGAGAGCGCGCGAAAGGGCTACTACGACTACTACGCGAACAGCCAAGATGTGCTGGTGCAGGCCGATCTCTACGAAAACTACCTCGCCTCTGAGGAGCCCGGGCACGACCTGAAGGCCGCAGAACTCTACGCGGAGGTCGGCCCGGTAATCGACCTTGCTGGCGAAGTCAAGCTCTTGGAGAAGATTCGCAAGCAGATGCAAAAAGAAATCGCCGCGACGACTGACGACGATGAGCGTGCGCGGCTTGAAGTCGAGTTGTATGCTGAGATCCGCGCCTTCAACCGCACGTTCCAGGAAGCCAAGTCCGACCAATGACACATAAAACACAAGCAGACGAAGGGCCCGAGCCAGAGCCGCGCCGGTTCACGACGGACTCAATCCTCCCCGGCGTTCAAGTCGGCCTGCTCCTGCTCGTCGTCCCTCTCGTCGGGTGGATGTCCTCGATGCAGCTCAAGCCCCTCCAGATGGGAATCGACGGGGTGACCGAAGACGTGAGCGACTTGCGCGACGACCTTCGCAGCATGGACAAGCGCATCGACGACCTCGCAGGCCGCCCGCCAAACGAGACGGTAATGACCCACATCCAGGCAATCCTGAAGCGCCTTGACCGCCTGGAGGAGCGCCCCTAGAACCATGAGGGCTCGCGCCGAAATCCTTCAAATCGCCACGCTCATCGTACTCGTGGTGATCGTCATCCTCCTCCTCCAAGTCTCTAGCAGGCAAAAAGCAATGGAACCATCTGTCGAGTTCACAGGGCAATCAATCGGAAAGAAGCTCTCCAATGGTGCGACGGCGAAAGTCGACCGCATGGTGGGAGAGAGCGCAGAGGATTTCAAGGAGCGTCTCAAGGAGGCCATTGAGATCGCGGAGGCCCAAGAGTAGTGCCAGAAGTCCCCCTTTATTACGAATGGAAAAGCGGCGGCGAGACATACTTCGTGGAGACCGGGCGCAACTCCGGTGAAAGCGAAGCGTCTTGGCGGCAGCGCCATAACTCGATGATCGCGTCCATGCAAATCGACTTCCCCCCGGACCCGTGATGAACAAGAACAAGCGCGGCCCCCGCAACAAAACGATCTTCGGCACGCTCGGCACCGTCGCCCTCGCTGGCGCGGGGCTTGCCCAGGCAGAGTTCGTCCCGGCGTGGATGCGCTTGGTTGGCGCGGTCTGCACGATCTTGGCCATCGGCCTCTCTGCCTGGATCGGCATCCCCCGGCTCAAGCGGTGGCTTGACGAGATCCCTGAGCGTGATGCGTAGGCTTGCCGCTCTAGCGCTCTGCCTCCTCGCCTCATGCACGATGCTCAAGGGTGTCTACAGCGTGAGCGAGAGGGCGCTTCCGGCTGCGAGCGGGGCAACCATTGGCGTGATGGTCTTCGGCCCCATCGGCGCATTCTTCGGAGGGCTTATCGGCAGCGCGGTGGCTCAAGCCGTGGATGGGCAAGTCGAGCGCGAGAAGAAAGACAACCTCTTCGAGAAGATCACGACGGGGAACGCGAACGGCAACCCGGTCGGCCTGCTCGACCAGCTCACCTATTTCGTGAATCAGTTCCTGGTGTGGCTCATCGGCTACACCGTCTTGGTCTGGCTCTTCCCGAGCCCGGCGAGGCGCATCAAGAACGGCATCCTCGCGGTGTTCAAAAAGAAAGACCCGCCCAAGCCCCTGGCCGGGAAACTTGAGCGGGCCGAGCCTCGACCACCGGAGGAGTAGGCGGGAGGCTCTAGCTAGAGACGTGCGGAGTGCTCAACACGTCTGCCAGCATTTCGAGAGCCCACGGCTTTTGCTTCTTGATCCAGAGCATGGTGCCAACGGCCCGCGCCGCGCCCTGGCAGCGTTTGTTGCAGTGGGACTTCATCGGTGCCCGCCGCCAACGCCCATCGACCTTGACGACATCGGGGAGGATCTTACCGCACTCGGGGTTCTGACAGACCCCGTGGTCACGGATGGGGATCTCGGCGAGCGTTAGCCCGCGTCTCTTCTTGCGCCGCTTCAAAACGGGGAGTTGTCAAAGTTGCCCTGGTCGTGCGCGGGCGCGCTCCAGCTATCCGGCCCGTAGTCGTCCTCTGCGCCGCCCTGAGAAGACTTCTCCTTCTTCTCGGCTCCATTCACGAACTCGAAGGAATCGGCCACTACAAAGAGCTTGGAGCGCTTTGCGCCCGACTGCTTGTCGTCCCACTGGTCGAGGCGCAGCTTGCCTTCGATGAACGCTGCCGACCCGGACTTGTGATAGGCCGCGAACGCCTCGCCTCGCTTGCCGAAGATCGTCACGTCAACGAACGTGGCCCGGTCCTGCCAATCACCGTCGCTGCCCTTGAACCGCTCATTGACGGCGATGGACAAGCCGCAGATCGCCATGCCGCCTTGGGTGAAGCGCACCTCGGGATCGCGGGTCAGCCGACCCATGAGGATCACCTTGTTGAAGCTGCTCATTTCTGACCTCCTGTTTCAATGGCTCCACGCAGCGCCTCTTTGGCCAGCTCGTAAAGCTCTGGGACTTCGGTTTTGACGGCCTGGCTGTTTGCGAGCGCGGGCACAACGTGGATCGCTGCAAGGGAGCGAGTGCTTGGGGTGAACGCGCACGCGATGGCAACCAAGATCAGGGCCATTGTCGTAAGCGTGGCCACGCGCGGCATTCCGCCCTGAGCGTCATTGAACTCCATCCGCGAGAAGACTATCGCCCAGCACCAGGCAGCAGAAAGCCCAATCACAACGCTCGCCCCGATAAACAGGGCCTTGAAGGAGTCCGCCTGCATGACCCAGTAAACATCCGAGGAGGTGATTTCTGCGATGAAGCTGCTCACGCTGCACCCCCGAGCTTCAAGAGCCCGACGGCAAGCGCGGCAGCTCCGATCAGGAGCAGGAGGACGGTGGTGGTGGGGTTGCGTTTCTTCATAGGGTGTCGAGGTAAGAGAGCGGCTTGATCCACTCAGGGTTAGGGTGGTCGTGGACGTAGGAGTGGCACGCGAAGCAGAGGCCCACGCCGTTGCCGGGGTGGTGAGCGCTCTTGTGGCCCACGGCTTTTGACTTGCGAACAAGGTGATGCGCCTCGGTGGACTTGCGCTCAGAGCAGCGGACGCACACGGGATCGCGCTTGAGGACCGCCGCCGAGAAAGCCTTGATCGCGCCAAGCTCGCGCTCCTTGCGCTTGCCCACCCGCTTCATCCGTGAGCGTGGGAGCGTGGACTTGCCGGGCTTGAGCTTCGTCTTGCGTTGGAGGGGGGTGCGCTTCATCGGAGCCAATACGCGATCCGGTCCGCGCCCTCCTGACCCCAGAACTTGGCGAGGTCTCGGATCCACTGCTCCCGGCGCTCATGGTGCCGCTTGGACTTCCACGCTTGACGCGGCGATGGCGCAGAGATGAGTCCAGCCTTGATGCCGTAGAAGCGCGTCCCGTCCGGGATCGGTATGCGCGAGAGGGCGAGAAAGAGTCCGTTGCCCCCCGCTCGGTATGACGACCGTGCCAACCAGGCGCGGCATCGCAGCGCTTCGCTCATTGCCATCCGTGGAGAGTCGTCCGTGTATAACTCTGAACGCTTCACGCTTCGACAAACTCCGCATAGCTGACCCACCCCTCGCGGTCTTCTAGGTCGCCAACGTGGGTTAGGCCAAAGACGGGAGTGGGGCGTTCGCCGTCGGGGTCCGGGACCATGATTCGATCAAGTGGGGTTCCGCTGGCACGGAGCCGCTTGGCCCCCGCGAAGTCAGTCCAGTAGAAGACTCCGGGATGGGCCGCGTGCCACCGGGCGGTGCGCTCCCGCAAGTCCCTGAACTCGGCGAACGCCTCGAATGCCTGGGCAATCGCCGGAGGTGCCACGCTCTTGAGCCACTGTTCTGGTGTGGGGTAGATCACGCTTCGACAAACTCCAACCGAAAGCCAACGTCCTTGCGCGGGCACTTCTCCTGCTCGACCTTGAGCGAGAGGATCACCTTGGGGCCGTCGTCGGAGAGCCACCCAAGGCGCTGCATTACGTCGAGCGGGATCTTGCCGACTGCCGCGCAGTTGTCCCAGTCCATGTCCAGAGAGGCGAACACGGTGAGCGTGGCGCGGCTTGGCTGCGGGATCTCCACCGTCGCTCCGTACTTGGACCGCAAGAGCATCTGCCATCGGTCGCGGAGCTTGGCGTAGTCCCGGTGGTGCATCCGCTTGAGCCTGTTCAGCCCAGGCGGACGCTCCCCCCGGTACTCGATCACCGCGCTACCCAAGGAAGCCTCCCGCTTCAAGCAGGATGAACACGCCGACGACGAATGGTATTCCAAGGATTGTCCCCAGTACGCAAATGATCGCGAAGTCGCATGCGAACCGTTTCCACGAGCCCCGGTCTGAGCGCTTCACTTCGCACCTCCCTCAAGCTCGGCGATCCGCAAGGGGAGCCCGGCGACGGTGAGCATCAAGACCCTTTCCCGGTCCCTCTCCACGACGGAAACCATGTGACCCATAGCAAGCGCAGCGGGCTCAAGGGCCACGCCGTCTTCAGCCTGAATCTTGGCGAACGTGCGTAGCGTGCAGGTGGATACGGATCGAGCGGCCTGTGCAGCCTGTTCCACACTATCGATGGAGGAGACCATTACCGATACCCATCCCACTCATCGACAAAGCCCGCGTCAACACCGTCGATCTCCACGCGCACCTTGGCGTTGAGGCTGGTGACGTTCCGGATCCAGATCGCGTCCGAGCAGCCCTTGTAGCGCAGCACAGCGCCTTGCCCCTCGGGCACGTCGATCACGCCGTCAATGAGGGCCACCCCGCTCATGCCCTGGAGGCTCGCCGCCTCTTGCAGCGACTTGCCGGAGCGCCACACGAAGCGAGCTGCACGAAGGTCGCGCTCGAACGGGTCGTCGAGGCCGCGATAGCCCTGCGCCATGAGGAAGCCGCGAGACACGGGCTGCACGCGGTCGTCAATGAGGATGTCCTCCATGTAGACACTGTTGCGCGAACGGAAGAAGCTAAAGTCGAAGCTCTCTCGGTCGCCCTCTTCCTTCGCGCCGTCCAGCACAGCGACTCGGTTGATAAGGATGTCGCCACCGGGCACGAAGTCGGCATCGGGGTTCGGCGTTTCGAGCAGGAACTTGGGTTGGAAGTTGTCCGAGAACTTGTCGCGCTGCACGAACTGGACGGACTGGCTGCCGATGTTGCGGTAGAGCACGTCCGAGATTTGAACCGCCGGGCCGCTCCCGCCTCCGCAAAGGGACAGGTAGTTGCCATGTTCCTTCCGCACGTCCCGGATGATCGACTTCGACAGCTTGAAGCCCGAGCGAATCCCGTGAAGGCGCATGGCCCAGCGGCACACGTTCACCCACTCGCAATGCTCGAAGGTCAGCGAGTCGATGTGTCCGTATGACCCTCCGGATCCATGAACGACCATGTGCCCCGCCGTCTCAAAGTTCGGGTTGGTGTAGCTCCCGTCCCACAGCTTGCGGACGTGCGCCTCCCCATCCGCGACCCTCCAGTCTTGCGGCCACCCGTTTCCGTAGTCCGCAACAGCCGCCATCTTGGTCAGCTCGCCCATCTCTGCGCGAAGCCCCTCCTCGGTCGGCACCGCGTTCATCACGAAGCCGATGATCCCGTTGTGGTCGAGGTCGGGCGTGGGCGGGATCACGACGGGCGGCTCGATCACCGGAGGTTCAACGACGACGGGCGGCGCTTCGTCCTTCGGGATGCGGCGGTGTAGCTCCTGGACGATCTTGCCGACACGCGATTGCGCTGCGTCAACGCGCCCGCTTTCGGCGACGGCTTCAAAGACAAGCTCGTCCGGGGTCAGGTTCGTGAGGTCTTTCATGGTGTGGTCGTGTGGCGCTTGCCGCGCTTGGTGAGTCGGTAGTTTCGGGTGCAGTGCTTCACGCCTGCCGTCACAAGCCCTTCACGGGCAAGTACGGACAAGCGCTCATGGATCGTGGACTTGGCCACGCCGAGGCGTTCACCCAGCGTAGCAAGTGTGGGCGGTGTACCTCGAAGGGTCGCGTCTTGGAGCGCTTGCAGGAGTTCCGCCTGCTTCTTGGTCGGTGTGTGTGTCATTTGGTTTCTGGCTCCATCGGTCGCCACTCGGTCAGCTCCCGCACGCGCTCCCGAAGGGCGATCACCTCCTTGGCCACCCAGTCGCCTTGGTCCGCACGCCTGTGCAGCTCTCCTTTCTTGGGGCCCGTCAGTGGACGGGGAGATTCGTAAGCCTTCAGGCGCGCAAGGGCCGCGTCTCGCTCGGCGATCACGGCGCACATGGAGCAGTGCATGGTCGTCTCGCCCTCGATGCACGCGACCGGGTGGCCGCACGGCTGCTTCGCGTCTCGCTCGGCTTCGAGGACGATGACCCGCTGGTGGAGATTAGAGAGCATGGCTTTCACCGCCTCCGGGTCGATTGCCAGCGGTTCGCGCCGCGCAAGCGTTCGGCCCCTTCGCGCATCAGCAAGCGTGATCGCTTTGCCGCCGCGCCTCCGCACGTCGTTCGCCGCGTGCTCGTGGGCTACGACCACGGTTGCGCCGGATTTGATCGCGGCCTCGGTGTGCCCCACGCCTCGCGCGAGTCCAAAGATCCACTCATCACTCCCCACGGCTCACCTCCTCAATGGCTCCGTCTGGGAAAAGGTCCACCGTATTGACGCCGTCGCACGCTGGGCACTGCATATGCGGCGCGTTTTCGAGCGTCCACCCCAGCGCAAAGACGTGCCCACACTCTTCGCACTTCACTCGCTCACCTCCTGGGAGAGAGCGGCGCGGATCATGTCGCCGAGAGACGACCACTCCTGCTCGGGGCGCTGATCTGGAACAAGACAGTCAATGACCTCCCCATCACGGTCGTGCCGCAAAACCAGTCCAAGCAGTTTCCTGAGCCGCACGATCTCTGCCCGCATGGCGGGGGCGTCGAGGACTAGAGTCATGTCGGTCAAGTCCTGCTCCGTGAACGGATCCAGGCAGGCTTGGAGTACGCGATCGCGGGTGAGCGGTTCGGTGTGCCCCTCACTGAGCGAGAGGTCTACGGGTTGGGGTTGGTCAGTCATTGGGTTCACGGGGTTCGGGGTTGCGGGCTTCGGGAAGCTAGGCATCGGAGTCCTCCGGTGGGGTTTGCAGGTTTCGCAGGATCGACTCGGCAAGCTTTTTGACCTCTTGCGCTTTGTAGGCCGCGCGGTGGTGGCGCTCCTCCTCGGCGTGAAGTTCGGCGAGTTGCGCGTGCAGCTCTTTCAGGCGCGCTCCGGTGTCCTCGACGTACCGCTCCTTCCTCGCCTGCTTGAGCAAGGCATCGAACGGGTCCACTGCCCGCCTGCACATCCTGCACGTGACCGTGCGCATGGATACGTGAAGCATGAGATCTGCGTGTGGGCACCAGCTCTCTAGTCGCACCTCCGACTCGCCAAAGGTCGGCAAGAAGTCTGGGATCTCGTCACTCATCGTCGGAGTCCTCCGGGTTCAGCTCCACCTCTCCCGCCTCGATGGCGCGAGCGGCGCGCAGGAAGGCTTCGAGGATGCGGGTAGAGAGACCAGATGTTGTCAACGTGCCGCCGTCGAAGTCCACCCAAGCCTCGGCGGGCGAGCTAGCAGTCCGGGCATTCAGCCACATCGGAGCCCCGTGCCGCCGTTCGAGGTGAAACCGCCACCCGTCGGCGCACCGCTGCCGATGCACCTCCACGCCCTCTGGCATCCCGAAGGCTGCCCAGTCGATTGGGTCAGACATTGCCCGGACCAAGAAGGAGTTGCGGCGGACGCCCCGTTTCGATGGCCTTCGCCATTTGCGGCTCTATGAACTCGGCGATGGTTCGGTTCGTTCCCGGCACGACGGTCCACGCCATAAACTCAAGCTCAATCGTGGAGATGCCGCACTCGACGGCTTCCAACTTCGCCTTGATCACCAAGAGCAGAGCGCGCCATCGAGCGCGGTTCGCTTGTTCCCATGCAGCGTGCGCCTGCTTGTCTGAGCGCACGCGCCCGGTCTCGGTGCGCGTGAACTCTTTGTCGCTGCGGGAGGGGAGCGCGATATCGAAACGGATGTGGCGATCGTTGAACACGAACCCCACGACGGCGGTGTCACCGTCCCAGCCAGAAACAAACTGGCTCGCGCCGTAGCGCTGGAGCAAGTCCTCGATCTCGCCCTTCGACTTCGCAACCGAAACGCTCGTATTTGCGGCGTACCTACTCATTGCCCGGCTCCTGCGCTTCGGGGGAGAGCGCGGCCTTCACGGCCTCGGATGCTGACGCGACCGCGCCGTATACCGGACCGTCGCAATAGCCCCGGTGCCACACAAGGTCGAGCACGCGATCCGCCTCTCGCAAAGCCTCCCTCGCCGCGTCCCGCTCCCGCGTCACCGCATCCAGGGTGGCGAGGGTGGCGCGGAGGTCGGCGAGCGTCATGCCGCCCATCCAGGCGATGTCGGGATCACACTCGCTCAGGTAGGACAGCGTAGCCCGCACCCGATCAAGCGCTCCTTCTCGTTTCTCGTCACTCATGGCTCGTATCTCCCAGCGCTCGCAGCGCCTCATGTATGTGGTGTCTTGCGTGGTCCTCGGCGGCAAGTTGGGCTTCGACGAGGGTGTCGTATGCGCGCCCATCGAATGCGAATCTGCCGCTCCCGGTTAGCCACACGACGAATTGACCCCCTAACGGAAGATCAAGCCGCCACCAGCTTGGAGCGCCCCGCTCCCACCGCTCGCTCGGCTCCCGGCTACCCACGGGGAGCCTCCAGGGCTTCGACCTCTTGGATCAGTGCCCGGCACTGCGCCTCGTTGAAGAGAGCTATGTGCGCCTCGTACTTCTTGAGCCCGAGCGCCCTTCGCATCCATCGGTAAGCTCCACTTCGCGTGGTACGGCCCTCGCGCCAGAGTTGGTCGAAAGCAACGTGCGCGCCACTTCGCGCGCGCCGCAAAGCGGCGTTGGCCACTGTGCCCAATGGGATCAATGTCCCCTTGTGCGTTCCCACCCAGGCTTTGCAGGGCAGGCACGCATAGAACCGAAGATCCGCGTAGCGACCCGGTCCGTAAATGACCTCGCCGCTCACGATCGAAAGCCCTTTCTCGCAGTATTGGCATTTGCCCAAGTCCTTGCGCCGCATCACGCTCCCTCCTTCGGCCCACGGGGAGCCTCCACGGCCTTCTCGGCGGACTCGATGGCGGCGGACAGTCCCACTCGAACGGCCTCAAGCGCACCCTCTTCGCGCACGTCTCTAGGCCCCAGCGTCGGCGACAGCAGGTGGTCCATGTCGTGCAGGGCCACTCGCGCCGCCTCAAACAACTCGTCGAAGGCGGCGGCTTTGCGGGACTCGGACCCGGCAAGCGGTGGGCTTCCCGCGTATTCGCACGGCCACGGAACACCGCAAACGACGCAGTACCCGTGCAGTTTACCGTTCGCTGGATCGTGCTCAGTGCCGCAACATGCTCGATGTGCTGTCAGTTGCGCGACGCGCTCCAAAAGTTTGTGATCGTCCATCACTCCCCCTCCTGCTTGCCGCGCTCAGCTAGGGCGGTGAAGCGATTCTCAGACTCTCCCACATCACATCCACCATTGTGGCCGTGGCCCCACGGCGCATCACAAAACATGCACCAGTCGTGAATGCCGTCCGGCGTGCCGTCCATGTGAAAGATTTCGAGCGTGTCTCGCCAGCCCGCTTCCAGCGCTTCCACCTTGGCCTTGAGTTCGGCGATCTCGGCGTTGGCTAGGTCGTTGAGGTGGCCCATCAGCGAACCCTCGCTTGGTAAACATGGGCATAACGCCCGGCCCGTGTCTTGCGCTGCGCTTCCAGCTTCACCACGCTTCCCGCCTCTTGCAGCTCAAGCAAGCGCGGGCGGATGGAGTCGCCGGAAATCCCGGTGAGCGCGTTGATCTCGTCAGCCGTCAAGCCCTTCGACCTGCGCTTGAGTGCGGTGAAGACGATGGATCGGTGGCTCTTGGCCTTGCACGCCTTGGCGGCGGCGAGGCTGGTGGTGTCGTTGCTGAATCGGAGCTTGCGCATTACTTGGCCTCCGGCATCGCGGTGCGCGAAACGTATAGTTCCCCCTCTCCACCCTTCTTGCTGCGCACACTAAATCGGCACATGCGCGGCAGGATAGTTGGGATGTAGCGCGTCTGTGGGAGCTGAATCCCCATCTCTTGAAGCTTTTCAAGCAGAACGGGGCGAGTCATGACTCGGGCCTTGTCTAAGATCCTCTTCGCGTTGAGGTGCCGCAGAAAGACAGTTTTGGTCAACCCCGCAAACATCCGCATCTCCTCCTCCGTCGCGTCAGAAATGGGCACCACTCGCGGCGGCTCGGGCTCATCCTCGTCTCCATTTATGAGTGCCACCACTTCGGCAACGGTGCGGGTTGACAGATATACAATCTCGCCCATTTTCGGGCTCTTTGCCGGGAGCCTCTGCGTGAGGCACACAATCGCGGTTCCGTCCCCCGCATCCTGAACGGCGACAACGTGGTCTGGATTCAGCCACTCGCCTGGGGCGATCTCGATTAAGCGTTTCATCTTTTCTCCTGGGTAGTTGTTGGTCCGCCGAAGCGGTGAGTGAAGTCTAGGGCTATCCCGAACAGGAGTCTAGTCCGTTTTCGGGTTTTTCGGATCTTCTTCTTCGCCCGGCCATGTCCCCGTTCGCACAAACTCGACGCTGCGCTTGGCTGGGAAGTAGTTCTGCATGAGCCCGTCGCCGGGTCGCCGCCTCCGCAGGTATCCCATGAGCGTCAGCCTCGCGACCATCCGATGCACGGTGGCAAGGGGGATGCCGCAACGGTCGGAGATGTCGCGGAACTTCGGGAGGTCTCCGCCCTCCTCCTCGCAGAGCTGGACGAGGGCGATCAGAACCGGGTGCATGTCCACGGGAGGCGGCTGGTTGGCGTGGTAGCGGGGCTCACAGAGTTCGACCAGCGCGGCGGTGGCCTGCCTTCGGGTCACGCCCTTGGAGCCGTCACGGATGATCCGCTTGAGCAGCTTTTCGGTGCGCGGGTACTCGGTCACGGCTTGGACTCCAGGCGAAGCTCATCTCGCTGCCGCTGGATCTCCGCCTTGACGGCATCGAAGACGTACCTCCGCCTGTGGAGTGCGATCTCTAGCGCCTTCCTGAACGCATCGTCAACGCCCATGCCGCTCGCGACAAGGGTAGGGACTACGCGGTCTTGAACTTCAAAGCACCGCTCCAAATCACGGCGGCACAGGAAGCACGGCCCGTCGCCGTTGTACATGTCATGCGACCCACACCACGGGCACTCGGTTGGCTCCGGCTTTGGCGGAATGGCGGGCTCGACTTCCTTGCGCTTCTTCTTTCCAAACATGGGTTTCTACTCCGGTGCGCTTCCAAGGCGCTTTGATTGTGCGAGGTTGGACCCAAGGCTAAACATGGGCGACTCCTCGCGGGTTGCGGGTGTTCCAAGTGCGGCGCTAAACGATGCGCCATTGGGCAAGCCAAGCCCCTTGGATTCTCCTGGGTTCCACGGCGGGGTGCCGCGATACGTCATGCGCTTCTTGGCGAAGGCGTAGACGCGATGCTCGTAGCAAGCCTGCTCCCAAAGCTGCCGATGGGTCACGGTGACCGGACCCTCAAGCGCCTCGTCGAAGTAAGCCCGGCCCATGCGGTTGATCAGCAGGTCGAGCCCTTCGATGGGGTCGTTCGCTTTGACTCGCGTGATCGCCCGTTCAAGCGGCATGTACGGGGTTCGGTCGCGCACCCACCCGTCGCAGATCTCGCGGCGAAGCTGGCCTGGATAGGGCCGGAAGCCGCCATCCTTGTGCTGCTCGCGCCACTCCCACGCCGCTTCGAGCAAGACAATCGGGTCACCCTCCATCGCGGAACGCAGCCAATCCTCTTTCTCGGAGCCCTCGAACGGCTGCTTTGGGTATCGCCGGTCAAGAACCTGGGCGACAAGGGCGGCGAGTGCTGGTTTGTGATCCGTCATAGCTCAGAAAGGGGTCTGGGGAAAGTCGATGGTGGCACCGTTTCGCGGCCGATCCGGCGGCGCATCGCTGCGCCTGCCCGTCTTCCAGTCGTAATCGTGCATGTGCCAGTCGTTGTCGGCCCGCGCCATCTCGAACGCCTCCTCGTCTTCCAGGAGGATGTTCCCCGTCAAGGCCCGGTAGCGATCCGCGATGTTCCGGCGCGCCGTGCGGGCTTCCACGTCCTTGAGGGCTGGCCCTCGGTAGTAGCCTCCCCGTGAAGGCCCCTGGCTGCTCGCCTGCTGCGCGTTCGCGTCGAAAGAGTCCTCGAACACGATTCGTGACCAGGGCTTCTTAGAGGCCCGCAGGCAGAGCTTGCGGCCAGCGTCCTCGCCGAGCTTCAAGACCTGTTGGGCCTCGTCCAGCCAAAGTTCCGTGCTCCAGACCTTGAACTTGGCGGACTTTCGAGCCCGCATGTAGACCCCGAGGGCTTCGGGTAGCCATGTGGGAGCGTCGAGCTGCTTGCACGCCTCCAGCATGTTGGCCTCCCGGTTGGCTCGTTTGGGGCGGCGCGTCTGCTCCGCTTGCGGAGCGCCTGCACTACCGCTAGGTAGTGTCTGACTTGACTTGATTTGAATTGAATTACAGTGCGATGCAGGTGCGTCGGTCGTGCGTTGCACATGCGCCGCATCAGCGTCCTCTTGCGCCGCATGGCCGTGATGCCGCTTCCAGGCCGCGTAAACGTGTTTGTTGCGTCCATCGACGGACTCCATGCGGACGAACTCCTGCTTTGGGTTTCGCAGTTTGCCGTCTTCGCTAAGTGTCCAAGCGGTAGATAGCGGTGCCGTCCAGTGCTCGCGGAACTCGTCCAAGTCGAGCCCGGCGATCATGGCAAGGTTCTCCTCGTCGGGGTCAAGGCCCTCGTCGATCCAAGACTGGCAAAGCATCAAAGTGAAGATGCCCACTTGTGCGACGGACATGCGGCGCACGCGAGGGTTGACGAACTCCCTCGCATAGAGAGGCATGTATGGGAGTTTGATGATGTCGAACGGCTTGGGCGTGAATTTGGCAGTCATAGCGCCACCCCGCGAGCAACGATTGCGCGAACAGGCACAAGCGCGGTCTGCGGGTCCGCATCGCCCGGCTCGTATGGGTCTGACAGGCGCGCGTCTTCGTCCTCCAAGTCAACGATGAGCAGTTCGCCTTCCCTGAACCCATAGGCAATGGCGACGCGGCAGCCGGAGACCGTTGCGAAAGTGAGCCGTCGGTCAGAGATGTTTCGGCGCAGCCCCAGGCGGTTCGCGGGAAAGACCTCGATCAGAGCGGAAAGGTCAGGGACGATTTCAAAGCGCAGGGAGCTGCGCGACGTGTTAGACTCGGCCATGCCGATGCCTCCTTGGTCTGTAAGGTGGTTTTGGAAGTGGGGCCTCGAAGGAACACAGCACCTTCGGGGCTCCGCCATTGTGGGGCAAACGTGTTGCAGGCGCAAGGCGCTGGCCCTAGAATGCCGTCGTTGCCCTTCATGACTCCTGGGGCGGCTAGTTGTTGGGGCGCGTCCGCTGGTGAAGACTGGCGGACGCGCCTTTTTTCATGGCCTAGCTTGCGCTGCTGCGGCGCGCCCGCTCGGCGATCTTTGCCGCCATCTCAGCCGAGTACCGCCGTTGCCGTTCGAGCGGGCTTCGCGCCTTTGGGGGCTCGCCTCTCTCTCGCTCTGCCCTCAGCGCGTCCTTGCAGCGCGAGCATCGGTCCTTGCTCCTCAAGCCACCGGAGAACTTGTATCGGTGGATGGTTGGGCAGGTGACCGCACTGACCCCGCACCTCGCCCGTGGGTTGTGCTTGTCGGGGTAGTCCTGTGCGCAGTGGATGAGCTTGGCGCGTGTCGGGAGGCTCACGCCGGGTCCTCCGCTTTCGCCTTGGTGTCAAACAGCTCGTCACGTTCCCAGGGCGCTCCCTCGTAGCCGTCCCCTTCTGGATCCTCTCCGCGCATGATGGCCACGTCTGGGGCTTCGGGCTCGGCAACCTCGGCCTCGTCCATGTCGGGCTTGACTTCGGGCTTCTTGTCCTTGTTCATCGCGGCCTCTAGGCGGGCAATGGTGGATGGCTCGGGGCGGACTTCGCGGGCATCGGCATAGTGCATGTCCTCGATCTCTTCGAGGGACAGCATCCCCATCGCCGTCTCGGGGCATGTCGTGCGGATCAGGAACGCGGCGGAGCGGTAGCGGTACATCAGTTCGGGCATCTCGTTGTACTTCGGGTTCTTGGTCCACCCGGAAGCCTTCGCCATGTTCCAGTCAACGCTGATGCCCTCGACGACGGTCCCGTCCTTGAGCTTCGCCCACGCCGTAACCACGGCATCCTTGCCGCGACCCTCGGTCTTGTAGCGGATCGGCCCGTCGAAAACGCCGTGACGGTTGGCGAGCGCGATCAAGAACTTGGACGAGTATCCCGCCGTTCCGTGGACCACAAACATGTTGGCGAGTGCCGATTGCGGATCGCACCCGAGCGTTTCCGCTTGGCGCATGACGATCATGATGTCTGCGGGCTTTCCTCGAAACTGCTTAGGGCAGAGTTCGGACTCGGCGAGTTTTCGGGCAAGCGTAAAGCGGTCTTGTTTGCGGGCCTCGTAGACCTCGATGGATTCGTTATTCATGGTGTCGATTACTCCTTGATAAAGTTGCGGTTTTCGTCGTCTCGTTTGTAGTTGAGGAGCCCGCCAAAGCTGAACCCCTTGTGATAGCCGGGCCACTCGCCCGTGCGCGTGCATTTGGCCCAAAGCGTTGCGGCTTGCATGAACTCGCGCCGCCCCTGCTCCACGTCTCGGTCCTCGATGGGCATGACGCGGACGGCATTGATCCCTTCCTTCTCGACGATCACCAGGACGTACAGGTCAGCGGGAAGGCCACACGCCTGCACCACAGCCGGGTAGCACGCTGCGGCACGGTGATAGCCGTAGTCGGTGATTGCCTTGTTGACCATGTGGTCGGAAGCATCGCGCAGCGCCTTCAAGTCCCAGATGATGTTGCCGCCGTCGTAGAAGTCGGGACGGCAGCGGACGTAGCACGGGCCTTCTGGCGTGTCGATGCTCGCAAAGTAGGACGTTTGCGCCGCCCCGTTGAGGATGCCAAGGTTTTGGACGAGGGGGTCGTTGCGAACGATATCAGCCAAGCGCTGGGCCTCCGCGCGTTCCTCGCGTGTTAGAGACACGGCACCCGGGACAAGTTTGCGCTTGTGTTCGGCCCACAGTGCCTTTTCGACCTTGCTTCGCTTCGCGCAGTCAGGTGCGAGTGGGACAAGGCGGTCTGCGTTGTGCGGCTCGGTGAGGAAGATGTCCACCGCGCTACTGAACTGCATGTCAGCCGTTGGCTTGCGCTTCTCGTCGCGCACGTACTTCTTGTAATGCGCTGGCGTGGTGAGCAGGTCTTTGATGCCGCTCGCCGACAAGTGCGGGTGCGCGTGGTACTCCTCGATGGGCATATCTTCCACGATGCCCGTGAATGTTGGGTTCATATTTGACTCCTGGTAAAAGGTTGGGGAAAGCCCCGAGTGGTCTTTGAGTCTCCATGCACGCGGAATGGCCACTCGGGGCCCCCCAACCCATTCCGCGCGGGTTCTCTAGCTGTTGATGGCCACGCTCACCTCGGGAGCGGGATCGTTGTCCGCAGCTTGGATCGCCGCCTCATAGGCCGCGCTTTGGTTCGCGTCGAGGCGGATCGCGACAACGGTTTCAACGCCGCTGACGTAGGTGGTAACAAGGAGCTTGTAGCTGTTCATGGTTTGCTGTCCTGGTCCTTGAGGTCGTCGGGGTGAAGATAGCCGGGCTCGACGACCCCAGGGATTCGCCCGACTCCGAACAGTGTACCGACGACGACGGTGAACACGAGGGCCACAAGCGCGCCGATGATGGCGAGGGCGAACTTCATTCGGCACCTCCGCAGTACCCGCACCTGCCATAGCGGTCCTCGAACTCGTCGAGCAGGTACTCACTCCACTGCTTCGCGCTGTAGAACTTCGGATCGTCGAGGTCGTCGAGCGCTGCGAACCACTTCTGAACGCGGTGGTCGGTGAACTGGCATCGGCATTGGCTCCGCGCGAAGGTGCAGATCGTGCAGACTTCGTCGGCATCGCAGCAGAAGTCGCACTTCGGTTCGAGCAGGCCGGGGTCGTCGCCGCGCATCTCGCACAGGCGGTATTCGTTGAGGCTCATGCCTCCACCTCCCCGCAGTTGTGCGGAGCCGAGCGCAGGTGCGCCATGCCGATGTCGATGATGGACTGAACGCCCCAGATGGCAAGGTTGCGCTCGCCTTGAGTCGTGGCCGTCCGGATACGGCGAATGGCAATCCCAGCGTGACGTACGAGTGATGAGAGGGCTGGCTCGGATTCGAGGTCCCGGAAAGAGCGGAACTTTGACTCCCAGGCGCGGAGACCTTCGGAGTTCGTGCCGACCGCCGGGAACCCGTGAAGGAAAAGGTCCAGCTCGTCGAGCGCTTCGTAAAGTTGTTGGTACTTGTTCATGGCAAAGAGTTTGGTTAGGGGGTTCTGGGTAGCAATCCAAGGCCGTTCAAGCCTCGGTGTCCGGTTCAAGCAGGGCGAGAATGTCGGACACGCGCAGTTCTGCCAGGTCCTCGTTCACAGGGTCATGGATCGACGCAATCACATCCGCGCCTTTATGCCGTTTTGCAAACCAGTGCAGGAATGAGCGCACGCGCATCGAGGGGTCGTCCGCAAACCAGCAAGCGTCGTACTGCGTTGACATGATGCGATCAGCCTCGTCCACGTCTCCGATTTCGATCTTGGATCCGTTCGAGAGCGTGTAGAACTTGGGCTCCGGGTCGTCGATGATCGGGACGAACACGCCGGGGCAGTCGTCCTGCTTGCAGCGCTCCCCCATGAGGCTCGTGTAGTACATCTCGTCGCAGTGTGTACATGAGACGAACCAGACGATGGGCTCTTTGGCTTTGTTGGAGTCCACCAGCACGAACCCACCTCCGGAAAGCGGGCGGAGTTCCGCCCAGTCCTGTCCGGGCTCGGCCTTCTTCTGCCGTTCCAGCACCACACTTCGCGGCACTCCCTTGGAGTAGTCGGGCTGGGATTCGGGCTCCTCTCGCCCGCCCTCTGCGGCTGCGATAGCGGCCTTGAGCGAGTCAAGTGCGGCTTCCGTCTCACCCGATTGGGTTGGACCACCGCCACGGCTCACACCGCTAATCGCGTGCAAGACCCAGCGGCTCGCCTCAAGCAGCGCGTCAAAGCGGGACTGTAGGGGGTTATGGCTTTTCATAGCGGGCCTCCATGCGCTTGCGGATGTCCGCGATCTTGGCTTCTACCGTCTGGATGTCGGGCAGGAGCCATTGCAGGTGAATGTCCGGGACGTAGGCAGGCCGGTCGATTCGCGATTGGACTTCGTTCAGCGCGACGATGGCGCTCGACATCCATCGAGCCGTGGCACACTCTCGGTATTCAGGACGTTGCATCGGGGTTCTCCAGCGCGTCAAGCGCGGCTTGTAGTTGGGTGCGGGCGTAGTCTTCGGCGGCGAGTTTGGCGGCTTTGAGGCTGTCAAACTCATCATGGGTTTGAGCGACGTACATGGAAGGCGCGCGCAGCTCGACGACCCAGAGCCCGCTGCGGAGCTCAACCGCGACGCTTGCCGATGCGACCGCACCGCCTTTCACGCGAAGGGTCCATTGGGTCCGATCGGCGTCCCACCGCCACCCCTCCACGGGCTCTCTAGCTGTCATGGCGCACACCCCCAGCGTCAAGCGCGTCGGATGCGTCGATTGCCTTCTCGGCCCACGAGGCCAGTTCATCCTCATCGGCATCCCGGTAGTCCCCCGAAGCGAGCAGCGCACACATGAACCGATCACGCCGGGCTTTGCGGTCGCCCACTTCCACCTTGGGGGCAGCGGGCAGCTTGTCGTTCTGGTCAAATCGAAGCGGCGGGTCAAACGTGCCGTGAATCCACATCTTTTGTTCCGGCTCGGGGTCGGGCACCGGGACGCGTCCGGACTCCGCAAGCTCCACCCCCACCTTCGCAACCTCGCCAGCCACGATTGTCCGTGTGGCAACGTAGTATGGCGGCAAGATCCCTTGAAAGGTGATGGGCGCCATCTCCGCCTTCGGGCAGCAGGTGGGGCAGGGGGCGATCCGAGCGCCATTGCCGCATTCGGGACAGATGGCAGCCTGGTCCGCCTTCTCGGGGTCCGCCTCTCCGCCTTCCCCGTCGAGCTTGGCGAGGAGTGCCTTCACCTTCGTGCGCAGGAAGATGGGCGACATGCAGCACGCGCAGTCATACAGCAGCTCCACCATCTGCCCATGCTCGGCAAGCAGGGTGTGCAGATGCCGACTGAAAACGTCCGCTGGCATTGGGCCTGATCCGCTAAGCGCTCGCGCCGCCTCTCCGTGTGGTGTGGGGCTCATGACTTGGCCTCCGTCAGATCTCCAAGAGCCTGGCGCAACCGCGCATTCTCTTCCCGCAGCGCCACGACTTCATCCCGTAGGGCGGGAGCGTCGGCGATCAGGCGGGCGTTGGCTTGGGACTCGGCAGCCTTGAGCGGGATTGCGTTCCGACCGCAAACGACGAACTCGCTGCACGACTCGGCTTTGGCCCCGACGCTGAATGCACCATCGGCCTCAAGCCACGCCCATCCGTGGATGTCGATGCCCCACGGCCCCGGGGTGTGCCCCTCATGCCTTGACAGGTCCACGGGCTTGTAGGTGGGGCTCACGCCCTCGCGTCCCTCTTGTGCAGCCATTAGCGGGCCTCGCCCTGTCCGGGAGTCCTTGCGGCACCCAGCTTAGTAGCAAGGTGCCAGGCTTTCGCTCCAAAGCGGCGGCATTCGCTCGCGGCAGTGAGGTACGTCTCAAGCTGCTGAGCGCCACGGCGACCCTTACGGCTCTCCTCAGCCCAGCCGTCAAGCGTGTCCGAGAGTTCCCAAAGAAACTTGCTGAGCTCGTCCGCCGCTTTGGCGTGCTCGAGCTGTCGTTGTTCGGTAGCCATATCGGCCATCCTCCTGGTTCAGTGTGTTATGGGGTGGCGTTGCCGAGCGCCCTGCCCCATCAAACAGGGGCCTCGCCGTCACGGTGACGGTGCCGGGGGATTCGCGCCCCCGTTCGCGGGCTAGGCGGTGGCGGTGGTCTGGATTCCAAAGAAGTCCCGTGCCGCTTGCAGCTCCTCGGTCAGCTCCCATTCGCGTTCAAACAGGAGAGCGCCGTAGTGATGGTGAAAGCGGGCCGTGCGGAGCGCGTCAAGCCCACCGGGGAGGTCAGCGATGGACAGCTCGATGCGGTACTTCGTTGCGATCATGTCGCTCGGCACGAAAGCGCGAACATCGGAGACGCGCTTTGCAATGGCGAAGGACACCGCTTCAAGGTCGGCTAGGAGAAAGGTAATGCGGGCGGCGGTTGCAGAGGTGGCGTCTTGGGCGGTGGTCATGGTTCTAGTCCTGGAAAGTCGTTGTTGGGGTGCGCCAAGCACGCGCTCGGCACAGGTACACCTTCGGACAAACCCGAACAGCGCGCAAGGGGAAACTTGAGAAAACCCGCACTTTGTTCCAGTCTGTTCCATTCTGGCCACCCGAAAGTGTAGCGAAATACTACACTTTCCGCCCGAGGCCACCCCCCGACTCCGATATAAGGCGGGCAATGGCTCACGTCTTCGATCTTGCCGACAACTGGCCTGCGGACCACGTTTCCCTCATTGTGCAGGGCTGGTATGCGATCCCGACCGACGACGGGGGTGCGGACGAGGACTATGGCAACTGGGATCTCGACGGTGCCACCTGGAGCGCTTCGAATCCCGAGGTGTACACACCCATCCCGTACGCGATCCAGGACGCGAGCGCCTGCAACGGCGGTCACCGCATGGTCGCCTCCAAGCTGCGGCCCCTCACGGGCATCTATAGCGACACGGGCAAGGATGCCGCGAGCATTGCGCACATCGACCGAATGCTTGGCGTGATCCCGCGCGACGGCGACCCTCGCGGCAGGATCAACACGATCTGCTGCACGCTGGGGATCCTTGCGGGCACGTCTCACTACGGGTACGGGGAGGGCGACCCGGAATACACGCGGGGCCTTGACACGCGGTATCGCCACCTCGACAAGATGCTGGAACGGGCGAACGAGGCGGGCCTCACCAACTGCGTCACGGCGAACTACGAGGCGTATTACATCTGGAACTACTTTTCGGACGACTACACGTCGAAGCTCTCGCGGCTTGGGCAGGTCGCCATCGACATTTCGCAGCTTGTCATCAAGCTCAAGGACAACCCAGCGGCCTTCAAGGTTGATGGGCGCGTGGTGATCTACTGGTACGAGGGCACGCTGAATATCCCTGGCGTGGGTGTGGAGGCGATTTCTACCGCCGAGTGGAGCGGGGTGATGGAGGCGGCGCGCACGGCGGCAGACCACGACTTCTTTGTCGTAGGGCGCAACCACGGGGCGAATGACGTGAGCTGGCTTGACGGCCTGTTCCCGTGGATTCGCTATCAGGACTATCTAAATGCGGACGGTGACACGATCCGCGAGAAGGCGAGCAACTGGGCTCAAGACGCTTACACGGCATACATCGAGCCTGCAGTCGCCGCGAACTCGGGGCGCGTGGGGCTTGGCAACTTCTCTCCGGGCTTCGAGGACTACGTTCTTGAGTGGGGGGCTGGCAACGCGACGAGGGCCATCCCGCGCTCAACGGAGACGATCAAGGGGCAGTTTGACGGCTATCAGGCTATCGACGATGCGGGCGAGCGGCTAGACGGGCTGGTGATCGTGACCTGGAACGGCTACCCGGAAGGCCATTGCATAGAGCCGACGGTGGGCGACAACGGCGAGTTCCTGGGCCTGTTCACGGAACAAATGGCGGCCTACACGGGCGAAACACCGGACTCAGCGGACACGGAAGCGCTGCTCGACATCTGGCGCACGGCCCCCAAAACGATCACCTGCCCCGCGCCTTATCGGCAATCGGGGCGGCAGGCACTCGTCCCCCCAGGCCGAAGCACGGCAGGCTGATCAGCATGAAGCAGTTCGTAGCTCACATGTCGCACGTGGAGGGGCAGGACGCGTTCTTTCCTGGCGCCCCACGCCCCGGCAACAACGTCCTTTTGACGCGCAACGAGGTCAGCGCGGCCTCGCTCAAGGTCTACGACGAGACCAGCAGCACGCCAACCGTAGCGGTTCACTCGGCCACGCTGGACGTTGGGGCCAATCCGCCCGGTGCGACGTTCAACGAGTGCATGTTCCTCACGCCGCAATACGACGACTGGTATGACTTCGCTGGCGGATACACGTTCATGTACCGCTTGCAGGATGCGGATTATCACCTTGATGGCGGCAAGACTTACCGGGTCGAGGTGACGCTGACCGCTGGGCACCCGACCGCGACTTATCCGCAATGGTCGAGCTACGGGAACTTGATCTTGGTGTGGATCGTCCGCGTCCAGCCCACGACGGGGGCCTAGATGGCGAGCAACTACCGCAAGGCATTCGACGCGATTGCGGGGATGCAGGCGCACGATGGCGACCGCCAGACGCAAGCCGAGATTGTGTTCCGCACAGCGATTTCGGTGGCGCAGAACGAGGATCACCCGCACTACGCCACGATGGCCAAGTACATCATGGATCAAACGGTGGGCAGGCCGACTGAAACCGTGGACGTGAACCTCGGGGTGCAGCGCGGCATGGTGTTCAGCGAGGTTGGCGCAAGCCTCTTCGGCGTGTCGAGCGTTCAGGCCCGCACCGTGAACGAAAAGGGCGAGGTCGAGGACGTGGACATCAACCTGGGAGGCGAGGTTGGTAGCGACGATTGAGCAACCGCCCATCGTCATCTCGGAGAACCTGCGGCGACTCATCCAGACGCAGCAGCAGGAAGTCTTGTGGGAAGGCCCAGCGGGCACTGGCAAGACGTTCGGCCTCGCGCTCTACGTCCGCCTGCTTTGCGAGATGTATCCCGGGACGCTCGGGCTCATCATCCGCCAAACCCGCAAGTCGCTGAACTCGTCATTCATCGACATCTTTGAAAACGAGGTGCTTGGACACGGGCACCCGGCGCTAACACCGCCCCGCAAGCGCAACCACCGGGACGAGTACATCTTCCCGTACGCTGAAACGGTTGTCGATGGCCGTCCCTACAAGGGATCGTCACAAGTGGACCTTGTGGGCATGGACAGCCCCGAGCGCATCATGTCCACCCAGTACGATTGGGGGTTCTTCATCGAGGCGACGGAGGGTTTCCAGCACGCTTGGGACTTGATCGGCTCCCGTCTTCGCCGCTTCTACATCCACCGCTTTGGCCGTCCTTGGTCGCTACAGGTGGCCGACGTGAACCCGGCGCACGCTGGGCATTGGCTGAACGTCCGCGCCAACGAGCCATACACGCCCGATCCCGAGCTGATTAGCATCCTGAACTACTCGCCCGAAGAGATCGAGGGCTGGATGAACATGCACCGGATCAAGACCACGCTCAAGGACAACCCGAAGTATTGGGATGCCCGTTTGAAGCGCTGGACTGCCGAAGGTGCCATGTACGGCATGACGCTCGACCGCATGAGCCCGGTCAACCAGAAGCGCCTGCGCGACGGCTTGTGGGTTAGCGAAAGCGGGCAAGTCTATGCGGGTTTCAAGCACGAGCGCCATGTTGTCAACGGGCGACTCGTCAAGCGCAAAGAGGACTACGGGCGGTGGCGCTTGGAGCCTGTCACGGGCAAGATTTGGGCTGGATCGAGTGCGGGTCTGCCCGAGGATTTCAGCGCCCGGCTTGTCGCGTACTTTGTCATCGCGGTGGACTGGGGATTTTCGCCGGACCCCGCGAGCGTTGGCCTGTACGCCGTGGACGACGACGGGCACGCCTTCCGCGTCAAGTGCTACTACCAGACCAACATCGGCCTCGATGAGTGGGCCAAGCGCATTGTGGACTGGCAGCACGAGTATGACGTGCGGGCGATTGTCTGCGACCACCCCCCGGAGAAGGTCGCCAAGCTCAACGACATGCTCGGCCACAAGCTCAACCACCTGGGCCATCCGATTGCGATGGTGGCGAAGAAGGGGCCGGGATCCATCCTTGCGGGCATCGAGACGGTTCGCTGGGCGCTCAAGGACTCCAACCACGGGGAGCCGCGCATCCGCTTCTTTGCCAACGCCCTGGAGAACGATCCCGATCAAGAGCTGATCGACGCTCGCGTGCCCTCCAACCCGCTCAACGAGTTCGACGGCTACATCTTCCCCCAGCGTGTCGAGACGGGCAAAAACAAGGAGCTGCCCATCGACCGCGACAACCACTTCATGGACGAGCTGCGCTACTTCTCGGACTACAACTGGTCCAACACGCACCGCGCACCACAACCACCCCGAGACCCCCGCGAGTTGCACCCGCTGTTCATTCGAGGCGACCCCGCCGAAGAGAACCGGATCGCACTCGAAGCCGCAGGGCTTGCGGAAACACCCCGATTTAGACGGAGATAGGCATGACACGCTACATGGAGAATGCTGCCCAGCGCAGCATCGTGATCCGCAAAGACTTTGAAGCGCAGCGCGAGCGGCGAGAGCGGGCAGATCAAGTGCTCGAAGCGCTCAAGGGCGAGAATGGTGCGCTGACGAACGCGGGGTATGAGCTGATCGGCTACTTCCTGCCGCAGCTTGTCTACACGAACCCGGGCATTGACGTGGATAGCAAGGTTCCGGGCGACCCGGCTCTTGCGTCTATCGGGCTCAAGTTTGCCATCCAGGAGACGGCGGAAGAGCAAGATTGGGTGTCTACATGGGCACAGGCCGCCGTGGACTCGATGGTCTATGAAGGCTGGACGATGGTGACGACCGACAAGTCCAAAGCTCCGCGCTATGCGTACGGGCGACCGATCACGACCTGGGATGGGGCCAAGAAGACCATCACTGAAGAGGAGGAGTTCGATGTCCCGATCCTCGTGTACCTCGACGCCCGCAACTGCTTCATCGACTCTGCCGTCCAGCGCGACGATCAGGCCCGGCATATGGGGCACAAATGGCAGCAAGACCGGGCCGAGGTTGTCGCGTGGGCCGAGGCCGAGGACTCAGACTGGATCTTGGAAGCCGTCCGCGAGCTGCCCAAGACCGAGAACGGACTGGTGTGGATGGTGCAGATGTTCGTCCCCGGCGTGCTGGATGACCGTGCAGTCGCGGAGATGAGGGACTTGAAGGCTTCCGCAGGCGAGGATGAGTACGTCGAAGACCCTGAAAGTCGGTTCTACTCGGGGACCCTGTACACCTACGCAGGCGAGAACGCGGAGACCGAGATTCGCAAGCCGCGCCTGTACCGGGGCCCGAAGTGCGGTCCCTATCAGTTCTATCGCGGGATGCCGATGCCGTTTTCGCGCCACTCGGCAGCGCACCTTGCGCAGATCTACCCGCAGATGGAGAACTCTGCCCGGGTCGATTCTGGGCTCCTGGACGCGATTGAGTCCTACACCGTCGCCAACTTTGCGACTAAGGACGTGGTTGATGCGCTGAAGGGCAAGCAGTCGGGCGGCTTCCACGAAGTCAAGATCGCTGGGGAGTTTCTAGAGAAGGCAATCCACACTGTCACGGCGGGCGGGCCGACCGACCAACTGCTGATGGCCAAGAACCTGACGGATCAGGGCCGGGATCGAACGGGAGCCGTTGGAGACACGCAGCGTGGAATCGCGCAGTCCGACACGACGGCGACGGCGGAGCAGCTTGCGAGCGAGGCCACGGCAGCCCGAATCAGCTTGATCCGCGAGGGCATCATCAAGGGCGTGGAGCAGAGCTTGCGCGTCGTGGCGTGGCACATGGAGCACTCGGCCAACTACATGCGCATGATCGGCAGCGACTACGGAAGGAAGGCCCTGGAGCACGCCCAAGAGAGCGGCATGGAGCTGAGCGAGGAGACGGTCGCAGCGGTGCAGCGCGGTGAGGCCGTGGCCTACGTCGGCGGCGATAGCTTGCTGGACGATGTCCGGTACGACTTCTCCGGCAAGCGCATCAAGCTAACCCCGATGTCGATGGAGCGCACGTCTGAGGGCTTGCAGCAGCGTCGGGTGTTGCAGTTCGTCGAGATGATGGTGCAGGTCGGCCAGCTCAAGCAGATGTGGCCAGACCTTGACGCAAGCGGGCTCGCAGAGGACGCGGCCAAGAAACTCAACGTGCCCGGCATGGGCAAATATGTTCCGAACACGCCCTCCCAGCAAACCGCCCCTGCTGGTGCATCCCCGCCGTCTACCGGTGGAGTTGTGGGCAATGAAGCTGGGGCGCAAGCGAGGATTCAATGAGCGAGCAAGCAGAACTGGACCCGGAAAGCCTGGAAGCGATGGTCGAGGCGGGGATTGCCGCCTCCATGTCTCACGAGGCCGAAGAGGAGGCCGACCCATTCGAGGAGGCAAAAAGTGTAGCGAAATCCGACACTTCGCCTGGACAGGCCGAGCCTGAGTCTCTACAAGAGGGGGCAGAAGAGACCCCGGCCCCATTCGATCCCGTAAAGCTCGCTGACGCGCTGGACGAGATCAAGCGGGCTGGCCTCAAACCCGAAGCCTTCAAGGGGAAGTCCGAAGGTGAGCTGATTGCTCTCGGGGTCGAGTTGAACACGCGCAGGCGACAGCGCGACCGAGAGTGGCAAGAGGCCCAAGGTCAATCTTCTGAGACGAAAGCTACGGGCGAGCAACCCAGCGCGACGAGCCCGGCAGAGACGACGGCGAAGGCAACGCCCGAATCGCAAGCCGCACCGCTCCTCGACCTGGACAAAACGCTTACCCCCGTGTTTGAGGATCTGAGTGAGGAAGCCGCCCAGTCATTGAAGTCTGTTTTGGGCTCGATCATGTCGCAGAACGCGGCACTCCAAGCCCGGCTCGATCAGGAAGACCAAGCCCGCCAGCTTGCTCCGATTGTGAAGGCGGCGGACACCGCACTGGCTGGTCTCGGGTTAGCGCCCGAAGTTCTTTCCAATCCAGACAAGCGCGAAAGCCTGCTCGGTCTCGCGTCACAGATCCGCCAACAGAACCCCGAAGCCTTCGATGGCATGAGCATCGAGGAGTCGGTAACCAAGGCGGTCCACATGGCTGCGCAAGCGGTCTACGGGGTGACGGCGAAGCATGAAGGCCAAGCGCAACCCAAGAAGCCGCGCCTCCCAGATGGCCCGTCAACTGGTCGCCGCGTTGTGGTGAAAGAGAAGTCGGAAGACCTCGAAGACATCATCGACTCGACGCTCAGGGGCATGATGCGCTAGGCCGGGCCTTGGGGTGATCCACTCACACCAAAACTAAAATGGCAACTTTCTCCGCGTCCTACCTGGACGCAATCTCGAACGTCACGGCTCAACAGCCGCTTTCGACGGGTAAGGCGTATGTCGATATTCAATCGGCTCGCCGCTACTCGCTGAACACTCTCTGGCCTTCCGACATGAAGAAGGCCATGCACCTCAGCCACACCCTGCGTGACACGCTGATGCTGGCCCCGACGAACCGTGGCGTGTTCCACGGCGGCGCGGGCTTCACGACTCAAAACGAGAGCGGGAACACGGGTTTCAAGCTCACGCAAGAGATGGCCTACCACTACAACTATCTCGCTTGGTC
>Ga0209475_10000924_pt1 | contig 44160 bp, 36 predicted proteins | sample tdDd471_FD_187128 | JGI IMG/M metagenome (GOLD analysis project Ga0209475, IMG submission 187128) | Marine sediment microbial communities from the Atlantic coast under amendment with organic carbon and nitrate - tdDd47.1 (SPAdes)... | ecosystem: Environmental > Aquatic > Marine > Coastal >... | reverse complement strand
CAACCGGACCCTGGTGTTGGCGCCCTCGAGTCGCGCGTTGGAGAGGCGATGGGTGAGGGCGGCTTCGATGCCCGCTCGGTGCTTTCGAATCCGGCGGCTGAGGTCGACGAAGGGCTTGAGCCTGCTGTGGCACGCCCAAGCCAACCATCGGTCGAGGAGCTTCACCCCTTCGTCGCCCTGTTTCTTTCACACCCTGATCTTCACACGGTTCGTGGGCGTCACGCCTCCTTTCGGCCTGCCCCGACGCCCCTCTCGCTCTCTCGCCCTCGACGGCGGGTCCACCGGCCCTCCGCCCGACGACGAGGGCGAGAGAGCGAGGCTCACCACCGGCGGCGACCCACGAATTGGTCAGGAGCGCCGATTTTCTTCGCGCGAGGACTTCAGGAACCGGCCAGACCGCCGATTCCAACAGATGAACACGAAAAGCTGGAGTGTGGGTGATGCACGCCACCCAGAGCCCGTCGAGGGACGACGCCCTCTTCGTCGTCTTCTCCGCCTCCCATCACCGCTTCGCGGTGCCGTTCCAGACCGTCGAGCAGATGGTCTCGCCGCCGGCCCGGGTCGCCGTCCCCAACGTCCACCCCGCGGTCCGGGGGGTCATCAACCTGCGCGGTGACGTCCTGGGCCTCGTCTGCCTCCGCGGCCTCCTCGGCGTGGAGAGCGTCATCGACGAGAACGCGGCCCTCGCCGATGAGCTCGACCGCCGAGAGGAAGACCACGTCGCCTGGCTCCGCGAGCTCGAGGCCTCGTGCGTCGAGAAGCGCCCGTTCCGGCTGACCACCGATCCCCACGCCTGCGCCTTCGGGCGCTGGTTCGACCGCTACGACCCGGGCCACGAGGATCTCCGCGCCATGGTCGGCCGCCTCGGGCCGCCCCACGAGGCGATTCACGGGGTCGCCCAGCGTGTCGTGGAGCTGAACCACCGCGGTCGCGGCGACGAGGCCCTCGCCGTCATCGAGCGCACCCGAAACCGCGAGCTGGCGCGCCTCGTCCGGCTCTTCTCACGGCTCCGCGAGTATCTCCGGGACTGGCGCCGCGAGATCGCGCTCGTCCTTCAGGACGCAGGGCGCCTCCCGCTCGCCCTCCTCGTCGACGGGGTCGAGTCCGTCACCCCGCTCGACGTCGACACCGCGGCCGACCCGGGGATCGCGTCGAGCCTCGGCCCGCTCTTCCCGCGCATCGCGACCGACGGCGACAACCGCATCGTCAACCTGCTCGACGTCGACGCGCTCTACCACGCCATCGCCGCCTGACCCCACCTGAGCGTCCACGAGGACAGGGTGTATACGCGTTCGGCTCAAGTTCCACGCCGGGACGACCGTTGGGGGGAATGGACCCCCCGCCCCGGAGCTCCCGATGATGGATCTCGGCCCTTCGCTATCGACCTCAGTCAGCCCCGTCGAAGACAGTGAGCTCCAGGTCATCTTCGACGCCGGCGGCCACCGCTTCTCAGTTCCCTACGGCGTCGTCGAGCAGATGGTCACCCCGCCGACGGTCGTGCAGGTCCCCAACGTCCACCCGGCGGTGCGCGGAGTCGTCAACCTGCGCGGCGTGGTCCTCGGGATGATCGACCTCCGGACCCTGATCGGGGCGCCGTCGGCGGCCGACGAGGCGGACGCCCTCGCCTTCGAGCTCGACCGCTACCGGGACGAGCACCGCGGCTGGCTCGACGGGCTCGAGGCGGCCATCCGGGACGGTCGCCCCACGGGCCACCCGCGGGGCGCGTCGGAGTGCGAGTTCGGGCGCTGGTATGCGTCCTTCCGCCCCCAGCAGCTCCAGCTCCGTATGCTGCTCCCGCGGATGGAGGAGCCCCACGAGCGTATCCACGAGGTCGTCGAGCGCTGCCAGGCCCACGCCCGGCGCGGACAGACGGAGCAGGCCCTGGGGCTCATCAAGCAGACCCGGGACACCGACCTCAGTCGCCTCGAGCGGCTCTTCGACGAGGCCCGCGAGAGCGTGACCGGCGTCCGGCGAGAGATCGCCCTGGTCCTGAGCGTCCACGAGCGCACCCCGCTCGCGCTGCTCGTCGACTCGGTCGACTCCGTGGGCGTGCTCACCGACGCCAGCGTCGCCGAGCACTGCGGCGACACCCTCGGCGGGCTCATCAAGGAGCTCGCGACGGACCGTGACGGGAACCTCGTCGCGGCCCTCGACGTCGAGGCCCTCTACCTGCTGCTCACCTGATCCCCGCCGCCCGCGGCGCCGCGATGATGTGCTCGAGGCGGCGAGCGGCCAGCTGCATCAGCGGCTTGTCGCCGTCGCGGGGCACGCGCAGCAGCTCCGCCGCCACCGCGCGATGCAGCGCCAGCCCGACCGGGGTCTCCCGGATGACGGTGAGCTGGGCGAGCCACCGCGACATCTCGCGGCCGTCGCCGATGGCGAGCGCCTCGGCGATGCTCGCGTCGTCGAGCGGAGAGGCCAGCGCCAGCGCGTAGAGCGCCAGCCGGGTCGTGGCGCGTCGGCAGCAGTCGAGGAGCCGCGCCGCGAGCGACGCGATCACCGGGACACCCGAGGCCGGCGGCACGAGCCCCCCGCCGAGCGCGTCGACGTCGATGGCCAGCGCGAGCGCCAGCGGATCGCCGTAGGTCCGCGCCGAGAGCGCGGTGCGCTCGCGCGACGTGAACCCGTAGCGCGAGAGCCAGGCGTCGATCTCGTGGGGCCCGAGCGGCCCGAGGGCGAGGCGCTCGAGGTGCCGCCCGGGGAGCCGATGGTCGACGGGCGTCCGGCCCGCGAGCACGTAGACGACGTCCTCGGCCGGGTCCGGCGCGCCGGCGAGGAAGGTCGGAAGATCCCGTGTGACCTCGTCCCAGCCGTCACAGACGACGACGTTCGAGACGTCGGCGGGGAAGCGCATCCCGGCGAGGGCGCCGTTCGGCGTGGCCACCGCGCGGGGATCGATCCAGGTCCGCTCGAGGCCCAGGGACGGGAGCGCGCGCCACAGCTCGTCGAGGAGCGCCGTCTTGCCGCACCCGACCGGCCCCTCGATGACACAGACCGCGCCGTTGCGCGCGCCGAGCACGAAGGCCCGCAGCCGCGCGAGCTCGAGACCGCGTCCGACGAAGACCGAAGATGGGCGCACCAACCCCATGTCACTGGTCCTGACCAAGAAGCACCGGTTTCCGTTTTGTGGGGGAAGTCGCCGGTATCTTCGCGAAGCCGGGATACGGTTTCAAGGCTGGGGAGAACGCGTTTCAGCCCGCTGCGGACACACAGAGTGCCGCGCCCTGTGGCCGCGAGGTCCCCCGCCCCGCTCGTGGTGCGACGCGGGAAGCCCCTGTCGTCAACGGGATCCGCGACACGCGGCGCCCGTCCGGATCGCGGAATCCACGCGCGGCGGGTGGCTCTCGACCGGAGGGTCAATCGAACCTTGTCAAATCCGCAACACTCCGAGCCCTGATCCGCGACCGCTCACCCCATCACGCCCGCTTCGGGTCGAACTTCGCGAAGAGGCGGGCGTAGAGAGCCGGGAGGACGACCAGGGTGAGGACCGTCGCGGTCACCAGGCCACCGATGACGACCGTCGCCAGGGGGCGCTGCACCTCGGCGCCGACGCCGCTGGCCAGCGCCATGGGCAGAAAGCCGATCCCGGCGACGGCGGCGGTCATCAGCACCGGCCGGAAGCGCTCGCGGGCGCCCTCGGTGGCCGCCTCGAGGGCGGTCCCGGTGGCGTGCAGCTCGCGGGTCCGGGAGAGCAGGACGATGCCGTTCATCACCGCGATCCCGAAGAGCGCGATGAAGCCGACGACGGCGCTCATCGAGATCGGCATGTCCCGCAGCCACAGGAGCAGGAGACCGCCGGAGACCGCGACCGGCACGTTGGCGAAGATGAGGAGCGCCGCGCGCCACGACGCGAAGACGAGGTAGAGGAGCCCGACGATCAGGAACAGGACCGCCGGCACGATCATCGCCATCCGCGAGGACGCCGTCTTGAGCTGCTCGTATTTGCCGCTCCAGTCGAGCCAGTAGCCCTTCGGCAGGGCGACGCGGGCGACCGCCTCCTGCGCCTCCTGGACGTAGCCGCCGACGTCGCGCCCGCGGACGTTGGCCTTGACGATGACCCGGCGGCTCCCGGCCTGGCGGTCGATCTTCGCCGGCCCCTCCGCGCGCTCGACCCGCGCGACCTCGCCGAGGGGGACGGCGACGCCGTTGTCGAGCACGATGGGCACGTCGTCGAGCTCGATATCGTCGGGGAGGTCGAGGCGGACCACGACGTCGTCGCGGAACTCGCCCCGGGTGACCGCGCCGATGGCGGTCCCGCGCTGCACGTCGGCGACGGTGGCGAGGACGGTGGAGGCCGCGAGGCGATAGCGGGCGAGCCGCTCCTCCTCGAGGATGACGTCGAGGCGCGGGACGCCCTCGATGGCAGGCGCGGCGACGTCGGCGGCGCCGCGGACGGACTCGAGGGCGCCCGCGATCTCCTGGCCGAGGCGCATGAGCTCGTCGATGTCGGGACCGAAGACCTGGACGCCGACGTCGCTGGTCACGCCCTCGAGGAGCTCGTTGAAGCGCATCTCGATGGGCTGGGTGAAGGTCAAGGCGGCGCCGGGGGCGCGGGCGGCGAGCTGGGCGGCGATCTCTCCCACGAGCGCCTCGGTGGTCAGGCCGGGGCGCCACGCGTCGTGGGGCTCGAGCTGCACGAGGATGTCGGCCTGCTCGAGGCCCATCGGATCGGTGGCGACGGCGGGCGAGCCGGTCCGCCCGGCGATGCGCCGCACCTCGGGGATCTCGGCGACGATGCGCTCGATGCGCGTCACCTCGCGCAGCGCCTCCTCGGGGTTGATCGACGGGAGGCGCTCGGTCTGGATGACGAGGTCCCCCTCCTCGAGTCGGGGGACGAACTCCACGCCCATGTTGCCCGCCATCACGACGCTGAAGGCGAGGACACCCGCGGCGCCCGCGGCGACGAGCCAGGGGTGGCGGATACCGTGGCGGAGCGCTGGGTCGTACAGGCGGTGGAGCCACGAGATGAGGCGCGTCTGGTGCTCGCCGCGCGGGCGGATGACCAGCGACGCCATCGCCGGGACGTAGGTGAAGGTCAGAAACAGCGCGGTCGCGAGCGCGAGCAGGACGGTGAGCGCCATCGGGCGGAAGAGCTTGCCCTCGGTGCCCCACATCATCAGGACGGGCGTGTAGACGAGGATCAAGATCGCGACAGCGAAGAAGACGGGCTTGGCGACCCGCTGCGCGCGCTCGGCGACCGACTCCCCGAAGGTCCCGCCGCGCGCGAGGCTCAGGGCGACGATGCTCTCCGCGACGACGATCGTCCCGTCGACGATGAGGCCGAAGTCGATGGCACCGAGGGACATGAGGTTGCCCGAGTAGCCCAGGATGTTCAGCCCGACGAAGGCGCCGAGCATCGACATCGGGATGACCGAGGCCACGAGGAGCCCGGCTCGCAGGTCCCCGAGCAGGAGCAGGAGCACGAGGACCACGAGGAGGCCGCCCTCGATGAGCGACTTGAAGACCGTGTGGAGCGTGCTCCCGACGAGCTTCTCGCGGTCGTAGATCTCCTGGAGCGCGACCCCCTCGGGGAGCGAGCGGACGATCTCGGCGATCCGCTCGCTGACGGCGGCGACGACGCGGCGGGCGTCGGCGTCGGCGAGGAGCTGCACCATCACGAACAGCGACTCCCCCCGGCCGTCGCCCGAGCCCAGGCCGACGGTCAGCGCCCCGCCTTCGACGACCGTGGCGACGTCGGAGAGGCGGACCGGGCCGCTCTCGCCGTCGTCTCCGCGCAGCAGCGTCGCCTCGAGCTCGGCCGGCGTCGTCGGGTTGGCGACCGCGCGCACGACCCGCTGCTCGGCGTCGCCGAGGACCGCGCCTCCCGAGCGCAGCCCCAGGGTCTCGGCGAGGCGGCCGTGGAGATCGGTGATGGAGATCTTGCGGGCCGCGAGCGCGAAGGGATCCACCATGACGTGGAGCTCGGGGGAGCCGCCGCCCCAGGCGTTGACCTCGACGACCCCGGGGACCGTCCGCAGGCGCGGCGCGATGTCCCGCTGGAAGAGGCGATAGAGCTCCGGCATCCGATGACGGTCCGAGGCCACCGTGAACTGGTAGACCTCACCGAGGCCGGTGGTCGGCGGCGCGAGCTCGGGGGTCCCGGCCTCGTCGGGGATCTCGGAGCGCGCCAGGTCCAGGCGCTCCTTGATGAGCTGCCGCGCCAGCCAGCGGTCGGTCCCGTCCTCGAAGACCGCGGTGATGGCGCTGATGCCCGTGCGGGACAGCGAGCGCAGCTGCACCAGCCCGGGGACGCCGCCGAGGCTCCTCTCGACCGGGACCGTCACGAGCTGCTCGACCTCGCTGGCGCCCATGCCCGGCGACGCGGTCAGCACTTGCACCTGGACGTTCGTCAGGTCGGGGAAGGCGTCGAAGGTCATGCGGCTGAAGGAGACGACGCCGATCCCGACGAAGGCGACCACGCCTACGAGGACGAAGAGGCGGTTTCGGACCGAGGCGCTGATGATCCAGTGGATGATGGCCATGGAGCGTCCTACGCCTCACCGTCGCCGAGGACGGCGAGGGACTTCAGGAGGAAGGCGCCGCGCACCACCACGTCGGTGCCGGGCGCGAGGGCGTCCCCCCGAACGAGGGCGCGGGCGCCGTGGCGGCCGATGACGCGGACCGGGACGGCGCGCGCCGAGGTCGGCGAGTCAGGGGCGCGGAGGTAGACGACGTCTTCGCCGTCGAGGCGGGTCAGGGCGTCCTGCGGCACGCTGTAGACGCCGGGCGGCGCGGAGACGACCAGGTCCACCCGGCCGCTGGCGCCGGGCACCAGCGACGGGGCCGCGGCGTCGGGCCGGTGGGCGAAGCGGTGGGCGCGGGTCCGGCTGAGCGGGTCGATGGTCGGATCGATCCGGGACAGCGTGAGCTCCTGGGGCCGGTCCGGACGCGAGGTGGAGCGCCAGACGGCGCGGACGTCGGCGCCAACGAGGTCGAGCAGGCGCTCGGGGACGTGGACGAGGAGCTCGGCTCGGTCGAGGGCGAGCAGCGTCAGGCAAGGCGCGTCGGGGCCGGCCATGGTGCCGACGGGGCAGCTCACCGCCGAGACGACACCGGCGGCGGGGGCGCGCCACGACCACTCGGCGGAGGCGTCGGCGCCGAGCGCGCGGCGGGCGGCGAGCTGGGCCCGGACGCCCTCGAGCTGGGCTCTGGCCTCCTTGGCGGCGAGCTCGTGCTCGTAGAGAGACGGCGCGCCGACGAGCCCGTCGGCGACCTGAGCGCGCTCGGTGGCGACCAGGCGGCTGCGGGCGTTGGCGACCCGCGCGAGCTCGCCCTCTCGGGCCTCCAGGTCGGCGAGGTCGGGGCTCTCGAGGGTGGCGAGGACGTCCCCCTCCGCGACGGCGGCGCCGAGGGCGACCGACCAGACGCGGAGGCGGCCGGCGAGGGGCGGCGCGAGCGGCTGCCTGGCGCCGTTCGGCAGGACGACCTCGCCCGGCAGGGTCACGAGGGTGGCGTCGGTCGCGGCCTCGAGGGGCGCGAACCCGATGCGGTCCTTCAGGTCGGGGACGACCGGCGACGGCGCGACGCGCTCTTCGCCCTCGTCGCCGCCACAGCCGGTGGCGACGAGGGCCGGCACGAGCGCCAGCGCGATGAGGATGGCGGGGCTTCTGTTCACAGCGGGGCTCCGGAAGAGAGGGCGTCGCGCAGCCGGCTGGCGGGCGGCGACGCGGGCGGACGGGACGTCCACGGGCCGAAGAGCGACGAGCGGGACGTCCGTGGGTGGGGCGATGGCGCCCGGTCGTCCCGACCGCCTGGGGTGGGGTGCGGTCATGGCTGGCCCCCCGAGGTCAGCAGCGCGGCCACGGCGGCGGCGTTCGCCTGGTGGGAGAGGACCTCGGCGGCGACCTGGACGAGGTCGTGGTGCGCCTCGAGCAGATCCCGGCGGGCGCGGACGAGCTGCTCGAGGCCCGCGCGGCCGGCGAGCACGGCGCGCTCGTGGAGGACGACGCGGTCGCCCATCGGCACGACGAGCGCGTCGACGACGCGCCTCAGCTGCGTCACGGCCGCCGTGTACCGCGTCGCGAGGGCGTCGACCTCGGCGCGGAGCTCCCGCAGGCGCCAGGCCCGGAGCTCACCGAGGGCGGTCGCCTCCCCGGCGAGGTCCGCGGCCTCGGCCCCGGCGGGATCGCCGAGGGGGATCGAAACGCCCACCAGCGCGGCCGCCCAGGTCGAGTCGCTCCCGGTCCGGCGGAACCCGGCCCCCACCTGGAGGCTCGCCCCGCCCTCGGCGTCGGCGGCCTCGCTCCGCGCGCGGGCAGCGACCTCAGCGGCCTGCAGAGCGCGCAGCTCGGGGTGGGCGTCCAGCCGGTCGCGGACGGCCTCCCACGGGTTCGGGGTGTCCACGGCGACGCGGTCGAGCTCGCCCAGCCCGGCGGCGCTCGGCGGCAGCTCGGTCCCGAGGAGGCCCTGGAGCTCTCGGGCGGCGACGGCGACCTCTCCCTCGAGCCGGGTCGCGGCGATCTCGACCCGCGCGACCTCGACCTCGAGGTCGCTCAGGACGAGCTGGCTGACCAGGTGCTTCTCCACGGCGGCGCGCGCCGGGGCGAGGAAGTGGGCCTGCTCGGTGAGGTGCTCGGCGACGTGCTCGGCGAGGGCTTGGCGCTCCCACCAGGCGACGAAGCGGCGGCCGGCCTCGACCTCGAAGGTGAAGCGGGCGAGATCGCGCTCCGCGGCCCGGGCTTCGGCCTCGGCCCGCCAGGCGCCCCGCCGCCGGTCGGCGAGGCCCCCGAGCCGCCAGGAGACCAGAGCGTCCACGCTGATCTCCACGCCGTCCGGGCCGGTGAAGTCATTGTCCCATCGGGTCAGCAGGTCGAGGGTCTGGAGGTCGCCGGGGACCGCGTCGACGGCCGCGTGCGCGCCACGGACACGGGCCTCCCAGCGCCGCCCGGGGCCGGCGTCGAAGGCGGCCCGGGACGCCGCGGGGAGCGACGCCCAGGTCAACGCGGGATCCGCTACGGGCTCCGCCGCCGCGACGCTCCCGGACGCCGCCACGGCGAGCGCGATCAGGGTCGCGGTCGCAAAGTGTTTCAGGGACGTCGCCAACTGGTTCATGATGCCATCGTGCAGTGCTGGAGGGGGCTCGTCGGGGTGGTGAAATGCCGCACCCTCTCCCCGTCGCGGGGTGAGGCGAACCTGCGCTCCCGGCGCCGCCAGCGCCATCCGACAGATGACACACGTGCAATCAAATGGCTGATCTCAAAGCACAATCACTCCGCGACGCGGAAGCCGCGGGCTCGGGCTCGACGGCGACGATCCTGGCGCTGGCGATGTTCCTGATCACCGCCGTCGCGATGGCCGCGGACGTCGTCGCGGACCTCGCGGTCGGGAGCCCCCCGCCCCACGTCGCCCTCGAGATCCTCATCGCCCTCGGCGCCATGGGCGGGACCGCCTGGTTCGGTCGCGAGCTCAAGCGCGAGCGGGCCGCCGCCCGAGAGATCTCGGCCGCGCTCGAGGTCGCGCGCGGGGAGTCCCGGCGCTGGCGCGAGGAGGCCGACCGCTGGCGGGACGAGGCGCGAGAGGCGCTCGAGGGGCTCGGGACCGCCATCGAGCGCCAGTTCGAGCGCTGGGAGCTCACCGGGGCCGAGGCCGAGGTCGCGCTGCTCCTCCTCAAGGGCCTGTCCCACAAGGAGGCGGCCGAGATCCGCGGCGTCAGCGAGCGGACCGTGCGTCAGCAGGCCCTCGCCGTCTACCGCAAGGCCGGCGTCAGCGGACGCGCGGAGCTCTCGGCCTTCTTCCTCGAGGACCTGCTGCTCCCCCAGCGGGCGCCGGAGGAGGTCGGCGCCGCCGGCTGACTCGTCAGTTGGCCGGGATCGGCTCGCAGGGGTACGGCGTGGTCGCGAAGGTGTCGCAGTTGTCCCAGGCCTCGATGAAGCGCAGGGTGTCGACGCCCTCCGCGGTCGCGGTGCCGCCGCCGCCCGGCACGCTGACCCCGACGACGACCGCCATGGCTCCGTCCGCGCCCTCGGGGGACCAGGTGAGGGGGACGTCCGGACGGCACCGGAAGCGCGCGGACGCGCCGGCCGGCAGGGTGACGGGGGCGGACAGCCCGGCGTCGCCCGTCGCGTAGGTCTCGTCACCGTCGGCGCTGGTGCCGTCGAAGGCCACGCCGTCGACGACGATGGGGTCGGCCGAGGTGTTCTCGATGGTGAAGGTGAACGAGAGCTCGGCGAAGGACATCATCTCGTTACACCGCGACAGGTGGGCGCTCTCGACGGTGACCTCCGCGGCGATCCCGATGTCGCCCACCTGGTTGTCGTCGGAGCTGTCGCAACCGGCGGCGAGGAGCGCGAGCGCGGCGAGGGCGAGGGGGAAACGGGCTCGGGACACGGCGCACCTCCGGCGCAGGGGAAAGGGGGAGTCCGGACCACCCGGACCACGGTGAGTACCAGAGCAAGCTTGATGCCAACCCGCGACACCGCGCGGTGGCCGTTCGCAGTCGCGTAGGGGTCGCCGACGATGTCGCAGGCCTCCTCACCCGAATAGTAACTATACACCCTGGACGCGGCGAGGCGCAGGCGATATGGCCCGGCCATGAGCACGCCGAACGAGCACCGCATCGTCACCTGGAACGTCAACGGACTCCGCGCCCGGGGAGACGCCGTCGTCCGCGCCTGGAGCGAGCTGCGACCGACCATCCTGTGCCTGCAGGAGACCAAGTGCAGCGAGGCGCAGGTCCCCGCGGCCGTGGCGGCCCTCGACGACGCCGTCGCCTTCTACAACGCGGGCCCGGCGGGCTACTCCGGGACGGCGATCCTCTACCGCGCCTCGGCGTTCCCGGCGGCGCCGGAGCTGTCGATCCCGCCCTTCGACGTCGACGGCCGCGCCACGGTGCTCGAGCTCGGCCAGCGGACCCTCGTCAACCTCTACATGCCGAGCGGCGGCAAGGGCTACCGGCAGAAGCTCGACTTCTACGACGACCTCATCGACTGGCTCGACGTCGAGCTCGACGCCGGCCGGCAGCTCTGGGTCTGCGGCGACATGAACGTCGCCCACACCGACCGCGACATCCACCCGATCCACCGCGCCCAGGCCGACATCGGCGTCCGCCCCTCCGAGCGCGACCGCGTGGACGAGCTCATCGGGCTCGGCCTGCCCGACCTCTACCGCCGCGCCTACCCCGACGTCGACGACCACTTCACCTGGTGGCCCTACTGGCGCGGCCTGCGCGAGAAGAACGTCGGCTGGCGCATCGACTACCACTTCGCCTCCGCCGGCTTCGGCGACGTCCGCGACCTCCGCGTCCACCTCCCGAAGACCGGCAGCGACCACGCCCCGCTCATCGCCGACGTGGTGTTCTGAGGCGACGGGCTCCGACGCTCGGAACGGGGCGGCGGCAGCCTGGCGGGCCGGCGTGACGAACGCCCAGCGCCGGGTTCAGCCGCGAGCCCGTGCCCATCCGCTACAACGCGGTGTTGGCTGGCGTACGCGGCAGGACCGACGGTGGCGTGGTCAGGTGCGTACCAACCAGTGCTTGATGCGTTCAGTCGTCGCACGAAGTGTGCGGTGCAACGGGCGGCTTCGAGCACGCTCGTAGGTGCGGAGGCGGGCCGCGATCTCGGATCCGAGCCTCGGAACCCGTGCTTCTGGCGCTGGCTCCGACCTGGCAGCTACGAGGAAGAAGCTGTCACGGTTCGCGCCCGCCCAAACCCGTTCGAGGCCGGCTCGTTTGCCGAGGGCGACGACGTGCTCGAGATCGAAGTCCCAGAGGTGTGCTCTCTGCCAGTAACGCAAGGCATCGCATCCCAGTCGCGCGGCGATCCTGCGCAGATGTGGGAGCTCGAGGTAGACGAAGCCGTCATCGGTGAGCAGCGCTCGCAACGCTCCGAGCATCTCGACAGGATCGGGCGTGTGCTCGAGGACGTGTCCGCAGATGACGATATCGAAGGCTCGCCGGTCTGCCAGTGCCTGCTCGACTCCACCCCGACGAAGGTCGAAGCCACGGCCGCGGCCCAGGTCCAGCAGGGCCTCGTCGTAGTCATACCCGACACGGCTCGCGGCGCGTCCGAACGCCGAGAGCGTCCAACCTGCACCACAGCCGATGTCGACGACCTCCCGCCCTTCAATGCGTACCCCCGCCCTCGTGAGGGCAGTGAGCGCGAGCTCGCCCTTCCAGGTCTTGCTCTCGAACAGTCGGTCGTTCGTTGGCTCGTGGGGGCCATACATGGCGCGGTACACGTGCCGATAGAACCACTCCAGCTCGCTGGACGTCGGCGCGGGGTTCATGCGGATCAACCCGCACTCGAGGCAGATGACGAGACGGCAAGGCAAGCCGTAGCGATCGACCTCGGTGACCACCGAATCCCGGTCGCCGTGACAGGGGCATTCGGTGGTCCGGCTATCTGGATGGGATGCCAGGCGCTGCCCGTATTCTTGTACTGCGGCGCTTGGGCCGACGAGGCGATATCGGTCGGAGTCGAGGAGATAGCGCGTCACGGATCTACGCTCCCTGCGTTGAGTCCGGGCTCCGACGGGACTCGTGCGGCGGAGAGGCAGTGGAGTCTCACGCCGCTGTGCTGGATCACTGCCTGCCGGCCCACGGTACGGTGCAACACCGGAGCGGTTCGCTGCTGTCACCTCGAGGTGGAGGTGTTCACGATCCCGAGCGAAAAAGGTGGGCTGGCGAGCGTGTCCGACGGGCGGCGACGCACCCTGCCCCCGGACATCACCCCATAGGGTCTTGAGATCGGCCAGCTACCGCTGGGGAGCTCGAGCGCGCGGCGCCGCCCTCCGAGCCGGCGCCGGCGCCTCCCTGCTCAACGGGCTCGCCGCAGCGGTCGAGCGGGAGAAGGCCCCCGCGAGGAGTGCGCCTCGGCGCGCGCGCGGCCCCACGACTTCAGCCAGCGCTCTCGAAGAGGGCTGGGCGTCGCGGGCGAGTCCGACTGGCTCGTGATCAGGCCCAGCGGCGCCGAGCCACCACCGCGACGACGAAGAGCAGGCCGGCGAGGAGCCCGAGGGGGCTCGCGGGGCCGCCGGCGCAGCCACCGCCGCCGCCCTCGACGCGCGGGCCGTCGTAGGGCGAGTCGCAGGCGTCGCCGATGCCGTCGTTGTCGACGTCGGACTGGTCGCTGTTGACCACGCCCTTGCAGTTGTCGTCGCAGCTCTCGGTGTCGCCGCCCACGCAGGGGTTGTCGCCGATGGTCCCGCTGTTGTCGCCGTCGTCGGGGATCCCGTCGCCGTCGAGGTCGTAGATGCAGATCGAGGGCTCGTCCTCACAGACGTAGCCGCCCTCGACGGTGCAGTTGGCGCCGCAGCCGTCGTCCGGGTCGTGGTTGCCGTCGTCGCACTGCTCGTTGCCGCGGATGAGGCCGTCGCCGCAGCCTGGGAGACAGATGCTGGGCTCGGTGACGCAGGACCAGCCGGGCTCGACCTCGCAGGTGGAGGAGCAGCCGTCGCCGTCGTCGGTGTTCTGGTCGTCGCAGGCCTCGACCGCCCCGGCGATCATGCCGTCGCCGCAGATGCTCTCGCAGACCGAGGGCTCGCCGTCGCAGGTCCAGCCGTCGTCGATGGACAGGCAGTCCGAGGGGCAACCGTCGCCCTCCTCGGTGTTCTCGTCGTCGCAGACCTCGTCGCCGAGGATGACGCCGTCGCCGCAGTCGGTCGTGCAGACGCTGTCGGGCTCGGCGACCGTGCCCAGCACCTCGGGCTCCGGGTCCTCGCAGCTCCAATCGCTCTCGACCGCGCCGCAGCTCGCCGTGCAGCCGTCGTTGTCGTCGGCGTTGCCGTCGTCGCAGACCTCGGCCCCCGCGATGATGCCGTCACCGCACTCGGCGGCCTTGCACGGCGTGGACGAGCCGGCCGGGCCCTGGCAGGTCCAGCCCGGCTCGAAGGCGCAGCTCGCGGAGCAGCCGTCGCCGGCCTCGAGGCCGCCGTCGTCACAGGCCTCCGCGCCGACCGCGAGGCGCCCGTCGCCACAGGTCGCCGCGCAGACCGTGTCGGCCACCGCGTCGCCGTCGTCGATGACGTCGACGCAGTCGTAGCCCGGCTCATAGGCGTCGCAGCCCGCCGCGCAGCCGTCGCCGCCGTCGGTGTTGCCGTCGTCGCAGAGCTCGCCCCCCGCGAGGAGCCCGTCGCCGCAGGTCGTCGCGCACCCCGTCCCGCCGGGGCAGGTCCAGCCGCGCTCGACCTCGCAGATGGCCGAGCAGCCATCGCTGGCCTGGGTCCCGCCGTCGTCGCAGGGCTCGACCCCCGCCGCGACCAGGCCGTCACCGCACGAGATGGTGCAGCTCGAGGGCGACGCCGGGGTCGCGTTGTCGCAGTACCAGCCGAGCTCGACCTCGCAGGTGTCCGAGCAGCCGTCGCCGGTCGCGACGTCGCCGTCGTCGCAATTCTCGCCGCCCACGGCGATGAGCCCGTCGCCGCAGGTCGACGCGCACGCGGAGTCCGGCGCGGCCACGGTCCCGTTCTGCCCCGGCGAGGGGTCGGTGCAGCTCCAGCCGAGCTCGTCGCGGCAGGTGCCCGAGCAGCCGTCGAGGCCGACGGCGTTGCCGTCGTCGCACAGCTCGGCGCCGACGGCGATCTTGCCGTCGCCGCAGCGCGGCACGCAGAAGGACGGGGTCATCAGGGGGGCGCTGCAGGTCCAGCCGTACTCGACCTCGCACAGCGAGGAGCAGCCGTCCTGGGACCGGGCGTTGTGATCGTCGCAGATCTCGGCGCCGACGGCGATGACGCCGTCGCCGCAGGTCGAGTCGCAGCGGCTGTCGGGGCTCCCGACGCTGCCGGGCACCGTCGGCCCGTCGTCCTGGCACGAGTAGCCGATCTCGACCGCGTCACAGGCCGCGGCGCAGCCGTCGAGGTCGGCGGTGTTGCCGTCGTCGCAGGCCTCGGCCCCGAAGGCCACCTGACCGTCGCCGCAGGTGGCGGTGCACGTCGACAGGCCGGCGCCGTCCTCGGCGCAGTCCCAGGCGTACTCGACCATGCAGCCGTCGTCGCAGCCGTCGAGGGTGTCGAGGTTCTGGTCGTCGCACTCCTCGACGCCGAGGGCGACCTTGCCGTCACCGCACTCGCTCTCGCACTCGGTGTCCGGGCTCCCCGGGGTCCCGTTGGGCCCGGGGCTCGGGTCCACGCAGTCGAAGCCGGGCTCGAAGGCGCAGCTCGCCGAGCAGCCGTCGAAAGCGTCGGTCCCGCCGTCGTCGCAGGTCTCGGCGCCGACGGCGATCTGGCCGTCGCCGCAGGTCGCGGTGCAGTGGTTCGGCGTGCCCTCGGGGCCGTCGCAGGCCCAGCCGTACTCGACCATGCAGCTGGCGTCGCAGCCGTCTTCGTCGTCGACGCCGCCGTCGTCGCAGATCTCCGAGCCGGCGATGATGCCGTCGCCGCACTGGGTCACGAGCAGCGTCACCCGGCCGGTGTTCGCCTCGCCGGTCAGCGGGTTGGACTGGCAGTCGGTGTAGCCGTAGTCGACCGCCCCGCGGAGCGACAGCAGGCCCCCGTCGAGGATGTCGTCGATGTGGACGGTGAACGTGACGACCACGCTCTCGTCGACGGCGATGTCCGCGAGCGGGACCCCGCTCACCAGCGCGGCGCCGTCGGTCACCGCGCCCCCCGGCGGGTTGGCGCCGTCCACGAGGAACGAGCCGGACACATAGGAGGTGTTGGTCGGCAGGGCCTCGGTCAGGGAGAAGAGGACGTTCGTCGCGTCCGCGCCGCCGACGTTCTCGAGCTGCACCGTCACCGAGACGTCGTCGCCGGGGTGCGGCTCGTCCGGGGTCGCGACCAGCGCGGTGTCGAGGTTGGCGAAGCGCGGCGCCTCGAGGTCGATCTCGAGGGCGGCGGCGAGCATCACGTAGGTCTCGCCGGTGGAGTCGCCGCGGATCCAGGCCTCGGTCTGACCGGCGGTCAGCTTGCTCGACAGGTCGACGCCCGCGATGTCCCAGCCCTGGCGCCCGCCGACGATGTTGGTCCCGGGGCTGTGGTTCGCGTCGCCGAAGCTGCCGCGGGTGTCGAGGTCGCCGTCGATGTCGGTGATCTGCGAGGCGAAGAAGTTGTCGATGAGGTTCCGCGGGCCCGACAGGCGCGCGTTGACGCTGGTCAGCCCGGAGGAGTCCGGGCCGAAGCGGAAGGCGTCGCCGTCGACCGGGGCGTCCCCCTCGAGCGCCGTCAGCGCCAACCGGCCCGCGAGCGCGCCGGCGTCCTGGGGCGTGCACAGCCCGGTGATGTGGGTCTCGGCGGAGGTGGAGCTGCTCACGAGCTCGTTGATCGAGAAGAGCGTCAGGTTCCGGGTCGGCAGCGTCGCGTCCTCGTACACGACGAGGAGCGTCCACCCGGCGGCGTCCTGGGCGCCGTCGAGGGACACCGGCACGCCACCGACCGTGTAGGTCCCGCCGCTGGTGATGCGCGAGGTCACGTTCGCCGAGCGCGAGTAGTAGCCGCCGCCGGTGTTGGGGTTGAGCTGGGTGTTGGCGTCGGGGCTGATCTGGAAGGTCCCGTCGGGGGTCGTCAGGGTGACCGCGGTGCCGAGCAGGTCGGAGACGCTCATCCCCTGGTCGTCCTGACCACCGCCGGATCCGGCCCAGACGAGCTCGGCGTAGAGGACCGTCGCGTCCTCGGGGAGGTCGAGCACGGCCGACGACGAGGCGTCGCGCCAGCTCCGCGTCGTCCCCATCGGCCAGCCGGTGACCTGGAGCGTCGCGGTGCTGTCGATGAGCACCTCGATCTTGTGGTCGTCGCTCGGCAGCCCGGTGGTCGGGTTGCCGCTGAGGCCGAGGGTGTTGCCGGTGACGGCGATACCTCCGGCGGCGCTCGTCTGGAACCGCACGGTCGCGGCGCCGGCGGGCGCAGGGGGGGAGACGAAGAGAGCGGCGAGGGCGATCATTGCGGCGGGCGCCGCGAAGCCGTTGAGTCGGGTCACGGGGGCCTCCTCACGGGTGCGGGCGGGAGCCTAGTAACGGTCCGCCCAAATGTCGAGCCGGTCGTCGGCCGCGGGGCCAGTTCTGCGGCCGACGACCGCGTCTGCCTGGCCGGCGCGCGGCCCGGCTCCGTCGCGTTGCGCGCCCGCATACCGGCGGCGCGACGCGTCCCCGAGCGGAGTCGGCGCCCGAAGCGACGGCCCCGGCACGGGTCAGCGCAGGGCATCACAGGCCGCCTGCTCGCCGAGGTCGCAGGCGCGCTGGAAGAGGCCTCGGGCGCGCTTGCGATCGGCGGCGACCCCGATGCCCTCGAGGTAGCTCGCCCCGAGCCAGGTGCAGCCCGGGCCGTAGCCGCCGTCGCAGGCCTGGCGGAAGAGCGTGTTCGCCCGCGCCGGGTCCTTCGCGACCGCCTGTCCCTGGAGGTGCATCACCCCGAGGAACGTGCAGCCGTTCGAGGCGCCGTCGTCGCAGGCCTTCTCGTAGAGGCGGGCGGCGCGCGCGGGGTCGGCGCCGAGCCCGCCGAGCCCCTGCTCCGTCGCCGCGCCGAGGTTCGCGCAGCCGATGGCGTCGCCGAGCTCGCAGGCGCGGTCGAGCAGCGTCACCCCTCGCTTCGGGTCCGGCGTGACGCCGAGCTCGCCCTGCAGGTAGACGAGGCCGAGGTTCGCGCAGGACGGGGCGGTGCCGGCCTCGCAGGCGCGCTCGAAGAGGCGCAGCGCGGCGGGGGTGTCCTGGTCGCCGCCGGCCCCGACGGCGAGGAGCTCGCCGAGCCGGTGGCACGCGACGCCGTCGCCGTGGTCGCAGCTCGTGCGGTAAGCGCGCCGCGAGGTCTTCAGGTCCCGCTCGACCCCGAGCCCCTCCTGATGGCGGAAGCCGATGTGGAGGCAGAGCCGCGGCTCGAGCTCACAGGCGCGCCCATCGAGCTTCGCCGCGCGCGGGAGGTCGGGCTCGCCGAGGTCCTCGCCGCTCAGGAGCGCGGCGAGCTCGTGGCAGGCGCCCCCGGAGCCGCTCGCGCAGCCCACGTCGTAGCGCTCGGCCGCGCGCTTCGGGTCGCGATCGACGACGACGCCGAGGCGATAGGCGTTGCCGAGGTAGAAGCAGGCCTTCGGGGCGTGTGCGTCGCAGGCGGCCGCGAGCTCGCCCAGCCCGCGCTTCACGGCGGCCGGCTCCTCGCTGTCGATCCGACGCTGGGCCCGCTCGGCGCAGGCGTCGCCCTCGCCCGCGGCGCAGCGCCGGTCGAGCTGGGCGTCGGTGGCGATCGGCGTGGAGTCGGCGAGGTCCGGGGTCGGATCGCCGCCCCCGTAGCGCGCCGGGCCGCTGCAGGCGACGAGGAGGAAGGCGACGAACGTGGCAGAGCGCGCGATCATGGTGGCCTCGGGCGTGTGAGCTGACGCCCGAAGTCAATCGCCCGGCTCGGATGGTGTCAAACCCGTCTCCGCCGGGGCGCGTCGCCAGACCAGCGTATCGCCGACCGCGGTGAGCGGGGTGTCGAAGCGCCGCTCGGAGGCGCCGGCGACCGGCGCGAGGAGCCTCCGAGCCTCTTCACCGCCGACCGGGTGCGGCGGCTCGGTCGGCGCGTCGATGAGGAAGGGCCGGATGATCAGGCGCTCGACCCGCCAGCGGTGGCCCCACGGTGCGAGGCGGAGGTCGAACAGCGCCGTCTCGCGGCCGTAGCGGTCGCGCATGTCGAAGACGAGGTTGCCCATGCCGTAGACGACGAAGCCGTCGCCGTAGGCCTCGACCGCCTGCAGGATGTGGGCGTGGTGGCCGAGGACGAGGTCCGCCCCGGCGTCGACGACCGCGTGGGCCAGCTCGATCTGGCGCGGGTGGACGCGGCGCTCGCCGCCGGCGCCCCAGTGGAGCGAGACGACGACGAGATCGTGGTCTCCGGCCTCGCGCAGGGCGCGGACGATCGGCGGGAGGCGCTCGATCGAGTCGGCGATGCTGAGGTAGGCGACGGGGATCGCCTGACCCGGGCGCGGGCGGCCGCGGTTTCGCTTCGAGGTCGCGGCGACGACCGCGATCCGGACGCCGTCGACCTCGACGGTCACCGGCGCCAGCGGGTCCCCGTCGGCGGCGGTCCCGGCATGAGCGATCCCGGCGGCCGAGAGCCGCGCGATCGTGTCGGCGAGCCCGGCCTCACCGCAGTCCTCGGCGTGGTTGTTGGCGGTGATGGCCAGGTCGATCCCGGCGTCGACGAGGTGGTCGAGCATCTCCGGCGGGGCGCGGAAGAAGAGGTCGCCGAAGCGCGTGCGGCGGGTCCGCGGCAGGACGTCGGTGAGCGGGGTCTCGAGGTTGATGACCGCGAGGTCGGCGGCGCGGAACAGCGGGCGCAGGTGGACGAAGGGGTCGGGGCCGCCCACGAAACGGAGCTCGCCCCGGATGTAGCGCGCGAAGACGACGTCTCCGCCGGCCATCAGGCGCAGCGACGGCGGCGTCTCCTCCGAGGCGCGGCGCGGCGCGGCCTCGGGCGCGGCCAACGCGCGCCGGACGACCGCCGGCGTCGGCGGCTCCTGCGGCGCCGTGGGCTGGGCCGAGGCGCACGCCCCCAGCAGCAGCGGAAGCAGCAGGAGGGCGCTGGTCATCGAACGCGGTGAGCTCACCCGCGCGAGCATACCCGGCGAGCGCTCCCCGGCCAGAAAGACGGCGGGCCGGTCGTCGCTGTCACCGCGTCCGCACGCCCGGGGCGGTCGGGACGACCGCGCGCCACCCGGGATCTCGGCCCGCGGGAGTCTCGTCCGCCTCGCCGAATGGGCGGTCGGGACGACCGCGCGCCACCCGGGATCTCGGCCGCGGACGTCTCGTCCGCCTCATCGCGATATGGCGCAAAAAAAACCGGTAACCGCTGAAACACGGCGCCGCTATCCCCGAGCATGGGAACACGACCTACGGGGATAGCTGTAGCCATCGCGCTCGGGCTCGTCGCCTGCGGTGACGGGACGATCGGCGGCGCCGACACCGTGACGGACACCAGCATCGACGACACCGGCGGGGCGGCCGACACCAGCGCAGCCGACACGGCCGCGCCCGATACCAGCGACCCCGACGACACCAGCGTCCCTGACGACACGCGCACCGTCGAAGACACGACCGCCGCGGTCGACACGGTCTGCGTGCCCGACTGCGACGGTCGCGCCTGCGGGGACGACGGCTGCGGCGGGACCTGCGGGACGTGCCAGGGCTGTAACGGCCCGGACGACACCCTCTGTATGGACGACGGCCAGTGCGAGAGCGTCTGCTGCCCGATCTGCCCCGCGGGCAACGAGTGCGGGAGCGACGGCTGCGGCGGGACCTGCGGCACCTGCCCGGTCACCAAGACCTGCGTGGACGACGCCTGCGTCTGCGTTCCCGCCTGCGACGGCCAGGAGTGCGGTGACGACGGCTGCGGCGGGACCTGCGGCGACGCGCCCTGCGGCGACGGCTACGCCTGTATGGCCGGGACCTGCGTCGAGGAGAGCACCTGCACCCCGAGCTGCGACGGCAAGGCGTGCGGCGACGACGGCTGCGGCGGGACCTGTGGGGACGCGCCCTGTGACGACGGCCTGGTCTGCGTGTCGGGCCAGTGCACCTGCGTGGCCGACTGCGCGGGGCGGGTCTGCGGCGACGACGGCTGCGGCGGCTCCTGCGCCCCCGGCTGCGGCGACGGCTTCGCCTGCAACGACGCCGGCACCTGCGACTGCGTCCCGGCCTGCGGCGGCGCGGAGTGCGGCGGCGACGGCTGCGGCGGTCTCTGCGGTGACGGCTGCGAGGCGAACGAGGCGTGCGTCTCAGGCGCCTGCGAGTGCGTCCCCGACTGCGCCGGCAAGGCGTGCGGCGACGACGGCTGTGGCGGGACCTGCGCGCCCGGCTGCGACTCCGAGGAGATGTGCGTCGGCGGCACCTGTGAGTGCGTCCCCGACTGCGCCGGCAAGTCCTGCGGCGACGACGGCTGCGGCGGGTCGTGCGACCCCGGCTGCTCGGCCGGGCAGCAGTGCGACGACACCGGCCAGTGCGAGGTCGTGGCCTCGGCCTGCCCCGCCACCGGCCCCTTCGGCACTGGCATCGGCGACGTCATCCCCGACGTCGAGTTGACCGACTGCGAGGGCAACGTCGTGTCGCTCCACGACCTCTGCGACCATCAAGCGGGCTACTTCTTCTTGTACGCAGGCTGGTGACCGTCCTGTCAGGGCCACGCCAGTTCGGCGCCCACCAACTACGCGGACTTCAAGAGCCTCAACCCGGACTTCGAGTACTTCTTCATCATCACCGACCCGGTGCCCGGCAACCCCGCCAACGCCGCCCACTGCCAGGCGATCCGTGACGACTTCGGCCTGACCATGCCGGTGCTCGTCGACTGGGGCCACCAGGTCAACACCACCCTGGGCCTGTCCGGCAACAACGACTGGAGCGTGGTCGTCGAGCGCGGCATGAAGCTCGTCGCCAAACAGAAGTACGGCACCAGCCAGGCCTTCGACGCCATCGAGTCGCTGTTGACCGAGTGATCCGGCGTGAGGCCTGGCCCCGTGAGCTGACCCATCCCGCAGGGTGCGACTCAATCGTCGAAGACGGCGCCTCCGAGCGCGCGCGAGAGCATCCAGGTCTGGACCTGCTCGTCCCGCAGGACGACGAGCGTGAAGGCGCAGGTGGCCGTGGTCCAGACCCCGGTGATCATCAGCAGCGGTGAGCCCACGCCGGCGGCGGTGACGAGCGCGGCGGCGCCGAAGATCACGCCGACGAACGCTCCCCACGACATGTACATCCGGACCAGCTCGTTGCCCTTGAGGAACCCGTACAACATCACGGCGTTCCAGCCCAGGCCGAGCACCGACGAGGTGTCCGACAGGTTGGCGATCAGCAGCCCGACGTCGACGAGCATCAGCCCGAGCAGCACCATCACCGTGCGGGGCATGGCGGGCGCCTTCGACTCAGGGAGGGATTCGGTAACTGGATCCATCTTTGTTTCTCCGTTGCAGGGCGGGAATGCCTGGCTTCGTGGGCAAGACATCGCACACCGCCGCCAGCGAGCGTCCTTTCGATGGCTATCCGTTCCTTTCGATCGCCTCGTCGGGCGGGCGCCAGCCGGCCCGGCGCTGGTCCTCACCGTCGGGTCCTCGTGAGCGCCGCCTCGGCGTGAGCTCGCCCTTCAGCCGCCGCGTCACACGAGGGTGACGGGCAGGCGGGGATCGAGCTGGTAGCCGTCGCCGTCGTGGATGAGCAGCTCGCCGAGGCCGGCCTTCCGGAGCTTGCTCATCATGACGTAGATGCGGTTACTGCGATGCGGCTCGCCCACGGCGTCGCCGGGCCAGCCCGCGGCGTAGACCTCGTCGGCCGAGACCGGGCGTCCGGGGCGCTCGACGCGCGCGGCGGCGAGGAGCGCGAGGATCCGCCTGGCCCCAGCGCGCCTCCCCAGCGAGATCTCTTCGCCCCCCGCAGTGACGAAGGAGCGACCGTCGGCGGCGATCCGGGTCGTGGCCGGTCGGGGTTCGTCGCGCCGATCATCGCCGGGATCCGCGGCCCCCAGCGCGGCGGCGAGGAGCCCGGCCGCGAAGTCCGGCAGGTGGCGACGATTCGGGGTCGTGGTGGCGGCGAGCGTGTCGACGCGCGCGGCGATCGCCCGCATCCGGTCGCGCGCGGCGGCGCCGCTGATCTGGCCGCGGTGGAGCGCGACCATGACCTGGCACAGCTCGAGCATGGCTTCGATGAAGGGGTCGCCGAGGTCCGCGACGGCCCGGGCCGCTTCCGCGAGCGGAGCCTCGCGGTCGTCGGCGTCGCGCTGGACCGCGCACAGCCCGACGAGGGAGCGCACGACGGCCTCGACCACCGGGTCGGCCCAGCTCGTGCCGACGAAGGAGAGCGCCTCCTGATAGAGATCCTGCGCCTCGGCGAGGAGGCCCCGGGCGTGGGCGATCCCCGCGAGGTGCGCGGTGGCGATCATGCGCCCCCGCTGGTAGCCCGCGCGGGACGCGGCCTCCAGCGCCGCCCCGAGCTCGGCGCTCGCGCGTTCGAGGTCGCCGCGCCTCATGAGGCACTCCCCGAGGTTCGACTGGACCACCGCCCCGAGCACGAGCTGACCGGCCGCGCTCGCCGCCGCGAGGGCCTCCTCGAACAGCACCTCGGCCTCGTCCCAGTCCCCCAGGCGCCCTCTCAGCATCTCATAGTTGTTGAGCGCCATGCCGGCGGCGAGCGGCGCTGCCCCGCGCCGGACGCTGGCGAGCGCCGCGCGGAAGCTCGACTCCGCTTCGCCCAGCCGGTTCAGGTACAGGAGGGTCAGGCCGAGCCCCTCGTGCGCCTCCGCCGAGCTGAGCGCGCAGTCGCCCTGGTCGAGCAGCTCCACCGCGCGCGCCAGGCCCGCGCGGGCGAGCTCGGCCGCGTCGTGGCCGAAGCGCATGATCGAGCGCACGCGCCAGTGGACGATCGCCTCGACGCACAGGCTGTTCGCGGCGCGCGCCTCGTCGAGGGCCTCCTCGCGGGTGGCGAGCGCGCCGTCGCGATCGCCCGCCAGGACGAGGTAGTAGCAGTGGCAGGCGCAGAGCAGTGCCCGGAGGTCCGGGGGGAGCGTCACCGGTGCGGCGCGCAGCGCACGGAAGTTGCTATCGGCCAACGCCAGCGGGCCCCGGGTCAAGAGCGCCTCGTGGAGCGCCACCATGGCCCGCGCGCCGTCCTCGACCTGCGCCGCCGGCGCCCCGGGGCGGAGGGCCTGCTCCACGACGCTGAAGCCGTTGTCGATCTCGTCGACGAGGCGCCGATACGCGTCGAGCCCGTCGGGCCGCTGGAGCTCGCCCACGAGGCGGGCGCCCAGCCCTACGAACCACGCGCGATGTCGGGCCCGGGCTCGCTCGGCGGCGGCGGGATCCTCGTCGAGCTTGGCGAGGGCGAAGGCGCGAATGCTCTCGTAGAGGGTCAGGCGCCGCCCGCGGTCCCGTGCGGGCGTCGAACGGACCAGCGACTTGTCGACGAGCGCCTGGAGATCCTCGAGCGCTCGCCCGCTGGTGTCCGCGAGAACCGCCTCCATCGCGTCGAGGGTCGCCCCCCCGCGGAAGACCGCGAGATGACAGAGCGCCTCGCGCTCCCCCTCGTCGAGGGCCTCCCAGGACAGGTTGATGGCGTCCCAGAGGCTGCGGCTCGTGTGGGCGGCGCGCCGTGGCGGCGTGAGGAGCGCGAAGCGATCATGGAGCCGCGAGGAGAGCGCCTCGGGCGACAGGAGCGGCGCGCGCGGCGGCCAGCTCGATGGCCAGGGGGTTGCCGTCGAGGGCGTCGACGAGGGCGGCGATGGCGGTCATCGCGTCGCCGGTCACGGGGAGGCTCGGGTACACCGCCGTCGCCCGGGCGATGAAGAGCCGGACGGCCGCCGCCTGCCCGGGGTCCGCGCCGGACTCCGGGAGGCCGAGGGCGCCGATCGGCTCGCAGCGCTCGGGGACGACGCCGAGGCGCTCGCGCGAGGTGGTGAGGACGACCAGGTCTGGGGCGGCGAGGAGCCAGGTCGAGACGAGCTCGGCGGCGATCGCGACGATGTCGTCGAGGTTGTCGAGGACGAGGAGCGTTCGGTCGCTGCCGCACAGGTGGCTGCCGATGAGGGCGCGACCGGCGTCGGCTTCGCTCGTCGCGGTCAGCGCGAGGTCCAGGGCGCGCGCGACCGCCGCGCAGATCTCGGCGGCGCTGCCGGCCGCGCTCAGGTCGACGAACCACACGCCGCCGGGGAAGGCCGCCTCCGAACCGGCGAGCTCCAGCGCACAGGCCGTCGCCAGCCGCGTCTTGCCGAACCCGGCGGAGCCCGTCAGCGTCACCAGCCGCGCGCCGCCGTCGATGCGGTCGAGCACCGCGGCCAGCTCCCGCTCGCGGCCGAGGAGCGGCGTCAGCGGTCGCGTCAGGTTGTGTCGCGGGGGTGTCATGGCTGGGAGCCTCCGGGAGTCCGTAGCAGCCACCTTGCGCTGGCGACGCGCGGCCGCAGGGGAGCGAAAGGTATCGAAAGGACGCCCGGCGCGCGAGGCCTGCTACTCCCACGGCGAACCCGGGGACCTCGCGGATGTTCGCCGGCGCGAACACCCTCGACGTTGTTTTGTGGTGCGGCGGCAACGCGGCCATCGACGGGAACCGCCAGACCCACCCGGTCTGCACGTGCTTTCCGAACGAGTACGGCCTCTGCGACCTGGCCGGGAACGTCCGGGAGTGGGTCAACGACCAGCCGCGCGACCTCCGCTACCCCGGCGAGACGGTGACCGACCCGGTCGGTCCGGACAACGACTCCCCGCTCAGCTGCATGCGGGGAGCTACTGGCTGATCTCGCACCACCACCGGTCCGCCAAACCAAGCCGACAGCGGCTGGATCGACTTCGCGCCCAACGAGACCGGCTTCCGCCTGGCGCGGACCATTCTGACCCCGTGACGCGTCGCCACCCCTCACCGAGCCGACGGGCAGCCCTACAGGACCGACGCGGCGTCGGCGTCTGTCTCGACCGCCCGGCCAGCGCCCGTCGTAGACGGCGGAGGCGGCCACGTGGCGGCCGACCACGGCACGACATGGCGCTTCACGGCCACCTGATCGATCTCACCTGGCGGCTTGCTCTCGCCGCGGCGGGTGGTTCATGGTCTCTGTATGACGCAACGAGAAGCCACGCTGCCGCTCGTCGAGGTTCCACAGAGCCTTCTGTGGGATCGCGCCGTGGCTCCGCTCGACCCGCTGTGGCGACTCAACCGGATCGCGACGCGCTTTCCGGCCGTGGGAACGGACCGCGCGACGGTCGCCGCCTTGTACGCGGCGCTGCCGTTGCTCACGACGCCGCTCGAGACGCGCGTCCTCATCGAGCTCTACGAAGAGGCGTGGAGGGCGAGGCGATCGCAGCAGTGACCCCGGAGGAGCTGTCGCCCGGTCAGCGGCGTCTCATCGCCGTGGTCGCCGCCTCCGGCTTGGCTCGGGATTTCTACCTCTCCGAGGGTACGGCGCTGCGCATCGCCTATCTCCACCACCGCGAGAGCCTCGACCTCGACTTCTTCAGCCGTACTCCAGTCCGACCGATGGCCGTCCTGGCGGCGCTTCGAGCGGAGGGCGTCGAGGTGAGTGAACCCTCTCGCGTCTACGACCGCTGGGAGTTCACGGCGCTGGTCGCAGGCGAGCCCGTCCGTATCGAGTTCGTGCACTATGCCTTCGACCGCCTTGCTCCGAGCGATGTCCGAATAGGCGCGCTCGAGGTCGACAGCCGTCGCGACATCTTCGCGAACAAGCTCTCTGCGCTCATCGACCGCTTCGAAGCGAAAGACTACGCAGATGTGTTGCTCATGCTCCGAACCGGAAGTGACCTGGGCGTCGGGATCGACGATTGCCGGGCGAAGTTCGGCTGGCCTGCGATCGAGATCCTACTCCAACAGGCGTTCGCGCGGGCCGCGCGGCTGCAGGCCGCGGATTGGCCGGAGCTCTCTCCAGGGATCTCGGTTCAGGAAGCACGAGCCGAGTTCAGGCGCCTCGCGGCCAGCCTGATTGTGCTGCCCGAAGAATAGGCAGATCGTGCCGGACGTGCACGAGCAGTGCGAGATCACCTGCAACGACATCGCCGACGTCGCCGTGGCGCAGCAGTACACCGCGGCGCCGTGGAGCGACGCGTACGTGGTGTGCGGCAGCTCGAGGACCATCTTCCACTTCGACTTCGGAGGCGGGTTGGAGCACCCGGAGGACCTCTTCGTCTACGCCCGCTGACCCCGATCGTCCCCTGGGTCAATCCGTCAGCCGCCGGAGGACCCTGCGGATGGTGGCGGCCGCGGCGCGGCGCGTGACGGGGGCCTCGGGGCAGAAGTCGCCGCCGCCGCAGCCGTCGATCAGGCCGTACTGGGCGGCCTTCTGGATGTACGCCCAGGCCCAGTGGCTCGCCGAGTCGGGTAGATCGTTGAAGTACGGCGTCCCCGGCGCCATCGACGGGTCGAGGCCGAGCCCGCGGACGATGAAGGTCGCGAGCTCGGCGCGCTTGAGCGGCAGCGACGGGCAGAACTGCGGCGGGTTGGTCGCGCAGCCGGCGGTCAGCCCGGCCGAGTACAGCGCCTCGATGTACGGGTAGGACCACCTCGTCGGGTCGACGTCGCTGAAGGTCGGCGTCGAGGGCGGGCTCGGGACCGGGTAGTCGAAGGTCTGGATGATGAGCGCCGCGGCCTGCTCGCGGGTCAGGACGTCGTCGGGCCCGAAGGTCAGGTCGTCGTAGCCGATCATCGCCCCGCGCGCCGCGAGGAGCTGGGTGTCCTTCCACGCCGGGTCGGACCGCGGGACGTCGGCGTAGCTCTGGAGCGACAGCCGGCAGCCGCGCTCGAGCAGCGCCTCCTGGACCAGCAGCGACGGGACCGCGCGGGGCTGCTCGCCACGCTCGATCGACAGCGCCGCCAGGGTCCCGGCCGCCTGCCCGGTCAGCATCGTGATCGGCTGCAGGCGGATCGCCCCGTTCACGAGCCGGCTCACCGAGAGGTTCTTCTCCGCCGCGAGGAGGCCGTCGACCGAGGCCGGGATGAGCGCCGACATCGGCACCTGGAAGGCGCCCGTCGCCCAGCCCGCCGGCACGTCCGAGGTCGACTCGAAGGACTCGAGGTCGCCGGCGCCGTTACAGCCGTGGAGGTCGACCGCGTAGTCGCCGACCGCGATGGCGTCGGTGAAGTTCTCGACCGCGCGCTTCGGGCAGCCGGCGCAGTGGACCTCGCGCCGGATCTGCGAGGCCTTGACCGTCGTGATCCCGATGAGCCGACGCCCCTCGCGGACGTACGGCATGACCGGGAAGTGCTGCAGGATCGCGTCGTAGGTCGACGGGATGTTGGGGCAGTCGTTGTCGAGCTGGTTGTAGGCGGTGTCGAAGCCCTCGTCGTCGGCCACCGACCAGTCCGTCCGGCCGAGGGTGTTCTGGAGGTAGTAGATGAACTGCAGCGTCCGGAGCCGCGCCTCGCAGAAGGCGGCGCGCCCGCGGTCCTCAGCCTCGAGATCGCCGACGGTGAGCCCCGAGTCGTTGGCCCAGTTCACGCCGGTCCGCGTGATGAGCCACGGCGTCGACGAGGTGTAGGCGGCGCCGGTGGAGTCCGGCATCCCCCGGTAGCCCGTGTGTGTATCCCAGCTGACCGGGTAGCTGTTCGAGCCGTTGAGCCAGTCCGCCCCGCCCTCGGCGACCACCGAGGCGAAGTGCGCCGCGACGGCGCTGGTGTACCCGGGCGGCGGGGAGGTCACGCGCAGCGACCACGGGGCGCCGCCCGAGTAGCGCTTGATGACCGCCGTCCAGGTCATGTCCTGGACGCAGTCGCCCGGGTACAGGTTCGAGCTGATGTGGCGCCCGAGCCGGTAGGACGCCGGGCCGAGGGCGAGGACGTCACCGGTCTCGGTGGCGTCGATGGTGATGGCCCCGGCGAGGAACCACGGCTGGACGTCGCCGTTGGCCAGGTGCTGGTCGGCGCGGACGCCGGTGACCCGCGTGTGGCCGTTCGCCCAGGTCGTGTCCACGTGGGTGATGCGCGTCCGGTAGAAGAGGTGGACCTTGGGCTGCTCGGCGACCATCTGCGCCAGGATCTGCCGGCCGACGCGGGGCTCGAAGCAGGTCGTGCCGTTCGACCAGTAGCAGGTCCCGACCGGGCGCCCGATGTTCTGGTAGTGCGCCTTCACCCGCGCGACGAAGTCGGCGTAGATCCCCGAGTCCTTGTTCGCGCCGCCCTCGTCCATGCTGGTGACGGCCGCCGCCGTCATCTGCCCGCCGAGCCAGTCGGTCTCCTCGAGGAGCGCCACGGTCCGCCCCCGGCGCGCCGCCTCGATGGCCGCCGAGACGCCGCCGGTCCCGGCGCCCACGACGATGACGTCGAAGTAGCCCGACTGCGGGTCGAGCGGCGGTTGGGTCGTGTCCTCGGGCGGCGTGTAGGTGTCCTGCGGCGGGGCGTACGTGTCCTGCGGCGGGACGTACGTGTCCTGCGGCGGCGTGTAGGTGTCCTGCGGCGGGACGTACGTGTCCTGTGGAGGCGTGTAGGTTTCCTGCGGCGGCGTGTAGGTGTCCTGCGGCGGGACGTACGTGTCTTCCGGCGGGACGTACGTATCCTGCGGCGGCGTGTAGGTGTCCTGCGGCGGGGCGTACGTGTCTTCCGCGGTCGTGGTGTCGTCGGCGGGGGCCGTGTCCTGGCCGACCACCGTGTCATCGGGAGGCGCGTAGGTGTCCTGCGGGACCACCGTGTCCGCCTGGGTAGCGGTGTCCGAGTCGACCAGGGTGTCGCCCTGGACCACGTCGAAGACGACGTCCACGACGGCCGTGTCGTGGGGCGCCGTGTCACCGTAGATGCGCTCGACCTGCCCGTCGCCGCCGCATGCTGCGATCGCGAAGAAGAGAACGCTCAGGGTCGAGGTGAGGCGTCGGAGCTCGTTGCGCATGACCGTCTCCCGCGTAGACGTCCAACCCCGTGTGCCACGTTTGGCGGCCACCGCCAAGCACCGTGACGCACCGCGGCAGAACCGCTCCACGCCCCGGCCCTCGGCCCGTCGCCCGGCGCGGTCGGGAACATCCCGCGCTGGTCGGTGTCCCACCCCGAGCGACCCGGAGGAGGCGATGGGGACGAGAGCCAACCGAACCGTGGCGCTGGCGCTGGCGGCTGCGATCATCATGGCGGCGCCCGCCGCGACCGCGGCCGATCCGGCCCCCGGGTCGGCTATCGGCACCGCCGGCCCCCTCGTCGTGCTCGGCCACGCTCCCGATCGCCGCTGGGTCGCCTTCTGTCAGGCCCGAGAAGACACCGACGGCGACGGCCACCTCGGCGTCCGGGTCGGCTTCCACGGCGAGACCCAGGGCGACGCGCTCCGGCCGTACATCGCGGTCGGCGACGGGCCCGGCACCCCCATCGACGACTTCGTCGGCGCGACGCCCGACGGGCGCGTGGTCGCGCTCGTCGAGGGCGGCCGCCTCTTGCTCTGGGACACGGTGACCAACGTCCGGGTCGACCTCTCGGCCACCGGCGCGACCCTCCCGGAGGACGGCGGGAGCCTCGGTCCCGGCGGGTTCGACCCTCGCGGGACACGTTTTCTCTACTACGACGGTGACGGTCCCCACCGCCGCGCGGTCGTCCGGGACCTCGCCAGCGGCGAGGAGCGCGTGGTCGACCACGGGATCGGGAACCTGTATCGGGCGGCGCTGGCCGACGGCGGCGAGCACGTCTTCGTCTGGACCTGGCCCACGGGCGCGAAGCTCCGGCTCCCGAGGACGACCCTCGGCCCGCGGACCTGTCGCGGCCCGGTCACCAGCAGCTCGGCCTCGGGTAGCCACCTGCTGAACCGCGAGCTGGTGCGGGTCGACGGCGGGCCCTTCGCGGCCAGCGACGCCCTCGCCATCGTCGACGGCCGCCTCCTCGCGCGGACCGACGGCGGAGAGCTCGTCTGGGAGTCCTCGGGACGCCCTCGCGCGGCGCTCCCCCGCCGGATGGGCGGCCTCGTCCTCGGGGTCGGCGCGTCGCGCGGGTTGGTGGTCGCGGCGCCGGTCGGCGACGAGAGCGAGATCCGCTGGGTCGGCCCGCGCCGCCAGGTCGTGCGCACCGGGTGGCGACGCCCGCACCCGACCCAGGATTGGGTGTCGATCAGCCCCCGCATCTGGGTCGGCTGGCCCGACGAGGGCACGTCCTGGCTGGTCGACCTGAAGACCGGCGCCCACATGGTCGCCGAGCACCAGTCGCACTCGCCGGGCGCCTACGGTGACCGCGTCCTGTTCCTCCGCGAGCACGTCGCCGTGGTCGCCGACATCGGCGCCGGGCGGGTCACCGAGCTGACGGTCCCGATCCGACAGCTCGGCCCGAGCTTCGTCCGCGGACGCTGGGCCGCGGCCACCATCGAGGGCCCGGGCGCCGTCGTCCTCGACCTCGACGCCGTGGAGGTGGTCGGACAGGTCTCCGGCGGCTCTCCCGAGGGGCTCGCCGACGACGGCAGCGTCCTCGTCCCCGCCGCCCCGGCCCCGCGCGAGGGCCTGCCGATGGGCCCCCTCGCCTGGCGCCGCCCCGCGGTGAACTGACTACGCCGCGCGCCGCCGAAAGAGCAGCAGCCCAGCGAGCGCGAGCAGCCACGCCAGGCGCGTCGCCGGGCCTCCGCCGCAGCCGTCGTCGTTCGTCCCGGGGACCGGGTTCACCGGCGTCGTGTCGGCGATGGCGTCACCGCCGATGACGTCGTTCGCCGCTGGGTCGTCGGCCACAGCCGGCTCATCGGCGACGGTCGGCTCGTCGGCGACGGTGGGGTCGTCGGCGACCGGCGCGGCGGCGGCATCGGCACAGGGCGCGGCCTCGCACGCGTCGGGAGCGTCCTTCTGCGCCTCGAGCGTGTCGGCCGCCACCCAGTCCTGCGCGACGGCGACGACCTCGTCGGTGGTGACGCGGTAGAGCCGCACGGTCAGGTCGAAGGTGCCGGTCGGGAACGGCTGCTCGTAGGGCGCGGGGCGATACTCGGTGACCCTCTCGACGACGCCGTCTTCAGGGATGGGGTACCTCACCTCGCGGTCGTAGGACGACGACGACTTCAGCGGATCCCGCTCGATGAACAGGGCGTACTGGGCGGCGCTGTCCCCCATCCCGCTCGCCGTGACCCGCGTCGTCAGCCGGACGAGGGGCCGCTCGGTCCACCAGCAGCACGCGTCGACGTCGGCGCACGCCCGGACGTCGGCGCGGTCGACGCAGGTCGTGCCGTATTCGAGCCCGGTGGAGTAGACCCGCTCGAGGGTGACCGACGCCTCCAGGGTCGGGATCGCCGGCGCAGCGCTCGCCACCGACACCGTGAGCGTCTCGGTGAACGCGTCGTAGTAGCACTGCGCGTAGTCCTCGGTGCTCGGCGGCGCGGCGACCGCCACGTCGATGGTGTAGGTCCCCGCGGCCAGCGGTGCCGCAGGGCGCCACCAGACCCGCCGGGCGAGCGCCTCCGCCCCGTACGACAGGCGCGCGTCCTCCATCGGGAGCTGAACGCCGACCCCGAGCGCTCCGTCGACCACCGCGCCGTCGGCGTCCGTGACGACGACCGTCAGCCCGTCCAGCTCTCCCGGGTCCGCCTCCGACGCGGAGCTGGGTAGCCCCCCCGAGGACACGACGGGGAGCAGGATGAGCCCCTCGCTGGGCAGCAGCCCCGAGTCGATGCGGCCACCGGGAACCCACCAGTCGCTGTGGCACGGGTTCTCCACGGTCTCCGCGCCGGCCGGCGGCGCGACGAGCTGCGCGACGAGGAGCAGCGCTACGAACAGTGTTGGACGTGCTTTCACGGGCCACCTCCGTCGAGACCGGGGGACGGTATCGTGTCGCACCATAGGTCGCAGGGCCGCTCGATACCAGCGGTCCCTGCGCTTGTTGCGGAATCCGAGACGACGACGGCGCGGAGGGCCTCGTCGGACCCTCCGCGCCGCGGTATCGGCGACATACGCCCGAGGAGAGGCGCGTCCGCGCGCTCTCCCCTGATATCGCTAGAACATCGACCAGAGGAACTGGTTGGTGACCTCGTGGTGGAACTGGATCTCGGGGACCTTGATGAGGCTCCCGAGAGACTTCGCGCAGCGGTCGGCCTGCATCCGCTTGAGGTCGAGGTACTTCGCGGTCACCGCCTCGCCCAAGAGGCCGGTCACGAAGGCGTCCCCCTCGAAGAGGTCCATCGCCTTGTAGATGTTGTCCGGCAGGTGCCCCTTGCCGGCCTTGCAGGCGTCGACGCTGGTCCCGGCGCCCTTGCCCTCGAGGGCCGTCCGCATGAGCGTGTAGAAGACCATGTAGGGGTTGGCGTCCGGGGCGACCGAGCGGACCTCGATGCGCGCGGAGCGCTCGTTGCCCGTCGGGATGCGGACCATGGAGCCGCGGTCGTTGGCCGAGGCCTTGATCTGGTTGGGCGCCTCGTAGTGCGGGTCGAGCCGCCGGTAGGCGTTCACCGACGGGTTCAGGATGAGGCAGAGCCCCTCCCCGACGTCGAGGATGCGCCCGATGGAGTCCCAGCCGGCCTGCGACAAGCCCTCCTCGCCGTTTTCGTCCCAGAAGAGGTTCTTGCCGTTCTTCGCGAAGGACATGTTGGTGTGCATGCCGCTGCCGTTGACGCCGGTGACCGGCTTCGGCAGGAAGCTCGCCGTCATGTCGAGCTTCGCGGCCACCTGGCGGCAGAGGAGCTTGTACAGCTGCACCTGGTCGGCGGTCACGATGGCCTCGGAGTAGCCGAAGTTCATCTCGAACTGGCTCGGCGCGACCTCCGGGTGGTCCTTTTCGTTCTGGAAGCCCATCGCCCGCTGCACCTCGGCGGCGGAGTCGATGAAGAGGCGCAGCGTGTCGCCGGGCAGCGAGTGGTAGTAGCCGCCCTTGGAGGCGTACTCGAAGGCCTCGGTCTCGTAGTAGCGGCGCTCGGCGTCGCGGCCCTTGAAGAGGAATCCCTCGATCTCCGGCGCCACGTAGCAGAGGGTGCCGTCCTTGGCGAAGAGCCTCTCGGCGGCCTGCCGCAGGCGCCCGCGCATGTCGGCGTGGTACGGCGAGCCGCTGCGGTCGAGCACCTCGCTGAAGACCAGGATCTTGCCCGGCCCGAAGATGTCCGCCGGCAGCCAGTAGAAGGCCGACCAGTCGATGGACAGGCGCAGGTCGGACTCGTGCTGCGCCGAGAAGCCCCGGATGGAGCTGCCGTCGAAGGTCAGGTTGTCGTAGCTCTTCAGCAGGTACTTCTTGTCGTAGTCCAGCATCTGGAGCCGACCCTCGAGGTCGGTGAAGGCGACCGTGACCGCCTTGATGCGGCGCTCGTCGGTCAGGTACTTCATCCGCTGCTCCTGCAGCGTGCCGATCGGGGTCCGGTCGAGGCGGGCCTGCTTGGCCGCCAGGTTCATCTCCTCCAGCTCCTCGTACGGGATCTCGAGGAAGTCACGCAGAACAGGGGTGGTCATCGAGTGCTCCGGTGATGGGCGTTCGTGATGGGAGAACCCTCAGGGTTTGACACGTTTCCCAGGCGCCGCCAAGCGGCCCCCGACGCGCCGCGTCATGCCTGCGCCGAGGCGCGAGAGAGCGGGCTCGGAGAGGGTCCACCACGGATTGTTGCCGACGTGTTTCCGACCCGCGCGACGCGGCGCTCGCCCGGGCGCGGTCGCGCGAACGGCGGGCTCCCGGCATAATCGCCCCCGGGGGAGATTTCGGAGGAGAGGCGAGGTGACCGAGGACCACGCGGACATCAAGGAGATCGTGCGCTCGGCGTACGACGCCCAGGCGGCGCGATACGGCGACCACGTGCGCCTCCAGGGGGGCAACCTCGATCACCTGCTCGCGCGCCTCGCGGCGGCCGCCGGCTCGCGCCCGCGCGGGCGCTGGCTCGACGTCGGCTGCGGAACGGGGCTCCTGTCCCACCGGCTCCGCCAGGGCGGCTTCGCGGCGCCCGAGCGGGACATCACCTACGTCGGCGTGGACCTGTCGCCGGGGATGATCGCCGCGGCGCGGCGCGACGCTCCGCCGGGCGCGACCTTCGAGGTCGCGGACGCCGAGGCGCTGCCGTTCTCGAGCGCGTCCTTCGACGTCGTCCTGAGCAACTCGGCGCTCCACTGGCTGAACGACCCCGAGCGGGGCCACACCCCCGACGCCGCGCTGGCTGAGATGATCCGTCTATTGCGCCCGGGGGGCTGGCTGGCGTTGAGCGTCGCCGGCACCGGGACCGCGCGGCGCTTCCAGCGGGCGTACCACGCCGTCATGGCGGAGCTGGCGTCCGAGGGCGTCGCGCTGGGGCGGGTCCGCCGCGACCCGGTCGGCTCGATGGGGCTCGACGAGGTCGTGGCGCCGTGTCTCGCCGCTGGCCTCGACGTGGTCAGCGCGACGCTGCGGTTCGAGCCGGTGCGTTACGCGGACCCCGAAGGCTACGCCGCCGACGTCGCGGCTTACGGGCAGGGGGTCTACCTCGCGCCGGTCCCCGAAGACCGCCGAGAGGGCGTGTGGGACCGCATCGCGGCGGCCTTCCGCGCGGCCGAGGGCGCCGGGACGTATCTACATGATCAATACATGATCTACCTCGTCGCGCGACGCTGACGGAGGGAGAGATGGACCTCTCGAGGCTCAAAGCCCTGTTCCCGCCCGAGCGGCACGCGGACATCGACGCGCTCTACCTGCGCTTCAAGGAACGCCACGACGCCAGCGGCGAGATGATCGGCTTCATCCGCTACCTCGGGAAGAAGCAGGTGCTCTCGAGCCGGACGATGCGGGATCTGCTGACCCTGTCCGACGTCGAGGTGGTCGCGCTGCCTGGAGACGGGCGCGCGTTCCACGTGCTCCAGCGCGAGCGGTCGCGCTACCAGCGGCTCGGGCCGCTGGGGGCCGGCGCGATGGGCGAGGTGCTGATCGCGGCGGACCGGGACCTGCAGCGGACCGTCGCGGTCAAGCGCATCCACCCGCAGCACGTGGACACCCCGGCGGTGGCGCGGCGCTTCTACACCGAGGCGCAGATCACAGCGCAGCTCGACCACCCGAACATCGTCCCGGTCTACAGCTTCGAGGCGGGCAAGAAGGGCGGGCTCTCGTACGCGATGAAGCTCGTCCGCGGGGACACGCTGACCGAGTACCTGGCCGAGACGCGGCGTCAGATCGTCGACGCCGGCCACGCCGACGAGGCCCACGCGCGGCCGGCGCGGCTCGAGCTCTTCCTGTCGGTCTGCGCGGCGCTCGGCTACGCGCACTCGCGCGGGGTCATCCACCGCGACCTCAAGCCCGACAACATCATGGTCGGCGCCTACGACGAGGTCCTGGTGATGGACTGGGGCATCGCGCGGGCGGTCGCCGGCCCCGCCGACGAGATGCTCGCCGAGCTCGACGACGACCACGCCTACGCGACCCGGGCCGGCGCCATCATGGGGACGCCGCAGTACATGGCGCCGGAGCAGGCGCGCGGTGAGACCGACGCCCTCGGGCCGGCGTCGGACCAGTACGCGCTGGGGCTCATCCTCTACGAGATCATCGCGCTGTCGCCGGCGATCCCGCAGGGCGAGGTGATGGCGACCATCGTCCGGGCGGCGTCGGCGCAGAAGGAGCCGATGCGACCCATCCCGAAGCGCAATCGGGTGCCGCGGGACCTGATGGCCATCGTCGACCGGGCGACCGCCGAGGCGCCCGAGGACCGCTACCCGAGCGTCGCGGACCTGGCGACGGACGTCCGCCGCTTCTTGAACAACGAGGAAACCGCGGCGCGCCCGGACGGCCCGCTCCAGAAGGCCTCGCGGTGGATCGCACACCACCGGACCAAGGCCCTGACGCTGGGGTTTCTCCTGGTTCTCCTGGGGCTCGGGCTGGGGGCGTTCTTCTACTTCCGCGGCCAGGCGGCGCTCGACCATCAGCGGGTCGTGCAGGAGCAGAAGAAGGACGCGCTGCTCCAGCTCGCCGGAACGGTCAGCCGCCGCGCGCGCGAGGTGGACGGCGGGTTCGACCGCTACGAGGAGCTCCTGACCGGGATGGTCTACGCCGCCGAGCTGGCGCTGAGCGAGCCCGCCCCGCCAGAACAGCCGGTCTGGCTGTGCAATCGCTTCTCGACGCCGGACGGGGCGCCGCCGGACCTGCTGCCCTCGACCCTCTACGACAAGCCGGTCAGCGTGCGCGAGCTGTGCCTGGAGCTCGCCCCCGGGGTGACCGAAGCGAGCGTCGCGACGCGCCTGCCCCAGGTCCAACGCCTGAGCCACGCCTTCTTCCGGGCCAAGCTCGAGAGCCACGACGCCGAGGCGCTCGACCTGCCGCGGGCGAAGCAGGAGGCCCTCATCCGGAACGAGGGCGTGCCGGCGGCCTATACGTACATGGGCACGGAAGAGGGCATCCTGGCGACCTATCCCGGCCGCGACACGAAGCGGAGCGACTACGATCCGCGCAAGCGCCCGTGGTACGCGCCGGCGAAGGCCAAGCGGGGCCCGGTCTGGATCGCGACGGACTCGCTCTCGGACCTGAGCGGGCTCCTGCTGACCTGCGCGATGGCGGTGCGCGACCCGAGCGACGAGCTGCTCGCGGTCGCGGCCATCGACCTCGAGTTCGTCCGCCTCATCGACGCGTTCCTGGAGCAGCCCGACATCACGGCCCCGGTCGAGACCTACTTCCTGACCGGCAAGGGCGAGGTCATCGTGCAGTCGTCGCTCCGGGACATCGCGGGCCGGGTGAAGGACTACGAGGCCAAGCCGTTTCCGCACCAGGCGCTGCTCTCGCGCTTCGCCGAGGAGCCCGCCGGCTACGCCTTCGCCGACGGCCCCGATGGCATTGCCGGTCGCCAGGTCATCGTCTGGGACCACATCGGCACGACCGGCTGGACCTACGCCGTGGTCGGCGACGAGGTCGCGCTGCTGGGCGCCGACTGACGTCTCCGCTCGAGCGCCGTGAGGCGTCGTTGATCGGGACGTGATCGCGATCAAAGAACGCGATCCTCCCGCCGCGTAGGGTCGTCCCATCCGTCTCCGGGAGGACGACATGACCGCGAGCTCGACGAACCTCACCGCGATCTTCCTCGCGGCCATGACGCTGGTGGCCTTTGCGGGTTGCGGCTCGGACGCCTCCACCACCGCGCCGAGGTTGTTCGAGGGGCCGCCGGGGCCGGAGCGAATCTCCATCGCGAATCGAGCCTCGTGCGCGATTGACGACTGGGGGGCGATCCATTGCTGGGGGCAGCAGCGCGCGATTGAGCAGCCGGTCGTCGTGAGCAAGCCCGAAGCGGGACAGTTCGTTCAGATAAGCGTGTCCGACGAGCACGCGTGCGCGCTCTCCATCGAGGGGCAGGTGACCTGCTGGGGCAACTCGAACGGCGGTAAGACGAAGGCCCCTGAGGGGTCGGGCTACCGCTCGGTATCGGCCGGGGGAGTGGACACCTGCGTCGTCGACGGCGAGGGCGCGCTGTCGTGCTTCGGGCAGACCGACCGGCTCGAAGACTACCCCACCGGCGATTTCGTCCAGGTGACGGTCGGCTCGGGCGTCGCCTGCGCGCGCGAGATGGATGGCGCCGTGACCTGCTGGGGCGGCCGGAGCGATCCGATCGACTGGCAGGCGCCCGACGACGCGATGACGCAGATCGGCATCGGGGGCGGGACCTGGGCGTGTGGACTCACGGTCGACGGGACGGCGAAGTGTTGGGGCCCTCAGAACGGTACCCCGAAGGCTCCCGACGGTGAGTGGTCGCAGATCGCCGTCGGCTCGTTCGTGGTCCTTCAGCGCGACGACGGCTCCCTCCGCGTTTTCTCCAGCGCTCTGTCGGAAGCGTGGCCTCCACCGCGCGATGACTTCGTCGCGATCGCGGCGAGCAAGGGGGACTCCGGCACGGAGCACGGCTGCGGGTTCCTCTCGGACGGCCAGGTCCTGTGCTGGGGCGACGACAGCGCGGGGCAGGTGAGCGGCGTCCCCCCAGTCTTCACCGGGGGCGTGCCCTCCACCGGCTACGTCGTTCCGAAGCCGCCCATCCGCTGTCAGGTCGACATGCCCAGCCACGAGTGCTTCACCTACACCCCGTTGACGGCGGCCGTCTTCGACACCGACCGGTCGGAGGTCCGCTTCGAGACCATCACGGAGCTGAACGAGCTGTACGACGACAGGATCGATCTGCGCCTGCCTGTCGTCGAGTGCGGGAGCGAGGGGGGCACGTTCACGCTCCGAGGCCGCGACGACGAGGGCACCGAGTACGGCTTCGCGATCTCCGAGCGCTACGCCGGGCCGGGCGTCTACGCGACCGAGTCCGGCGACGGGCTCGAGGTCTGGCTCACCGACGGCGAGACGACGGTCACCAACGGCCCCGAGACCGCGTGCGAGGTCTGTGTCGACGACACCGGGCGCGCCGGCCTCGTGAGGTGCGAGGCCCTCGGCGAGAGCGGCAAGACCGCGCTGCCCCACGGCGTATTCCGTTGTGATTGACCGCCTGTCTGACCCGTGGATTGACGGGCCGTCGGTTCCGGGTCAGTCGGCGACGCCAGAGACGAGCACGGCGAATCGGTACTCGTGAGGGTCGACGCTGGTCGCGTAGCGCGGTATCTCGACGAGCAGCGTCCCGGTGACGGTCCCTCGCGCCCAGAGCGCCTCGAGGAGCGCCGTTCGCCGTACCGCGGCGAGGGCAGCATCCCGCCGGGCAGCGGGGATGGCACCACCGTAGAAGGGGTCGAGCTCGACCTCGCCGACCTCACCGAACGACGGCTCGCCACCGCAGCGCGCGCCGAGGTCGGCGGCGTCGGACCAGGACAGCGGCGACGTCGTGGAGCCCCAGGCCGTCCACGCGACCGAGACCCCGAGGGTCAGCTTACCGGTCGCGCCGCTGACGACGGCCAGCAGCGTGTAATCTCCGGCCCCATAGGTGAAGAGCCATTGCCCCGCGCGCACCCCGAGCAGCGCGCCGTGGCTCGCGATGGGCTCGCCGTGGTAGGCGGCACCCTGGGCGGCGTCGCGAGCCATCGCCTCGTCCACGGACGCCGTCGGTCCGGTGTCCACGGCGTATCCGAGGAGCGTCTCGCCGTCCGTGTCGATATGTACGAGGACGCTATACGGACCCGTGTATCCGTCGAGGGCCGCGACCAGGTCTCCGGTAGCCGGGACGCACTCGGCGGGCGTGTCTTCGTCGAGGCATCCCCCGAGTGTCACGAGCGTGAGGAGCGCCAATAGCAGCCTGAGATATCGAGATAGCGTCATCGTGTCCTCCACGGCCGTTCAGCGCGACCATCGAACGCGACTATCGGACGCAATCATCGTGCCACGCGCTCGGCCTCGCATCTCGCAGAGCTGCGCCGGTCAGGCGCACGAGACCTGGCTATCCGGTAGCCGCTGCGGTCAGCGGGTTTGCACGGGTCCCGTCTCGGACCTCTGTGCGGTCCGGCACTCTCGGGCAGACTCTGAGGGCCGAAGCCGCGCGCTCGAATCAGCGTGAGAGCACGGTTCGGACAGGACGAAAGCCCAGGTCGCCGTCCCGATACGACGCCGTGATGCGGCCTCGGTTCGCGGCCCGCACGTCGCGGGCGTCGTCGAACCACGAGCCGCCCCGGAAGACGCGGAGCGCCCCGGTGCTGGGGCCCGCGGGGTCGCGCACGGCCTTCTCGGGATAGGCGCCGTACCAGTCGTGACACCACTCCCAGACGTTTCCGAGCATGTCGTGGAGGCCCCACGCGTTGGCGGCCTTCTTCCCCACCGGGTGCGGGCCGCACCGTTCTGACCGGTGTTGGGGCTCGGACCACTTCGAGCAGTCCACCCCGCCGTCGTAGTCCACGCCGCTGTTGCCGCCGTACCAGGCGAGCGGATCGAGCGCCGGCGCGTCGTTCGCGCCGCGGATCTCGAAGCGACCGCCGTAGACCGCGCCCTCCGTCCCGGCGCGCGCCGCGTACTCCCACTCGGCCTCGGTCGGCAGCCGATAGCCGCGGCAGTCCGAGCCGCGGAAACGGATCGTCCGGTCGCCCAGCTCGTAGCACGTCGGCAGGCCGTCTTTCAGGCTCAGCGCGTTCACGTACGCCACCGCGTCGAGCCAGGAGACGTTCTCGACGGGACAGCTCGCGCCGCAGGACCCGATCCGCGACGGGTTCACGCCCATCAGCGCCTCGAACTCGCCCTGGGTCACCTCGGTGGCCTTCATCAGGAACGGTCGCGTCAACGTCACGCGGTGCTGCGCCTCATCCGCGTCGCGGCCGGGCTCGCTCACCGGCGCGCCCATGGTGAACGTCCCGGGCTCCACGAGCACCCAGCCCTCCGGGACCGTGACGTCTGACTCGCGGTCTGGCTCCCCGGGCGCGGCCTGCGCCGGTGACGGCGGGAGCGCCCACGACAAGGTCGCCACGGCGACCCACAGCGGTCCGAGCTTCACTGACCTTCGCATCGCGTTCTCCTCGAGCAGCGACTCCACGCCGCAGCCTACACGCCCTCGCGCATCGTCACGAAGCGGGCGCGAGCCGCCCGCGCCGCGTCAGCCGTGAGACTCCCGAACGGCACGGGAGTTCCCCGAGCGCCCCGACGGCGCGTCGCGACCGATTGGCGCGCGTCCCAGAGCACGAGATGAGCGACTTCCCACGGACGAGGACCAGGAGCACGGCGTCCGCTCCCTCGCTGTGGACGGAAGAGCCCCACCGCTTGACGGGTATGACCAAGGTTATACCCTGACCTCATGAAGACCGCGATCTCCCTCCCCGAGCCTCTGTTCCTCGCCGCCGACGAGCTCGCCGCGCGATTGGGCGTATCGCGGAGCGAGCTGTTCAGGCGCGCTATGGAGAAGCTGCTCCGTGACTTCGATGACGAAGCCATCACCGAGGCCCTGGACGGGGTCTACGCGTCGGAGCCCTCGTCCGTCCCGCCGGACCTGGCCCGGATGCAGGCCGGAACGCTCGCCCCCGAGGAGTGGTGATGCGCCGCGGCGAGATCTGGTGGGCTTCTCTCGGTGAACCCACTGCGTCCGGCCCCGGGTTCCGGCGCCCGGTCCTCGTCGTACAGGCTGACGCCTTCAACAAGAGCCGGATCTCCACCGTCATCGTCGCCGTGATCACCACGAACCTCCGTCTAGGGGCAGCGCCGGGCAACGTCACGCTGACGACGCGACAATCCGGACTGCCCAAGGACTCCGTGGTCAACGTCTCGCAGCTGCTGACGATCGATCAGTCGTTCCTGACCGAGCTCGTTGGTCGAGTCGCCGCCAACAAGCTCCGCGAGGTCGACGCCGGGCTCCACCGGGTCCTCGGGCTCGAGACCAGCACGCGGTGATGACATGATCAGCGTCGGGTCGCGCCCCTCGCGATGTAGCCCGCGATGGCCTTCGCCTCGATGGCGATCTCGCGGAGCATGCCCGAGGGGGCGACGTCGAAGCCGCAGAAGTACAGGCCCGGGAGCGCCGTCGGCCGTCCGCTGGGGACCGGGACGCCAGCCTCGTCGGTGACGGCGTCGGCGTCCTCGAGGAACGCGCCGACGGCGGGACGGTAGCCGGTCGCGAGGACGACCGCGTCGTAGCGCTTCCGCGAGCCGTCCGTGAACACGACGTCGGCGCCGTCGAAGCCCGCGATGCCCGGGTGAGCGCTGATCTCGCCCCGCTTCAAGAGCGCCACCGTGCCGATGTCGAGCAGCGGGATCCGGCGGTGCTCGCGGATCTGCGCGTTCGGCCCATACGGCAAGCGCCGGAGACCCCAGCGCGTCCAGTCGCCGACGAACAGCCGGGTGAGCGGGCGTGACAGGGCGTCGGCCAGCCGCGTCGGGATGTGACGCATGGCGATCCCGAGGCTCAGGACGGGCAGGCCCAGGACGTCGCGCGGGACGATGTTGACCGGGCTCCGGACCGCCAGCCCCGGGCGCGCGCCGTGCTCGTGGACGTCGATGGCGATCTCGCAGCCCGAGTTGCCGAAGCCCACGACGAGCACGTCCTGTCCCGCCCAGCGCGCGGCGTTCCGGTACTTGGAGCTGTGCAGGATCTCGCCGGGGAACGTCTCCATCCCGGGCCACTCCGGGCGGACCGGCTCGCGGGTGTAGCCGGTGGCGACGACCACGTTGGAGGCGACGAAGCGCAGCTCGCCCGAGGCGCACTCCCAGCGCCCGTCGGCGAGGCGGCGGATCCGGTCGACCGGGGTGCCGAAGCGAGGCCTCAAGCGGAAGTGCCGGCAGTAGCGCTCGAGGTAGGCCACGACCTGGTCGCGCGACGGGTACTTCGGGTAGCTCCGCGGCATCTTCAGGTACGGCAGGCTCGAGCCGCCGCGGGGCGTGTGGAGGTGGAGCCGGTCGTAGTGGTTTCGCCAGGCGTGGGCGACGTGGTCGGTCGCCTCGAGCAGCTCGCAGTCGAGCCCGCGCTCCTTCAGGCACGCCGCGGTCGCCAGCCCCGCGGCGCTCGCCCCGACGACGACGGTATGGGTCCTGATGGTCGCCTCGCCCACGGCGCGTCTCCCGGCGCCCGTGGTCTGGTGCGGGCGCCCCGCGACGATACCGCGGCGGTCAGGCAAGTTGAACCAGTCGGACTTGCCCGCGACGCCGCTTGCGGCGTCGGCTCCCCTTGACGATACGGTGTATCGACTGCGGGTCGCCTCCTTGCCAGCGACGCCGCGGCCTGCGTCCTTGGTGGCTCAACTTGCCTGACCACCGCTCTAAATAGCCCAGAGCCTCCGCGGCTTCAGCCCCGGTCCTGCGGGTCGGTCGGGGCGTCCTGGGTGGCGACGTACGCCGTGAGACCCTCGACGAGGGCGTCGAAGACCGCGCGGCAGCGCGGCGTCGAGTGGAGGTCCTCGTGCATGACCACCCACACCGGCAGCGGCATGTCGAGCTCGGGGACGACGCGGCGGAGCCCGGGGTGGCGCCGGGCGACGCCGAGCTGGCAGCCGCCGACGCCGTAGCCCGCCCGCACCGCGGCGAGCTGGGCGAGGTCGCTGTCGGAGCGGAGCGAGAAGACGCCGCGGTTCAGGGGGGGAGGTCGCGGGTCATCGCGCGGAGGGCCGGGCCAACGATGGGCCACGGGCACCCACAGGGCGCCGTCCGTGGGGCTCCCACCGGCCGGGGTCCCCCGAACGGAGGATGGCGGGCCGCCCCCCCGATCCGTACGAATCGGTGAAGCAAACCCAGGGAGCGCGGTCGAGCCGGTGGGCTTCGTCCTGTACGCCCCGTCAGCTTCTGCCTCCACCCCAGCCCAGCCCACAGGAGCAGCCGATGCCCCCGCCCCGGGGCGCCACCACGCGTGGCGCCGGCGCAGCGTTGTGCCTGACCACCAACGCCCGCGGTACGTCCCCCATCACGCCCGAGTCGGTGACCGGCGGTGACCTCGAGGCCCTGGCTCGGCCCGAAGAGCGGCGTCCATCGCGCTCGCCCCGACGGGCGACCGGGGCGCGCCACGGGCGGAGCTACCTGGGCGCGGGCCGCCCTCACGGCGACGTCCTCGCGGTCGTCGTCCACTGGCGCGAGGTGTCGACGCCTGTCGTCGCGCCGCGTCATCGCACCGCCGATGAGACCGACGTCACAACACAACCCACAGCGAAGTGAGAGGACCCGATGACGACCCATCACAGCGTACGCTGGTGCGCGCGAGCGTTCGCCACCCTCGTCTTCGTGGGCGCGAGCGCCTGCGGCGACTCCGCCGGTGACCCGGCCGATACGTCCGGGCCGGATGCCGGCGGAGACACCCTGACCTCCGACACCGTCGGAGCGACGACGGACACCTCCGAGACGACCGGCACACATCCACCGGACACGACCATCTGCACCCCGGCTTGCGACGGGCGCGCATGCGGCGACGACGGCTGCGGCGGGACCTGCGGGACCTGCACGGGCGGCGACGTCTGCACCGATGGGGCGTGCGTGCCCCCGTGCACCCCGGCCTGCGACGGCAAGAGCTGCGGCGACGACGGCTGCGGCGGGACCTGCGGGACCTGCACGGGCGGCGACGTCTGCACCGATGGGGCGTGCGTGCCCCCGTGCACCCCGGCCTGCGACGGCAAGAGCTGCGGCGACGACGGCTGCG
>Ga0209475_10000918_pt1 | contig 44548 bp, 36 predicted proteins | sample tdDd471_FD_187128 | JGI IMG/M metagenome (GOLD analysis project Ga0209475, IMG submission 187128) | Marine sediment microbial communities from the Atlantic coast under amendment with organic carbon and nitrate - tdDd47.1 (SPAdes)... | ecosystem: Environmental > Aquatic > Marine > Coastal >... | reverse complement strand
TTGTTGGCCTGGAGCCCCTTGCTGGGCTTCATGACGAACAGCTTGAACCCGACGCCGTCCACCTCGTAGTCGGCGTGCAGGCAGCCTTCCAGGTCGTCGAGGCCCAGGAAGCTGCTGCCGGTGTAGGCCACCGTGCCGGGCTTGCGTCCCTTCGACGGGAGCGCGAGCAGGGCCGCCGGCAGGTCGTCGGAGCCGGGCAGACCGGCCGCGATGTCTCGCATGGCGGCTTCCAGGACGGGCGCGTCCACGTCGCCGCCACCCACCTCCACCTTCACGTACCAGCGGTCCTTCAGGATGAGCCCGCGGTAGGGCGGCTGCAGGACAGCGGCAGCGCCCACGCCGTCGATACCGTCACCGTCGGCAGGCTTTTCACTCTCGTAGATACCGAAAGCATCGAGTTGACGGCCCATGTCGTACACGCTCACCGAGAGGGCCGCGTCGCCCTGCTCCATATCGAGCACGACCAGTTCCTGGAAACCGTAGGTCAGGAACAGGTCCGCCGCGCCGTTGATGTACTCCCAGAGGTTTTCCGGGCCGAAGCGGTACTCTTCGTCCACGGCGGTCCAGCCTTCAGGCACCGGAACATGGACCTCGGCGGGCTGGGCCGCCACCGCTCCCGCCAGAAGCAGGAGCAGGGCGGCCATCGTCAGAATTGCGAGTCTCCTCACGACCAACCCCCTCATGCCATGGCCAGGCGGCCGTGGGCGTTGAAGAGCTGCGCCTGCACCTGGACACCGTGCGGACAGGCCCCCACGCAGGGGGCGTCGCAGTCGAGACACGCCGCGGCGTTGGCCCCAACCAAGCGCGCATACTTCTGCATGGCGTGCTTCTCGCGGCCCTGGTTCTTGTAGTAGTAGGCGTAGCGCAGGATCGTGTTCACCGGCACGTTGTCCGGGCACGACCCGATGCACTCGGTGCAGCTGAACCGGCACGCCGTGGGGCCGAAGGCCTTGGCGTACTGGTCGAGGAACTGCTGGCCGCTGCTGGACAGCTGGGTGCCGGACAGGGGCAGGAACCGGTCGAGGTCGTCGAACGAGGCCATGGACGGGCAGATGGTGTGGGCGTCGGGGTTGCGCAGCACCCACTGCAGACTTTTGAAGGTCAGTTCCTCCTGCGTCTTGATCCCGTACTCGGCCATGAAGGGCCCGGTGGCCGCGAAGGCCTTTTCGAACTCGGGCTTGTTCCGGCTGAAGTAATTCGTGATGCGTTCCTTGGCTTCCTCATGGGTGGCGCCGCCGCCCTCGAGATATTCGAACCAGCCCTGCACCTGCTCGCTGGGATTCTCAAAATCCAGCACCGGCATTTCCACCAGCCCGGTGGCCGACTTCATGATGGTGGTGCCCACGTTCTTGGCCTTGCAGGCCGCCAGCACCCGCTCGCCCTCGTCCTTGTTGATGAATCCGTAGGACAGGAGCATCACGTCGTAGCCGCCGTGCTCGGCGGCCTTGCCCAGCACCGCTTCCATGGAATCGGGTTCGTCACCGCGCGGCCCGTGGCTGCTGATGCCCATGTGCTTCAGCTTTCCCTCGGCCTTCAAGGTGTTGCAAGCGTTGATGAACGGCTCGTAGTCCACCAGTTCGACGTCGGCGATGCCGTGGCTGTAGAGGGCATCGACGTAGGGCGTCTGCAGGCGTTCCAGGCTCTTGTTGAAGCGTTCGATGAGGGTCTGCTCATCCGGCTTCTCACCGATGTCGAGCTTGGTCACGATGAAGATCTTCTCGCGCTCCATGAACTGCATGGCGCCGCCGATCTTGGTCTCGGAGTCGCCGTTGCCGTAGGACTCGGCGGTGTCGAACAGGTTGATGCCGTGGTCGTAGGCGTAACGCACCACGTTGGAGTCGGCGATACTGCCGGCGCCCATGCTCAGATCCGACACCTTGAAGCCGGTACGGCCCAGCGTGCGGAATGAGGCAACCTTGGGCGCCTCCTTATCGCCGGCCGCTTCAGCCGCGTCGGTCGCAATGACTGATCCCTTGCCCGCACAACCCGCGACCGCGCCCAGGGCGGCGATCCCGCCGGCGGTCAGGAAGGTCCGACGACTCAGGCCGTCACGCTTTTCAGGAGTTTCTTTGCTCATGGTCCGACACCTTTCAATTGTATCCGTAGGGATCGCTCGACTGATCGCTCTGGGAATCCTGTTCGTAGTAGTAGCCGCCGGCCTCCGCCGGCAGCATGGGCTGGTTCTCGGGATGCCGGTCCTCGCCCGCGCTGGTCACGCGGATGGCGGCCTTGTCCTGGAAGGGGCACTTGGTTTCGCAGATGCCGCACCCGGTGCACCGGTCCGGATCCACCCGGGGGAATTTCAGACGGCGCACCGACCCGTCGCGCTGGGTGGCGTCGCGGTACTCGAAGGTGATGGCCTTGTCCGGCACCGGGCAGTGCTCTTCGCACACGATGCACTCGCGACCGTAGGCGTAGGGCAGGCAGCGCGTGCTGTCGATCACCGCGAGGCCGATCTTCACCTTCTGCTTCACCGGCAGGTCCAGCGGCTCGATGGCCCCGGTAGGGCACACCTGGCCGCAGGCGTGGCAGTTGAACTCGCACCAACCGATGGCCGGCACCAGCACCGGCGACCACAGGCCCTCCAGGCCCGCTTCGGCGAAGGTGGGCTGCAGACCGCCCGACGGACAGGTCTGCATGCACAGGCCGCACCGCACGCACCGTTGCAGGAAATCGCGCTCGGGAAGCGCGCCGGGGGGTCGGATTAAAGAAGACTCGAACGTCTTGCCGTGGGCGGCCGGCGTCACGCGCAACATGGCCAGACCGGCCACCCCGCTCACCCCGGCGGCCAGCAGACGCCGCTTGCCCAGGTCCACGGAGCCTTCGCTCGATTTCTTGATGGGACTGAACCACTTGAAGTCGAGTCCCTGGTTGTCGCACGACCCCACGCAGTTCCAGCAGCCGAAGCACTCGGTGGCCAGCCACTCGTTCGGCAGTTCGGGCTGGGCGGCGGCAGGACAGGCCAGCGTGCACTTCTTGCACGAATTACAAGCGGCGGGGTCACTGGTGAGGCGCAGCAGCGGCCGGAAGGAAATGAGTCCCAGCAGTCCACCCAGCGGACAGATATACCGGCACCAGAACCGGTTGCGGTAGAGGTTCGCCACCAGGGCGGCGATGAACACGAGGAACACGAGACCGGAGCCCGAGAACACGCGCAGTTCGGTGGCCGTCACGTGGTCTTTCCACCAGATGTAGACGGGGTCGGTCCAGTCGCGGAAGTGGAGGCCGCCGAGGTGCGGATCGGACAGGTAGACGGCGTTGGCGGTTTCGGAGAGGCCGGCGTCCAGGGCGGGAATCACGGTGAGCGCGAGGCTGCGATAGAGCAGCGAGAAGGGGTCGAGCACGCCGGTCCACTGGGCGCCCGCCGCGGCCATCACCAGTAGCGCCACCAGCACGAAGTACTTGGCCCGCTGCCACTTGCTGTAGCTTTCCTTGCGCGGCACGACCTTGCGGAACTGGTCGCGCAGGCTGCCCACCATGTTGTGGAGGGTGCCCATGGGACAGAACCAGCCGCAGAACACGCGGCCGAAAATCAGCGTCACCCCCACCGTCAGCAACGCCAGAAGCGACAGCCCCTCAAAGGTGTGCGTGGACAGCCAGGAGCTGAGGGTCACCAGGGGATTGAGGTCGAAAAAGAAAGTCACGGGGGCGGTGGGCGCCACGCCGTCGGCGGGACGGTTGGCCGTCAGCAGATAGACAAACAGGAACAGGGCCAACCCCTGCACCGCGCGACGGATCCAGATGATCCGGCGGGCCTTCGTGTACACGCTCACGAGACGATCTGCTCGACCGGATTCAGCGACGCGAAGTCCGCCGTGCCCAGCCCGCGCGCCTCGGCGGCGGCGATGGGCTTGATATCGGCCGGGGCGTGGCCCAGCAGGGTCACGCCGAGGGCGTCGAGGGCCACAATATCTGTGCTTGCGGCCACCACGCCGCGCACGGACACGTCGTTGGGATCGCCGCCCTGCGGTCCGTGATCGTTCAGGGTGCGCACGGCGTCGAGAAGGGTGATGCGCGGCTTCATGAAGGCGGTGATGTCGGTGAGGCAGGCGTCCATGTTCTGGTGCCAGGAGCCGCGGTTGCCGCCGATCACGCCCATGTAGTTCTTCATGGCCGCCGAAACACCTGTTAGACCGTGGTGCTTGAGGACGGGCACGTTGATCACCAGGTCGGCGTCCGTCACCTCGGCGTAGACGGGCCAGGTGGTCAGGTGTTCGCCGCCGATCTCGGCGTCGATGAAGCGTTTCTTGTCGAGGTAGATCATCTTGCCACCCTCGGCCTCCACGGCCTTGGTGATGCCGCTGTTGCGGTAGCACTGTCGCGCCGGATGGCAGGGATGGTCGCCCACCTTCACGGTCTTGGCGCCCGCCTCCAGGCACAATCGCACCAGGGTGCCCACCACGTCGGGATTCGTGTTGGCCGCGAGTTCAGGCCGACGGTTCCAGCCGATGTTCGGCTTGATCCACACCGTATGGCCCTTTTCCACAAAGCGGTCGAGGCCGCCCAGGTTCGCCACGGCGGTTTCCGTCAGCTTGACGGCCATCTGCGTGAGGTCGGCCTCCGCGAGCAGGGCCTCGTCCCAGCGGGCCACCGACAGGGTCGGCACGGCGTCCGCGCCGAAAACGGCCTCTGGAAAGACACCCGTCCGGGTCAGGATCACACCGCCCGCCACCAGGGCACCGGTTTTCAGGAATTCGCGACGTGTGGGACCGGACATGGCTTCCTCCGAAGGGCGTGGGGTGACCCTCGGAAGTACGGAGGGCCCAGGATGTTGTTTCGATAACACTCTATCACGGTAGGCCCTCCTGAAACCACCCTTCTCTGAGGGATAACTGTAGGAAACGGGGTTTTTGACCGGAACTGAGACGCAATATCATTCCCGAGGCTGTCCGGGCCGGAATTTCAATTAATCCGAGCCTTCCCCCATCACAATCTTGAGGATTACCGGTTTGTCTGTTAATTATGGGCATCATCCCGTCGCCCTGGTCCCCTTCCCTGGACGGTCCCATGAGTTCCACGCCCCACCACGACAGGATCGCCGTCATCGATTTCGGCGGTCAGTACGCCCATCTCATCGCCACCAAGGTGCGCCGCGCCCACGTACTGGCGGAGATCAAGCAGCCCGAAGACCCCATCGAGGCTTTTGACGGCTACAAAGGCATCATTCTGAGCGGGAGTCCGGCCCTGTCGTCCTTCGGCGAGGATTCGGAGTACACCAAGGCCATCTACGACCTGGAGATCCCCATTCTGGGCTTCTGCTTCGGCCACCAGGAGATCGCCAAGCACTACGGCGGCACCGTGGTCAACGGCAAGCAGGAGTGGGGTCACGCCGACCTGCACATCCTGCGGGACCACCCGCTGTTCGCCGGTCTGGACAAGGTGGAGCAGGTGTGGATGAGCCACTTCGACTCGGTGACCGGCGTGGGCCCGGACTTCGAGGAACTGGGCTTCACCCTCCTGGGCGAAGGCAGCGAGCCCCATCATTTTGCCGCCATCGGCAGCGACAAGTTGAAGCGCTACGGCTTCCAGTACCACCCCGAGGTGGACGACACCCTGCACGGCGACGAGATGATCGCCAACTTCGTACTCAACATCTGCAACTGTGACCCCACCTGGACCATGGACAGCTATGTGGAAGAGCAGATCGAGAAAATCAACGCTCAGGTGGGCGACGGGTCGGTGTTCCTGCTGGCCAGCGGCGGCGTGGATTCCACCGTGGCGGCCGTGCTGTTCCTGAAGGCCCTGGGCCCCGACCGCCTGCACCTGCTGCACGTGGACAACGGCCTCATGCGCAAGGACGAGTCGGCCACGGTGGTGGACATGTTCACCCAGCTGGGCATGGGCGAAAATTTCCACTTCATCGACGCCACCAACGAATTCCTCACGGCCATGACCGGCATGACCGAGCCCGAAGCCAAGCGGCGGGCCATCGGCGACACCTTCATCACCGTGTTCGAGAGCGAGGCGCGGCGGCTGGGCATCGAGGACCACCTGCTGGGTCAGGGCACCATCTACCCCGACACCATCGAGAGCGGCGCCACCAAACGGGCCGACACCATCAAGACCCATCACAACCGCGTGCCCATCATCGAGGAGATGATCGCCGCGGGGAAGATCATCGAACCGCTGGCCGACCTCTACAAGGTGGAGGTCCGCGAACTGGGCGAGAAGATGGGCATCCCCCACGACATGATCTGGCGCCACCCCTTCCCCGGTCCGGGCCTGGGCGTGCGTCTGCTGTGCAGCGACGGCGAACTGACCGACGGCGAACAGCTGGCCGAAATGATTCCCGCGGTGCAGGCCGCCGCGGCCAAATTCGGTCTGGGCGGCCTGCCGCTGCCCATCCGGTCGGTGGGCGTGAAGGCCGACCTGCGCAGCTACGAGCACCCGGTGCTGCTGCACGGCGAGGCCGACTGGGACACCCTGGCCGAGGCGTCCGGAACCATTTTCAAGACCGTGGACGGCCTGAACCGCACCCTGTGGAACCTGGGCGACGCCCTGCCCCAGGCCCTGCGTCCGCTGGCCGCCACCATGACCGCCGACCGCCTGGACCTGCTGCGCGAATGCGACCACCTGGTGATGAGCGGCCTGCAGCGCCACGGCCTGTACGACCAGGTGTGGCAGTGCCCCACGGTGCTGGTGCCCCTGGAGATCGACGGCCAGGGCCGCGAGCTGTGCATCATGCGTCCCATCCACAGCGAGCGGGCCATGACCGCCACGGCCGCCCGTCTGCCCCTGGACCTTTTGGAGGAGCTCCGGGACGCGATTATGGCCCTGGACGGCATCAGCGGCGTGGCCTATGACCTGACCAGCAAACCGCCCGGCACCATTGAGTGGGAGTAGGATCATGACGCACCCTTGGCACACACACGCCCTGGCCCTTGAACTGGATACCGCCGTAACGGCCGTGCGCACCGCCGGCGTGCTGTGCCGCGAAGTGCAGGCCCAGATCGATCACGGCGTGCTGGACAAGGCCGACCGCAGCCCGGTCACCGTGGCCGACTTCGGCAGTCAGGCCCTGATTTGCCGCATCATTGCAGGCCAATTCACCGCCGACCCCATCATCGGCGAGGAGGATTCGGCGGCCCTGCGCAGCCCGGACAACGCCACCCTGTTGGCGCGCGTGGTCGGCCACGTGGGGCAGCAGTGGGACGACGCGGACCCCGACACCGTCTGCCGCTGGATCGATCGCGGCGGCGCCAAGGACTACGCGCCCCGTTTCTGGACCCTGGATCCCATCGACGGCACCAAGGGCTTCCTGCGCGGGCAGCAGTACGCCATCAGTCTGGCGCTCATCGTGGACGGCCGGATCGAAGTGGCCGCCCTGGGCTGCCCCAACCTGGGCCACACCCTGGCCGGCGAGCGGGGCGACGGCACCGTGTTCGCCGCCATCCGCGGCGCCGGTGTGTGGCAGCTGCCCCTGCTGGGTGACGGCGAGGCCATTCCCGTTCATGTGAGTCCGCAGACCGATATCGCCATGATCCGCTTCTGCGAATCGGTGGAGGCCGCGCATTCGTCCCACGGCGACGCGGCGCGGATCGCCGAACGGCTGGCCATCCAGGCCGAGCCCGCGCGTCTGGACTCGCAGACCAAGTACGCGGTGGTGGCGCGCGGCGAGGCCGAAGCCTACCTGCGGCTTCCGCGTGACGGAAAGTACCAGGAGAAGATCTGGGATCACGCCGGCGGCGTGCTGGTGGTCACCGAGGCCGGCGGGCGCGTGACGGACATCACCGGGCGCGACCTCGACTTCACCCAGGGCTATCAGCTGGAGAATAATCTGGGGGTGATCGTGTCCAACGGGCAAGTGCACGAGGCCGTGCTTGGCGCGATCCGGGAGCTGGGAGTTGGGGAATTCTGAGGGTTTTTGCCTGGAAATGAAGCGCCGTGGCACATATGTCCGCGGCGCTTTTTTGTTGCCTTAGCAACTTTGAAAAATTTATCGCTGCTTCCAGCTGGTTGCTAAGGCAACAAAACCCAATTTCAACGGACGCCCGCATACTTCTCCAGGGACTTGATCATGGCCAGGAAATTCGAATTGAACTCCGCGGGCTTTTCCAACAACAGGAAGTGTCCCACGCCCTCCATGGTCATCGTGGCGTAGCCGGGCTCGTAGAAGGCCCAGCCCTCGCGGTCGATGGGCGCCTTGTCCGAGTCCAGGCAGGCGATGCGGACGTCGAGGGTCTCCAGAGTCGCCTTCAGGTCGTGGGTCAGCAGGTAGTACATGGCGGAGATGGCCACCTCGGGCGGCGCGTCGCTCATGTCGCCGGCCACCTGGTCGATCAGGGCCTGATCCGCGCCCTCGGGGAACATGCTGGCCACGAACTGGCCGGTGCGGGTCTTGAAGTCCGCGCGCATGGGCGCCAGAAACCCCTCCACCGCCTGGGCGGGATAGTTGAAGCCCGGCTCCTGCAGGGTGTCGATGCCGATGAGCCCGATGACCCGCCCCGGCAGTTGGGCCGCCGCCTCCACCGCCACGGTCCCGCCCATGGAATGGCCCACCAGGATGACCTGTTTCAGATCCAGCTTTTTCACGACCGCGGCCACGTCACTGCCGAAATCGGCCATGAGATAGTTGTTCCGGCCGAGGGAGGACTCGCCGTGGCCGGCCAGATCGATGTTCACCACCAGGTACTTGGCGGCCAGGGCGTCCAACTGTTCGCGCCAGTAGGTGCGGTCGCAGCTCCAGCAGTGGATCAGGACGACGGCGGTGTCCCCTTCACCGAGTACGTCGTAGGCGATATCCAGGTCGTCGAGGGACTTGACGGTATCGGCGGCCAGGCTCATGGCCGGGACCAGCAGCAGGATCAGGACCAGCAGGATTGGACGCATGGGACTCTCCCGAAATCTGGGGTCAAAGTGGGTGTCATCCTGCCAGGATAAGGCAAGGATCGTCATATGGAAATGTCTTTGGCCCGTCTTAATGTCTGAACGACATCTTCAGCGAATTCCAATCCACCGCCTCCGCCGCCAACTCTCCGGTCGCGTCCCATTGCAGGACAACCCGCCCCGCGTACGGGGAAACCACCGGGTCGGGGGCCCGCGTCTGATGGGCGTAGACGTAAAGGGTCAAACCGTACACCCCCGGCGGTAGCAACAGATCGGCCGTGTCGTCTCCGATCCCGTCCGTCAGCAGCTCCACGGTCGTGCCATCGGGAAACAGGATCTCGGCGGTGTGGGTATCCTGATCCAGCCGGCCGCTCACCGATCGGGTGGCGGTCAGTTTGATATCGGACGTGACGCGGAGGCGGCAGGTCAGGTTCGCCTGGTAGTCGGCCCCCAGCACGTATTCCGTATCAATGACCGGCCAGGCGCCCTGGAACACCAGACTGTCCGCATCGCAGTGCACGCGCCAGGGATGGGGGCAGTCCATGTTGCCGTAGCCGTCGAGCTGGGTGGCGGTAAAGGTGGGTCCGGCGGCGGGATCGCTCTCCCAGTAGCAGTAACCAGGGATGGGCGAAGGGGCGCCATTAACGTGGTGCTTGAGATCCGCCGTGGACTCCAGCAGGTTGGCACACGCCAGCACCGTGGCCGGGGCAGCGGCCAGGATCAGAATTAGAAGCAGGGAAAGGGATTTACATCGCATAAACAAACGCCTTTGAACCGGGGGTGAGCCAAAAGCATACCACCAAATTCAAAGGCGTTTTATTAAATCTGACAAAGCCTCGTCAAATCCTAGGACGACAGCTTGTCCAACTCGCCGCGCAGCCGCTCCAGGCGTGACAGGAAGTCATCCCTCGAGCTGGCCACCAACTTGCCCGCCATGTCACGGTAGTGACCGATCCCGCTGATCAGGTTCTCTTTGATCTCGTCGGACTGCTTGCAGTTGCAGGCCTTGAGGCCGCGGCCGCGCCGGTCCAGTTCCTTGCGCAGGCTGTCCAGGTGCAGGGAGAGTTCCTTGAGGAACATGTGGGGACGGTCGAAGTTCAGCGGCAGGTTGGCGCGTCCGTAGATGTGGTCCACCATTTCGCGCAGGCGCGCCTGGCGGCCGAAGTAAACCGTGTTCGGTCCGCAACAGACGGCGGTGTTGGCGCCGGGGTCGATGCCCGTGGGCACCGTGGCGCTGCCGGCCAGGTCGTGGCAGATGCAGGCCTTCGCCTGGATCTGGTACTCCTGCTCGACCCGCTCGAACTCGGGCAGCTCGGCGGATTCCAGATCCTTCAGGGCGCGGCGCTGGAAAGCGCGGCTGGCCGTGCAGATGGGCACCTTCGTGAATTCGGTATTGGAGACCAGGAAGCCCTTGGGGCAAGCGCTGCCCGGCTTGCCGTCGGCGATGCGCTCCCGGCGCTGCTCTTCGCTGGCGGACGTCTTCAGGCACCAGAAGGGCACGCCCAGCGGTGAGGCGTCGCTCAGATGGACGTCGTGCTCGCCGGCGTCGATGATCTTCTGCAGATGGTCCGCAGGAATGTTGACCACCTCGGGGACCAGCAGGAAAGGACTGCCCCAGCCCATGGCGTCCACATCGTAGCGTTCCTGCAGCAGGCGATTCTCCTCGGCGGTGCCGATGCCGCCCTGGGCGGTAACCCGGATATCCAGGCGCTCGGCCGGAATGGACCGGCCCAGGTTTTCCATGCCCTTGATCCAGATCTCGTGCAGGGTGCCCTTGAGGTCTTCGCGTTTCTCCTGGAACTCGGCCAGCACCGGTCCCATGAGGGTGCCGCGGCCGCCGAAGGCGTGACCGCCGCAGTTCAGGCCCGACTCGACGCGGTACTCGCTCACCCACAGGCCCTGCCTCGCCAGGAGTTTTCCCTGCAGCAGGGCGGAGCGGAAGTCGCTCACCTTCAGGACGATGCGCTTGCGGATCTCGCCGCGGTCGTTGGGAAAGAAATCGCCGAAGTCGGCCAGATAGGAAAACAGCTTGCGGTTCATGCCCGCCGAAAGGATGACCGACGACTCCACCTTGCTCTGGGCATAGCCCCGCAGGGCACTCATGGCGTCGGAGAACTGGGGACCGAGCAGCTGGCCCTTCTGGAGCTTGGCGCGGTCCAGTTTGGTCATGATGTTCACGTCGATGGCGCCGACGGAAACCTTCTCACGCAACAGGTCCTGCAGACGGGCCCGCTCGGCGGGGTCCAGGGTGGCCTGCATCTTCTGGTACATGGCGCGCAGCGGCGACTCGGGCAGCATCTCGTAATAGCGTGTGATCTCGCTGCCCGCTTCGAACAGGGAGGTGCGCATTTTCGCCACCTGGTCGCCGATCATGTCGTCCATCATGTTCAGGTAGGACGTGATCCGGCGGGCGCGGGAATCCTCTTCGTTGTCACCGATCTCCTCATACGAGGTTTCGCCCTGCTTGCTCAGACGCTTGCGCATCTGCTCAATGAGCACGTCGTCCACGAGGGACACCACCGAACTGATCCCGTAACGGGCCACCTTCAATGGCGTGTCGATGGTGAAACCGGTCCCCATGACCGGGATGTAGAACTTGTGAACGGAATTCGTGAGCGGGTGACTCATCGCAGGCTCCCCACGCAGGTAAACGAATATGAATACGGGTGTTCATCCACCCGGCATTATCCACCCCAAATGTAACCGAGCCACAGGGGGTGGCAAGCATTGATTGGCAAGGTTCGCGCCAGGCCCTATTGTGCGTCCAGACAGGAAGGAACGGTCATGATTATTGTCATTGGGGGCGGTCCCGCCGGATTTTTCGGGGCCATCCACGCCCGCACCGCCAATCCCGACACCCCGGTGATCCTGCTGGAGCGCCAAGGCCAGGTTCTGCGCAAAGTGACCGTAAGTGGCGGCGGGCGCTGCAATGTGACCCATGCGTGCCATGACCCGCGCGATCTGGCCGCCTACTATCCCCGGGGCGGTCGCGCCCTCATCGGGCCCTTCAGCCGCTGGAATCCCACCCACACCCAGGCCTGGTTTGCGGACCGCGGAATTGACCTTAAAACAGAGTCGGATGGTCGGATTTTTCCCGTTTCTGACAAATCCTCCACAATTGTGGAATGCCTCCGCGGGGAAGCCCAATCCGTCGGGGTGGAGGTGCGCACCGGAGCGGCCGTGACCGCCCTGCAGCCGCGCACCGGCCGACCCGGTTTCCAGGTGACCCTGCTTGACGGGACGATCCTGGGCTGCGATCAGGTGCTACTGGCCATCGGTGGCCGCACCTCCGGCGGGGGTGGAGCCGGCGGTTACGACCTGGCCTCGGGTCTGGGCCACACCATCGTCCCGCCGGTGCCGTCCCTGTTTTCCTTCCACACCCGGCACCCCCTGTTTGAGGGTCTGGCGGGCGTGGCCGTACCCGACGTGGGACTGACCGCCCAGAGCAACGCCCTCCCCCGCAAGGGTCTGCAGCGGCGCGGCCCGTTGCTGGTGACCCACAAGGGTGTGAGCGGCCCGGGTGTGATCCAGCTGTCGGCCCTGGGCGCGCGGGCCTTTCACGAGACGGACTATGATTTCCAGTTGAAGGTGAACTGGGTGCCCGACCTGGGTCCCGAAGACCTCGACACCCGCCTGCGTGAGTTCGCCACGACCGAAGCCCGGAAACACGTGGCCACCCGGTGCCCCGTGGATCTGCCTCGTCGACTGTGGGAGGCTCTGGTGCGCACCGCCGGCGTGAGCGCTGAGACCCGCTGGTCGGAGTTGGGGAAAAAGCCCCGCCGGGCCTTGCTCGACGCCGTCAGCGGGACCACCCTGCACATCACCGGGCAGGCGGCCAACAAGGAAGAGTTCGTGACCTGCGGGGGCGTGAAGTTGTCCGAGATCGATCTGAAAACCATGGAGAGCAAGGTTTGCCCCGGCCTGTTCCTGGCCGGCGAGGTCCTGGATATTGATGGATTGACAGGTGGCTTCAACTTTCAAGCCTGTTGGACCACGGGGAATCTGGCGGGGGACGCCATGGGTGGTATCTAACGGGAATTCTGGACTATAGTATTTTATTGACCTTAAAATCTTTTTTATGATATAATAAAATCTCTCAAACGAGATGAATCGCCCGCTCACTGCAACACGATAGACACCCCTGGAGGGACTCCATGAAAAAGCTGCTCATGCTGGCCGGCGCCCTGTGCGCCATCCTGATCCTGCCCGGCCTCGCCTCGGCCACCCACTTCGAACTGTTCGACGTGAAGGCCGACTGCGAAGGCTTCACCTACGACGCCACCGTCTACTACCGCTACACCATCTACGACGTGGATGTGGACTACAGCTTCGTGCTGACCGACGAAAAGGGCGGCGAAGTGGCCCGGATCGAGGGCGTCGCCCCGGTGACCCGTACCGACGACCGCCTCGGTTTCCTGACCGGCGGCGACGTGTGGGGCGTGGACCTGTGCGGTACCTACACCGTGACCGCCTCGGTGCATCTCTACTCCGTCTACGGAACGGACCTCTTCGACGAGGACACCCTGACCTTCGAGACCTCCCTGGTCTGTGAGTGCGACGAGCCCGGCGACGAGCCCTGCCACCGCACGCCCGGCTACTGGAAGAACCACGCCCGCAACTGGCCCCAGGACAGTCTCATGGTGGGTGGCGAGGAACGCAGCAAGCGCGCCCTGATCCGTGTCCTGCGCACCCCGGTGCGCGGCGATGCCACCATCATCCTGGCCAAGCACCTGATCGCGGCCAAGCTGAACGTGCTGAACGGCACCGACGACGGCATCAACGACGTCATCGCCGACGCCGATGCCTACCTGATGGCCCATCCCCTGCGCAGCCGTCCCCGCGGTGCCGACAAGGACGAAGCCCTTCGCCTGAAGGACCTGCTCGCCGACTACAACGAGCTGGAATGCAACACGCCCTGTGACCGCGACGACGACAACCACCACGGCCCCCGCGACAAAGCCATGTCCGTGACCGAGGAAACCACCTTCGACAACCTGAAGGCCCTGTACAAGTAGACGCGACGATCCGAACGGAATGGGGCGGCCTTTCGAGGTCGCCCTTTTTTTTGGCCGCCCGGCATTGGCAGACGGCCGGTTGCTGTGTAGAATGGCGCCACTCGAAACCCTGTCCCCCAGCCCCAGGAGCCGCCTTGCCCCGCCATCTTTTTTTGTGTCTGCTACTGGCCGTGTGCCTGGCCCAGGCCGCCGGGGCCGCCCCCAAGACCGACATCCTGGTCATGGACAACGGCGACCGGATTACCTGCGAGATCCTCAACCTGGAGCGGGGCAAACTCTCGGCGAAAACCGACGACATGGGCACCCTGTCCATCAAGTGGCTCAAGATCGCCCGACTGGAAAGCCAATATCTCTTCCTGGTCACCACGCGGGACGGGACCCTGGTTTTCGGCCAACTTCTGCCCACCGGCGCGGACGACGCGCTGCGGGTGGTCCATCTGGAACGGGACACGATTCTGGACATGGGCGAAGTGGTGGGCATCAAGGCCATCAAGTACAGCTTACTCGACAAGGTGGACTTTTCCATCGACATGGGCGTCAGTTCGTACAAGGCCACCGGCATGTCGCAGTTCACCACCGATGCGCGGTTCGCCGTCAACGGCCGCATCCACCGGGGATCGGCCCGGTATTCAGCCCTGTACGCCAAGGACAAGGACGACGAGGTCACCCGCCGTCACGACCTGAACCTGGTCTACGACCGTCTGGTCACCGGCAAGTTCAGCGGGTATCTGAACACCGGTCTGGAGCGCAACGAGGAACTGGGCCTGAAGGCCCGGGTGCTCGGCGGCGGCGGCGTGGGTTACCGAATCCTGGAGGGCCTCAGCCACCGCCTCGACGCCAGCCTGGGCGTGTCCCGAACGCGTGAGTGGGCCACCTCCGGAGACCTGGTTGAGAGCAGCACCGAAGGGTTGATCCGGACGAGCTTATCCATCTATCTCTACGACAGCCCCAAAACCACCCTCGACATCACGCTGGCGGTGATGCCCGCCATCGACGGCAAGGACCGCGTCCGCACCCAGAGCGACGCCAGCGTCAAACAGGAGATCTTCAGCGACTTCTTCCTGGGTCTCAACTACTTCGAACGCTACGACAGCGCCCCGCCGCCGGGTGCGGACTCGAACTCCGACCGGGGCCTCACCTTCACGGTGGGCTGGTCCAAATAGAAAGGGATCGCATGCGCATCGCCCTCGTTCAGCAGCCCGCCACGCCTGACCGCGCGGCCAACCGTCAGACCGGACTGGACGCCGCCCGCCGGGCCGCCGCCGACGGCGCCCAGGTCATCTGCTTCGCCGAACTGGCCTTCGACCTGTTCTATCCCCAGCAACCGGCCACCCTGGCCGACCTGCAGATGGCCGAGCCGGTGGATGGACCCACCGTCACGTCGTTCCAGGCACTGGCGAAAGAGTTGGGCGTTGTCATTGTGCTGAACGTGTTTGAACGTGACGGCGACCTGACCTTCGACACCAGCCCGGTCATCGACGCGGACGGCACCCTGCTGGGTCTCACCCGCATGGTTCACATCACCGAATACGAAAACTTCCACGAGCAGGGCTACTACGCGCCCGGCGACAAAGGCGTGCCCGTGTTCGACACGCGCTTCGGGAAAATCGGCGTGGCCATCTGTTACGACCGGCACTATCCCGAGTACATGCGGGCGTTGGCGGTGGCCGGCGCCGAGGTGGTGGTTGTGCCGCAGGCGGGCGCCGTTGGGGAATGGCCGGAAGGGTTGTACGAGGCCGAGATGCGAGTGGCGGCGTTCCAGAACGGCTACTTCACGGCGTTGTGCAACCGGGTGGGACCGGAGAGCCATCTGACCTTCGCGGGCGAGAGTTTTGTTTGTGCGCCGGGCGGGGAAGTGGTGGCCCGGGCCGGCGCCGGGACGGACGAGATCCTCCATTGTGAGCTGGATCTCGCCGCGTGTGAGGACTCCCACGCGCGCCGCCTTTTCCTGCGAGACAGACGACCCGAACTCTATGCTGGATGGTTGGGAAAGCCCTGATCTGATTTCGAAAGGGCGTCATGTTGATTGGAGGCGGCCAGCATCCGCCCGCTGGTCAGGTCGATGACCGCGTGCAGCACGATGGGTACCAGGATCGATCCGGAAAACACTGTCAGCAGCGCCATGACCAGCCCCACTCCGGCGGTCTTCACGACGCCCACCAGGCCCTGGTAAATGTGACCGAGGCCGAAGATCAGTGAACTCAGGGCGACCGCCGGCCAGAGGCCCGTGACGGGCATCAGGACCGCCATCAGCACGCCGCGGTAGACAACTTCCTCGCACACGCCGGCCGTCACCGACACCCCGCCGAAGAGACGGCTCTCGGCGGGCGTGACCGGCCCTATCTCCGCGACGCTACCGGCCTGCTCCCGAAGCTGACGCAACTGTTCGGGATCGCGGAGAGCCAGAACCATCTGCGCGATCACGAAGGCCGCCGCCGCGAGGCCGAGGCCCGCAGCCAACCACTGCCAGCCGTCCAGGGCCCACACCAGACCGATTCCGTCCAGGCCGCGGCCGTCGAGCAGCCACCACCCGGCGAACAGCCCGGTCATGGCCCATTCGATGCCGATGATCCACCAGTAGGTGGCGATGCGGGCGTTCCGGCGGCCCTCCTCCAGCCACCGTTCGAGCCGCCGCATATCCCAGATCCCCACCAGGGGGGCCACCACGGCCAGGACCAGGATGACGATCAGACCGTAGACGTCGAAAGCTTGCGTGTTCATGTCATCCGCCTTTTGGGGTGTCGCCACGTCCGCGCCCCTTGAGGGGCAGCAGCGCGAGGGTCAGTGAGAGATGTTGGTCGTCCTCGGTGGGGGCGTTGGGACCGGCGGCCGCGGCCTGCAGCAGATCCATGATGGCCTCGACGTGCCCGTTGATGGCCGCCAGCATATCCGGTGTGGCGCGCAGATGCACCCGGCCCACGAACAGGTTGCGGCCGTCCCCCTCGCGACGTGCGGTCCCGTCCCGGAGGGCCGCCTCCAGGTCGCGCTCAGTCATCCGGAACGCGGACGACATGGCCTTGACGGCCTGGGTGATGGCCTCTTCCTCGTCGGCCGGAACCTCGACCTCGTAACGGCCGGCCGTCGGCTGGAAAAGCGCCTCGTACCGCTTGCCCTTGGGCCGGGTTCCTACGCGTCGCAGCAGGTCCGCCTTCTCCAGAAGGCCCACGTGATGGTAGAGGGACCCGGCGGTCCGCCCCATGAGTATGGCCATGTCCGCGATGGACAGCGGGTCGTCCAGGGTGAAGAGCCCCAGGATCTCGAGCCTGAGAGGGGACGCCAACGCAACCCTCTGGTCGGGCCGGTCGACGGTCTTGGTTTTGTTTCGCCTATTATTCATGGAGACAATGATAGATATATTGTTTAAATTTGTCGATATTTTTAAATAAAAAACTTAAAATTATTTAAATATATAAACGGCCCCGACTTGACCGCTCAAGCCGCTCCTATCCGCTCACATGATCTTTACTCGCCACACCCAGCGCGGCGGTAACCCGGCCTTCGCTGAGATTGCGTCCCAGATTGCGTACCTTCAGCCCCGTCTGATCCCCCATCAGGAGGTGGATGCCAACCGGCGGCAATCCCGCACCCCCGATCCTCGCAGCCACCGTCTCGAAAAAGGCCACCGACTCCGGGACGGTGCTGATCCAGCATCGCACCGACAGGCCTGTCTGTTCCATCACCGTTCGCGCCTCGGCTTCCGTGACCAGACTGCTGAGGGAGTCATCATCGGCCCAGGGTGTCGGGAAAACCGGGGGGCCGCCGTTGCCCAGAAAAATATCGTGGAACAACAAATGGCCGCCCGGCTTGAGCACACGGGCGATTTCCCCGAAAAAGCGGGCCTTGTCGACGATGTTCATCTGAACGTGTTCGGTCCAGACCACGTCGAAGAAACTGTCGGGAAAGGGAATATCCAGCGCGCTGGCGCAGTGCAAGGTCACCTGGCTGTCAAGACCGACGCGACGGTTGAAGGCCGTCCCGACCTCGATGTACTCCACCGTTAGGTCGAGGCCGTCCACCCGGCATCCGTAGGCATCGGCCAGGTGCCGCGCCGTTCCGCCCAGTCCGCAACCGACGTCGAGTACCCGGTCGGTGGACTTGATCTCCGCGAGTTCCGCCAGTTCCCGCGTGGCCGCCCGTCCCCGGGTGTGGAAGGCGTCCACGGGGGCCAGATCGTCCAGCGTGAGGGATTCCAGGTCCTTGCCGGAATCGCGAAGCCCCGCCTCGATCCGGGCCAGGAGACCGCCTGTCCGGTAGTGGCCGTCCACCCTGCCTTCAAACGTCATGCGGGTCACCCCTCCAACGGGTCGTGGGACTCTATTTGGCAGGATTTTCCTGCAGGGAATCCAACAAGCCGAGGTAAAGGCCCCACTCCCGGAAAGTCGCATACTCCTGGGGGGTATTGTCCTCCTGGACCGAACAGCGCAGCGTTCCCACGGCCAGATTCTTCCCGAAGTCCACGACCGTGAAACAGGCCACCGCCTGGGCCCGGTCAATGGTCATTTCGCCGACCCTGCGCGCCGCCAGCCGACCGTTGATTTCCAGGGTCTCCTCGGCCAGGAGCTTGAATTTCCCAGTCTCCCGATTGGCGGGCAGCACCCACGCCTTGTCCGCCCTCCCGATTTCCCGGTGAAGGAGGTCTTCGGCCGCCTTGGAAAAATCTCCGGTTCCGGCGGCGTCAGGTAGCCACTGCACCTGATACTCCCCAAAGGGCGACCAGTAGCAGCACCCCGAGCGAAAGGTCACCCACTCGACCGTGTCGGTCACGCCGTCGGTGGTCTCCTGATCGTGGAAGTCCGGGACCGCCACCGAGTAGGCCTGGCTGGGCGTGGAATACACTCCGTCGGACAAGTTGCCTTTGAGGGAGGAACACCCCGTCAGGGCGATCAGGACCAACAACCCCGGCCAGAGGCGGAGGTGTCGCGCGAATGTCATCATTTTGATTCCCTTTCCTGAGTGAGTTACCCGGTTTCCCGGTCCCGACGGGCCAGCATCCGTTCCACCAACTGTCGGCTGGCTTCATGGTGGAAACTCTCCACCGGAGCGAACCGCCAGAATTCCTCAAGATTCACCGTGCCCGTGGCGCGCTCGTAGGTCAGCGCCTGGAGCAGTAGATCCACGCGGTCCGCATCGCGCACCAGTTTGGCCTCCGGGCCTTCCTGCGCTTCGAACTCGTTCCACACCGTGAGCCAGGTGTCCTGGCAGGCCTGCCCCTCCAGCAGTTCAGCCATGGCTTTCTGCTCCATATCCGCCTTGGCGCCCTTGGGCAACAGGCGTGACCCGCCCAGACTCAGATCCCCCGTCACGCTCTCGGCCAGGTCGTGCAGGACGGCCATGGTGAGCACCTTTTCCCGGTCCACTTCCACATCCACCAGATCGCACAACAGGAGGGCGGCCAGAGCCACGCCGGCGGTATGGTCGGCCACGCTCTCCGGGGCCGGCACCCCACGCACCGCCCAGCCCGTGCGGGGCGTGGTTTTCAGGCGGTTGGCGATGAGCATCATGTCCAGGGTGCGGTCGGCGTCGGTCATGGGCGCGATCCTTTCGGGGAAAGGGGATGTTCCGGGCATGGTAAGGGTCGCGGGCCGGACACGCTACGGCGGATTCGGAGGGAGATCAGGGCTGGGCGCTCTCAGGAACGGCGACGGATCAGAACCAGCAGCAACGACGCCCCCAGCAACCCCAGGGCTCCCGGCACGAGATAGTCCGGTGAGCGGGTCAGCTGAGGTTGAAGACGTCCGTTCCCCACCAGCACAAATCCCGCCCAGTAGTAGGGATGGCCCGTGGCCGCGGTTTCCCGCATGACGGATTGGGCGCCGGCCAGGGCCCCGGCGCAATCCTCACCGTCGGCCAGAAAGCCGTAGTAGAGTTCCATGAAACGGGTGGTGGCCCCGTCGTCCACCGCCCACAACGAGGCCAGGACCGCGGGCACCCCCGCCCCCAGGAAGGCACTGGACAGACCCAGGACGCCTTCGCCATTGAGAACCTTGCCGGTGCCGCTGCCGCAACTGGACAGGACGGCCAGACGGGCGTCCAGATCCAGGTTCAGGATGTCCGCGGCCCGCAGGCGCCCGGTCGCTTCGTCGGGCAGGAAATGGATGGCCGATTGCCAGGGACTCTGGTCGTCGTTGCTGGTGTGGGCCGCCAGGTGCAGGATATCAAAGCCCGCCAGGGACGGTAGGTCGGTTTCCTCGCCGCCGAGGGTGCGGGTCTCCACCCGGGAATAGGTGCCGGCCAGGTGATCGACTTCCCTCAGGGTCCCCGGAAGGCGGGCGTCCTCCAGGCCCCAGCCCGACGCCACCGCCAGGGTGCGCCAGGGCGCCTCCCCGGTCGATGGGTCCGCTTCCGAGCGCAGCTTCAGGAGAATCGAGGCAGAAGGAACACGTGCCCAGGACCGGGCCGGGCCGGCCAATTCGAACTCCGCGAACGGCAGCAGGTTCAACGCCCCGTCCGGCGCCAACAGGATGCGCGTCCTGTCGGCAAACACCGTGGGCAGATCCGACAGCAGCAGATCGGACAATCCCGCCCCCACTGCCGCCAGGGCCGCGGGGGAGCCCGCGTCCGGCTGTTTCAGAAGATCGTAGTAGGCCCGCGCCCGGGCCTCGATGTCGGCCGCGGGCGGCAGGCGGCGCATGACGACGGTATCGGGCGTGACCGCGAACAGGAGCGACCTGCGCGGACCCAGGGTGAAATCGAGCAGAATCTCCCCCGGACCGAGCGCCCGGGTCTGGACGTCGGCCAGGGTCGCGCGCAGGGTATCCGGACCCGCCATGTAATCGGCAAAGGCCTGGCCCGGACCCAGCATGCGCTCCAGGAGCGTGCGGCCCTTGTAGGTCTGGACCCGGTTGAAGGCCTCCGCAAGATCCCCCTCGGCCGCGATCAGCCCCGCCAGGTCGGTGAAGATATGACGGCCGCTGGTGCCCCGCCGTTCCCGCCACTGGGGCGACAGGAGCAGACGCCGGTCGGTCTCCCAGGCGACGGCGGCTTCCTCGAACAGGATTCGCGCCGAATCCGGGCGGTCGGTGACCTGACAGGTATGCCCGGCCTCGGCCAGGGCCATCATGCGAAACTCGGGATACCCTTTGGTTTCCGCGAAATCCACCAGCCCCAGGAACTGGTCCATGGCGCGCGCCGGAGCCTCCATGTTCAGCAGGATCCGGCCCTGGTAGCCCATGAGCCGCATGCGGACCCAGTCGGATGAGGTATCGCCCAGCAGGCTGTCCGCCTGGGCGAACTGATGTGCGGCGGCCGGGTAGTCGCCCTGCAGACGGAACCCCTCGCCCAGTTCAATCCGGGCTTCCACCACGTCCCGCAGGAACATGGTTTCCGGGTCGGCCATGGCCTCATGGATCAGGGCCGCCGCCTTGTTGAGACGTTTCCGCTGGAGTTCCAGCCCGGCCAGCTTGACCAGGGCCCGGGACTGATGATCCTGGTAGCCGTATTCCTCGCAGAAAGAGAGGGCTTCTTCCAAAGTGCTGCGCGCGGCATCGGTTTGGCCCAGGTTGTTCTGGCAAAGAGCAATGTTGAACAGGGGCGACAGTTGCTGACGCTTGTTGTCCAGATGGGTATGGAGTTCCAGGGCACGCTCGAAATGCTCAAGGGCCACATCCGCGCGTCCCAGGGAAAACTCCAGGGTGCCCAGGTTGTTCAGCGCCACGGCCTCGGCCGTGTCCTGGCCGTGGGCCCGGGCCACCTCGATGACCGCCAGGTACCCCGCCGCCGCTTCGTCAAAGCGGCCCAGATTGCTGTTGAGGGTGGCGATCCCGTTGTTGGCCCAGAGTTCCCCTTCCACGTCGTCGGTGCCCGGGAACAGGGCGGCCGCCGTTTCATAGGCCTCCAGGGCGAGCTGGGTGCGCCCTTCGCGCCAATTCACCCAGGCGATACCGATGTGGGCCCATCCCTGGTGGCGGCGGTCATCCAGGGCCAGCCCCAGATCCAGCAGTTCGCGGTACATCACCATGGCCTCGTCCCGTCGTCCCTGGCTGCCGACCGCCACGCTCAGCCACCGCACCCCGGATATCAGGAGCGTGGAATCGCCCCGGGCCCGGGCCAGATCCACGGCCTCGGTCAGGGACGTTTCGGCCAGGCGGCTTTCACCCCGGAAGTTGGCGAAGATACCTTGCCGAACCAGAAGGTTGGAAAGGAGGGCTGAATCAGCGGCCGCCCGTGCTCGGGGCAGCTCGGTGGCCAGAAGGTCCAGAGCGGCCGGGCGTTCCCCCGCGTTCCACAGGGAATCGACCTCGGCCGCCAGGGGCGGGGATTCGAAGGCAAATGAGGAAAGCGGGGCCAGCAGGACAAGAAGGGCGAAAGATGCGGTCACGCGCCTCAAGAACCGGCCTCCAGGGCGCGCAGGGAGGATCGGGCGATATTGTCCCCGTCACGCTGGGCCGTTACGTACCAGAAGACCGGACCGGATCCCTGCAGCCAGGGGAAATCCGCACGGTCGAGGTGGATCTGCAAATCCGGACCGGCGTCGATCCGGTGGAGTTCTGTCAGGGCCGCGTCCTGGAAAACAACCTGGTAGTTCGTGGCTTCCGCAGTTCCGGCCCAGGCCAGGACGAACCGGTCGTTGGAAAAGGTCAGCGACGTTTCCAGGGCCGAAGTGGACGTAGACAGATCCCGGACCACGCCAGAAGGATCGGTCATGTTGCCCTCGTCTCCGTAGCGCACGAAAATGGCCACACAGACCAGGCAGGCCGCCACCAGCACCGGGCTCCAGCGTCGCACATCCCATCGGCGGGGTGCGGACTTCGGACTCGGGCCCGCCTCGATGGCCGGACCGATTTCCCGTTCCAGGAATGCCCCCAACCGGGCGTTGGCGTCGGCCAGGTCGGCGCCCTCGGGCACCAACTCCCGGTCCAGGAAACTGCGGTACAGATCCAGTTGGGTCCGACAGTCCAGGCACGTCTCCATATGGCCCAGATCCGCATGGCCGTCCGCCAGATCCAGCAAACGGTCGAAATCACCGGGTTTGTAACATTTGTCCGCCATGACTCTGCTTCCTCAGCTGGCCGCCTGGTCGTCCAGGGCCGTTTGAAGTTTGCGTCTGGCCCGTTGCAGCAGGCCGCGGGCCCCCGATGCGCTGGTCAGGCCCATGTACTCCGTTATCGAATCCACCGGCAGTCCCTCGAAGCACCGCATCTGGAGGGCTTGCCGCTCCTGCGGGTCGAGAGTCCGCTCGATCAGTTGCCAGAGCTCCTTTTCGGCCAGACTCTGGGCCGGGCCGGGCCGGGCGCTTTGAAGCGTATCCGGCTCGAAATCAAGGGCCTCCACCAGGGTGGGTCGTCGCAGTTCACCCAGGCAGTAGTTCCGCGCCACGGTGAACAGCCAGGTGGTGAATCGGGCCCGGGGTTCGTAACGGGGCAGCCCGCTGAAAGCCCGCATGAGCACTTCCTGGGACAATTCCAGGGCCCGCTCATGATCCCGAACATACCGAAAACACCACACATAGACCCGATCCTGATGCCGGGTCAGCAGTCGCGACGCCGCCTGGCGCCGGGTGGACTCTTCGGGGGCGTGCGTGGCCAGATGCACGTCCTCCCGGTCCAGCTTGCTTTCCTGTGACATCCGATCCGTCATGTGAAACGATCTTCCCGGGTAAGAATCACAACAATTTCAGGGTGGGGACAATTTAAAAAGACACTCCCTCCGCCGTCCATCCTATACCGAAGGCGGGTTGAGGATTAACAAAAAAATAGCCGAAGGCTGTGATTTACCCGTTTCCCACCCGTTACACCTCTTAACAGGCGTGCGTAAAAAAGCCGGCTGCCAACCTGTGGGGGAGTTGGCAGCCGGCGCTCTTTTACCGGATAGATGTCCTACTTCAGCATGATCATCTTGCGGGTCTCACTGAAACCGGGCGCATTCACCTGGTAGAAGTAGACGCCACTGGGATGATTCCGTCCGTCCCACGTCACGTGATGCAGGCCGGCGCCACGGGTCTCGTCGACCAGCGTGGAGATCGCTTCACCGCGCACGTTGAACACCGTGAGGGAGACATGGCTTTCGCTCGGCAGGCGGAAGCTGATCTCGGTCATGGGATTGAACGGGTTGGGGTAGTTCTGGTTCAGCTCGTAGCGGGCCGCCACCACATCGCCCTGAATGAAGTCGCCACCGGCGCCGCCGGAAGCCAGTCCGCGGAACTCGATGTTGTCGATGTACACGTCGTCCCGGTTGCCGCTCGCATCGCACAGGAAGCGCAGGCGGGCGTTCGTCGGGTAGGTGTACGAAGCCGCCGGGATATTCACCGTCGAGACGTAGAACTGGTTGTTGCTCACGTCCGTGCCCGCCACGAAGGTGGCGACCGTCTGCCAGGCGGATCCGTTGTAGTACTGCACCCAGAAGTCCTCGCCGTTCTCCATGCTGATCGGCAGGAAGTAGAACTCCACTTCCAGATCGACATAGGCGGACACGTCGTGCCCGGCGCTGTGGTAGAACGACGACGCGGTACCGCTGTTGTCCTGGATGTTCGCCGCGTTGCGGCCCTCGTAGGCGTAGGTGCCGCTGGTGTACAGCGACATGTCGCCGCCGCCGTCGGTGTAGTTGCCCAGGCCGCCTTCGAAGTCGTCATAGGTGATGACTTCCCAGCCGCCGGTGGACGGTTCGGTCACGACGATGTAACCGGTCTTGGTCTCGGCGTCGCTGCCGTCGGCGTTGGTGGCGGTGAGGCTAACGCTGTAGGTGCCGGCCACGGTATAGCTGTAGCTCGGATTCTGCGCGGTGCTGGTGCCGCCGTCACCGAAGGTCCAGCTCCAGTTCGTGGGCGAGCCGGTGGACAGATCGGTGAAGGCCACGGCCAGAGGCGCGGTGCCGCTGGTCGGAGTCGCGGAGAAGTCCGCTACCGGAGGCGTCGGCGTGGTGCCGCCGCCGCTGCCGAAGCCGCGGAATTCGAGTTCGTCGATGTAGATGTCATCGGCGTTGCCGCTGGCGTCACACATGAAGCGTAGCTGGGCGTTGGCCGGGTAGCTGTACAGGCTCTTCGGAATGCTCACGACCTTGTTGTAGAACGTGTTGTTCTCGAAGTCCAGCGTGCGGGCCCAGGTGGCGATGGTCTGCCACGTGCTGCCGTCGTAGTACTGGAGCCAGAAGTCCTCGTTCGAGTTGTCCATGCTGTAGGCATAGAACCAGAACTCCACCTCCAGCTCGGTGAAGTCGCTCACGTCGTAGCCGTTGGTGTGGAAGAACGACGAGGCCACGCCGCTGTTGTCCTGGATGCCCGCGGCGTTGCTGCCCTGGCGGGCGTAGGTGCCGCTGGTGTACAGGAAGCAGTCGCCGCCGCCGTCGGTGTAGTTGCCGAAGCCGCCTTCGAAGTCATCGTAGGTGATGGTCTGCCAGGTGCTGGTCCCGGGCTCGGTCACCGTGATGTAGCCGTTGCGGGTGAGGCTGTCGTTGCCGTAGGCGTTGGTCACCGTGAGGGTGACATCGTAGGTGCCGGCGGCGGTGTAGGTGTGGCTCGGGTTGGCGGACGTGGCGGTCCCGCCGTCACCGAAGGTCCAGCTCCAGCTCGTGGGGGCGCCCGCGGACTGGTCCGTGAAGGCCACCACCAGGGGAAACTCGCCGCTGGTGGGGTTGGCGCTGAAGTCGGCCGTCGGGGCGGGCGGGGTGCCCACACTGATGTAGCCGTTGCGCGTGAAGGTATCGTTGCCGTTGGCGTTGCTAACCGTCAGGCTGACGGAGTAGGTGCCGGCGCTGGTATAGGTGTAGCTGGGGTTCTGCGCGGTGGACGTGCCGCCGTCGCCGAAGGTCCAGCTCCAGCTCGTGGGCGAGCCGGTGCTCTGGTCGGTGAAGGCCACGTTCAGGGGCATCGTGCCGCTGGTGGGCGCGCCCGTGAAGTTGGCCACCGGAAGCACGGGGGTGCCGCCGCCCAGGGCCGCGGCCGCGTCGACCATGCCGTAACCGGAGTAGCGGTCCCAGCCGGTGCCGGCTTCCACGTTCACCACGTCCTGGGCCGTACTGACCAGGGCGTCGCGGATCTGGGCCGGGGTGTAGCCGGGGTTCTGGGACTTCACGAGGGCAGCCACGCCGGCCACGAAAGGCGTGGCGCAACTGGTGCCGTTGAAGAAGCCGCTGTAGTCGCCGGTGTCGTAGCCGGCGCTGCCCATGATGTCGGTGGTGGGCAGGATGGTCGGACCCAGGATGTCCACGCTGGTCCGCAGATCAGCCGTGGTGGTCCCGTAGTTGGAGCCCCACCAGCGCTCACCGTCACAGGTGTAGCCGTTGGGATCGGTGCTCACGCCGGGGTTCACTTCGCCGCTGCTGCTGGAGCTGCGCTTGCGGTCGCCGCAGGGCGAGGCCGCACCGACGGCGATGACGTACTGGTTGATGGCCGGGTAGCTGATGGTGCTCATGTTCTCGTTGCCGGTGGCCGCGAGAATGGTACAGCCCGCGTTGTAGGCGTACTGAAGAGCCGCATCGGTGGCCGAGTCGCTGCTGATGGCGGCGCCCAGGCTCATGCTGATGATGTCGGCGCCGTTGTCGGCGGACCAGTAGATGGCGTCCTGGATGGCGCTGAAGTACATGCTGCCGGCGCTGTCGGCAACTTTGCAGGGCATGATGGAGCAGCCGCCGGCGGCGCCCACGGCGCCCACGCCGTTGTTGATGGCCGCAGCCACGCCGGCACAGGCCGTGCCGTGACCCGCGTTGCCGCTGTTGTCGTCGGGATTGGTGTCGTTGTCACCGAAGTCGTAACCGGTGACCTGGCGCAGGTCCGGGTGGCCCACTTCCACGCCGCTGTCGAGAATGGCGATCACGACACTGCTCGTGCCGTAACCCGAATCCCAGGCGCCGGGCGTGTTGGCGTCAAAGCCCACGGTGCCCACGGTGTTGGGCAGGTCGTGCTCGTAGGAGCCGCCCCAGTCCAGGTCCGGCAGCTGGGCGGTGTTGTTGTGGCCCCAGTTGTCCACGAACATGGGGTCGCTGGGCACGGCGGCGGGGAACGCCAGCCAGTCCAGACTCGCGGACTGGACGTTGGGGTCGCGGCGGAATTCATCGGCCAGGTCGGCGATGTCCTCCACGTTCTCGAAACGGAACATGAACCAGCGGTCCTTGCCGGTGGCGGCGGACTTCTGCGGGTTCTTGGACCGCGAATAGGGACGCTCGATGCTGATCACACCGGCGTCGGCGGCCAGGGCATCGATGCTGGCAATGCCCGTCAGGTTCGACGGGAAGCGGTCGCCCTTGTCGAGACCGAGGGCCATGACGTTCGATTTTTCGAGATTGATATCACGGAGTTGGACGAGGATACGATCGGGTGCATAGGGAAGGACCTGTGTGGCGCTGTTGACATACCCACCCTGAACCGGAGCGAACGGCTTGGGGCTGGTGTCGTCCAGGGCGAGGGCGCCGCTGGACAGCACAACAAGGCAAAAGAGTGAGATCACAGACAGCATTCGGCGAGAGCGTCTCATGGATTCTCCAGTCGCTTGAGTATTGAGTTTTACGAAAAATGGGAAGCAATTGGAGTCATCCCCCCTCCACGCATCCTCACCCGACGACTCTATCACGGGGGAAGATTGAGTCGCAAGATCAATTATCCAGTTGCGCAATTACGGGGTATCGGAGGGGCCTTCGACGAGGGCGCGGGCCCAGCCCAACTCCACCGAAGCGGTGGCCCGGTTGATGGCCCAGAAGGTTTCCGGATGAGAATAACCCTCTGAATCCGCTTTCTTTAGACCCTCTGCGGCCGTGGCCTCCAAAACCAGAAAATCCAGTCCCTTCTCCTCGGCGGCGGTTTTCAGGTCCCGCAAAACCGACATCGCGTAACTGGCCGGATCCACCTGACTGCTGATGGGCAGCGATTCCCCCTGGACCGCCATGACCGCCGTGAGCATGGCCGAACAGATCTCCAGCACCCACATGACGTCTTCCTGGCAGGGGCCCGCGTGGATGCCGTCCAGGAGTTCCTGGCTGCAGGCGGCGATGCGCTCCAGGTCGAGGCCCTGCTGCTCGGCGGCGGCCTCCGTGGTTTCAAAGCGGGCCTTGGCGGTCTGGGCCAGTTCCAGGGCCTGGCGTTGGTCCGGGTTGGGGGGCGAAGTCATTTTGGATCCTGCTTGAAAATGGGACGGTTCATGAAACGGGGTGAGTGGAGAAATATAAGACGCGGGCGGGGCCCTGTCTCCCGGAAGGTTGGAAGAGCAGAGGTGCGTCCTGACGCCAACGGGGGGCCCAAAGCACCTGCGAACTTGAATGCGCCACCTCATTTCTATAATATGACCCTCCTCGGGATCGATGTCATACGGGCTGTATTTTGTTCGATTAACCAAGGCAGCTGTTATTCCAAACCTTCCTCATCCTTACCATTCCCGAGGTTTAGCCTTTCTTGTCCTGGCCCTTTCAGCCCTCGTGGCCCTCTCCGCCCTCGGGCAACCAACACATCCAAATACCGTCAACACACACAACCTCTCCCAGGAAAACTCCAGCAGCATCCAACACTGGTTCGTTGAAACCGGCGATGGTTCAAATCTGTCCATCGAGAACCTGGACCTGGCCCGGTGGGAGCCCCTCGCTGATCAGCGCGAGGGCCAATATCGACCCGGGATACAATGGTATCGTGCCGACATCCAGTTGGAAGGGACCCAAAACGAGTTTGATATTCTGGCCCTTTCCGTATCCAGCCTCGTCTCCGCCTATGAGGTGTACTGGGATGGAAATCTGATTGGAAAAGGCGGCGTGGTGGCCGCCTCTCTCGAAGAGGAAGTGCCAGGTCCGATCAGACAGAATGCCCGGCTGAAAAGAAGCTTGACGTCCCCCGGAATCCACACGATCGCCATCCGGCTTTCCAATTTTCACACCAGACGGAATAATCCTCTGGGAAGAATTCAAATCGGATATCACTACAACACCCTCCATGATTATTCCTCCAAAAGCACGTCTCGCGTGTTTGTCGGCGGCGCCTCCCTCCTGACCGGCCTGTTCTGCATGGCCATGTTCTTTGCCGGCAACCGCCACCGCTCATACCTGCTTTTTGCCCTGTATTGTTTCATCGGACTGTTCTTTGATGTGTTTACAACCCTGAATCTCATCAATGAACTCAACGTTGAACACATCCCCTGGATAATCCGGCTGTTTCAATACGGCCTGATCCTGTCCATGTTGTTGTTTGTCACGTTTGTCATTTATACCTATGAGATTCCGCAGAAAAAGCTTCATATTCCAGCCGCCCTCTTGATTGCCGCCATCTCAATCCGGCTCCAATCAAACCCTTCAGGCCCGTCCTTCGCTCATAATGAACTGCTGCCCGCCTTTGCCGCGGGCCTTCTCCTGTACAGCATGGCCAGGAAAACCCCCGGCAGCATACCCGCTTTTGTCGGATTGATTATTTGGCGGGTTTTCAAATTCCCAAATCTCTTTGCCGCGGTTTCCGACAACCACCTGGTCTTCTATATCGCCAGCGATATTGTCTTCTTGTTCTGTATCGTCTTGTCCATCAGCCGCATGATTTACGCCCAGAACCGGCAGCTCCAGGAAATCCAACTGCGCTCATCCCGCCTGGAGGTTGACCTCCTCAAGAAGAATATCCAGCCCCACTTCATTCTGAACACCTTGCAGTCCATCATGAGCTGGATCAAAAAGAAACCGGACAACGCCTTCCAACTGATTGAGGCGTTGGCGGATGAATTCAGAATGATCAACCGTATTGCGGACAAGAAACTGATCCCCCTTCACCAGGAAATTGACCTGTGCAACACGCATTTGAAGCTCATGGGCTTTCGGATGGGGAGCACCTATGAGCTCGTCACCGACGGATTGTGTGAAGAGGCCCAGGTTCCCCCGATGATCTTCCACACCCTCATCGAAAACGCGCTGACCCATTCCTTCAAATCACAGGAGGAGGGCATCATTCGGCTGACATGTGAAAGGGATGAACGGCGCACCGTTTACCATTTGTCCAACAATGGATCCCGATTGGCCGAGGTCTCCCGGAAACCCGAAGAGGAAATTCACGAGGGCATGGGACTGAAGTATATCAAGGCCCGGTTGAACGAGAGCTATGCGGACAACTGGCGGCTGGATTACGTCCTGGACGATGAACAATGGAAAGTCACCATTGCCATCGGCCACCCCGCTTTCAAATGAACCAGGGAAACCCGCAGATGGTCATGGAAATATTAATTGTTGAAGACGAGTATCCCACCGCAGAGTACACCCAACAGCTCTGCCACGAAATCCTGGAGCAACCGCTGAGTTCCATTACCCTGGTCCACGATCTGGCTGAAGCCCTGGAGCATGTGGACAAGCACCCGGTGGACCTGTGCTTGCTGGACCTCAACCTCCACGGCGAGAGCGGATACCAGCTGCTGCAGACGGCCGCGGCGCAGTCCTTTCATACGGTCATCGTTTCGGCCTACCCGGACCAGGCCCTGGAGGCGTTCCAATACGGGGTCCTCGACTTCATCGTGAAACCCTTCGGTAAAGAGCGGTTGCAGGAAGTGCTGACCGGTGTCAAGGACCGGACAAATACGGGTGATATCAGCACCAGGTATCTCAGCGTCAGAACGAACGAAAAGTACCGATTGGTGGAAATTGAAAACATCCGGTATATGAAATCCGTTGGACCCTATGTTGAGCTTCATTTTTTGGACGGGAAAACGGACCTGCTGACAAAAACCATGAATCGCCTGGAACAGATACTGCCGCCCTGGTTCTTTCGCAGCCATCGGTCCTATTTCGTCAACCTGAATCAAATCGAGTCATTTCGCCACGCCGGCGGCGGGAAATATGAACTTTCCCTGAAGGATCAAACGGTGTTGCCCTTGAGCAGATCCAAATACAAACACCTGTACGACCTGTTTCACGACTGATTTACCCGCCTCGATTGCATCCCATAAAGCCATATTGAAGTTGGTGCATTATCACTCCCTCCCGCCGAACCCTGCCGTAAATTGACCGTATCAAGGCCTCCCGCCGGGAACTGCGACCCGTCTCCAGGGTGGCGGGCCCGGACCAGGTCCGGGGGGTTCCATCGTTCATGAAGTTGCAGGTTTATTTATGGAGACGGCCTTGTTTTTCAACCAAACCACTCCGGTGTCAAAAGGGGATATCATGAAAAAACTTAAAACATTTTGCTCGTTGATTGTGATCCTGGTGATGGGAACCGTGGCAGGGGCACAGACGATAGAGGACGTGATTGCCAAAGCGACCGCCGCCATGGGCGGTCAGGAAGCGATTGATGCCGTCAAATCCCTTAGAATGGACATGACCGGCACCTACATGGGCAAGGAAATGTCCATGGAAATGGCTATCTTGAAGCCCAATCATAAAATGATAAAAATGAACATTATGGACATGGATATTATTAGTGCCACAAATGGCACAGATTACTGGACGAGCCAGATGGGCCAGGTGGTGGATATGCCGGTAGCCGCCAAGGAGCAGTTCGGGTCGAGCTTCAATCAGTACAGCGGGGTGGGTATTGCCGACCTGATAGGAAACGGCACGTTCACCTACGCCGGAAAAGAAGAGGTGAACGGCATTCGGGCTGACGTTGTGAAAGGCGTTATCACAGGCTCCGGCGCGGTATCCATTTACTTTGATGCGGTCGGTCTGCCATTCAGAGTGCTGATGCCGAATGACCAGGGCGAACTGGACATGTATATCACGGACTATCGTGATGTCGCCGGCATGTTAATCGCCTACAAATACGAGTCTCTCACCAATGGCGCGTCAGAGATGGTTCTGGAAATCACAAAGGTGGAGGCAAACATTGAAATTGATGACGCCACCTTTTCCAGGCCTGCTCAATAAGCTCCGATAAATCCAGAATATGAAACAGCTCTGCCGGCCCGACCCGGGCATGTGTATTGTAATAATCTCGGGTTTATTCAGGGAGATGACCTTGCTCATGAAACGAACTGCCATGGTCTTGGGAGTGGTCCTGTTTCCTGGAATCCTGTTGGCCACCGGCTTGGCGGCCGGGTCCCTGGAATTCCCCCAGCCGGTAAATGCTCAAGCAGACCAGAGGCCGATTGACTCCGAAACCATTCGGCAGATCCTGTCCAAAGTCGTCGAGGATGGAAAGGTCCCGGGAGTGATGGCCGCCGTCATCTCATCCCGGGGCCTTGTGGCCAGCGGCGCGGCCGGGGTTCGCAAATCCGGCAGCGACAGTCTGCTGACCCCCCGGGACAAGGTCCATCTGGGGTCCTGCACCAAAGCCATGACCTGCGCCATGCTGGCCACCCTGGTGACCGAAGGGCGGCTTGACTGGGACATGACCCTGACCGAGGTCATTCCCGAATTGAAGCGGGCCATCCACCCGGACTTTCACGACATCACCCTGTGGGAACTGCTGACCCATCGCGCCGCCGTGGAGGACTGCTTTACCTTTGACCGGAAACTCACCAAGGAGAAGCGCCTGGACCTGGTGAAGGACCGTCTTTCCGCCCCCTCCGGGCTTCGGCGGGGAGAGTTCTCCTACTCCAATCTGGGCTATGTGGCGGCCGCCTGCATGGCCGAGAGGGTTTCCGGCCTGTTGTGGGAAGACCTGATGGAGACGCGACTGTTTCAGCCCCTGGGGATGACCTCCGCCGGCTTCGGCGCCCCGGGCCCACCCGGCCAAATAGATCAACCGTGGGGTCACCAAAGATCCTGGCGGGGCTGGCGGCCCGACCAAACCGACTGTTCCGAAGCGCTGAGTCCCGCCGGAAGGGTCCACTGTTCCCTCGACGACTGGGCCGCCTTTCTCGCCCTGTTCCTGACCCCTCAAAATTCCTTTCTCAATGCCCCGGTCATGGCCAAGCTGGTGACACCGGTCGGGTATTATGCCGGAGGCTGGGGTGTTACCGAATCTCAGCCCTGGGCCAAGGGTGTGGCCTACTCCCATAACGGCAGCAACGCAAGGTGGTTCGCCTCCGTGGTTTTGGCCCCCGCGCTGGATCGCGCCTATGTGGTGGTTACCAACTCGCGGGACTTCGGGGTCACCGGGGACGCCTGCCGGGATATGGTAAACAGTTTGATCAAGGCGGATTTGGGTATAGGGGAAGACTGAACCCAAAGTGGAAGTTCGGCCAGGCCCCGAGGGCGCAGAATTCCCCGCCCGCCAATTGACCCGCCCAGCCACCCATGCTAGGGTCCGAACAATCGGTTTTCAGTCCGCCTGATGATGTGGCGGACTTCGTGTCGTTTTGCCGGGGAGTTTGTCATGTTCAACCGCTACCGCGCCGTCAGTCTGTTCGTGCTCGCCATGTTCGTCCTGCCGCTGGCCGCCGGCGCCGTCGTCGAACCCAAGACCAAGACCGAGTACCCCGACGAGGTCACTCTGGAAGGGACCGACCAGGTCGTCACTCTGAGGGCCACCGGCGTGGCCCTGCGGGAAAAAACCATCATGAAGGTGGACGTCTACACCATCGTGGGCTACGTGGATGCCTCGGCCACACTGACCGGCGACAAGGCCGAGGCCTTCATCGACCTTTTGGCGCCCAAGCGTCTGCAGATGGACCTCACCCGCGGCTTCGGCGTGGACAAGCTGAAGAAAAGCTTCAGCGATGTCATCAAAAAGAACTTCGACGACATGACCCCCTTCGCCGCCGACATGGAAGTGTTCCTGGGTTACTTCACCAAAGAGGCCGAGGAAGGCGACAAGCTTGTCTTCGACTTCTGCCCCATGAAGGGCCTGTCCACCGAGCTGAACGGCGAACACATGGGCACCATCGAAAACGTGGAGTTCATGAAGGCGCTGTGGTCGGTGTGGTTCGGCAAGAAGCCGGCCAACGACGGCATGAAGGAAAAGCTGCTGGCCAACATCTAGCAGACTTGATGGACGAAGCCCGGGCCGTCTGGCCCGGGCTTTTTTTGTCCCTAACCGCGGACAGGCCGCGTGAACAGCCAGGGGCCTTCGTCAGGCGGTTCCGTGGCCGCCTCCCAGCCGAGCTCCCCGAACGCCATCAGGTCGGCGGGCTTTTTCGCCTTCGCCGTCAACATGAAGCGGGCCAGGGCGCCCCGGGCCATCTTGGAATGAACGGCCACGGTCTTCAGCGACCCGTCGGGCTTTTCCTCCTTGAATACCAGCGGAATCAGCGGGCCCTTCAATTTTTTCAAATCGATGGCCTTGGTGTATTCCTGGGCGGCCACGCTGAGCACGGGTTCGCCGTCCTTGAGCCCCGCGTTGAGCTGCGCGGTCAGGCGGTCCTTCCAGAATTCCACCAGGTTTTTCGCGTTTTTGGGCGCCAGCTTGCTACCCATCTCCAACCGGTAGCTCTCAACCAGGTCCATCGGCCGCAGCACGCCGTAGAGGCCCGACAGGATGTGGACCCGCTGCTGCGCGTCCCTGAGCTGGGCGGCGGTGAGGGCCGGGGCGCCGAGATACTTGTAGACCAAGCCCGTGAAGGCGAAGATCGCCGGAAGGGCCGGGCTTGCCTTGCGGCCCCAGAGAGTGGTTGCGGCGCGGGTCTCATCGGCCAGTTTGTCGCTCAGGCCCATGAGCCGCGCCAGGTCGGCCCGGTCCAGGCCCTTGAGCTGATGGGCCAGGGCGCGCGCCTCCTTCAGGAAGACCGGATCGGTGGCGGCGGGGCGGGCCGGGGCCTGGACGGACAGGTCCATCGTCTTGGTGGTATTCAGCAACAGCTGCATGGGCGCTCCGGGATCGGGGTCCTAGTCAGGCGGATAAATCGCCAGTTCCAGCGGATGGTTCACACCCTTGTCATCCATCAGCTGCAATAGGATAACCCCGGGGCCGTAGGTGTCCAGGAAACGCTCCACCAGCGGCGAAAGATCAAACGCGAGCTGGTCGCTGAAGGCGGCGTCGCAGTCCTCCTCCACCTCGTGCACCAGGACCAACTGGGCCTGCACCGGCATGGACTCGCGGAAGCCCCCACTCATCCACAGGCTGAACGGCTGCTCGGGATTGCAGCCGGAAAAGCCCACCTCCACCTTGAGCTGCCAGGGCGACTCCAGCTGCGCCGCGATCAGGTCCCAGGACCCCACGTGCAGCGAGTCAGGCGTCGCGTCGGTGAAATGGATGGTGTGCGGCGAAGGATGCAGATCGGTATACACCCCGAAATCGGCCTCCAGGAAGCTCAGGGGCTGGCCGTCGGGACCGGGCAGGAGCAGGACCTGCCGGGGGTTGGGCGTGCTGTAGGCCAGAGGCACGAAGGTCTGGATCAGGGGATCAAAGGTCAGTTCATACAGGCCGACCGCCGGCGCGTGGAACCCGTACCGGCCGTCCGGACCGAGGGGCACGGAAAAGACCTCTCCTCCGGGCGTGGCCACGCGGACTTCGCCGAAGGCGATGGGTGTTTCATCCGGTTCGAGTGCGCCGTTCCTGTTGTCGTCGTTCCAGCAGAGCCCGGCGATGTGCGGCAGGTCGGGTGAGCGGCCGAACTCGGCGCGGGCCCCGAAGGTGAAGCTGGGCAGCCCCGGGTTGAAGAAGATCCAGTCGCGGGAGGCGGAGGTTTCACCGGGGCTCAGCTGGCCGTCGGGTCCCAATAATCCGGAGTAGTCGAGACCGTACCGGGCCGGGGGCGCTTCGTCGTCCAGGGGACCGTTGCCGGAGCCGGGGTAGTCTATGCGGTCCGGGTTGCGGAAAACCACACTGAAGGGATTGAAGTCCGACAGCCAGACCATGGCCGGGCCGTACAGCGTATCGGCTTCCAGGTTGCGGATGGAGACTTTGAGGGCGACCAGCTGGGCGTCCGGGTCCACCGCCAGACTGTCGGCCAGCAGTTGCAGACGCAGGGGACGTCCGTGGGGCGTGTCCACCTCCAGGGTCTGCAGCACCCATTGGCCGGTGGAGGGGTTGAGGGTTCCGTCGATGTAGACCGACCCCAGGCCGGAGTCGACCTCCGCCGGGGTGGTGGAATCCGAACAGGCGGACAGGCCGACCGCCAGGCTCGGCAGGATCAGCAACATGACGACGCAGCGTACGTTCAGCATGGGGCAACCTCCCAGAAACACCTCCCCCGAATGACTCCTTCAGTATATAGGAAAACCCCGACGCGATCCACGCGCCGGGGTTTTTTCAGCCGTCGGATCCGGATCAGGGATCGTCGTCGTTGATCACGCCCGTGGTCTCGAACCCGGGGCCCGGCACCGCATTGGCCAGGTTTGCCACACGGATGATGAAGGCCTCCATGTTCTCGTGAACGGCGTCGTCGAAGGTGTCCACCAGAATCACGGCGTTGGTCCCGCCGGGCAGGATGGTAAACGGCCCGATGTTGGTGGCGTCGAAGTCGCCGGCGCCCTGGGTGGACCCGTTCTCGTACTCCAGTTCAAAGGTCACCGGCACGATGGTCTGCACACTCAGACTCACGGTGAAGGTGATCTGGCCGCCTTCGGTCACCGGCCCGGCCGCCGCAATATTCAGTTCGGGCTGATCCGCATCCTGGACGTAGCCCGTGGTGCTGGGAGGCCCGATCACCGCATCCACCGGCGACACCAGGCTGATGGTGAAGTCCTCGGCCGCCAGTTCGGGGTCCCCGTCGGCCACCGTGGGCACACTCACGTTGAAGCTCGTCTGGCCGGCCGGCACCACAAAGGGGCCGGTGTCGGCGTCGTCGTAGTCGATGCCCGCGCGGTTGGCCGTCCCGTCGGCGAAGGTCACCTCGAAGCTGATGTCCACATTGCTGGCCCAGCTCAGGTCCACGGTGAAGACGATGTCCGTACCCTCCACCGCCGAGGCCGTGCCCGCCCAGGTCAGCACGGGCGGGTCCATGTCCGTGATCAGGCCGATGGCGCTGTTGAAGGGCCCGTTGGTGGCGTTGTCCGGGTTGATCAGGGTCACCACGAAGTCCTCGACCGCGTGGTCGCCTCCGTCGCCGGCCAACAGGGGCACCGAAACGGTTGCGTCGGAACTCCCGGCCGGAATTGTGAAGGGGCCGGTGTTGGTGGCGTCGAAATCGAAGCCGCTGATGGCGGATCCGCTGCCGTACTGCACGGTGAAGGTGACGTCGGCCGTGCTCACCGCGCTCAGCGCCGCGATGAAATCCGCCACGTCTCCTTCGTTGCCGCCCGAGCCGCTGATATTCAACTGGGGCGCATCCACAATGGTGGCTTCCATGTGCGTGGCACCCAGAGCCACGTTGGTGTTGGAGATGTCGATCTGCAGCACTTCGTCCGGTTCACCGGCCAGGGCGTCGTCCAGGAATGGCACCGAGAAGATCATCTCGGTCTGGAAGGGCGCCAGGGCGTGCGTGCCGTTGCCGGTGAAGGTGTAGTCCACCATGTGCCCGCCGGAGGTGCCGGCCGCCAGCACCAGGTCGAAATCGGTGGGAACTTCACGGGGCGTGGTCAACCTTACCCGGAAATCCAAAGTGGTCCCCTCGTTGTAGCGGTTCAGGGCCACCGGTTCCACGTGCACCGACGGGAACTCGTTGTCCACCAACAGGCAATAAGGCGCCAGGCCCGGGTAGTTTCCGGCGGCGTTCACGTGGTCGGTCAGCACCAGGACCAGGGTTTCGTCGTCGTCGTCGTGCAGGTCGTCGGCCAGGGGCACGGGCACCTGCGCCCAGTTGGTGCCCGCGGCAATGGTCACAGTGTCGGCGAAGACGGTGAAATCCTCGCCCTCGTCCGCGGTCACGCCCGCGGTCCGGGCGAAGAAGGTGACGTCCGCGTCGCTGACCACGAAGTTGCCCGCAGCATTCCGCAGTCCCACCAGGAAGACCGCGTCCGCCCCCCATTCGTCGGCCTGCAGGTTGTCCGCCCACAGCAGGGGTTGGTCATCGTCCACGATGGTACAGGGCGCCTCCAATCCCTGGAAGCCGGCGTGATCCGAGGTGACCACGGTGAGCCGGAATATCTCGTTCAAGGCTTCGGGCGTGGCGTTGTTGGTCACCGGCACCACGAAAGTGGCCGTGGTCGAATGGGCCGGAATCCGCCAGTTGGCGTTGATCTGCGTGGTGTAGTCGCTGCCCCCGACCGCATCCTCCTGGCCGGACGGCGCCCCCAGCCCGTCGCCGGGCAGGGTGCTGACCGTCAGGTGGACGTCGTCATCGTAGGGCGCGGCCAAAGTGAGGGTGAACAGGGCCACGCCGTCGCTTTCGGTCAGGGTGGGGCCGGTCAGGCCCAGCACCTGCGGGTCGTCGTTCAGGATGGTGCACGCCACCGGGATGCCGTCCCAGGTGGCATTGGCCGACAGGTTCACCAGGCTGGCGGTGAAGATTTCGTCCTCTTCCCAGGTGGGATCGGCGTAGAACACCACCGGCACGGTGACCGAAACATCGCCCGGTTCAAGCGTGAAACTGATGTTGGACGCCTGGTAGTCCTCGGCCGAAAGCGCGGTGCCGTTGGCCGTGCGGAAAGTGAAGCTCACCGGCAGGAACTGGGCCTGGGGCAGGCTGATCACAAAATCCGCGTTGCCGCTGTCCTCGGCCCGGTCCAGGACCGTCATGGCCAGGGTGGTCTGATCGTCGTCCACCACCGTGAGGGTCACCCGGTCATCGTCCCCGATGATCACGTTGCCCACCGCGGTGAGCACCACCTCGAAGTCCTCCCGCGGTTCCATGACCGTATCGTCCAGACCCGCCACGGTGATGGTCTGGGTCAGCGGTCCACCCACTGGGAAGGTCACATCCAGGTTGAGGGGTACGAAATCGGACCCGGCCAAGGCGGTGCCGGCCAGGGTGGCGATGTGGACCACCACGTCGGTCTGGCTGCCGTGGTTCAGGCTGATGATCAGGTCCAGGGTGCCGGCGGTGTTGGATTCCAGCAGGTCGCCGGGACCGGGCACGGCCAGATTCAGACGCGCAATAGGTGTCATGGTGTCATCGAAAACGGCCACCTCAAGATCAGGGATGGCCAGCGCGGTTGTGTAATTGGGATCGCTGGAGTCGGCGGCATGACTGAGGGTCATGGTCTGGTTGTCATTATCCACATCATCCAGTTCCACCCACAGCAGGATCTCCTGCAACTGATCCCAGGTCTCCGGCGTGAAGGTGAGCGACGGAGGTTCGATATGGAAGGACGGGTCCAACGGCAGATACGCCGTTGACACCGTAACATCCGCGGTGGGCTGCGACGCCAGACGCACGCGGTAGGTTTCGCGCACCACACCGCCGTCGGATTCCACCAGGGTGAGATAGGTTTCGGAAATCAGCACGCCGGCCAGGTCATTGTCGGTCACGGCCACGGGAATCGGCAAGCCGGTATCAAAGGCCTCGTAGGCGGGGTCGGTCGATTCCACCCGCACGGTCACCTGGTCCGTATGCGGCCCCTCGTCCACGGAGTCGTCGACGGCCAGAACTGTCACCGAGCGCGTGTCCAGCCATTCGTCATCCACGGGCGCGAAAACCAGCACCGAGGGCTCCACCGTAACCTGACTGTCCGCCGGCGCCAGATACACAAACACCGTATCGTCGGGCACCATTTCCAAGTCCACGGTAAACGTGGCGGCGGTGCCTTCCTCGGTGGTGAACAGGGTGTCCGACAGCACGGTGACGGCCTTCAACTCGGGGTCGTACAGGTGCCAGTCGTTGTCCTCGCGGTCGCAGCCGACGCCGAGCACAAGCGCCGCCAGCAGCACCAGTTCGAGTCCGATCAGGGTTCTCCGTGTCATCCGTCGTCAGCTCCCCGCTAGTAGATCACGAATCCGAAGGAAAAGGACGGCGCGAGGCCGTACCAGAAATCGTTGTCCCCGCTGCCGCCGGGGTAGTACATCAGCTCCGCCTGTCCCAGGGCCCCCACCTTGATGTGGCCGTTCTGGTAGATCTGGTAAATGCCGCGGGCCTGTCCGCCCAGCCCGAACAGCTGGTATTTGCGGTCCAGGTATTCCAGGGTCTTGCCGCCGTCGAAAATGCCCCCCACGCTGGCGGCCGCCGACACCGACCAGTGCTTGGACCGGGCCTGGTCCATGCGCCCCAGCCCGTAGGAGACGGTCACGCGGTGGAAGGTCACGTCGCTCTGCCGGCCCGGGGTGTAGACTTCCCAGGTTTTGTACCGGTTCTGCTGATAGGCCGCGCTGAACACCCGGAAGCTCACCCAGCCGTCCCGCTCGGGCAGGGCCGTGGGGTAGTGGGTGCGCCAGAAGGCCCGCACCCCGAAGCCCGGCTTCACCTCGATGACACCGCCGGCCGCGTTCTCGTCGGAAGAGAACTTGCCGCCCACCAGAAAGGGCACTTCCACGGCGCCCATGAAACGGGGAAACGGCGGCAGGGAGTCGGGCCCCACCGTGGCGGGATCCAGCCCGCCCTTCCGTTCGAATTCGGGATTCAGGGTGGTTTCCAGGCGGAAGGTGAGACGCCGGTCCCGGTGGGCCTCGAAAATGGGAAAGACCACGAACTTGTCCTCGTCCCAAATCCGGTAGTATTCCGGATCGTACTCTTCGGGAATGAACGTCCAACCGCGCATTTCATAGAGCACGTTGACGGCCTTGTCGTACACGAAAACCGAATACGGCACGCCGGGCTTCAGTTCGGTGGTCGGCAGGAAGAAGTGGCCGGGAAAGCCCTGGTTGATGTCCGCGTAGAGGCATTCCCCGTCGGCGGTGCAAAATTCTATCTCACCCTCGTGAAAGAAATTGCCATCCTCGTCCTGGATGGAAAACTGCAGCAGCAGCGGGAGTTTGTCCGATGCGGTGGCGGGTTGCCCCCCGCCAAAAGCGCCCCACAGGGCACAAATGGCCAGCAGCCATACCCCGAGGCCGGATCTTCGTCCCTCATATTCACGACGAGTTGTCATCAATGCGTTCCAAACCTCAAACAAGTGGATCGACTGGGTCTTACTCAGGCCCCGGAATAGCAAGAGGTGTTCCCCGTTTCCAGTCTGAGGACTATTATGGGGGCGCACCCCGGACGGAGGATCGCCTTGGCGCAGCTCGAAACATCCCACGGATTGTTCAACCTGGATCGCTATCCCCCGGGTCAGCCCGGAAACCTGCGGGCCTGGGATGCGGCCGACCTCTATCTTCTGCGACATCTGGAGGAAGACCCGCTGGAACCCGGCCAGCGCCTTCTCCTTGTTGAGGACGCCTTCGGCGCCCTGGGCACCGTCCTGAATGCGGCCCGGCCCGTCTCCTGGAGCGATTCCCACATCGCCCGACTGGCTCTCGCCAAAAACCTGGCCGCCAATGGTCTGTCCCCCCGGGCAGTCCCCTTCCTCCCCGCCGACGCGCCGCCCGGGACCGGATTCGACCGGGTGCTCATCAAACTGCCGAAAAACCTGGCCTGGCTGGAAGACCTGCTGCTGCGGTTGAGGCCCGCCCTGAACCCCGGTGCGCGGGTGATCCTCGGCGGCATGATCAAGCATTCGCCCACGCGGGCCTACCGACTCATGGAGGAGATCATCGGCCCGGCCCCCACCAGCCAGGGTGTGAAGAAGGCCCGGCTGTGTTTGGGCCGCTTCGACCCCGCCCGGGATCTCCCCGGCGGTGTGCCCGAAGTCCGGTTCCGCCTGGACGACGCCAATCTGGACGTGGACTGTCAGGCGAATGTGTTTTCGCGGGAGAAGCTGGACCCGGGCACGCACCTGCTGTTGCAGTACATGCCGCAGGCGGGCGTCGTGGCCCGGGCGGCGGACCTGGGCTGCGGAGCCGGCGTGCTGGCCCTGGCCCTGGCCCGCCTGTTTCCCGAGACGGACATCCTCGGCGTGGACGAAAGCTACCAGGCGGTGGCCAGCGCCCAGGCCAATGCCCGGACCAACGGCCTGGTCGATCGGGTGACCTTCCAGGCCGGCGACGGGCTGGCCGACGTGCCGTCCGGCAGCCTGAACCTGGTCCTCTGCAATCCGCCCTTCCACGAAGGGCACACGGTGGGCGACCACGTGTCGTCCCGATTCATTGTCCAGGCCCGCGCCGCCCTCGCCACCGGCGGCGAACTGCGGTTGGTCGGCAACCGGCACCTGGGCTACCACGTGAAACTGAAACAGGTGTTCGGGAACTGCCGTGAAGTGGGCACCAGCAGCAAGTTTGTGGTTTTCAGCGCCCTCAAACAGGATTGAGTTTCGGGATTAAAAAACCCCGCCTCCGTGAGGAAGCGGGGATCTGTTCTACATCTATGACGTGGAACGGATGGGCTTACCAGCGACCGCCGCCGCCGCCGCCACCGCCGCCGCCACGGGGCTCGCGAGGCTGGGCTTCGTTCACACGCAGGGCCCGGCCGTCCATCTCGAAGCCGTCGAGGGCCTGGATGGCCGCCTGCAGGGCATCGTCGTCAACTTCCACGAAGCCGAAGCCGCGGGGGCGGCCGGTTTCGCGATCGGTGATCAGGGCCACCGAATGCACGTTGCCGTACTGTCCGACCAGGTCCTTGATCTCGTCCTCGGTGGCGCTGAAAGGCAGGTTGCCCATGTAGATCTTCTTCATGTCTCATCTTCTCCAAGTGCCGGATTTCCGGCAAACCCAAGCGCGCAGGATAGCCGGCTTCTTCCGGCGGTCCCTTGCGCTCACAAAACGGCCCGACACGGTGACGGACCCCATCCCCCCGACAGTCGGAGGGAATTTCAACGTCCATAACCGAAGCGGGCTGTGAACGATATCTGCAATTCAATCGCGATTATACTAGCGGCTCCGGATTTCCGCGTCAAGCCCCTCCTGGGGCTCCGGACCAGGGTGTCCCGTCACCCAAGACCATGCGGGGCGGGGAGTTGCCCACGGCGAAATCATCGACGTCCCGGCTGTAGAGATCGTGGGCAAAAAACCCGACCACTGGCCGTTTCCCTTAAATCGGATAATTTGGGTTGGATTTTTACGCCGACCTGAAAGGAGCCCCATGGCCAGCCTCCCCCGCATGAAACCCAAATTCCGAATTCCCCTGGACGAGGACGGGGAGCAGGTCATGTACCGCCTTCAGGAATTGCTGAACCGCGACGCCTGTCCGGTGGTCGGCAAAGTTCTCTCCAAGCACGCCTCCATCCAGTTGCCTCCCGAACAGCGGTCCATGCTCTCCCCCTACCTGAATCTCGACCTGGTCCCCGCGGACGATAAGTTCCAGTTGGTTGGAAAATTCAGTCCCCACCCCCATGTGTGGACGGGGTTCATGGCCATTTATGGGATTTTGGCTATGGTGGGGCTCGCCGGGCTCATGTACGGCTTCGCCCAGACCACCGTGGACGAAGCCCCGTGGGCCATGCTGGCCGCCCCGGTGGCGCTGGCCGCCATCGCCTTTGTCTACGGCGCGGCCGTCATCGGGCAGGGGCTGACCGCAGATGAAATGCACACCCTGCGCATGGTGGTCGACCGGGCCACCCTGAAATGCGTCGACAAGAGGAGTAATGATCATGATGGAGACTAAACTGGGCCGACGTGACTTTCTGCGCCAGGCGGGCGTGGCCTCGCTGGCCGGCGCCGGCCTCGTTCTGGGACTGGCCGCCTGCAGCGGCGAAGAGAAACCCGCCGCCAAAGCCACCGCCGCCAAGACGGGAACCGATCCCTGCAACGATCTGTCCGCCCTGACCGCTGAGGAAAAGGCCACTCGCACCACTTTCCAGTACAAGGAAGTGACCGACGACCCGAAAAAGCCCTGCGACACCTGCAACTTTTGGCTCACGCCCGCGGCGGGCCAAACCTGCGGGGGCTGTACTCTGGTCAAGGGTCCGGTCCAGCCCAAGGGCGGCTGCATCTCCTGGATCGAGGTCCAGAAAACCTGATTTTCCGCTGTTTTGGGGGGTTGGCCAAGGGTCAGCCCCTTTTTTTTGGGTCAAACCCTACAAAAAAGATCGGATTTATCTTGTGGTTTTGATAACTCTCGATTAGAATGATTTTCATTCTCACATTCTTCCGTTCCCGTTAAATGAGGTGCAAATGTTCGGTCGCATCGGGCCCCGACGCCCAAACCTGTGGAGCACCGCCCTGCTGGGGCTGTGTCTGCTGTCCGGCCCCGTCCTCGCCGACGACGCCGAAGAGGCCCCCGCCTCGGTGGAATACAGTGAAAACCTGGGTGAGATCGTGCCCGGCGACATCACCCTGATCGACGAAACCGGCCAGCCCGTGCTGCTGTCGGACTTCGTGGACAAGCCCACGATCCTCTCGTTCGTCTACTACGAGTGCCCCGGCATCTGCACGCCGCTGCTGAACGAAGTGGCCGACATCCTCGGCAAGAGCAACCTGGACCCGTCCAAGCAGCCCTTCCAGTTGCTGACCGTGAGCTTCGACCCCAACGACAAGCCGGAAACGGGCGCCGCCAAGCGCGCCAACTACCTGGAGCTCGTGGGGCGGCCGCTGCCTGCGGAGACCTGGCGGTTCATGACCGCCGACGCCGAGAACATCAAGCGCTTCACCGAATCGGCCGGCTTCATGTACAAGCCCGCCGGCGGTGAGTTTGTACACCCGGGCGGCCTGATCATCCTGTCGCCCGAGCGCAAGATCGTGCGCTACCTCTACGGCATCCAGTTCCTGCCCTTCGATTTCCAGATGGGCGTGCACGAGGCCAGCATCGGCAAGGTCACCCCGACCACCGCCCGGCTGCTGCGCTTCTGCTTCAGCTACGACCCCGTGGGCCGCACCTACGTGTTCAACCTCGCCCGGGTGGTCGGCAGCGTGATGATCATCTCCATCGTCTTCTTCATCATTTTCCTGTACTTCAGTACGCGCCGTTCGCGGCGAAGGGAGGCCCTTGATGGTTGATAGCCAAGCAGCGCACCCCGGCCTGTCCGGAAGCTACCTCGACCCCCAGGGCGGGCGCACCGGACTCATGGCCTGGCTTACCACCACGGACCACAAGCGCATCGGCCTGATGTACCTGTACGCCATGTTCGCCTTCTTCCTGGTGGGCATGGTGTTCGGCCTGCTGATCCGGCTGGAACTCATGCAGCCCGGCGAGCAGTTCTACAGCGCCAAGACCTACAACACGTTC
>Ga0209475_10000916_pt1 | contig 44590 bp, 41 predicted proteins | sample tdDd471_FD_187128 | JGI IMG/M metagenome (GOLD analysis project Ga0209475, IMG submission 187128) | Marine sediment microbial communities from the Atlantic coast under amendment with organic carbon and nitrate - tdDd47.1 (SPAdes)... | ecosystem: Environmental > Aquatic > Marine > Coastal >... | reverse complement strand
ACTGGACTTGTGGCATGGACTCCCTCATTGTATGCTGTGTGAAATATCAATAACTTGGTATCATTTCAAAATGAGAGTGATTTTTCAACCCTTTATTTTTTTTCTTTGAAATGCAATTCTAACCACTTGTTTTAATAGCTCTTTTTTGTTATTTTTGATTTGACGCTAATATTCGAGATCAGGATGTCTGAATTTAATAAATTTTCATGACAGGTACCAGGTTATTTTAGTATGAATAATAACCGTTTTAGTTCATTAAAAAATTTCGCCTTAAGGCTGTTTAAAGTAAAACATTTTATTTTATTTATAGTACTTTGTGTTTTTTCCTTTATCAGTTTCGCAGCCAAACAAAAAAATATTCTGTTTACCGATAAAAAACTGGCTCAAATCGAAAAAAAGTATGGCAAAAAAATGGTGAAAAAGTTTTATGATTGGAAAAAACTGGTCCGTAATAACCAAAAAAAAACCGTTCATCAAAAACTAAAGCTGGTAAACGACTTTTTTAACGGACAAATTCGTTGGGTGGACGACGAAAAAATTTGGAAACAACATGACTACTGGGCCACTCCGATTGAGACCATGCTAAAACAAGCTGGCGACTGTGAAGACTTCACCATTGCCAAATACTTCACTCTGTTGGCATTAGGGGTATCTATGAGTAAATTACAAATTACTTACGTCAAGGCCTTAAAACTAAACCAGGCCCATATGGTGTTAATCTATGTGAAGACCAAACGAGCCGAGCCCCTGGTACTGGACAATATCAATAAAAAGATTTTAAAAGGTTCTAAGCGTACTGATTTAAAACCGGTGTACAGCTTTAATGGTGAAGGGATGTGGTTGGCCAATAGGAAAAAAACCGGAAAAAAAGTGGGTAGCAGCGGTCGCATCCGTTTATGGACTGATCTGAATATACGCATGAAAAAAGAAAACCGTTAACGAGAGTAAGAGCCATAACTTTATTTAGACAGTTTATAATAATAATTAGCGTGATTTTTGTCACTCTGTTTATCGCCACTTTCATTGTCAGTACCGACAATATCCACACTTATTTAACCTAAAAAACTCAGTTGCCGAGTAGATGGCAACTGAGTTTTCTAGGATGACACACTCATTCTATTTACGTTAGCGGAGTCAATCTGCAATCGTGCAGTTTCGCCCCTTGTTTTTTGCACAATATAAATTTTTGTCCATTCTTCTGATTAAGCTATCCAAGTTGTCGCTATCTTTGAAAGAAACGATACCGGCACTCACGGACACCGAATTAACGGTCGGAAATATACAGAAATTAATTTTATAACGAACTTTTCGGCAATATGTTTAGCTCCCTGTAAATCGGTATGGGGATACGCAATCATCAGCAATCCTAGCTGGATTTACCGTACGGTGATGGTAATTTTTTCCGACATCAGTTCTTCAAACGGCTCATGTTCCTCATCCCCCAGTACTAACTGCAAGGTATGTTTACCCGGTGATAAATTTAAAGCGGCCTGAGTCTCACCTTGATCATAATGGATATGGTACTGATCGCGAGGTATTGGCTCATCCCGATCGAAATCTTGTTTTAAATCCAGTAACAGGTGATAATGCCCGGCTTTATGCACATTCTCTCCCGCCGGAGCAACTTGATAGCCTTGGGTGGCGAACTTCACCTGAACGGGATTGTTGACTACCACACCATTTTTTGGAAAGTCAATCCACACACGTGCTTTTTGGGGAACCTCGTGGGCAAAAACTGCGTTTGAAATTCCTAAAAGCAGCATAAGGCCGATTAATTGACGTTTCATATTCCTTTTCTCCTGATCACTAACGCAATTTAAATTGCTCGACTAAATGACATAAACTGACCGACTTTTCAGCCAAATTATCACTGGTTTGCACCGTTTCCGTGGCACCGGAAGCGGTTTGTTGAACCATTTGATTGATGAGACCAAAGCTCGTGTTAATGGTTTCGATGACCTCTTGCTGTTCTCCGGCCAAATCGGATATTTCCCGACTCATGCCATTGATATTTTCAACGGATTCGGCAATGGTATTTAACGATTGTCCAGTTTCTCTTGCTTTTGAAACCACCTGTTTGGCCTGTTCTTGACTTTGACTTATAACTTGAACCGCTTTTTGAGCCCCGCTTTGCAGTTTATCGATGGTACGGTTAATTTCTTCGGTGGATTGTTGCGTTTTTCCGGCCAAGGTGCGAACTTCATCGGCCACCACGGCAAACCCTCGTCCTTGTTCACCGGCCCGGGCTGCTTCGATGGCGGCATTTAAGGCCAATAAATTGGTTTGTTCGGCGACCCCTTTGATAACATCCACCACGGACGTAATTTCATTACTATCATTCTCAACTTCAGTGATCACTGTGGATAATGACGTAATATCCTGGGCCAGTCTTTCGATGGAAGTGATGGCGTCATTAACCACTTGATGGCCCGACTCGGTAACCTCATTAGCCGTGTTAACCGCATCGACAGATTCTTGTGTTTTGTTCACCACGTGTTGAGCCGCATCGTTCATTTTGGACATGGCATTTACGATCGAATCGGTTTCCTGTTTTTGATTTTTGATGCTCTGCAAAGAATGTTGCATCACGGCTGACATTTGCTCTGAAGAAGACGAAACATCTTCCGTATTATCACGAATACGATTTAACAGCATTTTGAGCTGCTGTAACATTTTTTTGGAAGCTAACTGGATTCGGCCCATTTCGTCATTGCCATCATGAACAACCTGGGTGGTTAAATCGCCATTGGCGATAGTGTGTAAATCGTGTTCAACCCGTTGTAATCGTCGTGTAATCTGGTTGGCAATTAACACACTACTGATAATGGTGATAAAAAATCCTAAAACATAAAAGCCAATCAACACCCGATAGGCATGGTTTTCATGATCTTCAGCCACTAATCCGGATTGTTCCACTTCTTTCGCCATGTGTTGTAACATCGCTTGCAACGAATCCATTATCTTTTTTTCATCCGTTTTGGTGTTATTAACCAATTCTAAAGCCCGATGAACCGCGCCTTTCTTGACCAGACGAAGAATGCCTTCCACTTTCTCTTTGTAATTGGCGCTTTGTGTTTCAATCATTCCAAGGTGTCCCGAAACATCGGTAAAACCACTGCGATTTTTTTTAATTTGTTCCGCTAGATCCGTCAAAGCCTGTTTCGCTTGTATGAACTGCTTTTTCAACTGTTGGGATCGTTGCTGATAATTTTGAATTTCAACAGAAGCTTGGTTCACGTGCGGCTCGCCCTGTAAACTTAATCGTAAGATTTTTTCCAATGAATAATGCTGCTCCAATAACCGTTGTTGAATTTGCGCTATTTTCTGGTTAAACACATCTTGCTTTAAGCCGGTTGTGCGTAAATTACCCCAAATAGATTGCATACTCGCTAACGCATAAATCATACAGAACGATAGGATTAAAAAGGTTAACAAGGAATTGATGAGTATTTTGACTTTTAGTGATAGGTTATTAAAAAACATCATGGTTGGCTCCGGCAAAAAAGGTAGTGATTAACGGTAGTAGGTATATCGGCATATTTTCTTATAACCACTATATGGTTAACGGCATATCGGCAAAATAACACTTGATCACCCCATCTAATTGTTGGCTCAAAGCACTTTCATTATTAAACTGACTCATCTCTTCGTACATTTGCCTTGCGATTGTTTCAAACGCTTTAACGATGAGAGGGTCAAAATGGTTCCCAGAACCCTGTCGAATAATATTCAGTGCTTTTTCGACCGGATAGGCCTCTTTGTAGGGACGTTTGGACGTTAAGGCATCAAAGACATCGGCAAGTGCAAAGATTTTGGCATTAATCGGAATATCTTTTCCCTTGAGGCCCTCCGTATAACCACTGCCATCATATTTTTCATGATGATAGCGCACCACATCAATGGCATCGGCTAACCAGCGGTTATCACGAACGATATCTTCCCCCAATACCACGTGTTGTTTCATCACTGTAAACTCTGTTTCGGTTAATTTATCCGGCTTACATAAAATGGCATCGGGAATACCGATTTTGCCAATATCGTGTAAGAAAGCACCTTTAATTAATGCTTGTATTTCCCGCATGTTAAGCTTTAACGTTTCCGCTAATTTAACCGCGTATAGGGTGACCCGATAATTATGAGCATGGGTATCGCTGTCACGTTTGGCGATAGCACTGCCTAGCGATTTGATGGTATTAATGTTGGATTCGAGTAGGCTTAAGGATAAAAGACTCAATTTATTACTTAACTGAATGATGACCGGATAAACCAATAAGGTAGTCAGAAAAACAATTAAGATGGAATATAATACCGATAATAAGATTTGTTGATAAATCCGGGATAAAATAGTCTCCCCGACATGATAAATCCCGATAAAATGACCAATCACTGCACTATTTTCTGAAGAAGGTGTATCCTGAGCATCCATGGGATGAAACATTCCACCAAAATGTTTAGTTGAGACTAGAATATTATTGGCAAAAATAGGCACCATCACCTTAACATACTGTTCACCATCAAGACTGGTTTTAATATATTCGGTCCGCCCAGCCATTTGAAATGAGGGAAAAGCCTGTTTAAGCTTAGCTCGCATTTGGCGAAATTCTTCTAAAGATTCAGCAGCAATGGGTTTTAATTGTTGATCAAATACCTCAATAAAAATAAATCGGTCGTCATCCAGACTTTTGTTTAAGGCTTTTTCTAATCGCGCTAAATTGATTTGTGTCGGACTTTGATGATAGTTCGAGTAATATAGGGTATATTTCGTTGACTCTTGTAAGGCCAGTTTAGCCACATAATCATCAATTTGATGCTGTTCAATAAAAAAAACTGAGCTACCTACCAGCGTAGATATCACCAGTCCCCCTATCAATAAATTACGAAAGATGATTTTGTGAATTTCTTTTTTAGTCATGTCCGTATTGAATGCTTATTGTGAATCCAGTTATACCACTTTCGTTACCGGCTGCTTTAACACATAACCGGCTTTCGGAACGGTATGAATCAAAGGGATAGTAAATGGCTTATCAATTTTATTCCGCAAACGCCCGATATGGACGTCAATGACATTGGTTTGCGGAGCGTAGTGATATTCCCAAACTTGCTCGAACAACATAGCTCGGGTCATGATTTTATCAACATTTTCCATTAAAAATTTTAAGAGTTTAAATTCCAATGGACGTAATGGAATATCAATTTGGTTACGTTCCACACGTTGGCTTAATAAGTCCAACGCTAAATCAGATACCTGTAAAGAGGTCACCTGAGCATTGTGTCGTTGTGTGACTCCCAGGTTTCTGACACGGGCCAATAATTCCGAAAACGCATACGGCTTGGTTAAATAATCGTTGGCCCCTGACTGCAATCCTTCAACACGCTGAGGTACCGAATTCATGCCACTTAAAATTAAAATAGGGGTAAAGTTTGCCTTATTGCGTATGGTTTTAATGATGTCTAAACCGTCTATTTGAGGTAAATGACGATCAATAATCATCACGTCATATTCACCGGTGAGCGCAGCATGTAATCCATCCGTTCCATTGTCATGATGTTCAACAATGTGGTTTTCCTGTTTCATCCCTTTTTTAATGTAATTAGCCACAATACGATCGTCTTCAATGAGCAATAAATGCATCGATTTCTATTTCCCTTTAAAAATATTTGGATGGTGGTATTTTTACACGCGTTGTTAAAATCTACCTGTTCCGAGCATTACAAAATTTTAATGTTTCATGGCAACAAAAATATAAACCTAAATTAATCAGTTGAGCCGTAGCGAGAATTGATAAAGTGCTGAAGATTAAGAGTTTTATGGATTATCCTAAAAAACGCAGTTGACTTCGTAGCGAGGTTCAGCCTGGGCGGCCCCCTAAGCGCTTGAGATTAAGGATTTTATGGGTTATTTGGGTGGGGCTGCCTAAGCTTTATTCGTAGTCACCCTACGGGTGAAGCCTGGCCGGCCGCACCCAAATGTTCCAGAGCCGAGTAGATGGCAACTGAGTTTTTTAGGTTTAATCTTACTCCAACATGAAACCCCGCCGGAACCCTTCAATTTAACCAATCTTCCGCTTCCTTTTATTCAGCCACCAATAAAGTAAAGCCACTATCCCCACCAATCCAATTAGAATGAGGCTCGCCATTAACAGCTCCGATAAGAGTGAATTAAAGTCGGAAGTCATCAATTTCCCCCCAAAATGAGCGAGAAAAAAACTGGTTGGAATCAGTCCCAAAAGGGTTGCCATGGAGAATCGCCATAGGGTTAACGGTGTGAGTCCCATCAAATAACTGACGATGTCGTAGGGGATCACCGGGATTAAACGCGATACAAATAGCCCCCACATTAACCATGATTGCGATGATTCCTGTATCAATGGCATATGTCGCTCTAATTTTTGAGTGAGCATACCTTTGCCTAAATAACGGGTAATTGAAAACGCAATTATCGCTCCCAACCAGGCACCAATAATGATATAGAGCGTTCCCCAGGTATGCCCGTAAACCGCTCCTGATGTAATGGCCACAGCAGCACTGGGTAACATTTTAAACAATATGGCAAATGCCATTAAACCTATCGTGAGAAAAATTCCAGCTAACCCAAGTTGTTGGATAAACACGGTAAATTGTTGGGTATCTTTAACCAAATCAACTAATCCAAAAGCCTCCATGCCCCAATAAATCAAAAATAGACTGAGCAATACCAATAGAATTAAGATGCCGCGTTTTAACCCGACGCGACGGTTTTTAAATTGGTATTTCATCACGTTTTTTAATGTCATTTTAAAACTGCCACTTCCTTGCCAGACACTCAATAGATATGGTTGAATTTCTGTATTATTGACCCATTTCAATTTAAAGCGGTCTTTGTTTCACCCTAGAAAACGCAGTTGCCATCTACTATGGCAAACCATACAACTTTGCAGATAAATTTGTTCACCGGAAAGCGACTCTGCCATGCTGATATTGCTCAGGCTTATCAATCCCAATACTACCCCGAGTAGGTTAAAAATCGCTGTTTTATGAAATTTCATATTGAATTCTCCGGTTATAGGGAGGTATTTCGCAGGCGCAAAGCATTGCTTATCACGGAAACCGAACTAAAACTCATGGCTGCCGCAGCAATGATGGGCGATAACAACCAACCAAAAACGGGATATAAAACGCCGGCCGCAATCGGTACCCCGGCAGAGTTATACACAAAGGCAAAAAACAGGTTTTGACGGATATTGCGCATGGTCGCCCGACTGAGCTTACGGGCCTTTACAATGCCGGTTAAATCACCTTTGACCAAGGTCACACCGGCACTTTCCATAGCAACATCAGTGCCGGTTCCCATGGCAATACCCACCTGGGCTTGCGCCAAGGCCGGTGCATCATTGATACCATCACCGGCCATGGCAACCGTTCTTCCTGATTGCTGCAGTTTTTTCACCACATCGGCTTTTTGTTCCGGTAATACCTCGGCATGGACTTCGTCAATGTGTAACTTTTGCGCTACTGCACGTGCCGTGGTGCGATTGTCACCGGTCAACATCACCACGTGGAGCCCTTCTGCATGTAATTGAGTAATGGCTTGTGCAGTGGTGTTCTTAATGGGATCGGCAATGCTGATTAGGCCAACCGCCTCCCCATCGATTGCCACAGCAATCACCGTTTGTCCTTCAGCGCGCTTATGCTTGGCTTGATGATGTAATGGCTCGATATCAATATTAAATTGTTCAAACAGCTGACGGTTACCCAATACCACCCGATGCGTATCCACATCACCATATACCCCTTTCCCGGTGATCGATTGAAAATTATCCACGTCTTTAAGCGCAATATTTCGTTCGTGGGCGGCTTCAACCAACGCTTCACCCAAAGGATGTTCGGACGCTCGTTCTAAACTGGCCGCTAGGGATAATAAGTCTTGTTCACTATAGTCCGCACTGGGCATAATGGACATTACCTTGGGCTTGCCTTCGGTTAAGGTGCCGGTTTTATCGACCACCAAGGTGTCAACCTTTTCCAATATTTCCAGGGCTTCGGCGTTTTTAATTAATACACCTTCGGTAGCTCCCCTACCCGTTCCAACCATCACCGAAATGGGGGTGGCCAATCCTAAGGCACAAGGACAGGCGATAATCAGTACCGCTACTGCATTGACTAAGGCATACGCTATGCGGGGCTCCGGTCCCCAAAATCCCCAGACGATAGCAGTTAATACCGCGATGAGGACCACAATGGGCACAAAGATACCGGCCACCCGATCGGCCATTTTTTGGATCGGTGCTCGAGAACGCTGTGCTTCCGCGACCATGGCAATAATTTGAGATAGCAATGTGTCCGCGCCGACTTTTTCCGCTTGAATTAACAGGCTGCCGGTGCCATTGACGGTTGCCCCAATAACCGGATCACCCACCGCCTTTTCAATCGCCATGGGTTCACCGGTTACCATGGACTCATCAATATGACTGCTACCCACCATCACTTTTCCATCCACCGGGACTTTTTCCCCCGGCCGGATCCGCAGCATATCGCCGACTTGCACTTGCTCCAGGGGCACATCTTCCTCAGAACCGTCACCGAATACTTTTCGTGCGGTATTAGGTGCTAAACCCAAGAGTAATTGGATAGCGGCATTGGTGCGTGAACGGGCTCGTAATTCCAGTACCTGCCCTAATAACACCAAAGTGGTAATGACGGCAGCCGCTTCAAAATAGACAGCAACAGTCCCATCTGCATGTTGCATGGCGTCGGGAAAAATTCCAGGAGCCAGTAACGCGATGACACTATAGAGCCAGGCAATCGACACTCCCAATCCAATCAGGGTGAACATATTTAAATTGCGGGTGATCAACGATTGTACTGCTCGAACGTAAAATGGCCAGCCGCCCCACAACACCACCGGTGTCGCCCAAGCAAACATAAACCACTGGACCATATTTATCGCCATAAAATCCGGTAGCCAGGACGGCATCAGATCGGCAGCCATGGCAACGACAAACACCGGAATGGTTAACAATGCCGAAATCCAAAACCGGTTTAACATTAAATTGAGTTCTTCATTACTCTCTTCGATCGTAATGCTCATCGCTTCCAATGCCATGCCACACTTGGGACAATTTCCTGGGGTATCCTGGATAACTTCCGGGTGCATCGGGCAAGTATATTGAGTTTGCTGGGACGCTGTCGGAATGCCCTTAGGCTCTAAAGCCATCCCACATTTAGGGCAAGAGCCGGGTCCTTGTTGATCGACCTCTGGGTGCATGGGACAGGTGTGGGTATCTGTTCCTTGCGAAGCATACGACTGTTCAGCATGTTGGTGCTCTACCTTATGATGATGACATGATGAATCATGTTCCGATTTATGCAGATATGTTTCCGGGGAGTCTATGTATTGTTCCGGCGCATGTTCAAACTTTTCTAAACAATGTTTGGTACAAAATCGGTAGGTTTGATGACGAAATTCGAACATGTGTTGCGATTGTTCATTGACAGTCATTCCACAGACAGGATCTATCATGGCTCTATATCCTCATTGTTTGTTCTAACAAGCTCCATGTCCCATGACATGCAGTTGAAATAAAAAAAACTCACAAAAAATACTCAGTCTTTATCCTAGAAAACTCAGTTGACTTCGTAGCGAGGTTCAGCCTGGGCGGCCCCCTAAGCGCTTGAGATTAAGGATTTTATGGGTTATTTGGGTGGGGCTGCCTAAGCTTTATTCGTAGTCACTCTACGGGTGAAGCCTGGCCGGCCGCACCCAAATGTTCCAGAAAAGTCTTCGGCTCTGGCTCCATGCTTCGCTCTACCTCCTCCATCCATGGAGTCGTAAGATTGAGTGCTTAAGGGGACCGCACTAGTGCATGGATGCACGTAGTTAGAGCAACGCAGGAGCAGTTGCCGAGTAGATGGCAACTGCGCTTTCTAGGTTTGTCAACAGGCGTAACTAAAGTGCCGAGGAAGCCCAGCTAAACGGCAAGCCTGCCTACACCCACCTAGCGGAAAAATTTGAAGAATTTGCTTATTGGAAAATCCCGGAATACCCATTTGACGGGAAACCATTTTTTTCACTAATTTTGGAGATGGCGGAGTCGCATATTCTGTAAAATATTGGCGTAAAAAGCGCAGGATTACCCAATGAATTCGCTTCAGTTCAAGCTTATCAATGACAGCTAATCGTTCGGCAACCTCTTCGTTCCAATCGTTAAAATTCAATAAAAAACCGGCTGTATTGATTTGAATAACGTGTTCGCCCAAATACAATAAATCATCATTAGATACGGCTGCTGATGTGTTGGTCATGACTGTTTACCTCGTTATACTTAACAGGAGAAGAGCTTTTTCTGCTCCTGTTGTTAAGGATAGGGATAAGGGAAATTATTTTTTGCTGATAGGCACTTTGGCCCCTTGTGTGACAATTTGGGAATTTACCACCTGTTCCATCATGGCTTCCATCATCGACAGCCGTTTATCAAATTGGACCATTTGATTCATCTGCTGGGATTGCATCATCTCGCGACGTTTTTTCATCATCCCCATCATGGATTTCATGTCTTTAAAATGATTGTCCATCAGCGCCTTGCGTTGTGCCGGATCGGTTTCATTTTGGATGGCCATCATATCGGCTTGCATTTTGGTCATGTGGGCTTGCATATCGCCAGACATCATCATACCCATATTGCCGGATTTACCCATCATGCTGGGCGACATGGTTTGTTGACTTGAAGTATTATCATGACCGTGTTTTTGGTCGGCGGATACTAAAATCGAAGTAGACAATAAAGTAGCAGTTAATAAACTGGTGAGTATCTTGGTTTTCATTTTTTTGATCCTTTTATTCAGGTTGCAATTTTGAACTGATACTTTATCCTAAAAAACGCAGTTGCCATCTACTGCGGTCCCCTTAAGCACTAAATCTTAAGGATTTTCTGGAACATTTTGATTTCACCAGTAGGGTGACTACAAGTAAAGCCAAAATAACCCATAAAATCCTTAACCTTCAGCACTTAAGTGAACCTCGCTACGAAGTCAACTGCGTTTTTTAGGTTTATGTATCAGCTTTTATGCTTATTAGAACACCGGATCTTAAAAGTAATCTTGCCCGAACATTAAAATGTTGTCATCCACACCAGATTTACGAGTGGTTATGGCAATAAATTTTCTGTTGATGATATAAAAAATGAAAGCTAATTATTGCGTGAAAATAAACATTTATCCTAGAAAACTCCAGGAAATGCAGCTTAAAAATGTATCCGGAAAAGTGTTGACACCTCTAACCTATCGGTAACAAATTAAAACTTTTCAAATTGAGGTTAATCAATGTCAACTGTAATTTTAGCGCAATGACTTTAACCTAGAAAACGCAGTTGCCATTAGAGATGATTAAAGATATTAGGGGAGAAAAGGCTTTTTTCGTTCACTTTAGAGACAATAACACCCAATAACAATTTGATAATTAAAGAATTATTAGATAGCTTTGTGCGAACAGGTAGATACCGCAGACTGTATGGCGAAGAGGGGGGGATTCGAACCCCCGAAACGTTACCGTTTACACACTTTCCAGGCGTGCGCCTTCGACCACTCGGCCACCTCTCCGCAATAGACGGCAAAGGATATACTAGCTTAATCTAGAAATCAAGCACTGTTCGGCCTAAAGTATTTAATTCAATGGGTCGCTAGTAATATTATGAGGTAGTGAATATTCCCAACTGGAGAGTATATCTACACAAATCGGAGACTATCATGAAAAATTCAAATAAAAACCAATATCACGAACGGGGCACTTTAACTGAGCTTCAAGAATATCAATGGAATATTCCTCAACAGAATGAAATCGCTAATCAAATTTATATTCTTGATATATTAAACGAATTACCCGAACAGAATCCCCAAAAACAGCGTACAACTATTCACTAGTTGGTTTTGTTGCGAGTTCAATTTAACATAAATTGATTGGGCAGATCCTCAGCTTAGGCCTGTTTCTGATCGAGTTCTTCCCAACGCTCATAGCTATTTTCTAAATCAGTTTGTACCTGATTTAAAGCTTCAAGTTGTTGCTTTATGTAATCCTGCTGTTTTTGATAAAACTCGGGATTAGCAATTTCTGCTTCTAATTCAGCCTGAGTATTTTCCAGTGCTTCAATTTTCTCAGGTAGCGTTTCTAGTTCTCGGTTTTCTTTAAAGGACAATTTGATTTTACTAGGCTCTTTTTTCTGAATACTCGATTTATTGTCCTTTTTGGCAATACTATTTGCTTCAGTAGTCTGCCCTCCCAAAACGGGTTGTTTTTTCCGTTGGCTCAGCCAGTCATCATAGCCACCCGGATATTCATTTAACTCGTAGGCCAAGGCACCGTTAACAATGGCCGTTTCCTCAAACACCAAGGTGCTGGTAATCACATTATTTAGAAAGGCTCGATCATGACTAACAATGATCAGAGTCCCCTTATACTCGGCTAATAGCGATTCTAATAATTCCAGAGTCTCACTATCCAGGTCATTAGTGGGTTCATCCAAGACTAATAAATTGGCCGGACTAGTAAAAAGGTGAGCCAATAATAATCGATTCCGCTCTCCACCAGAAAGAGCCTTTACCTGCACACGACATCGTTCGGAAGTAAATAAAAAATCTTGCAAATAACTATACACATGACGAGGTTTGCCATTAATGGTGACAAATTCCTTACCATGTCCAATATTCTCCAACACGGATATTTCATTATCTAATTGTGCCCGAAGCTGATCAAACCAAGCCACTTCAAGTTTGGTCCCAATTCGCACTGCACCTTTTTGTGGTTCCAATTTACCCAATAACAAATTCAATAGAGTGGATTTGCCGATACCGTTGGGACCAATAATACCAATCCGATCCCCTCGCATTATTAAGCTGGAAAAGTTTTTCACGATGGGCTTATTTTCATAGCTGTAGGAGATATTTTCCAACTCAACAACCATTTTTCCAGAACGTAGATTATCGTCGACTTCCATCTTCACTTTGCCAACTTGTTGACGACGTTCTTGGCGTTCTTTACGCATTTTTTCCAAGGCTCGAACTCGACCTTCATTACGAGTCCTACGAGCTTTAATACCCTGGCGAATCCAAACTTCTTCCTCGGCTAATTTTTTATCAAACAGTTCATTGGCTTTTTCTTCAGCGTGCAATTGTTCTTCTTTACGCCGTAAATAGTTGTAATAATCCCCCTCCCACGAATATAAGTTGCCACGATCCAGCTCCAAAATTCGGGTCGAAACATTTTGCATAAAAACGCGATCATGAGTAATGAGTAATACACATCCCTGATACGCCTTTAAAAACTCTTCCAGCCACAAAATCGATTCCATATCCAAGTGATTGGTCGGTTCATCTAATAACAAAATGTCCGGATTGATAACCAAGGCCCTGGCCAGCATGACTCGACGTTTGAGGCCTCCCGATAAATTTTCAATTAAATCATCGCCATTTAGTAATAAACGCGAAATAACCGATTCGACTTTCTGAATGAGTGTCCATCCATCCACAGATTCTAAATCATGTTGAACCCGTTCCAATTTTTTCATTAATTCAGGTGTCGAGGATTCAGACATTGCATGGATTAAATGATGATACTCGGTTAATAATTTTTCCGCTTCACCAGCTCCACCAGAAACAATATCAAAAACGCTACCACTGAGTTCACTGGGAACTTCCTGAGCCAAGTAAGCAATTTTTAATCCATCTTTGTGATGGATAGCACCATCATCAACCTGAACCTCTCCTAAGATAACTCGCATTAGAGTGGTTTTACCGGCACCATTACGGCCTATTAAGGAAACACGCTCATTCTCTTCCAGCGAAAAATTAGTTTTGTCTAAAAGGATATGAGTGCCAAAAGCTAGGGATAAATTGTCTGCAGTTAATAAGGCCATATTGATACGTTTTGTAAAATTCTAGGATTATATCAGATCCGTCTAATTTTAATTGAATTTTAAACAATAATATCTTGACTTTTTTACTGAGGTATCTATCTTTTTATTACACCTCGTAGTATTTACTAGCCATATTTAGCTAAGGCAAAACCCAGGGAGGTAGAAAATGTATCGCCGCCTGTTTTATATTTTTCCCGATAAAGAATCAGTCCTCCAAGTCATCAGCGAGTTACGTCAAATAAAAATCCCATCATCGCAAATGCATATCATTGCTAAGCCTGGTAGTGACATGTCGGATTTACCGGAAGCAACCAGTTGGCAAAAAGAAGATCTGCATAGCAAAGTGGAAACGTATGCCTGGAATTTAAATCTCGTGCTTTTTTCTATTATGTTAATTGTTTTTATTTATGCCTTAAGTTTTGAAGCGACAGCCTGGGCTCTCATTGCTGGCCTTATAATGATTGCCTGTGTTTTTGCAGGTTATCAATATATACATATCCCCAGCTTAAGCTTGAATGAGTTTAAAGCTGCCTTTCAACATGGTGAAATTTTATTAATGGTAGATCTTCCTAAAAACCAACTAAAAAAAGTGGATGATTATATCCATCAACATCATGCTGAAGCCGTTGAGGGAGGAGTCAGTTGGACATCTGAATATTCAAAAATGTAAATTCCACCATTTTAAAAGGAGAACATCATGTTTTTAATGCATTGCCGTAATAATGATCTAGTTGAAATACTAGATGTGAATAATCTATTTGATCCGCGTAAAAAAAATGTTAGAGGATGCTTTCATGCCGGTGAAGAAATGCAGGATCCAGAAGAATTTAATAAACAAGATTTAATGTTTATGTCTGGAGAGCCTTTACCCTTATGTTGGCGTGATGAACACTATCGTGATAAGGGTATGTATCAAGCGGCTTAGACCTAGCAAACGATTTGTTTTTTCTCAAAATCTAATAACCACTTTTTTCGGTGTAAACCGCCGCCATAACCAGTCAAACTGCCATCAGATCCAATTACTCGATGGCAAGGAATAATAATACTCACTCGGTTATGGCCATTGGCTGAAGCTACGGCACGAATTGCTTTGGGTTTGCCTAAAGCAATTGCTTGCTGTTTATAAGAACGTGATTGCCCATAAGGAATGGTTTGCAATAATTCCCATACGGAATTTTGAAATTCTGTCCCAGGAGTATCTAAAGACACATCAAACTGTTTTCGTTTCCCGGCAAAATATTCCTGAATTTCAATTTGTACCTGTTCTAGGTGAGCATTTTTACCCGGTAAAATTACGGCATTCAGTCGCTTACGTAAATCCTTAAATTCAGTTTCAAGCATTCTTCTATCAGTATATTCTAGTAGGCAAATACCTTTAGCACTAGCACAGGCAAACATAGGACCAATAAGAGTGGTAAATCGAACAATATTTATCACCGATTTATCTGAACTATTACTTGGGGAAGCACCAAAAATAGTACGATAACTCTCGTTGAAACCGCTCAAAGATTCAAACCCTGAATCCAAAGCCGAATTAGTCACACTCTCTCCGTGTTTAATCCGAGAAAACGCATTATTAATCCTTAACATACGTTGGTAACCATGAAAAGTGATATTATGGTGTTTTTTAAACCAACGTCGAATATGACTTGGTTCGATTCCTCGTATTTTTAAATCACTATCTTTAATTCGTAAATACGGGTCCTGATGTAATTGAGCGATAATAGTTTGAATATATTCAGGTGTTTCGTCATGCTTTTCCATCGGTCTACATATTTTACATGGCCTAAAACCATTTTGTAGCGCTTCTTGCACCGTGGCATAAAATATTACATTTTCGGGTTTCGGTTTTCTGGCTCGACAAGCCGGCCGACAAAAAATACCGGTGGTTTTAACCGCAGTAATAAATGCCCCTTCATAAAAAGAATCTTGCTTGCCAATCGCATTATATTTATCCTGAAAACTTAATTCTTGCATAACTAAATGCCTCGTTGTTACTTCCAAATTCTTAATTTCGATCAAATATAACATTGCTATTTATTAACAACTACCGAAAACTTAACAAGTATTTTTAGATCATTTCGATCAAGCCCAACAATACCTGACAAAAACAGTACTTTATTTATTCTCAAGCAAATCTTATAATAATTAATATTAAAATTTTTCAGAAAAACCGTAAACCTAAATTAATCAGCTGGGCCTTAGCGAGACTGAATAAAGTGCTGAAGATTAAGAATTTTATGGGTTATTTTGGTGCGACCGGCTAGGCAGTCGCAGTAGGTTTAACTGATTAATTTAGGTTTATAATGTCTAATCCAGTTTGCATATGGGATTAAACCAACAAACAGGGATAAGTAGCCCCCTTTATGCCAAAAGTCATTCATTTTTTCTTTTCAATACTCCTAATAATATGCCTTCCGGTAATTGCCCTAGCGACTCCCCAAAGTGAACATGAATTGGAACTGGCGAATTCACTCAATGAAGAGCAATTAAAAAACGTTATTCGTGGTAAGGAAAATGAGTTAAATTTAACCGCTAAAGAACAATCCTGGTTAGAGCAACATCCCATTATTCGGGTTGGAATCGATCGTGACTTTGCTCCTTTTGAGTGGATTGATAAACAAGGTAATTACCGAGGTATGACGGCAGATTATATGCGTCTCATTGAAAAATCCTTGGGGGTTAGATTCAAAATTATTAAAAATAAAACCTGGCAAGAAACTTTAACTATGGCTCAAAACGGTAAGATAGATATACTAAGTAATGCAGTATCAACACCGGAACGAAATCGTTATCTAGACTTTACCCCTCCTTATATATTTTCTCCAATCGTCATTATCAGTGATGGAAGACATGGTTTTATTGGAGATATTGCCAATTTAAAAGGAAAAAAAGTTGCCATTGAAGCTGGTTATTTTATGCAGGATATCTTGCAACGAGAATATCCACAAATCCAACTTATTCCGACTAGCAATGAGTTCGAAGCACTTAAATTATTACAATCTGAAATCGCTGATGCCTATGTCGGCGATGGCATCTCTCTTAATTTTATGATCCAAAAAGAAGGCTTTTTAAATTTACGTTTTTCAGGCCAAACCCAATATCAAAGCAAACATAGTATAGCTGTCACAAAAAATAATCCCATACTCTTATCCATATTATCCAAAACCCTGCAAAATATCTCCCCGCAAAAACGTAATGATATCCTTAACCGTTGGGTGGGATTGAGAATCGAACAAGGTATAAAAAAGGAAACCTTAAGTTTATACATTGTTATCGCAATGGTTATTCTATTGCTTTTTATTTATTGGATCTATCGTCTACGCAAGGAAGTATTAGCCAGACGTACGGCGGAATCAGAATTGCGAGCATTATTAGAAACAGAACCTGAATGTGTCAAAGTTGTGGATTCTCAAGGCCGATTGGTCCAAATGAATAAAGCAGGGCTCCTTATGGTAGAAGCTGATGAAAATCCTGCGCAGGTTCTAAATCAACCCGTGGTAGAATTAGTAATCCCTGAAGACCGACCAGTTTTTGAGCAAATGAATGCGCAAGTATTGGCAGGTAAAGAAATTACCTTCGAGTTCCAAATAGAAGGCCTCAAGGGAACTCGTCGATACATGGAAAGCCATTCGGTTCCTTACCAAAATGTCAAAACGGGTGAACTGTCTATTTTATCCGTCACACGCGATATTACTGAAAAGAAAAAGGCAGATTCGTTAATCTGGACACAGGCAAATTTTGATACCCTGACTCATCTACCTAATCGCCGCTTATTTATTGACCGCTTGGAACAAAGTATTAAAACCTCCCTTCGAGATCGCTGTCACCTCGCCCTATTGTTCCTTGATTTGGACCATTTTAAGGAAGTGAATGATAGTCTTGGACATCATATGGGCGACCTATTATTAATAGAAGCCGGTCAACGCATAAAAAACTGTGTCAGGGCTTCAGATACAGTTGCACGTTTAGGAGGAGATGAGTTCACTGTCATATTATCGGAATTAGAAGATGTTTCAGGTATTGGACAGATTTCCCAATACATCATCGACAGTCTCAGTGAACCATTTCATTTGGGAAAGGAGCAAGCCTTTGTTTCTGCCAGTATAGGAATAACGGTCTATCCAGATGATGCCAGCGAAGTACAAGAGTTATTAAAAAATGCAGACCAGGCCATGTACGCAGCTAAACAAAGTGGCCGCAGCCGCTATTTCTACTTTACTCCATCAATGCAAAAAGCAGCTCAAGAACGTCAACGGTTAATAAAAGATATGCATAAAGCCCTCCAACAAGAGGAATTTATTGTGTATTTTCAACCCATCATTGAACTCGACAGTGGCAAAATCTTTAAAGCAGAAGCCTTATTAAGATGGCAACATCCTGAGCAAGGCTTTATCAGTCCAGCCACTTTTATTCCAATTGCCGAAGATTCTGGAGCCATTCACGACATCGGTAATTGGGTATTTCAACAATGTACGCAAAAAGCAAAACTTTGGCGCAAACAATTTAATCCCGATTTCCAAATCAGTGTAAATAAATCACCACTCCAATTTTTAACCGAAGATGAACTACAAAGCGATTGGGTAATCCAATTAAAAAAAATGGGTCTGGCAGCTGAAAGCATTGTGGTCGAAATTACCGAAGGCGTATTACTCGATGCTAAAGTCAATGTCACCGACAAACTCATTAAATACCGTGATGCTGGAATTCAAGTAGCAATAGATGATTTTGGAACAGGCTATTCCTCTTTGGCTTATCTAAAAAAATTCGATATTGATTATTTAAAAATCGATCAATCTTTTATCCGTAACTTAGAAACCGATAGCAGCGATTTAGCTTTATCGGAAGCCATTGTCGTTATGGCTCATAAGCTGGGCCTGAAAGTAATTGCAGAAGGGGTTGAAACGGAAGCACAAAGCCAAATTTTACGTCGCATGGGATGTGATTATGCACAGGGTTATTTATTTTCTCGTCCAATTCCTTGTACTGATTTTGAAGATTTGCTCAAGGCAGAAAAACAACCCAATAATTCTCTACGCAACTAGGGTATAATTAATTCACAACATTTCACCCTCTAGCAAATCATCATTGAATACGTTTAACCATATAAATTTAAAATAAACTTTAGTTGACAACAATCAGCTTAAAAATGACACTTTTACAAATGATTCATATTTCATATTGACTCTACTTAGAACATAACCTACAATTACATCCTTTCGATGGTTATAGTGCGGAATGCAACTTGTGATTTGCAGAACTTCAGATTGTTTTTACCAATACGTTCAAAAATTGGAAGATTGTTCTGATATTGTGGAATTGAAGCAAGTGTGTGAAGATTATTTACACCAGTTGGGAGGAAAGTTTTTTAAATATGCATGGATTCCTCCGGCAATCACTACCACACCAGCACCCATCTCTTTTTTTACCTGCCCCGATCCCTGGCTAAATCATTGTACGGAGCAAGGTTATAATATTTCGGATCCCAAAAGCAGATATTGTAATGAACATTCCCATCCTGTGGAATGGAGCGATCATATTATTGGGAAAAGTCTAAGTTCCAAGGAAGTCCCGGCCCAAGACTACAATTTCTGGCAAGATACCTTAGATATGGGGTTAGGAAATGGTGCTACCATCCCTATTCGTGGAATTGGCGGCAGTAAAGGAATGTTTTGTATTGCTTATGAAGGTTCCTATGTTGAAAAAGAAGCAGCTCCATTACCCCTGATGGAAGCATGGGCCATGCATTTGCATAGCCATATTGAACGCTTATATATTGCACAGCAATTATCCCGACCGCTTTCGGAACGCGAACAAGAAGTTTTAAAATGGACAGTAATAGGCAAAACGGCCGAAGAGATAGGCAATATCTTAAATATTTCAGCCAATACCGTCTTGTTTCATTTGAACAATTTACGGCGTCGTTTAAATGTCTCCAACAAACACCATTTAATCGCTAGAGCCTTTACTTTACGCCTAGTAGAACTGTAATTATGGTGTCGAAACTCTTCATTAGTTAGCAATATTAATATTAATCCCTTTATTTAATAATTCTGTTTGTCGTTTCGCCAAATATTCCAAATAACTATTATGCTGTAAATAGGCACGAGAGCTTACATATCTAAACACTTCCTTAAAGTGAAAACTATACAACATACCATCAATACGTGTTACTTCTCTGCCCTGATCATACAAAAGAATTCCGGGACGATAAGTAATAGCAGCACTTCTTGCCCAGTTTTTAGCTGTTGTTTTGTGTCCGTCAAGCGCAATTATTTCTTCTTCAGATTCAGCATCAAGTCTAACAATGGTAAATTTTTTTAACTCTTTTATAACTTCTTCATTATTTAAAATATTATTATGCCAATCTAAACAAGCGACGCAACTTTTATCTTCAAATACAATAGCCAATGGCGTTTTAATATTTGAAAAATTTGCTATGGACTGGAACATCGGATTTTTGCGAAACACATAATTATTTTGAGACTCTTGTTGACTCAAATATTCACTTAAACTTAATACTTCATATGCTCTATTACTAACGTAATTCAGAACAGACTTGAATTTGTTAGCGGAGCGATAACCATTTAAACGAGTCACAATTTTATTATTTGCATCTAAAAATAAAATTGCTGGCGTATATTGAACTTTTAGTTTCTGAGTTAATTGTTTTTCCGTAAGAGACAATTCTTGAGTAAAGGCAACCTCTCGATCTCCTTTGGTGTTAATGGCAATAACATCAAAATTATCTTTAATAAACTGCTGGTGTCCAGTTTCACTAAAGCTATCCTTAAGCATTTTGTAGCAATAAGGACAATCATTTAAGTAAAAGAACAACATAACATGCTTTTTTTCTGAACTTGCCTGAGCAACATCATCTTCAATATCTAAAAAGCTATCTTTAAACCAACTAGGAATGGCATGTTCAAGAGCATCTCCTAATCCCCCGCTAATTTTACCCGTTTTAACTTCTTTAAGACTGGCATGTACAGAACTAAATAAAACAACCATGAGTAAATTTATAATTAAAAAAATAGCAATTCGTTTTAGCATAGAAGTTAATTCCCTTAATCTAATAAATTTAATACAGTATCTTGATTAACCTCACCAGTTAGGCGATTCTCTATTCCTTGATGATCAAAAACAATCATTTCTGGTAAATATTTAACACTCATAGAATTGGCCAATTCCGGCTCTCTATCTACATTAATTTTATATGCCTTATAGCTACCTTTGGTTTCACTTAAGACTTGCTTAATCACCTGTTCATTTATCCGACATGAGGCACACCAAGGTGCCCAAAAGCGAATAATATAGGCTCCTTCGGTCTGTTCCAAAAAATCTAAAATATTTTTTTTGGACAAAACAATTTCTGAAAAATCAGCATCCATGCCGTTTGGACCCCAAAACATATTCGGTTTTTAAATAAGCATTCCTAGCTCCTTCTAAAACTCGACTGGAAAAATTGATTTCGTATTTCCAACTATTTTTTTCATCTAAACTTAGTAGCGTATTATCTAGCGAAATCATTTTCATAAATGGGCAAAGGGAACAAGTCCCAATAAATTTCTTTTCAGGGTATTTAGTACGAAGCTGATCTGACAAACCACATTCCGTTACCATAAAAAAGCTATTTACTTCTGGATGTTTATCAACATATTCCAACATGGCTTTGGTTCCACCATGCAATTCTCCATGCAAATATAAATCAGGATTTACTTCGGAGTGGAATAAAACATGTGCATCTGGGTGTTGCTGTCGAAAATGCATGACTTGGTCCACGGAATAATTATCATGAACCACACAGGTCCCATTCCAACCAATAATTTCTTTATCACTAAACTCTGCATTTAACGAACTAGAAATGGAATGATCGGGATAGAATATGACTTGTTTATCAGGTAGTGCTTGGATTAAATCACGCACATTGGCAGAAGTTACAATATAGTCAGAAACAGCCTTAACCGCAGCAGAAGTGGTTACATAGGCAATGGTTGGTACTCCGGGATATTTTTCTTTTAATCGATACACATCATCCACAGTTATACTATCAGAAACAGAGCAACCCGCTAATTTTTCAGGACAGAGTACTTTTTTATCAGGACAAGATATTTTGACACATTCCGCCAAAGAAGCCACACTACACATAACAATAGTATCGGCAGAAGACTCTTCCGCTCGACGTATCAATCCCAAAGCATCTTCCGCATAATCTGCAATGCCAAAAGTAATATCCGGTGTCATATAGTGATGCGCCAATATTAGGGCATTCTGTTCTTCTTTAAAACGATTTATCTTACTGGTCAACGGCGCGATAGTACTGCAATCTTCATATTGATAGCCTGCATTAGCTAAAAGGTCAAAGAGCCTATTTGTCTCTTGTTCATATAAACGATTTCGATTAACTTCATTATGTAACTGTTGTTCACTGGTAAAATGTTCACTGGTAAAGCCCATTGCCATTCCTTATATAGTTTTTTTTTCAAGCAATAATTCACAAAACCTTCAAGTCTAAATATGACCTAAGGCACCTTGATAGATTGGTTAAATTTAACAATTGTTATCAATTGCGTCACCTATCAGAATTAATAGGTATTACTTTGTAAAATATTTATAAACCATTAATTTTGATAGTTTGAAACAATAAATAATTGAGATATGCTTAACAAAGGTTGTATTTTTAAGGCACATACAGATGGAAACTTATAACATTAACTTAATGGAACTTAATCCTCACCCCATAGACGTGACCTGTACAGAAAAAGATGTGTTTGAATTTGCTCTTGCTCTTGATAATCAAAATATTTTAGAATTAGGTTGTGGCGAAGCCGCATTGACTCGTTTAATAGCCACATCAGGATTAGGAAGAACAATTACAGCCGCTGAACCAGATCCTGTACAACACCAAAAAAACCTCCTTATAAAGGATCTACCCCAGGTAAATTTTATCCAAGCTAGCGCCGAAAATATCCCTCTTAACAGGCATAGCTTTGATACAGTTTTTATGTTTAAGTCTTTTCATCATGTACCAGAACCTCAAATGGCCAAAGCCTTAAAAGAAATTCATCGCGTACTAAAACCAAATGGTATAGCCTATATTTCAGAACCTCTTTTCGATGGAGATTTTAACCAGGTATTACAGTTATTCCACAATGAAGAAAAAGTCAGAAAAGCCGCATTTAACGCATTAAAAAATGCGATTAGCAACAATTTATTTAACCTGGTAACCGAACTGTTTTTTAACGCTCCCCTTACTTTCAAAAATTTTGAACAATTTGTTGAGAAATTCATATTTCCCAATCATTCTCAGCATCAGTTGTCGAATGAGCTTTTCAATAAAGTAGAAGATCGATTTAATTACTTTTATGACTCAAATGGTGGAGAATTTACATTACCGACCCGCGTGGATATTTTGCAAAAAAAGTTAGACTATCCTGTTGACCTGTCATTTATTAGCTAATTTCAGCTAATTTTTATTAAACCTAGAAAAATCAGTTGCCAAGTAGATGGCAACAGCGTTTTTTAGGTAAAAATAATAGCCTTATCCTTAAGATGATCCATAAAACTTTGATATTATTTATATGCTTGTACTTTAGCTCTACTGGCCTATAATCAAAGACACAAAAACAATAGTCAAAATTATCAATGAATCGTCTTAAAATTGCGGGAGATTCCTGCTTAGAAGCCTGGATGAATGGTATCGTCGACTTAGGACGATATACAGATTCGAACTCTACAGCTCGTTTTTTTATTAATTTTATTTCCAATAATATAATTATTAATCAAATTAAACTTTTTCGAATTGAATTTAGTTCGAATAAATCAATCATGTTATATGATTACTTTTCGCCAGTTCAGTGCGCAAAAGCTACCCCAGCTTATCGAGATATAATTTTAACTAAAAAGCAACAAATACCTTATATCTTAAACGCTACCAACAATACTAAAACGCTCATATTTGCTCCAATTAAAACGCTAGACAAACAACAACTTTTGTTAGAAATAAATTTGGATAAATATATAGCCGAAGACTTTATCTATCTTCCCTTTTTAGTTCAGGCCTTTGTTAATCAAATTAATTTGGTCGATTTAAATTCTCGTGATAGCCTGACAGGGCTTTTAAATCAGCGCAATTATAACGAAAAAATAGAACAATATGTGTCACTTTATGATAGTTCTAATAATCGCCGAGAACAGACGGTAAAACATTGCCTAGCCGTCGCTGATTTGGATCATTTTAAACGAATCAATAATCAATACGGCCATCTTTTTGGCGATGATATACTAATTCATATCGCACATATTTTAAAAGAGAGTTTTCGTGATCGTGATTTGATTTTTCGTTATAGTGGAGAAAAATTTACCATTATTATTCATGAAGTCAGTGTTGAAGTAGCCAATAATATACTCGAAAGGCTAAGAAGCAATATTATCGATTATGAGTTCCCCCTAGATATAAAAATTTCCGTTAGTATTGGCTTTACTTTAATGATGGGAGCAACACCAGATGTTTTATTTGATCATGCAGAAAAAGCACTTTATTACGCCAAGGAAAATGGCCGTAATAAAGTCTGCTTATACGAAGATCTAAAACAACAAGGTTTATTAGCCGATCAAAACGAAGATGATTCCAATATCGACTTTTTTTAAATTACTTGATGTAACTGCTTATTTCCCGCTAAATTTATCTTCCAACGCCAGATGCTTATCCATATTAATGATTTTTTTAGGATCAATTGCTACCAAAGTCAGTAAGTTTCCACAGCAGCTCACTATTTGTTCCCTGACCGTGAAATGTAAATGAAGCCCAAATATTTTGTGTACCAAAGAGGCTATTATAATCAAGCGATGGCATATGTATATCCAAATTTTGTGCTACCGTACCAGCGCCGGACGGCGAACTGGAATTATTCAATCCATAATCAGATAACTTCCACAGATGCTCTCCTGTTGACGTCACACCAGCATAGGTAAATTTTACCCAAATACTTTGAGTTCCTAATAGACTGGTATAATCCAAATAAGGAACCGAAATATCCAAGTTTTCTGCTACCGTTCCGGTAATACTACTACTCGAACTATCTGTACCGGAGTCACCTGTTCCAGAACTGCCTGTCCCATTATTAGCACCTCCAGAACTCGATTGGGCAATATTTAGGATCAATGTTTTGGTACTGGTCCCTGAACTATTGCTGACTAATAACTCAATGGGAAAGGTACCTGAAATCAAAGCCGTTCCAGTGATACGTCCCGATGTAGAAACGCTGAACGATTCCGGTAATCCTGTTGCTTGATAATAAGTGGGCGAATGAGAGGCTGAAATCTGATAGCTCAAGGCATCACCCGAATTTAAATTTTGCTCCAAGCTGCTATTAATCACCGGTATTAAACCCAACTCACCATCAGCAAAAGATAATACGTAACTACCGCTATACTCGCCAAAACTTGATGAATTTACACCATTTGCAAAAGAGCCGGTATAACTACTCTGACCTAAAGCGATTGTGGCTTTAACAATACCACTCTGACCATCATTTAATACCCCGGCATGAACGGCTGCCTTAGCCAATGTAGAATCATCCGTATAAAAGGCACTACCCCAAACCGATCCCGAAGTGGTTCCAGTTACGTTGAAGTAGAAGGCTCCGCCATTAAAATCTCTAAAGCTGGTTAATGAGCCTACATCACTTATAGGATTTTCAAACGACCCCGGATAGGCAATCAATACTTGGGAACCATTGGAATTTGAAACCGTATAACTCCCTGACCATTCACCAAATGATGCCGAGGTAATACCATTAGCCGTACTCGCTACATAGGCTTCCAAACCAGGAGCAATGACAACCCTAACAACACCCGATTGGCCGTCCGATAATATTCCAGCATGGACTGCAACTTTGGCTAAGGTGCTATCATCGGTATAAACATTGGAGCCCCAAACGCTGCCCATGCTACTTCCAATAACATTAAATTGATAGACACCACCAAGGACATTTCGATAACTGGTTAAATTTCCCGGATCGGATAGAATGGGATTATTGCCGCCATCATCAGCGGAAACCGAAAAACTTCCTGGCCAACTACCAAATGCAGAAGAACTAATTCCATTTGCCGTACTACTACTATAGTTGGATTGCCCAGATAATACTGAGACTTTGATAATGCCTTTCTGCCCATCAGCCAATAAGCCTTTATGCACGGCAGCAGCACCTACATTACTATCATCGGTATAAATATCGGTCCCATATAAGCTAGCCGTCGTGTTTCCGGTCACATAAAAATAATAACTCGTCCCAACATGGTCACGATAACTGGTCATGGTAGCTAGATTTTCTGGAAGCGGACTGATTTCTCTCGCAGAGAGATTATTCCAAACAACAATTAGAAAAAACAGAAATATAATTTGACAATTGTTTCTACAATTACCGCAGGCATTAGATATGGTTAAAAATTTCATTTTTATTTCCTTCGTTTATGCTGCTATCCCTCACAAATTTTTAATCCCTTATTATTAACCTTATGCCAAGCCAGGGTATTAATCAAATTAAAATAAAGAACGACAACAATATAAACCTAGAAAACGTAGTTGACTTCGTAGCGAGGTCAACTTAAGTGCTGAAGATTAAGGATTTTATGGGTTATTTGGGCTTTATTCGTAGTCACCCTCCGGGTGAAGTCAAAATGTTCTAGAAAATCCTTAAGATTTAGTGCTTAAGGGGGCCGCAGCAGATGGCAACTGCGTTTTCTAGGATAAATCATGCTAGAATTCAATAACGTATAAATGACTCTTTTTTTACCTAACCAGGTATTTTTAAAATTGATAAAAAAAATTTATTTGCTGCCCATCTTATTTCTTATCTTCCTTTTACTCATTGGATTATTTTTTATTCACGAAAACCCGCTTCAACAACTTGATCCAGGTACGGGGAAAAATATTACCGATATACATGTTCATGTCGCTGGCTTAGGTTATGGAAATTCTGGCTGTTTTATAGGCCAAGAAATGCGAGATAATATTCGTTTCCCCTTTTATTTAAAAGCGCTAGGGGTAACGGAAGAATTGGTTCGAACAGAAGGTGACAAAATTATTTTTAAAAATCTTAGTCAAGATATTGCAAAATCCCAAACAGTTAAACAAGCCGTCATATTAGCCATGGATGGATATGTTTTAGACAGTGGCGAGTTTGACAAAGCCAATACCCATATTTATGTACCGAATGACTACGTCAAAAAAGAAACCGATAAATATCCTAATCTGCTCTATGGAGCCAGTATTAATCCCAATCGAATAGACGCCATCCAACGTTTAGAGCAGGCTAAAAACAACGGTGCACTGTTGATAAAATGGATACCTTCCATAATGAACATTGATCCGGCGAACAAAAAACATGTTCCCTTTTATCAGGCTATGGCAAGACTCAATATCCCCTTATTGACACACACCGGAATGGAAAAATCTTTTGCCAGTGCCAGAGATGAACTCGCCGATCCGATACGCTTAAAACTTCCTTTAAGCCTGGGGGTAACAGTCATAGCAGCTCATATTGCAACTACGGGTAAAAGTGATGGAGAAGATAATTTTGAACGAATTTTAAAAATGTTTGATTCTCATCCCAATTTATATGCCGATATTTCCAGCCTGACCCAGGCGAACAAATTAAATTTCTTAAATCGAGCATTAGCTGACTCGCGTTTAAAAGATCGGCTAGTCTATGGTACTGATTGGCCATTACAGTTTTTCCCCATTATTTCAGCATGGTATCATATCAACCATATAAGTTTTTCCAATGCTTGGGAAGCTTCAGGGATTCAAAATCAATGGGATCGTGATGTCGCCATAAAAGTAGCCTTGGGTGTGAATAAAGAAATATTTCTAAAAAATGACCAAATATTACTTTCACAATAATTTTTTATTGCTTCTTAAATAAAAGCCTGGCACACTCAGCAAGCTATTTACCGCATTGCAACAACACCTTTTCAATTTCCCATATCCACTTAAGAGTTCGTCATATGAATAACTACAAATTGGTTCTTCCCAGTCACCTCAACCATTATGGCCACGTTTTCGGTGGTATGCTGTTACAATGGGTAGATGAATATGCTTGGATTGCTGCCACCATTGAGTACCCGGATTATGATTTAGTGACTATTGGAATGGATAATGTCGTTTTTAAAAAAGGGGTTCAAGAAGGTTCCATTTTATTGTTTGAAATCAATAAATCGAAAGTAGGCAGAACCTCCGTACAATACGAGATCAATGTCTATCATAAAAATGCAGCCAAAAGTGATGATAATTTTATCTTCTCCACCCATGTGACCTTTGTTCGAATTGGCGAAAATGGTAAAAAGGTTCCTCTTTAACAAGTATATTAGTTAAATTCTAAAAACAACTATTGTTATTTCATATTAGTGAATGCTGGTTTTTGGTATAATTATCAGAACGATTGAATTTTAAAATTAAAAAATTGTGGAACGCCCAATAAAAGTTTTATTAGTTGACGATACCAAAACAAACCGCATTATCGGTAAAAAAATTATAGAAAATTTAGGTGCGATGGTATTTCTAGCCAAAAGTGGTGACGAAGCTATTGAAATGTGCCGGCAAAATCGCTTTAACTTGATTTTTATGGATATTGAAATGCCCGGTAAAAATGGCTTAGAGACAGCCAGAATATTACGCCAAGAAAAAATATCCTATGCCCCTATTTTCGCTGTTAGCGGACACGAATCAAAACAAACAATCGATTCTTGTCATGCAGTCCAAATGACCGGTTTTTTATCCAAACCTCTTAAACAAGAAAAAGTACAACAAATCATTAATAAGCTATTTTAACCTAGTAATTTACTTGGTTTTCAAAAACATAGTCATGGTAACAATCTTTCCAGTCTGACTAAATTATTCACATAATCTTTCCAAGGTATTTACTCGACTAATATCCTCAGTATTTATAAGTCTATGAGATTGTATACTATTTTGCTATTGGCCTAGCTATTGCAATTTATGTCTTCCAATAACAATACAGTTTCTTGAAATCTAGAAGCCTAGTTAAAAGAAACACAGTTAAAAAATCCAGTATTGAACAATTGGAGGACTCCAGATGATAGAAACCAGTTTTGCTGAACTTGAACAGCGCCTAGGTGTAAGCCGACGAACTTTTCTCAAATTCTGCACCGGTGTGGCTGCTAGTTTGGGATTGTCTACCCAACAGGCCATGGCAATGGCCGAAGCGGTAGCAACCCATAAACAAAGACCTCCGGTAATTTGGTTACATGGTCAGGAATGTACCGGCCCTACCGAATCCTTATTGCGCTCCGAACAACCCACCCTCGATCATTTGATCCTCGATCTCATTTCTTTAGATTATCACCAAACTCTGGATGCTGGCGCTGGCCACCATGTCGAGCATATTAAAGCTGAAGCCATGAAAGCCAATAAGGGTAAATATCTCTTAGTTATCGAAGGCTCAATTCCAACAAAAGATGGCGGTATCTATTGTAAAGTCGGTGGTCAAACCATGTTGGATGCTACTACTGAAGCAGCCGAACACGCTGCCGCTATTGTTGCCATCGGTTCCTGTGCGAGTTGGGGTGGAGTTCCTTCCGGCGGCTCAAATCCAACAGGAGCTGTGGGAGCGCAAGCAGTACTACCCGATAAAACCGTTCTAAATATCCCCGGCTGTCCGCCTAACCCATCCAACTTCTTAGCCACCATCCTTTATTTTGTTACCTACGGTAAATTGCCAGAACTGGACAATAAAAACCGTCCTAAGTTTGCTTTTGGTCGCTTAATCCACGAAAACTGCGAACGTCGTCCACATTTTGATGCGGGTCGTTTTGCCTTAGAATTTGGCGATGAAGGCCATAAAAAAGGCTATTGCTTATATAAATTGGGTTGTAAAGGACCGGAAACCTATAATAACTGTCCGGCTATCGAATTTAACAACCTCGGCGGCGGAGTCTGGCCCATCGGTGTCGGTCACCCCTGTTTTGGTTGTTCAGAAGACGGTGTTGGCTTTAATAAGCCCTTATTCAGTTTGGCCGATGTTAAAACGCATACCCCCCCCAATGCCTTCCCACTCATTGAAGATCGCGGTCAGAAGAGTAGCGGAGCCTCAGCTGGTGCCGCCGCTTTAGCTGGTGTAGCCGTTGGTGCCGCTGTTGGCGCCAGTGCCATGGCAGCCAAGAAAGTCAAAGAGCAGGATACCGGAGGCGATTCCAATGAAGCGTAGAGACTTTTTAAAAGCTACTGCTGGAGGTACGGCCGCTTTATGCGCTGTCGGTGCCGGTCAGCAAGCTGTGGCTCGAGAGAACCTAAAACCGGTTGAGAACGCCGTTGGCATGTTATACGACTCTACCCTGTGTGTAGGTTGTAAAGCCTGTGTCGTGAAATGTAAAGAAGTCAATAATATGCCTCCGGAAATTGAAGGTGACCAATTACATTATGATTCGGCACGTGATCTATCCGGCGAAACCTTGAATGTAATCAAAGTATACAAAGACGGCGACGCTTCAAACAAAGATGCCGAAATAGATGGTTTTGCTTTTGAAAAACGCAGCTGTATGCACTGTGTGGACCCTAGCTGTGTATCCGTCTGTCCGGTAACCTCCATGCAACGTGATCCGAAAACCGGCATTGTTACCCATGATCCCGATGTTTGTATCGGTTGCCGTAACTGTATGGTGGGCTGCCCTTACAATGTGCCGCAATTCGAGTACGACAATCCGTTCGGAAGTATTCAAAAATGCCAGATGTGTAATCAAAAAGGCGTTGAACGCATCGACAACGGAGAAATGACCGGTTGTGCAGAAGCCTGTCCGACTGGCGCTACTCTATTTGGTAAGCGCAAAGATTTACTTGAAGAAGCTAAAAAACGCATGACCTTAAAGCCGGGTGAAATCTATAACTACCCCCGTGGCGATCTCAGCAAACCACATAGCTATCACGAAAAAACCGTTCCCGAATACAAACAACATATTTGGGGCGAAAAAGAAGCTGGTGGAACCAACGTGATGCATATATCCAGCATCTCTTTCGATAAATTAGGTATGCCGTCACTCGGTGAACGTGCTCCTTGTTCCATAGCTGAAGGTGTACAACACGGCCTATACAATATGATGGCATTACCAGCAGTCGCATTGGCTGGTTTGATCTATGTGGTGAAGAAAAACGCCGATCATGGTGATGACGACGATGATAACCATGGTGACGGGAAAGGAGGTCAATCATGAGCGCACATAAACCTCTAAACAAAAAAATCTTTACCCTACCCTTCTTCTTTTTGGGTATTATTGCCGCAATTGGCCTGTACTATATGGCCGAGCGTTTTATCTCCGGTATGGGGGCTGTCAGTAATCTGAATGGCGGCTTTGCTTGGGGAATCTGGGTGGTCTACGACGTGGTTATCGGTACCGCTTTCGCCTGTGGTGGTTATGCCTTAGCCTTTGTGGTGTATATCTTTAATAAGGGTAAATATCACCCTCTGGTGCGTCCTGCCATTTTAGCCAGCTTGTTCGGTTATGCCCTAGGTGGTTTTGGTGCCTTTTTCGATATGGGTAAATACTGGCAATTCTACAATATTTTCTTGCCTTGGAACTGGAACTTTAACTCAGTGATGTTAGAGGTCGGTCTTTGTGTGGCCACCTATATCATTATCTTAGTCATTGAGTTTTCCCCTGCTTATCTGGAAAAAATCGGTGCCAAGAAGCTTTTAAAAGCACTCAATAAGGTCTTATTCTTATTTATCGCCTTAGGGGTTTTATTGCCGACCATGCACCAATCTTCGCTGGGATCACTATTGATTGCCATGGGCAATAAGGTTGACCCACTTTGGCAAACTTGGCATTTCCAGCCATTGTTAGCATTGATTACCGCCTTAACAATGGGCTTCTCCATTGTCATCTTTGAGGCATCATTCTCCTCGGTTGGCTTTAAACGTCCCTCAGAAACCCCTCTACTGTCAGGGCTGGGTAAAGCCATTCGAGGACTTTTAATTGCGTATTTAGTGATTCGATTAGGCGTCCTAATGGGACAAGGCAAATTCGGACTTATTTTCGCCTTTGACTTCAGCAGCTTGATGTTTATTTTGGAGACCGCCTTATTTGTGATTCCATTGGTCATTCTCTCCTCGGAAACAAAACGTCAGGACGGACAGATGTTGTTAATCGCGGCAGTATCCATGCTATTTGCCGGTGCACTGTACCGCTTCAATGCCTTCCTATTTACCTTTGACCCTCTCCCAGGATACAGCTACTTCCCATCTGGTCCGGAAATTATGGTAACCCTGGGAATTATTGCAATCGAACTCATGGCCTACCTTGCCATTGTAAAAACATTACCTGTACTGCATAGCGCAGAAGAGCACTAAATTAGGAGATTTATCGTGACACAACGTATAACAGTAGATCCAATTACCCGAATTGAGGGACATCTGCGCATTGATGTAGAAGTAAATGATGGCAAGGTCAGCAAAGCCTGGTCATCCGGTCAAATGTGGCGTGGTATTGAAAACATATTACAAGGCCGCGATCCATTGGAAGCCTGGCTTTATACCCAACGTTTCTGCGGTGTTTGCACTACCGTACATGCGATTACTTCGGTGCGTGCCGTCGAAAATGCCTTAGGCTTAGAAGTTCCGGTTAATGCCCAATTGGTACGTAATATTATCCAAAGCGCACATGCGATTCAGGATCATATCGTCCATTTCTATCACCTATCGGCAGTAGATTGGGTGGATGTGGTTTCAGCCCTAGAAGCCGATCCTGTAGCAACCGCTAAATTAGCAGAAAGCTTATCCGATTGGCATTTAAATGGTCCGCATGAAATGAAAGCTGTTCAAGAACGTCTAAAAACCTTCGTGAATAGCGGTCAATTAGGTCCTTTTGCCAGTGGTTATTGGGGGCATCCGGCGATGAAACTCCCTCCAGAAGTGAACCTATTAGCGGTGGCGCACTACTTACAAGCCTTAGAAGTGCAAAACTATGCCAATAAGATTGTGGCCTTATTAGGCGGTAAAACCCCTCATATTCAAAATATGGCTGTTGGTGGCGTGAGTAACTCCATTAATATGGATAGTCAGTCAGTCCTGAATATGGAGCGTTTATTACATATTAAAACTTGGATTGATAAGCTCGATCATTTTATCAAATCCACCTATATGACTGATGTTCCCGCAATTGGTGCTTTCTATTTGGATTGGGCCGGTTATGGAAAAGGGGTAACCAATTACCTCTCCATGCCAGACTGTCCTCAAGATGCGGCCATGACCAAATATGACCTTCCAGGTGGTTATATTGAAAACGGTGATTTAAGCACCTTTAGAGAAATCAAATCCCATCATGACCCCTTCTTCCGTGATGGGGTTAAAGAAAGTTCCAAACACGCTTGGTATGAAGGCTCGGCTTCATTGCATCCTTATGATGGTGAAACCAATCCTGAATATACGGATTTCCAAGACGATGGAAAATATTCCTGGGTTAAGGCTCCTACTTTCTATGGTAAACGTGCTCAAGTTGGACCATTGGCTAATGTATTCTGTATGGTTGCAGCCGGCCACGAACCAACCACGAAATATTTGAACCAAGCGATGGGAACACTTAGGGCCGTGGCAAAAAATCCGGATATTCCCGTTACTGCCTTACATTCAACTATCGGCCGTCATGCTGCTCGTGCCGTTCGGGCAGGGGTTATGATGGATACCTTGAAGGAACAATGGCAGAAATTAATTGACAATATCGGTACTGGCGATACGGATACTTTTAATCCTCCGTCATTCCCAAAAGGTGAAATTAAAGGTTATGGTGTTCATGAAGCTCCACGTGGCACTTTGTCACATTGGGTGGTAATTGAAAACGGTAAGATTAAAAACTACCAGGCAGTAGTTCCCAGTACCTGGAACTCCGGTCCTCGTGATGAAAATGACGAGATTGGGCCATATGAATCCTCCTTAATGGATAATCCGGTTGCCGATCCGGAAAAACCATTGGAAATTTTACGTACCGTCCATTCCTTTGACCCTTGTATTGCCTGTGCGATTCATATGGTCGATACAGAAAATAAACCCATTGTTAAAGTTAAGGCTGTCTAATTTTGCTGATATTAGGACTCCCTCAACTTTGAGGGAGTCAGTAGAAAGATTTAATCAAAAGTTTTGAGGTATCATATGAAATATTTAACTAAATTTGCACTACCCTTTATCACTCTAATCACTGTTTTTCCCGGTTTAGCAATGGCTCACCCTGGTCATGACCAAAGCATGACCTTCGTGCACTCTTTTGAAGCCATTGGCATTGTTTTAGCCGCCGTGGTTATTGCTATTTTAGCGATTCGACATATATCGAAAAACCGCTAGGTAATTTGTGTCTCAAGTTTCGGGCTAGCGGGGGTCCCAGACTATGTGTCCCAGACTGTACACTGCCTAGATATTTCTAGGAGCAGACATCACCGAAACTTGAGTTCATATCCTATCCAACACATAAGTTAATAATAGAGGGATTAACGAATGAATGAGAAAATACTAGTTATCGGCTTAGGCAGCATTTTAATGCAAGATGAGGGCATTGGCGTTCGTGCCGTAGAAGCCCTGGAAAGCCGATATATTATACCAGACAATATTGAAATTATGGATGGTGGAACCTCAGCCATGGATCTCTTACAACCTTTACGCAATCGTAAAAATGTCATTATCGTCGATGCGATTAATACGGGGGCAGAGCCAGGCACCACCATTCGAATTGAAAACAAAGATATTCCAGCCTTTTTCCAAACCAAAATATCCAATCATCAACTGGCTCTATCCGATTTATTAGCAACATTACGTTTAAATCATCAAGAGCCGGAAAATGTGGTGGTACTTGGCCTGGTTCCTTATCATCTAGAAAACAAACTGCACCTCAGCGAAGAAACCATTGCTAAACTCAATGAAATAGTGGCAATGATCTTAAGCGAATTAGCAAGCTTTGGAATCGAGCTACAATTACGTGATAAGCCACTCCCCGGTTTTTGGGAAATTAGAGCCGAAATGGAAGAACGCCAATGTGCATAGGCGTACCGGTACAAATCATCGAAATGCGGGATTTGATGGCCGTCTGTCGCGGTCGCAATGGCGATGAATTGGTGAATATGATGCTAATCGGCCCACAACCGGAAGGAACTTGGATTTTAAATTTTCTGGGGTCGGGTCGAGAAGTCTTAAGTGCCGATGAAGCCGAAAAAATTAATAGTGCCTTAGACGGTTTAACGGCTATTATGAACGGTAATGAAGCAATCGATGTGGATAAATACTTTCCCGATATAGGAGTACCCTCATGAATGAATTAGATACCTATGCTAATAACATGGTTGAAAAACTGGTTAAACAATTTCTTTTTATCGAAAAAGAACGTATGCAGGATATCCCAATTGTTAATAAAGCACTTAAGGTTCAAGCCATTGGCTTCAAATACTGGGAAGATCATTTTATTGGCATTTTAATCACCCCCTGGTTTATGAACCTGATGTTACTCCCTAAACAGGACGAAGATTGGAGCAACCTAGTTCCGGGCAATCGAGAAGAACATATTTTCCCAGCTAAAAGCTGTACTTTTATTGTAAATGAGCTGGAGGAATATGGCTATTATAAGTCTCATCCCCTTCATTCCCCCATGTTTAAATTCGACACTCAGCAAGACGCAGTCGATGTAGCCGAGTCCTTTTTCCAAAACCTTATCGATGAAAGCGTGGAGTTTGAAGAAGTCTTAGGTAAAGAAGCCATTGACCAGATAATGGTGGCAGCAGCAGTAAAACACTTGGATGATAAAGCTCCCTTATCAAGTATTAGCCCCGATGCAAAACAAGAAGAGGAAGAAGAACGAGAACCATTATCAGAACGTCTGGAAAAACCCATTAGTCGTCGAGAATTATTACGCGGTTCTTTTTTGTCATAAATTTACGACTCTTTATCCTAAAAAACGCAGTTGACTTCGTAGCGAGGTTCAGCCTGGGCGGCCCCCGTAAATGCTAAAGATTAAGAAATAAGTGCAATCTAAGAAGTGTTTTGGATTGAATAGAATAAGCTGAAATCTATTCTTATTGATTGCCTATAGCTAACCTATTTGCTTATAAATTACTTATAGATATCACTTGCTATAAGTAAAACTATCGTTCAAATGATAAAAGTATGAGTAATATACTGTATATAAAGTCATTTATATTTTTTGGCATGATTTTCTCTATAAAAAATAATCAATTGGAGAAATATCAGAATGCTATTACGCAATTATAAGTCGGAATACCCAGAATTTTTATTAAAATCTACCCAATGGTGCGCAATTATGTCATTTATCATACTGTCACCATTTAGTATTAACGATTTTATTCAAGGTCGTTATCTTCTGGGAGCATTAACCGGTATAGTCACCATTCTCTGTATAATCAATGCCCTTTTATGTTATCGAGGTAACTACAATAAAGAAATCAATTTATATCTTATCGCCCCAATTATCACTTTAACGATTATGAAAGCGTTAAATGAACTCGGAATAATGGGTTCCTATTGGGCTTATATGGGAGTACTGGCTTTCTATTTTATGCTGCCCGATAAACTCGCTAGAATCATTAACTTCCTGTTTATCGGAACGATATTACCCATTGCTTGGAATGTCTTGGAACCACAGGTTGCCCTCAGATTTTCGGCAGTACTTATAGGCGTGAGTTTTTTTGCTTTATTATCAATGCGCGAGATATACAAGCAGCATTATGTGCTTAAAGGACAGGCTGTTACCGACTCTCTTACCGGATTATATAACCGTTCCATACTACAAGGCAGTTTAGAACATGCAATCCATCAAAACCATCGTAGCGGAACAGCAATGACACTTATTATGTTTGATATTGACCACTTCAAACAAATTAATGACGAGTTTGGACATGATATGGGAGATCAGGTTTTAAAATCCTTAGGTGATTTTCTTAATAATTTTTTCCGCGCCAGCGATATGGTGTTTCGAGTCGGTGGCGAAGAGTTCCTGGTACTGATCTACAATACCGATCGGCAGCAAGGCGGGGATGTTGCCGAGAAATTACGCCGAGAACTTGAACAACTCCCACTAATATCTGAACGTCCGGTCACTGTCAGTATTGGAGTATCTAGTCTTACACCTGAAATAAACTGGAAAGAATGGATTAAACGCTGCGATAAAAACCTTTATCTGGCCAAATCTGCAGGTCGTAATCAGGTGGTTTTGGATGCAACTTATACCCAAGCCGCCTGGAAATGCGAGGTTCAGCAAGTCGATAAGCGTATCTATTCAAGGCATGAAGATAAAGCGATAGTTGACCTATTGTGAGTCTTCATAACGCCGAAGAGGTGCGCTTATCGGCTTACCCTGCGGGAGTTTAGCTCTGAATCATGCATTTCCAGGTAGTTTGGGTATATATAAAACCGCCTAATGAATTAACCAGCCAATCCAGAAATCCTTCATCAAACCCAATCAGTGTTTCAACCTAAAAAACGAGATAAACAAAGGCATCAACATTGACTCAATTGTTTAAAAAAACGGTACTCGTCGGTAAGATCCACCATATCCGCTAAGCCAATAATATCTTTGATTTGAGCATCAAACTTTAATCCTTCCGTACGATTTAAATCAACAACTTCATTAACAATCGAGCTAGTAAATGTTTCGTCAATAGTCAACTGATTGACAAATTGAACTTTTATGCAAGAACCACCTTCTTTGAGTATTTTATCAATTAATAGCTGCAGCTTTTTTTTGTCTTTGATTTCAAATTCAGCAATAGAGACAATATATTGTTCATCTGTATCCACTTCTGTTTCCTTATACAGATATATCATAAAGCTTTGATTATTTTTTTTGGTTCGTCGCACCGTGCGAGTATAAAATTCTTTTAATCGAATGTCAGACGTCAGTAGGCTTAAATCATAGCCATAGTCACGGCGATAAAAAATTTCGGCTAATGCACAAGATACTTCGGTTAAGCCCACTTCCCGGACATATCGCCCCTCATTACTATCATCACCAATAATAATGGGGATTGCCTGTATATTTTCCGTAACATACGCTTCATAAAACAAGATATTCACGCGTTCGATTTTATCTTTAAAGCAAAGCGCTAACTTTTCTTTATTGCGATTGACCAGATCAACAAAAAAAGCATTTATGTCATCACTACATTCATCAACGCATCGTTCAAGACCTAAAAACAGGCCGTCTTTTTGTTGTTTAGTAAACATGATGCGAAAAGTAATGTTCTCTAAGCAAACATCAATATTCCGGTTCATTAAGGTGAGAAAGCTAATTTCCACCCTATCATTTTTTACCAGAGGTGTATCTTGAGGTAGTATAATGCCAAGACCGTTAAGGGAAAAATCAACGGTTTCTCCCTGATAAACACTCTCTGCCGATCTAACATCAATTTCCATTTTATATTTATAACGGTCATTATTTCGCTGGGGTATAACCTTCAGGTCAACAATTTCTGGTATTTTTATTTGATTCGATTCAATTTCTTTAATTCGTTCGCCACTTAGCAAACTCACTTGCTGACATCCCGTCCAGATCAACACATTGGAAGACGGCACAACTTCAAACTGTTTTAGTTCAGAGTAAAAGCGATCATGAAAAAAATCATGACTAATATCGGTTAAAATAAACTGAGCAATAGTTTCCTTAATACGTGTTTTTATCATTTCAGATACACTTGGCTCAAGCTTTTTTATTGACTCAAACATTGCCGACATTTTTTCGTGATGTGGTTTTTTATTCAGGTTGTCGGTGATTTTAAATACCATTCCAGACTGAGCCTTGGTTTTAATAGCGATTTCAGCGATTTCAGCAGGCCGTTTATATTCGAAATCAAAAGCAGAATATAGCCTGTCATTTTCCCAATATAGAAAAAGAAGCGCTCCTTGATCATTTCTGGCTAAATGTGCAAGTCGGTGTACCCGGTGAGGTAATAACAAGGGAAGTAAATCTGGTTTTAATTGATTTTTAGAAACGAAATCAAAAAACATTTGATTTTTCCCCGATCGAATAATGGCGTCTACCTTGAAACCACCCGCTTTATTCCAGGTAATAAAAACCGGTAAATGGACGCTATTATGAGTATACAAATGTTCACAGAGTTTGGCCTTTGACGCTTGTAATAAATCGCTTGCATCAAATTTATAACGACTGCGATTAGTATCCATAAAATTCTGAAAATAATTTTTAGCTTCCTCCGATAAATTCTGTTGGACCATGCTAAGGTATAATTTATCGCCGGAAATTTGAACATTTTTAATAATGTATTCTACATTTTTGAAGACCTCTGCGCGTGTGCCTCCTACTATTTCACGAGTGTCGTTATAAAACTTGGAGAAAGTAATACGTACTTTTTTTGGAGCTTGAAAAAAACTAGAAGATGCGGAGATATATGCTTGTAATCCATTTAACGAGAAATCTTTACTTTTTAGCTCATAAGTTACCCCATCATAAATCATTTTAATTGGCATAATATGTAGCAAACGAGGCTCCCGCCTTCTTAAATAATAACCCAGGGGTAAAATATCGGGGCAATATTTGCCACTCACTTCCAATATTTCTCGTTTTTTCGATTTTTTTACCTGCTCGGTCTTGGCGAAAACATTGTGTTTAGAGTTTGTATCAGCCTGTTCAGCCTGTTTTCGTTGGTATTTATAAGTATGTCTACCCTCAGTAATTGCTTCGTATGTGCCCAATGTAAAAACATTATTATGCTCTTTCAAACCTTGCTTAAATATGGCTAAAGACCGAGTATCAAGGTAAAAAGTTCTACCCTGATAGCCATACTCAGTAATAATCCCTGGGGCTTTCCCTGACATGTCAATAATATAGTTACATACTTTATTCTTTCGTACCTTCTCCATATTTTGCAAAAAGCGTGATGTGGCCGATCCGTCCCCCTTATCTTCAGACACCCGAAACTTTTGTGAAGCAGAAGCATTGTTTACTTTAAAATCGTTTATTTCAGATTTAGACATGAGTAGACTGGTCAATAAATATTTATAGTTTTGATGAGCTACGAGCTGAATGAATTACTATGGTAAAGCAATTCAATTTTTTTAAAAATAGTATTATCACCCTACTTTTTTTCTTCATTCAGCAGCTTTGTAGATCAGGTTTTATTGATACCAAAATTAATCAACAAAGTCCATATATTTTGTATGCTTTTAAACCAATAATCATGTTAATTTGTTTGTTCAAGCTGTGATGTCGCTATTCTTTGGATATAATTGTCATATACCTTTCAGAATCCATCTTAGGAGAGTTTTAATGAGCGACAATGCTTTGCTCAAATTAACCCAAATCATTCAAACCTCAAGCCTCGCAGAAAGCAGTCGGGAACAGGTTCAAATAATAGTCGATGCGATTAGTAAAGGATTTACCGTCGAGGTATGCAGTCTTTTTCGATTGAATAACAATAAAGACATGGTATTAATAGCTACTCATGGTCTCTCAATACATCACCCCATTGTCGTTCCTAAGACTCAGGGATTAGTAGGACGAGTGGCAAAATTACGCCGTAGTATTAATATCATTAACCCCGCAGAACACCCTGATTATTATTTCATCCCCCAATCCAGAGAAGAACACTTTCATAGCTTTTGCGGTGTACCGCTAGTTCACCAAGGCGAAGTCATCGGTGTTTTAGTTGTTCAAAGCCGACGTTCGGAATTATTAGCTGCAGAGCAAGAAGCCATGTTAGCGACTCTGGCAGCCCATTTGGCTGTCATCATCAATTCACTGCCACAAGATAATATCAACCAAGATATCCAAAATGAACGAAAAACCGGAATTAGCGGCTCCTCGGGCATTGCAATCGGCAGGGTTAAAAATTTAAAAAATAACGGATTGAAATTTGTTATTGAATCCGACTGTGAAGATAAGCAATTAGAATTATTACTTTGGAATGATTTAAAAGAAAAAGTGACCAATGAACTACAAAATGAAAAGAATATCATTGAAAAAAACTTAGGCGAAAACCTTGCCGGCATATTAGATGCTTATCAACTTTTTCTCGAAGATCGTTCTTTTAGCGAACGAATCAACAATGAAATTAATGGCGGGAAATCACTTCCCTGGGCAATAAAAAAAACCGTCCAGTTTTATTCCGAACAATTTCTTGCCATGGATGACCCGTATCTAAGAGCTAAACATGAAGATATTCAGCAACTAGGTGAAAAACTCTATCAAAACTGGCAAGGAGATACTCAGGAAAAATCCACCGCTGATAACCAAACCCCACTCATTTTAATCGGACCACAAGTCAGTGTTTCTGACATTGCCAACCTGCCCACCAAGATATTAGCCGGTATTGTTTGTTTCGAGGGGGCAGCTCTTTCCCATATTGCTGTGTTCGCCAATGCTTTAGGGATCCCAGCGGTCATGGGTACGGGCGATTTAACAATCCAGGATGGTGAACAAATTATTATTGATGGTGATAATGCAAAAATATTTTTAAATCCTAATAACACCTTATTGGAAGGTTATTACAGCATTATTAAAAACCGGGAAAGTTTTGATCGCAATCTTTCCTCTCTTCAGGATCAACCGGCTATCACAAAAGATGGTATAAGTATTGAGTTAATGGCTAATTCCGGCCTACAAGCCGATATTATGCCGGGTATTCACCATGGTGCCGATGGTGTGGGTTTATATCGAACCGAAATTCCTTTTATGGTGCGCCAAAATTTGCCCACAGAAGAGGAACAAATCGAAGTCTATAAGCGGCTTATTGATGCCTATCAGGATAAGCCCGTGTATATCCGCACCCTGGATATTGGTGCCGATAAACCGCTACCATATTTACCCTTACTCAAGGAAGAAAATCCGGCACTGGGTTTACGCGGAATTCGTTTCACCCTGGATAACTTGCAATTATTAATGACTCAATATCGAGCCATTATGAGAGCGGCCGAAAATAACAACTCCGTCCACATTACCCTACCCATGATCGGTTCCAGCCATGAACTGGATCAATCCATTCAACTGCTTAACGAAGCTCATACGCAATTACTGGATGAAGGCTATAGTCTAAGCCGTCCTAAAATGGGCATTATGGTAGAAATTCCCAGTGCCATAACACTGCTCCCATTCTGGAGCCAAAAACTGGACTTTGTTTCTATAGGGAGTAATGATCTTTCCCAATATATTCTGGCCATTGATAGAAACAACCCAAAAGTCGGAAAATATTATGACTCCTTACATCCTGCGGTAATCAATGAAATACAACGCATTATAAAGATATGCCAGCAATCAAACCTACCCGTTAGTCTATGTGGAGAAATGGCTTCCGATCCAGTTGCCGTATTAGTCCTTTTAGGTATGGGTATCCGAAAATTGAGTATTAGCTCATCAAAAATTCCATTAATTAAATGGTTAATTCGTTCAATCAATATTATAGAAACAGAAAATCTTTTGCATGAAGTATTAAAACTCGATAATGCTTCGGCAATTAGAGATTTATGTCAACAAACCATGAAAAATATTGATAGGTAATGCATGGAGCTAGAAACCGTTCGAATGGGACTCAATACCTTTGATAGTGCGGCAACCGAGTTGATTATACGCTCGGCCCAGGGAAACCTGAGATTGTGTCGTAACCTCTGCTATGGCAGTCTTATCGAAGCCTGCCGGGAGAGCCAGCGAATCGTGTCCATTCAACACGTGAATCAGGTGCTGGTACAACCCCATTGGCGTTCTCATGAAGAACTGATTAAACAGCAAGTGGGTTAATTGAGCTTTTAAGCTTTTTCTCGATTCCCGTCCACATCTAACACGCTCCGGCCGTTTATCTACCCCCCGATAAGAGAGGCCTGGGGCGTTTGCCATTTCCGGCCTATCAACGCCTTCCTAAGTTGTTTCCTATCAAAACCACTTATAGGATATGCTGGATTTTCCCCGTCCCGTCATAAAAAAAACACCTGTGATTTCCTTCGATTGGTCGACGATAATTGGGGAATTCTTATTATGCATTTTTTTAATTAGTCGATGATAGCTTGGCATATCTTATAATGCAATTTGGCTGATAGTATGATTTTAAAGTGGCCGAGGGAATTTTTATTATGATGGGAGTGTGGTAAAACAGTCGAATTTTAGTGAAATCTTATGATAAATAATTGGGGAAATTGTACGATAGCAATTTGGCGCGCTACAACAAATCGAAATCCCCAAAAAGCTAAAACAGTTACTGAAGCTGCCCACACAATTATATATGTAAAAAAATACTCATTTATCCTTCGTAACAAGTAACTTTCATAAACCAGTACAATCACTGCCAATGAAATTAAGGCCCCAATGGTTAAAAATAACCTTAAGCGTAAATCCACCAACGCAATCCCTTTTTAATCTGTCATTACTGGCAAAATTGCCGGCGTAATTAATTAGCAAGCGATTTTGTCATTGCTACATAACAAATAATATCACGACAAAATCGTTTGGTAGTTTGTGGTACGAAAGAATCACTTCGTGGTCATAATCTTTCCAGTGAGTTAGCTAATCGATTTGAAGTAAAGGTAATTCCCAAATCTTTAAATAAAGGGCAATTTAACCTATCCTTTTTTTCCAACATTCAAGTCTGAAAGGAATTTTTTTCTACGATGATAAATAACATCGATTACTCTTTTACATTCCTTCCTTTCTTCTGTTCCTGGACTTTAGAGCGTCCTTTTAGTGCCTGTTTGAAAGAAAAAAACAACAAAAAAGGAACTACTCCAAACCAAACAAACTTCCAAAAAAGGTTAAACCATTCTTTATCCATTAAAAAGGTATATCCATAACTTAAAAATATTATAAAACCTACTACAAAAAAAATCCCAAAATATGTAAAAAAACGTTTTTTTAAATTTTTCTTTGATGTTGATTCCATAATGAATACCATTAACCTAATTACCTACAGTAATTATATTTAAAACTGGGGTCATTAATGTCAAAAGGTTCATTTAACCAATCATATATATCGCCTCCAATTGAATCTCCAAAAATATTTTGATACAAATTTGATAAACCTAATCCGATTTCATACCCTCCTAATCCAGCCAAAAAAACGGGAAGGAAAACTCCAGCCCCGGCCGAACCGACAGTAGCCCCAGCCCCATACATTCCAGCTGACATAAATGAAGCAAGGCTGGCCGTTTGAACACCACCAATCGTTTGAATAGTATTAAGCCCTATATTTACCGGAGTTGGTGCAGTAGTATCTGGGCCAACAGCAGTTACAGCACTTGCAGCAACACTATCAAGAACTTGTCCCGCTACTGCTGCTTCATTAGCAGTCTGTCCTGTTATAGGTCGTAATGCTCCTTGGATAATCCCTCCTAAAAGAAGGCCAGAAGGATCAGTAAAGTTGACTGGATCATTTAATACATATCCAAATAAATTGGTATCTCCCCCATAAAATCTAATTGGGTCTTTAATTGTCCATTTCCCAGTCCAGGCATCATAATCTCTAGCCCCAAAGCGTGTTAATTGAGTATGTTGGTCGTATACCCCTCCTGCAAAACCAAAGGGTTGAAATCCTGGGTTTGTATCACTAACAATATTTCCCCAGGTATCGTAATCCATACGTTGAATAATATCCCCAGTTACAGAATCAACAATCAAGCGAGGACTTCCTAAATGGTCAGAAATTATGCGATAGGTAATTCCATTTTTAATCATATAGTCAGGCACATTTGATTTACTACCATAAA
>Ga0209475_10000915_pt1 | contig 44679 bp, 37 predicted proteins | sample tdDd471_FD_187128 | JGI IMG/M metagenome (GOLD analysis project Ga0209475, IMG submission 187128) | Marine sediment microbial communities from the Atlantic coast under amendment with organic carbon and nitrate - tdDd47.1 (SPAdes)... | ecosystem: Environmental > Aquatic > Marine > Coastal >... | reverse complement strand
AAATGCATAGAATCCGGTGCTTCAGGATATGTAATGAAAAGTCAGTCTACCTCTACACTTATTGAAGCTATAAAACAGGTTCATGCTGGAGAGCATTATTTTAGTAAAGATTTTAAAGATTATGTTTTTTCTATAGCTGCCGGCAAAAAAAATCACAATTATGATTTCAACCTAACACCCAAAGAGTTTGAAATTTTCAGATTAATTGGTAAAGGTAAAAAAAATCAAGAAATAGCTGATATGGTAAACATCAGCATTAAGACTGTCGAGTCTTATAGAAGTAAGATAAGAGAAAAAACAGGAGTATCTAATTTAGCAGAACTCAAAGACCTTGCATATCATTTTGTAAAAGAGGACAGTTGAAAAATAGTAAGTATCAATTTAACTATGAAAAAATATTAAATTGCACAATTATTGGAGTTTCTATCCAGTCTCACTAGAGAAACCGTAGACAGGTTGTTGTTTATAGTAGATCAAATAGCATAGGATATATTTGACTGATCCAAATATTAACATAACTAAGCAGCAATATGATACCAAACAACAGCATCAAGAAAGCAAATAGAAATACCTTTACATTTAACAAAATATTTTATACCCTCAGAAATCCAGAAAGAATGTATCATCATAAAGGAGTTTTAAAATGAACTACTTTATACTTATGCAGGACCCCCGAATTCCACATCAGCCTCATGTAGCACGTTGTCCTGATACCATAGATCCCCTTGATTGGATTAATGGGAGGATAATGCCTGATCCAGGACCAATGGGAGTAAAACTATCACATAAAGAAGAAAGATTTAGAGGTGGCATTATTGGAGGCCTGCTCCCATTGTTTCACCAGTATTTCATTGATGAACTCACAAGGCTGGGGATAGACAACATTCAATACTTCCCAGTGGAACTTGAAGATTCAGAAGGGAATGTTGAGTATACTTACTCATTGGCAAATGTAATTGGTCTCATTGAGGCTGTTAATGTGAATGCAAGTGTAATAAAACCACGAGCATCAGGTGGTCATGGACGACTGTTTTCATTTAAAATTGATCATCATAAAGCCCGGGACCACAGACTTTTTCGTCTTGCAGAGGCACCAACACTTATTATCATAGATGAATATCTTTGGAAAGATATACTGGCTTTCAATCCCCCAGGAGTAATGTTGCTGCCAACTGAGCGATATGATGGGTATTAAAAGTATGGAGCTTTTTTAAACAATAACAACACATTAAACAATCTTTCTTCAATTAGTTTGGCCCCTCTCTCGCCTGCATAGAGGACTCAAACTAAAGAAGCACCGGAATTGTCGCCGGTACTTTTTGTTTGTGCAGATTGGGTAATTGCACCTCTACATGGCCATCATGATCATGTCCTTCGGATTAAGCTTAACTCATTGATTAAGAGCTTCTTTTCTTTCTTTTTTATCTTAAGATTTTCTCCATCTTCTTTCCCTTTGCCAGCTCATCGACAAGTTTGTCCAAATAGCGAATTTTTTGCATTAGTTTGTTTTCTACATCTTCAACTCTAACTCCACAAACAACACCCTTTATCAAATGACAATTTTTATTCATTTCCGGGGCTTCTTCAAAAAAAGTTCTAAAATCAGTGTTTTCATCAATCTGCCTTTCCAGACCGTCTTTATTGTATCCTGTTAACCAATAAATGATTGTATCAATTTCCTCTTTTGTTCTGCCTTTCTTTTCTGCTTTTTGAATATACATTGGATAAACTTTTGAAAATGGCATTGTGAAAATTTTGTTTTCTGACATTTTTTATCTCCATTTATTTGATATAATATCATGCGTAACTCATGTATTGAAACCATTTTGATGAACTGATTATAACCCATTTTTCACTCAAACGGGGCTATGGAAGACCTCCCTTTGCTCCAGAGGTCTTCTCTATCAAACTTCAGCATACTAAAACTATATCTAATGAAAATGGTCTTGTGCAGTCTTATTATAAGAAAGTTAAGAGTATAAAGCAATACAAGTTTAATCAGTGACAAGTAATGCAAGAGATTCAATTGTGAAAATCAGATTGAATTCCTATTTCAAGCAGCTTTCTTAAACCACAATAGCACATCAAAGAGCCTTTCTTCAATTAGTTTGGCCTCTCTCTCACCTGCATCATACTAAAAACACCGATAACTATCGGTGTTTTTTTATGCTATTTTTTTTGAATCTGGATCTCACCTCTGGCACCGGTTTCCCTCCATGAGGGATCAGAGCCTCAAAAGGTGCCAGAGACCGGGCTGCTCAGGGTTTCGCTATCACTTTTCGGTCCCGGCTCAGGGAACAGAGCTGGGACCACCCTTACATCCCTGAGACAGATATAGTTTGCCTCTATGATCTAATGGGAATCCGCCAGGGAAAGAGCATTGGAGTCTCCTTCTGATACGAACGGTATGATTCACCAAACTCATTCACAAGGTCTCTTTCTTCCAACATTGTGGCAAATATAATCCATGTACTCCAGAGAATGTTAAAAAGGAGCCTGTCAGCTGTCAGGTTTGGCATTGACCATATCATCAAGAGCATGAAAAAATAAAGTGGATGGCGAACCCATTTATAGGGCCCCTGAACTTTAAGTGGAAGTTCTTTAGGGTCCTTGTTCTTTATAAGCCGTTTTATTTTGATTGTACCAAAGGGATCAAAGAGTCCAAGAGATTTTACGCCCCAATAGAAACCAGCAATGGAGATAATATAAAGAAGACGTATCAACCAGTAAGCTGCGCCAGTTGCAGATGCAACAGTGTATGTTTCCTGCCACATTGTAATCATCAAAATTAATACTATCCCCGATGTAATTGAATAGAATGCATTAAAATAATCAGGGCTGATATACTCTTCAATCTTTCTGCGAACATCCTTTCTAATAATGATGCTGTGTTGCAAAAAGAAAATCATGCTTAAGGCAGCATCAAATATAAGAGCCTGAGTTGTTGAAAATCCAAAGGATATAGAAAGAAATGGTCCCAAAAAAATAAATGCCGCAAAAAGTAACATAGAACCAGCACCAATGAAATAAGATGAAAATAAATAAAAATAGTTTTTCATGTTTCCTCCTTATTCACTGGCCTGTTCTTTATTATCTGTAGATGTATCTGGGGAATCCCAACAAGAACATCCTTTCATGTCCCCTTTCATCTTTTCAAAGAATGCCTTGAACTCCTGATTCTCCTTCATTTTTAAACAAAATTCATTAAAATCTTTGTTTTCCTCACAAAATTTCTTCATCATACCATAATTCTTTTTCCAATCTTCAAATGAAAAATCTTTACATTTCATTGAATGCCTCCTTATCTTGTTTACCCATATAGACGTATGTTATTGGCTTAAAGATACAGGTGGTAAATTTTTTTTGAATTGTGATTATGGTATAAGTAAATATAGTATAAATGAATGAGATAAATACTATGAGGTAATTTATAATTCAGCTATGAATAATGTGCTAGGCATTACATACTGCCATCAATTCATCATGTTCGTTATAATATGGATCACAGTTACATGCAATAGATTTGTTCATCTTTGCCTTTCCACGGTGTACCCTGATCTTTGCGTTTTCAATTGATATATTTAGAATACCTGCTATCTCCTGATTTGAATGTCCTTCTATCTCTTTGAGAATATAGGCGTCTCTGTACTGTTCAGGCAGTTCTTCAACCAGTGCCAGGTAACAGTCTTTCATCTCCTGTTTTTCTATCCTGTCCTGGACTGAATAGGGCTTTTTCCCTGTCCAGGGATTCTCATCTTCAAGGTACGGTAATATTCCTGTATCCTCATCAGATAAAGGTGAAAGTTTTTTCTCTGCTTTATTATTCTTTCTCAGAAAATCTATAGCAAGGTTTCTGGCTATTGTAAAAATCCAGGTTGATAGAGATGACTCCTCTCGAAATGAAGAGATGTTAAGGAATACTCTGATAAAAACATCCTGAGTAAGGTCTTCAGCATATTCCTCACCGGGATTCCGGGTAAAAAACCGTACTAGTTTTGGATAAAACTCATTATAGATATTTTCAATCTCATATACTGTTTTCATGATTATCTCATATCTCCCAATATTATTTATGACCTACCCATTATGGGGCCAAGAAAATCAGAAATCATTGATCCCATATCATCGGCTTTAATTAAGCCTATACAGCTGACTTTATCATTGTTTTCCCATGTCACAATAGCCATTTTATCTCCTGCCCCAATACCTGCTTTATCACGAAGCTCTTTTGGCAGAACCATCTGCCCTCTCTCATCAATACTGACCATTGAAACCATTTTGCAGCATTGCTGCATACAGCCTGCACCCTTCTTCTTTACATCCATTACATTACTCTCTCTACTATATCAGCAAAAAACAAATATTCAGTTTTTACTGATTTATCTGATTTTTTTTACTATACTGATAATATACACAATGCTTTACAGAATGTCAATAGTGTATCAAAAAGATTTTCTTCAATTAGTTTAAATCTCCTTTCACCTCCATAGGGAATCCACTTGAGATCACAATATGTGAGCTTCATTTACTGATATATCCTCAAAGAAATGTTGTACTCAACTTATGCATTTGGCATTCTTATGTGCATCCTTGGAACACCTTTTATTTCTTTTTTAAACATGGTTTCAACCTCTTTATGATAAAATCTCAACATAGCCATCTGTTCCATTAATCCTGATGATCTGTCCATCCTTTATGAGCTTTGTAGCATTCTCAACACTGACTACTGCTGGAAGTCCATATTCACGGGCAATGATAGCACCATGGGTAATAAGGCCTCCCACTTCAGTGACTAAACCTTTGATAGATACAAATAAAGGAGTCCAGCTTGGATCAGTGAATTCAGTGACTAAAATATCACCTTCTTCAAGATCAGCTTCTTCAAAAGATGAAACAACTCGTGCCCTTCCTTCTACAAAACCAGCTGAAACAGCAAGACCGGGCAATGTATTTTCAGGTATATCACCTTTATCATATGTACCGGTTATTATCTCCCCCTCAGAAGTCATGACCCTTGGTGGTGTCAGCTTCTCATATCCTTTATATTCCTCTTTTCTTTTCTCTATTATTTCATAATCAAGAGAGCCTGTTTTTACAACATTTCTTAATTCATCAAAACTCAAATAATAAATATCTTCAATCTCATTTATAATTCCCCTGGGGAGAAGTTTATCAGCTTCCTTTAACATGGCTTGTTTATATATATAATAACGTTTAATATAAGAAAACTTTGGATACTCACGAAAGCCAATATAATTACGAACCAAACCTGCAATTTTTCTAACTTTCTTTGCCTTTTTTTTACCGCCTGGTAGTTTTTCTACTTTCTCTGCTATTTGCTCAATTCTTCTTTCAGACTCAACCAATCCTTCATCATACTTGACTTTTGATGCATATGGTTCAAAATTCTTAATGTTACTCAAAATTACCGGTGCAATATTGGATGGCTGTTCTATCCAACGGGGAACAGTTATATCAATATCTCCTGAACACCTCATACCATACTTTAACATATAATCCTTAAGAGCTTTATTAAAGGTTTCTCCACCGTCTAACTTTGATATGTCATCAAAAAATGTTTCATCATCAGGATTCTTTAGATAATCAATAATTTCAGAATATTTTCTTGCACTATCTGCAACATCTAAAAGAGCAAATCCCGTTTCAGTAGTAATGCTATTGGGAATTGACATGATAAAAGTATCTGAAGCATTTTTTATTCCCAGCCATTTCTCTATTTTTCTATTGAGCCATTTTTCTGATAATAAAACTGCAGTAAGAGCTCCGGCATTTTCTGGAGTAGCTATTTTGGTTCTTCTATTTTCATGATCTTGTGCAATGAATTGAAAAACTTCATCTCCTGATAGTCTTTCAATATTTTCTTTCATTTTTTCTATTGAGTCTTCTTCTTTAGCTATTAAACCTTTAATGATATCAGGATCATTCTTTTTAAATATTCTATAGGCATTAAGCATTATTGATAATACACCGCTATTATTTTCAGGCTTAATAACTTTGTCTTTACCTTTTGGAAGAGATTTTATCAGCTTCTTATCTTTAATAATTTGATTGATAGAGTTTGTTATTAAATCATCACCAATCATAGCAATAAATTTCTTTGCAATTATTCTTCCTAATGGAGAAGAAAAATCATGAGTCATATCTGCATACAATCTTCCCCCTATTACCTGTGAAGGATAATTTCCAAGAACAGATTTGTAGAAGTACATTCCCAATGGTTTAACTGGTGCTGTCATCATCTGCATATGGCCAGCTGAGACAAAGAGATGAATTTTGCCATCATGATTTTCTCCAAGAGGATACAAAGTTGTGATGGGGCGACTCTGAAGAATATAAATTTTATCATCTTTAATACACCATTCAATATCCTGGGGATAAGAGAAATGACCTTCGATTTTTCTTCCAATTTGTTCAAGTGCAAGAATCTGATTATCACTTAAGGCCGGCTTATTTCTAAGGTTTTCATCTAGGAGACGCTCTTCGGTTCCACTTTCCTTGAGAGCATATATTCCCCTGGTTTTATCTGATATTTTTTTATCGATAATTTCACTATTTTTAACTTTATATACATCTGCACTCACAATTCCAGAAACCAATGCTTCACCTATACCGAAGCCTGCATCGATTGACAACACTTTGCGATTTGAATTTACAGGATCAGCAGTAAACATAATACCGGAAACTTCAGGCATTATCATTTTTTGAACAACAACAGATATATAGACCTTTCTGTGATTAAAATCATTTTGTTTTCTATACATTATTGCCCGATCAGTGAAAAGGGATGCCCAGCATTTTTTTATATGATTAATGATTTCATCAAGACCTATGATGTTGAGGTATGTATCATGTTGACCTGCGAAAGAAGCTCTTGGTAAATCTTCAGCTGTAGCACTGGAACGAACCGCATATGAACTTTCTTCTCCAATCATTTTGTGTTGTGCAGCAACTGCTTCAATAATTTCTTTTGGAATTTTTATATTTTCAATAAACCTTCTTAACTCTTTGGTGATATTTTTTACTTTATCATTTTCAGTTATATGTAATGCTGAAAGTTGATCTAACAAAGAGTTAAAATCATCATTGTTTTCCAGTACTTCTCTGTATGCTTTTGTTGTTAGGCAAAAACCTTCAGGCACATCTATGTTCTCAATTTTAGATAACTCTATAAGATTTGCACCTTTGCCACCGACATCCAAAAGATTTGCCTTACTGCTTTCTTTTAAGTTTATTACATATGAGATCATATCTTCCTCTCTTTTGTATGTGCTCTAACCATATTATTATTTTTTATTTTCTATTCCAAACCTGACCATATTGAGAAAGCTGTTTTTCTTCTTAAAAAATGCTTTCCAGTATTCATCATCCTGAACCTTTTTTTCATCAGTTAATTCAGCTGCCAGTTTCATTCTAAAATATTCTGATATTACATGAACAAGTTCATAGGCTTCATCAGAATCAACACCATCCCTGAGAGACAGCTCCATAAAGAGCTGTTTCATCTGATTTTCTTGTTCTTTATTTTCTTCACCATATTTCTCTTCAAGAAATGTCTTAAACTTAAACATTTCTATTTTCAGTTCTTCAGGAGTTTTATAAAATGCTTCAAAGAGCAATTTAGAAAAATCTGGATTTTTTCTTAAGTAACCGACCTTCATCAATCCTGTTTTTTCTTTGGCCTCAAAAAAATCTTCATATTCTAATAAAGATTCATCAGTCTTTTCACGAGCCATTATTTCATAACATCTTTCCAGAACACTGATGTAGAGATTTTTCTTGCTTTTGAAATGATGAAAGATAAGGGCCTTTGATATACCTGCTGCTTCTGCCAGCATTGCAGTGGTAGTATTTACATATCCATTTTTAACAAATACTTTAAAACAGGCATCGAGAATTTTTTCTTTTTCATATAGCTGAGTTGGCAATTGAAGACCTCCAAAATATTTTACTAACCACTGATCAGTAAAATATACAAAGATACTAACCAATGGTCAACATAAAATCATGGGAATTTAGTATTTTGGAGTAAAAATTGAAGGGGGGGAGCTCATACTTCGCATTCTAGTTGGAGAATATTTAAGCAATTAATGCCCTATTAATCTGAAAACTAAAGGGCTTTTTTATCAATAGGCTTTCTCTTCTTTCTAAGACGAAACTCTGACATAGGAGAATGCAATAATAGATAAGGTTTATATCTGTGTTAACATCAAAATCAGTTTCACTCATGTTAACATTCTCTAGGCATAGTTTAGGAATAAAGTTTCTATAGTTTATTATATTCAGGTAGGTAGAGAAATATGTTAGTCCAAGCTAATTTTTATGGTATTATGGTTGGGTGTACATAACTTTTTTGGTTGGGGAGCAGAAAAATGGTCTTAATATTTGAAAAACAAAAATTGACAATGCAATCTCTTAATTATAAAATAAACAGAATGAAATAATAGCAAAAATAAATAAAAGGATTAGTAATATAAAGCTTATGGATTTATTAATTGAGGATATACTTGATCTTGAAAATGGTAAACTGTTAAATGCAGCAGAAATACTAAAAAATGATGAAGAATATTTATTCAACCTAAGAATGAAATTAGAAAGTGATTACCAGCAACAAAAAAAAAATTATGTATGTGCGTTCTGCTATCAATATCTAAAACTAAGAGGTGGAAGTGGCACTCAACAAATACTACACTTTGCTCATCTTAAAAACAGTGACGACTGCCCTATTAAAAGCCAGACGAAATTAACAAAAAAAGAAATACTATTTTTACAATACAATGGATTTAAAGAAAGTGAAAGACATATAAAACTAAAGAATAGACTATATGAAATAATATCTATAGATAACAGATTTTCAAATCAAAAAATTGAAGAAATAGTAAAAGATAATAATGGACGAAAAACATGGAAAAAACCTGATGTTCAAGGAAAATATTATGAATTGCTAATTGCTTTTGAGATACAGTTAAACACAACCTTCTTAAGTGTTATTGCATCTAGAGATTTGTTTTATACTGAAAATAATATACCAATTGTTTGGCTATTCGATAATTTTGATACTGAAAATACTAAATTTATGGAAAAAGACATTTTTTATAATAATAATTCAAATGCCTTTGTATTTGACGATGAATCATATAAAATTTCCAAATCAAGAGAAAGTCTACATTTGAAAGTTTTTTACCAAAAACCAATAGAAAATAATTTATCAATTGATACCAAGTGGAAAAATGAAATTATAGATTTTGACCAAATGACATTTAATTATAATAAACTTTACTATTATGACTACAGCTACAATAAAAAGAAAATAAAATATTCTATACTAAAAAAATCAATTTTTATATTTATCGAAAGTTTTCCAAATAAACATATTGATATCAATGAGTTTAATGAATATATTCATGATTTATCGAATTATAATTTGCAGAATTGGAATGAGAGAAAGGATTTAAAAACTATAAGAATTTTATTCTGTGTTTTTCATTCAATAAAAAACCGACAAGTTTATGGATTTAAATATAAAAACATAATTCAATTAATTGACTATGTATATCAACATTTCAATCAAGTTTACTGGTTATTATTAGAATTCATCAAAAGTGGAAAACATGAAAATAGCATTCTAATAGATGATAAGAAAAATACATTTAAAAGAATAAACCAAAAATTTAAAAACCAACAAATTATAAATGAAACAAAATACACAGAATATATGCAATATTTTTTTTCGGAAATTAAACAAATTCCAAAATGAATCATCACTCTTGTGTTAAATTACAACAAAAGGAATTAATAATGCCAAATATAATAATTAACCACAACAACAGACCTTTAACTTTATACAAACCGAAAGTATCACTTTACTTAACATCATATACAGTATTAGTAAGTGATTCATGGGATTATATTGAAATGTATTTAAAAAGAAAGAATCAAAAAAAAGCAATATTTTTTGGAAGCAAGCAAAAACTTTTATGATGCATATCAATATTTACCTAAAGGTTCAAAAGCTCTATTAGGATATTATTGTATACTTAATGCATCAAAAGCATTTTTAGAAGCAAAAAATATTCAATATGAAAATAAACATGGGGTTGGAGGAGAAAAGATTAAGAATAAAACTGCTTTATCTAATGAACATGTGATATATTATTCAAATGGAATTTTAGGGGAATTATGCAAATACTTTGGTGAATCCAATAATAAAAACAGATATAGCTTAAAAGATCTACTCTACAACCTTCCATTTTGTCATAGAGCATATAAACTTACATTCAAATCGCAAAAAGAACTTTTTATACCTATTGATAATCCAATCTTTATATTGAATAGTGAAAACAATGAGGCATGGTTTGAATGTGAACTTCAAAAAAAAAGCCAAACTAAAATAACTATTAATGACATTGGCAAAGGTTGGGAAAGGTTGGGAAAGAAATTTAATAAATACCAACAAGTATATTCTAAGAAGAAAAAAAAGGTTTAAATATAATTCTAAGCTAACAAATTTCACGAGTTACCATAGAAAGATAAGAGAAAGAATTAGCTATATCTATGGACCTTATAGATTATGGTATCTCAAAAAAAATATTGAAAACAATAACTCAATAATTAATAGATCTACAATGACAATAACATTTGGGGCACTTCATCGATTATCTGAACTTGAAAGATATGCGCCTGACATTCTAGATAGGCACTTCAACAGTGATCACAACTGGTTACTATCTGAATTTATTTCTATTGCAATACCACAGTTTATAGACGAATTAAGTTGTGAATTAACAGGTCAAAATTTTCAAATGCCAGGAAAAAGAATTTATGATTATATTCCCTTAAAATTGAAGAATTCACTCTTATAAAAACTCCAAGAACGATAAGATATCTTCTTTCTCTTTTTTTAAGGAACTATTTGTAATATCAATGGCTGGTTGAAAAATATTCATATCCACTTCAAAATGATTAAATTCATTCAATAATGTTTTTCTGGATAATAGAAAAATCCTACTATTTTGAACTTCAGGATCATTTCCATTAAATGCCTTGTTAATAATACTTGATAACATTTGATATTTATTAGTCATGATTGAAAACTTATCTACTAATTTTTTTTCAACTTTCAGTCTTAAATATAGATATGTAAAAGTATGGATAAGAGTTTTATTAAGAAGAGGATAATAAACTGAATCAATAATTTCCTCATCTGTGATATGAATTTCCAGAATGTCTTTTGCAGACAATTCTAAAGGAGAACTAATTATACTTACTTCAAAAAGCTCATTATATATTTCAGAAAGATCATGAGTTATTTCATTGTAACCATGCATTAAATCAGTAAGTTTTTCTTTTATATCCATTTTATTTAATATTTGAGAAAGTCCTCTCATAAAAGGAATCATTGATATTAGATAATACTTTTCATTTTTAATAACCTGCAATACATCTTTTCTTAAAAAATTTAACAATTCATGTAGATACAACAAGAATTTATGTTCATTTTCTGATATCTCAATAAAACCATTTTCCTCGTCCTGAGTATTATTTAAAATATATAGATTATATGAATTTTGTTTTTGATGTTCAAGCAATCTGATTAGGTCAAGATTATGAGTTAGTATAATTTGTTTTTTATCTTTAAGAAATCGAAGAATTGCATATGTAATTTTATTTTTATAAATTGAATCAAAACTAGATATTGGATCATCAAGTATCACTATAGAATTTTCAACCCTCTTAGCTTTAAGTAATTCAAAAGCTAGGGATATAAAATTCTGTTCACCTGTACTTAGATATAATTCATCTCTTCTTTTATTTAAAAATTCTTTATTTCCTAGCAAAAGAACCAAATTTTTATCATCATCTCTTTTCAATTCAACTTTTTGACTCAAGCAATCATTAATAAATTTCTCAATAAAAAGGGCATCATCATCTGAAAATTCTAATTTCTCTTTTTTTAACTGCTCATATTCATTATGATTGTTAAGTAACTGAGAAGTATTTAAACAATTAGCGAAAAAATTCATAATAGAATCATTAAAGATCTCAATATATTTTTGAATATCTACCTTTAAGGATTCTATAATTTGATAATCATCTTTATTAATTGCTTCTAGTAACTTTATCTTAATATCAAAGGGATCTCCCTCCCCAACTACTTTGAGTATTGAATTAAATATTTTTTTTGTTTTTTCATCAAGAGAATTATAATTATTTTCTCTGGTAATTTTTTTTTCAGATAATAATTGTGCAGGTTCTATTTCACTGTCACAAACAATACAATCATTAATATTATTATATTTTTCTAAAATAATAACTGCATCATCGTTTTGTTCAATTTTATGAATGACTTCATTACCTGAAATATCTTCGCTTCCAAATTCAATTATTTTTTTCAAAATACATCTTTTAGAACTAAAATCTGAAACAAAAAAGATGAATTTTTCATCAAATTCATCTTCTTCAATATGAGTTTCACCTAAACTAGAAGTAATATCGATAAAATTTGACCTATCAATATCTTTTCCTTTTGATCTATTATTAGCTAAATCACAAACAAAATCATATATATCTTGATTTTCAATATATGATAAAATAGAATTACTTTTACTAGTTATTTGAAAAGTCTCTTTCAAACCTGGAATTAAAATATGTTGAAATAAATTATTAAAATCAATATCAATTTTCTTTTTTAATTCGTACTCTTTTAAAACATTATCACCTAAGACAAAATCTTCTGTTTCACCTTTAATAATATTTCTTCCATTTTGATCATTAATTACATGAAAGGGGTTAATTTCTGATTCATGAGTATATTCAGTCTCATTTAAAAATAAATTATATTCTGAATTATTATCACGATTTAATATTTTTGCAATTGTAGATTTCCCTGCACCATTAGGTCCATATATAATGGCAATTCCATCATTAGAAAAACTAATTTCATTATAAGTATTTAAATCTAAAAAGTCTTCAGTGAGAATATTCTCTTTTGATAATTTATTTATTTTAATATCCATAAATTCCTATAGTTTAAAAATCAATCATATTTATCTTTCACATTTTTCATTATATAGCTATTCAATCCCTTTCCATTTTGTGCCAATTGTTTCATATTTTCAACATGAATTTCACCTGCAATATTATAGCTGTAAGAATAAATCTTTCCAGATGAAAATTCAACACTAATTGATGTCTTATTTAATTCATATCTTGAAATACCTGAACCACCACCTAAATTTAAATAATCTTCCATACTTCCTCCAAATTAAATTTTTATAATTAAGTTTTTACCCTCTATGATCAGCCCCCATACAATAAAAACACCCATCAGCTTCACGGTATAACTCTCTAGCCGTCCTCATTGCCTCTGTATCTGAGTAAGCATTGAAATCAACTCTGTTAGCCCTAACAGGTAAGAATGAACAATACTCTACCTTGTGAACTTCATTATCACCAAATTTATTAACACAGTACTTTATCATTAGATTTCCAATTGCTTGCTGACACTTCAATATACGAAATCCCTCTAGAAATGTCTTCAGAGAAAACCCTACAGTGAGATAAAAAAATCCCTATCTACTGTAAAATTATAAAAATAAAATAATTCTGGATGAATGCCCAGTAATTATTAACAAGAAATTGATTGGAGAGATGCATCTTTAAAAAAATTGAATGAAGAATTCAAATGCCTTTCAAGCAATGATTAAACACAATCTTAATTTCTGATAACTTCATGTGTATTATTCTAATTTCTAATCAATATATTTCTTATAACATAAAATCCTTCTTCTTTACGATGTTTAATTGTATCAAAAGGAGTTTTACCAGTTTTATTTTTAAGACTAACAATGGCACCTTTGTTTATTAAAAAAGCAGTAGAATCAATGTTCTTCCTTCTAACAGAAAAAAATATTGGAGTTTCACCTTTATTATTCTTTTTATTTATATCAAAACCTGACCTAAAAAGATAATTAATTATACGTAAATTATACCCTTCTGCAGCATAGTGAAGAAGAGTTGAATTATCAATGTTTCTAAGAAATAAATCTGCTTTTTTACTTATTAAATATTTAAAAATTTTATCTGACTTTTCATAGTAATGCCTGAAAGAATACATTAATGGTGATTTACCATATCTGTCTTTTAAATTCAGTTTAGCGCCAAGCTTAATTAATATTTTGATTGAATATAAATCACCGCCTTGTACTGCACTATGTAGATAGTATTCCTTATTTATGATTAAAGAATTTAGAACATTTTGACCTTTATTAATCAAATATTTCAAAATTTGATCATCACCTTTTTTTAATATATAATGAATTGGAGTTTCATTCTTTTTATTTTTAAGATTTACATCTAGTCCTTTATTGTATAAATACTTAAATATATGAAATCTATTTTTATAACTAGCTATATGCAATAATGTTTCACCAGAGTTATTCTTTTGAAAAATATTGCTTCCATTGGCAATTAAATATTTAATAGAATCTAAATTACCGTTTTTCACCGCATAAAAAATTGGAGTGTTACCTTCAGCATCCTTTAAATTAATGTTATTTTTATAAAATTCAATATATTTAAACATTACAGCATTATTATTTCCCTGTATTGCACAATGTAAATACAATTTAGATCTTTTATTATTAATTCTTTTTTTTATCTTAGTTATAAGAGTATTATTAAAACCATTTTTCAAAGCATAATGTAATGAATTAAATCCATGGTTATCCATAATATTCAGATTTGAATTATTTTTTAAAAGTATTTTTATAATTTCAACATTTCGCCTGTAATTCAAAGCTATCATCAATGCTGTTTGCCCCTTTTTATTTATCAAGTTTACATTCGCTTTTTTGGTTAATAAAATTACTGCTGATTTATAACTACCATTCATTGCTGTATAATGTAATGGTGTATCACCATTAATAGTTCTTGAATTAAGTAATTCTTTAACAGCTAATTTATCAACAACAACTGGCACATCATGATAAGAAGCGATATGAAGAGGAGTTTCTTTTTTATTGTTAAGTGATTTAACATCAGCACCTTTAGCTAAAAGCATATTAAGTACTGACCAATCAGAAGAAACATATTTACTCTCTTTCCATGTTAGAAACAAAAAACTACGAGCAAAATTTACATCTACAGTTAAACGATGTATAGGCTGTTCCCCACTTTTATTCCGTACATTTACATTGGCACCATTATCTAATAGATATTTCACAATATGCTTAAAGTTATACATAACAGCATAATGAAGTGGAGTAATACCATATACTGTTTTAGCATTAATATCACCACCAGCTTTATGGACTAATTTAACATTCTCTAGCTTTCCACTTCGTACTGCTCGATGCATTGGATCGCCATCATAATATGTTTTAACTTTAATTTTAGCACCCTTCTGAATTAATAGTCTTGAAACAGAAGAAGAACATCTAAGTAATGAAGTATGTATTGGTCTATTCATCATGAAGTCTGGAGCATTCACATTCCCACCAATACTAATTAAATAATGAGCTGAAGAGCAAGAGCTTGTATTCAAAGCTAATTGCAATGGAGTTAAAAAAGAAATATTAGTATTAAATTTTGTTTTTTGATTGAGATTTGCACCTCTCTTAAAAAGATATTTTATAACTTTTACATTATCAAAATATATTGCAATATGCAGTGGAGAAAGACCATATTTATTATAATTATTAATATTTTCTTTTGTTAAAATGGAATTTAATTTTTTAAAGTTTGATTCTTTTATTGCAGTAACAAGTGGAGTATGAGAAAAAATTGTACCACTATATGTTACATTAAATAGTATTCCTATAATTATTAGTAATAATATAATTTTTTTCATTTATTAAAACCACCATTGAATAAGTATTATTAATTATTTCTTTTTATATAATTGATTCAAATCCATTATTCTTTTCAATTTGTAATTCAGAGTATTAAAAAGATAAAAGGTAATAACTTTATTCTCAAAGGCTTGCACCAATAATTCGTTAGCACTATGAATATTATAATTGATGCAATTATCTTTAATTTTGATTATTTTCTTCCAGCTATTATTAACATATACAAGGGTGTTCTTATCATTAGAATCAAACATACCATTTTTATTAGTATCTTTGACAATTATTTTAAAAAGGTTTCCATTAAGTTTAATTTTGTTATATGCACCTAAAGGAATGTATTTCTCTAAAATCAGAACATCAGATTTAAAAAGTAACCATTTATTATTTGATTTAGTATTATAAATAAGAAAATTAATATTTTCACCCGATGGTGAATGAGCTGTTGGATTAAACCCATGTCCTTTAAATTGCTCTTGGTTACTTGAATATGATTTAAATGCAACTTTATTTTTATCTATCTGGCTTTTGTAAATATCGAAAATCATATGATTTTTTTTATGATAAACATTTCCAACAGATATATGCTCTTTGATTTTTTCTTTACTCTTTAGTTTTGAATTGTCTACGATTTTAATTTGATTGTTCGAAGACATCCAATATTTTTCAATTGCTTCAACAACAAATATAATTATAACAATAATTGATACTATAAAAAATATTACATGATTAAGTCTTTTAACAATCTCAGAAATTTCATTAAATGATTTCATATGCACATTCTCACAAATATATTAAATTATTTAGTAAACTGATATTCTACTATTTTCTTATTAGTTTCAGTAACAACATAACCAAATGTAATTTTTATTTTTTTAAACATAGATCCTTAAAAAAATAATGATATTATTTACCGTATTCTTTCCATTAAGTCCTTATAATACCTACTCTTTCTTATAGATGCCAGATCCTTATCAAAATTGATTTGATAATAATCATTATAACCACTTGCAATAGCCTTTTTTAACATAGCAATAGCTTCTTGCTTTTTGTTCTGCAATGCATAAATACAAGCAATATTATATAGAGCAGTTCCGGAGTTTTTCTTATACCTCAATGCAAGGTTAAAATATCTCAGAGCCATAGCATATCTTTTTTCTTTATAATATATTTCACCCAGCATTATGGAAACTGATGATTTCTGATATGATAATAAACTATTAGAAGATAAAGCCATGTTTAGAAAATAAAATGCTTTTAAATTTTTATTGTATATCAAATATTTTTTTGCTGCTACAAAAAAGCCGTGGCCATTATATGATGCACCATTTTCAAGATATAAATTTGCCAGTGCCAGATTCCCCGCCATTAAAGCATATTCTAGTGCAGTTCGTCCCCTTTTATCCTTTATATTTACATCTGCCCCTTTTCTCAGCAACATTCCTGCAATCCAAGATACAAAGAATTTTCTTTTATAAAGAGACAAAGCCATGAGCATTGTTCTGCCATTAGCATCCTGTCCGTTGATATCAGCACCAGAATTCAACATAAGTAACAGAGTATTTTGAAATCCCTGAATATCCATATATTTATCAGAAACTGAAGAAAGAAGATAAAACAATGCTGGTGTTCCTTTTAGGCTCTTAGCATTGACATCAGCCCCGGAAACAATAAGTTTTTGAATCTTATCCATCCATCGATGTCTTCTTAAAAGCTCATGCATAAGAACAGTTCTTCCTTGTTTATCCCTGGCACTTATTTTAGCTCCCAATTTTAAGAGAAAGTCTGTATTATCTTTACTGTGTATCCTTGTATTTATAACTATATCTCTCACAAGCATTAAAGGGGTAGATCCAATAAAATTACCCTTATCAATATTCTTCATTTTTTTAATATACCAAGCATAATCTTCAATATATTTAAAACTATTTGCCATAAAATGCAAGGGAGTCATTCCATTTTTATCTACAACATCTGGTTTAAGATTTTTTAAGAGTTTCGTATATTCACGAACTTTCCAGTTTTTTGTTGCATAAAAAAAACGAAATTTAATAAAATTCTTTTTATAATTCTTTTCTCCTTTGATCCCCTGTTGCTCTAAATATTTATGAAGCTTTTTATTCCCATTTACTTTTGATAAAATAAGGGGACTACATCCAGCCTTTCCAATAACCTTTAATGAAGCGCCTGCTTTGTGAAGCATTTTTACAACTTCAGTAAATCCTTCTTCTGAAGCCCACATTACTGCAGTCCAGCCATCATTATCTTTCAAATTCACCTCTGATCCATTCTTAATAAGAAATTTAACAAGAGACAATGAACCATTGCGAGAAGCAGCCATAAGAGGAGTAATATTATGTCTATTACCAATATTCGGATTGGCTCCATGATCAAGGAGTATCTTTGATTTTATTAAATTATCGTTAAAAACAGATTTCATAAAAGCTGTATTTCCATAAGAATCTCTGGCATTTACTTTAATGTTAAATTTTAAAAGCAATCTAGTCTCAAGAGGATTAGAACTAAACAGAGACGTCTGCCCCAATCTGTTCTTTTTATTAATACTCAGTAATCCAAAAATTTTCTTTTTGTTCACCAACCCTCTTTTAATAAGATCATCATAACTTTTAAATTTCAAGGAATACCTTTTTCTCAATATAAGATCTAAGACCTCTCTATCCTGATGCCTACATGCAAGACCAACAGCATTCTGGCCACTGAATGAATTAAAAGATACTATAGCTCCTCTGTGTAATAAAAAGTCTACTGCATGTATATTATTTGATTTCACTGCATGCATTAGAAGAGTATATCCATTTTTATCTCTGATATTCATTGATATCCCCAAAGATAAAATCATCTCGATTGTATTATAATGATGCTTTTTCATAAGTAATTTGATAATAGTAACCAATTCATCAGGATTCCTGATTCCATTTTCCAGGTAAAATTTCAATAGTGATGAATCAGGTTTATAACCAGAATATTCAATAACAGATTGTTTTCTTAAATTTAGGGCTGATATGTCTGCTCCATTCTTTATAAGATATCTAACAATGGTTCTTTTTTTCCCAAACTCGTGAAGTAGTGTGTTGCCATAAAAATCCCTAAGGTCAATTCTGGCTCCCTGTGATATTAGGTAAAAGAAAACTACATTTTTTTTGGCCATAAACAAAGGAGTCTGTCCATAGACATTTCTTGCATTAATATCAGCTCCTCTTTTCATTAAAATCTTTATAGTTTCAGTACACTTGGCATAATGAAGTGGAGTGTTCCCCTGTATATCCTTCTGTTTATATGAAATACCCTGAGAAAAAAGAAATTTCAAATTACTCCTTTCATGAGATGTCAATACCTGGCCTTTCAACATTGATGATATATAACCAAGCCCATTCACATCTTTGGCATTTCTGTTAATTTTATGCTTAAGAAACAATTTTATAAGTTCATGCTCTTTTCTGGCTGCACTATATCCGAAATGATATAAACTACTTCCTTGACGAGATGTTTGTATAAGAAGATGTAGTACATTGTAACCCCTTATATTCTGTATATTTATCTGAGCCCCTTTGCTAATGAGATGATATATTATGCTTTTAAAATCCTTTCTTTTTTTTGAGGATTTTTCCCACCTGTACTTCTTAACAGCCATCATAAGAGGAGTATCTCCATTGTAGTCTACAAGATTGATATCAGCTCCCCTATTTATTAGAAATTTTACTGATTTAATATTACCAGATATAACTGCAAAATGAAACAGGCTGTTCCCTCTACCAATTTTGCCATTTACTGCAATATTATTATCAAAGAGGTATTTCATAATATTGATTCTTGATATATATGCAAACTGTTTCATATATTTAGTCTTCATCTCTTTTCTAAGATCTATAAAGGGCTTTTGGGAAATCAGATATTTAAAGATGTCAGGTTTATTCAAAGCAATAAAAAAAATATGAGTATCATATTTACTGACCAAATCAAGAGAAGCTCCATTCTTAATGCAATATTTAACTCTATCAAGATTGCCATTCTTCACAGCTTTCACAAGATCCATATCAACTAGGGCAGAAATACAGTTTTGCTTTGATGATGAAGTTAATAGCATTTTATAAATTTCTTTATATCCCTTTGCTCGGGCGATAACAGCAGGATGTCTTTTCATAACATTGTAACGACCGTCTCTATCTCTCCCTGTATAGTTCCTTTTTATATTGGCACCTTTTTTCAATAAGAAATCCACTATCTCTCGATTTCCTAAACGGACTGCATAACTAAGAGGTGTATGGTACTTACCAAATCGATTTACATCAGCACCCTTATTTACCAGATATCTGACAAATTTCAGATTTCCTTTTTCAACAGCTTCATGAAGGGGACCATCCCGAAACTTCGGACTATTAATTTCAACCCCTTGCTCCACAAGGAACTTTGCTACATCAATTTTTTTGGTTTGTATTGCTGAAAGAATATCAAAGGCATCAAAAGGAACATCATTCTTTAAAAGTATTTTTATGAACTGAGGATTGCTACTCTTAAAGGCTGTTTGTTTATACCTATAAGAACTTGTAAACCTACTTTTAAAAGGAATATTTTTCTTAACCAGGTATTGCAAAAAAACTATTCTATTTTTTTTTATTATCCTGTTAATTATACTATTATATCCCCTACCTGAGACAGACCTATAATAAAAAATGTTAAGAAGCTTAAACATTTCAAAATAATTTCGGTCTATGGTAGTCAGCATTGCCTTTTGAGTTTTAAAGGGTGATGTAATTCTATACTGTACGCTTTTTGATAAAAGATATTTAACCAGTTTTAAATTTCCTGTTTCAACAGCATCTAGCAATGGATTACCTACTGAAGCTCCATTCTCAAGATAAAACCTTACTTTTTTTAAGTTACCCTTTCTCACTGCCTTTTGAAATGCCATAGTCTTTCTTGTTAGATCAGTTGCCTGTCTTCTACCTGCCTTAACAAGAAGGTTATAAATTCTCTTGAGATTTTGTTTTCTGGCATATTTTATTGCCCTTGACGATAGAACATCAACCTTTGCACCATGATCAAGAAGATATCGTATAATGGCTTCATCCCTTCCCTTTACTGCAAAATAAAGAGGAATATCATTATTGTGGTTAATATTGGCACCTTTACCAATAAGGTATTTAACCACAGAAAAGTGCCTATTTAAAGCAGCACTACTCAATGGAGAGTAATCACCATAACTTGAATTGACATTAAGACCAGTGTCAATGAATAGCTTAACTATATCCAGTCTTCCATAATAGGCTGCATAAGAAAGAGGGTTCAAGTGTTCATTATAAAGAAGTTTATAAAGTACATCAATATCAGCATTATTCTTCAAAAGGAGTTTCACAATCTCAAGAGTTCCATACTTCATAGCATAAAAGAGTGGAATTGTTTCATGATTTTGATAATTGCTATTAGGATTTAAATACTGAGCTCCTCTTTTCATTAGAAGTTTAACAATTTCAACCTCTCTTTCCTTGATAGCAATATTAAGGGGACTTAGATGACTCCCATTTTCTACATTAATATTTGCTCCCCTTTTTATTAGAAACGAAGCTGTATTATAACTATTGGCTTTAAGAGCACAATGTAGAGGAGTGTCTCCTCCCCTGTTTTTATCATTTATATTATCATTGCTAGCCAATTGCTTAAGTGCAAATACATTATCAGTTATCGCATACCAGTGAACATTTGTACCATGATTGTTATTTTTAAAAATTTTTAAGAAGTCACCATCATTTTTATTTCTAAGTTTTTGCAATGCACCATTTTTTATAAAGTAAAAAAGCATCTTATAATCACTTCTTAATACTTCAGAGAAAACGGTTTCATTTCTTTTTATTCTAACATTGATATCAGCACCATGAACCAAAGCCTCTTTTATCTTTGAGTAAATCTTCAACTTCACCGCCTTCAATAACATTTGCTGGTAATAGCTCTTTGAGCCATATGAAGATTTTTTATTAAAATAGTTTTGCTTGATAATATTATTTTTCATACTAAAAGCATTAAAATTTTCAGTTAGAAAATCAGCTTTGTTGTTTTTAAAAGTGCATCCTTCAACTTTAAAGACTTTTGTATTTTTATTGTTTCCAAGTAAATATGACACATTGGGAGTTTCATATCGATTGTATGGTTTTCTTTGATAATTATTATAAAATAATGAATTTCTTATCACAAGATTCTTTGAATGTTTTATTTGAAAAAGTCTTCTGAAACGGTTATGATTGAAACTGGAACCATTAAATAAAATATCAGATGATGTATTTATATAAACAGCATATTCAGTACAATGGTGGATCTGAGAGTTAATAAATTTTAAACCCTTTACATTTGACATATGAAGACCAAAACGACCGCTTCCAAATAGAATTGTTTTTTTAATAGAGATATTTTTGCAAGTATCCAGTTCAATGACTCCTGTCCAGCATCCTTGTGGACTCTTTGTATGACCAAAAGTAATATTCTCTATCTGGATATTTTGGGAGTTTACCAGTTTAAATACCAACCCATAACTTGAAGTATTAAGAATTCTAACTCTCCCTTTGCCTATAATATGAAGATTTTTCAAATTTTCAAAGACAGGATATTTTCCATAACGAGGCATAGAAATAAAACCACTATTGATTTTATCAAGATCTTTATAGATTAAGTAATCACCACTTTTCATTATTATATTTCTATTAGGCCCAATAGCCTTAAGAAATTCATAGCTATTTGAAACATATATAGTTTTGATTTTATTCCGGGAAATAAGAGGAGAGGAAATCGCTAAAAAACAAATAATTAATGATAAGACTTGAATTCTTTTCATCGTAAGAATCTAATCTCCTTTTAATTTTAAGAACATTTAACTGATTCAAGAATATTCATAATTAATATGTTAATGCAACAATTTTTTAAAAGAATAAGCTACCTCTACGTACATATTTATTAGTATCGATATTATGCCTTCATTTATTCCAATTTAAGTATAAATGTCTATATATCTTTGAAGATTGCTTAACTGAGCGTTGGGGAAACCAGAAAAAGCACAAGTTCACCTAGACTTGCATCGAAACATCGCCTAGACTTGCGTCGAAACATCGCCTAGACTTGCGTCGAAACATCGCCTAGACTTGCGTCGAAACATCGCCTAGACTTGCGTCGAAACATCGCCTAGACTTGCGTCGAAACATCGCCTAGACTTGCGACGCAACATCACTTGACTAGCGTCGCAACATCACTTGACTAGCGTCGCAACATCACTTGACTTGCAACGCAACATCACTTGACTTGCAACGCAACATCACTTGACTAGCGACACAAGTCAACCTACCCTGCAACACAAGTCAACTTACCATTTATGTTCATAAAAGTGATTTCACCTTAAAGATCACATAACAGTTTAACTTTGGAGATTTAATATCAGCTTTTGAGACTTAATCTTATTCCAAAAAAGCTAAAAGGTTCTATTTTTATAATGTAAATGATAAATAATTCTTTAAGGTCAATAGTTATAGATTGCAAACTTTAAGAGGCCAATTGGCCTCTTGAAAGATTAAACAATATAGAAAAACCTGGAACATTAAGTGATACTGGCATCAGGTACACTTGTTCCTTTAATAAGCAGCCAAAGCAATGAAAAGAGATCACCTGCAAATGCAAATTCAGTAACACTTATATAATATTCAGGTAAAAGAAAAAATGTAAAAAAGTCTACCAAATAGCCAAGACCTCCAGCAATGAGCAATATTCCCCAGATTATACCAATGGATTTTGGAAAATATTCAGATTTTATTACAAAATAAGAGAAAGGAAACATCCATAGTCCCATACATAAAAAATTTGCTATAGTGCTATATAGTGAAAGATTTAATAAAAACATTGTCATGGCATTAATCTGGCTTCCATTAAAAGCAGCTAAAGATCCAGAGGCATTTTTCACCATTATCAAAGCTCCGACCTGACAAATTACACTAATTGATACTATTGCTCCACCAACCAAAACAAGAGACAGCATTAACAATGCAATATTTCTACTTACCTTTCTGAATAATACGTATAGAGAAATGGCAATTAAAACCCATATAATTGCCATTATTAGCTCACTTACAATACTTCCTTTAAACAGCATTTCAGAGGCAAGAATATTCTCTACAGTTTTAAGAGGATTGCCGAATTCAATTAATTTTTTTTCAACATAGAAGGGGAATGTTCCGGTTATAGCCAGAAGCAGATATAAAAAACCAGCCAATCGGGCAACCCTGTTATTTGAATTGATTTTTAACATAATTACTCCATCCTTAATTAAGATTTTACAAACAAATATTTCAAAATATTCTTTATGAAATATTTACTGATTAAAAAATAATCAAAAATGAACAAATCAACAATAGACAGATTACTTATTATTGTAATCTTTTTACCTTTTTTATTAAAAAAGGTGAAATATTTAAGCAGATATCAATAATGATATAAATTCTACTGTTTTCTAAATTCAAGGGGAGCTAGACCAACTTTTTTTTGAAAAGCTTTCTAAAATATTGAGGATATTCAAAGCCAGGTTCATTAGACACTTCATGTACTGTAATATCAGAATTATACACCTAGGCTTTTGCCTTTTCAATAATATAATAGTGAATATGTTCCTGTGTTTCTTTTCAAAAGTTTTACTTCATACTGAATTATTAATTTTGAGATTGTTTTTTCTTTCAGTCCTTGGCTACATGCCCTCATCCCTCTCCACAAGGGGAGAAGGATTATTCATTTTCATAACTGATTCTTATGGTTTAAGTATTAAAACACCTTCCTTTGACTTTAAGATTTCATCTTTGTTCATCAATTGTTTTCTATATTTACCATTTACAAACATTGATGCCTGATCACTATAATGTTTATCAAAGAAATAGCCACTTTGTCCTGTTGGAAGTATTCCAAGAGATTGCTCCACATTTTTAAAATCAATCAATCTTCTGGTAGAAGGGCCGCTTTTAACAAAGTGATGACCTCCAGATATTTTAAAGGACATGTTGTTGACAACCTCTCTACCACCTGCAATAGAAAAAGGACCAATGTTAAATATCTTATTAAAGGGTTTTTTTCGTCCAATGGGATGCTTGTGTTCAAGAGTATGTACTTCTTGCCAATACCATTTACTCACATCGTCACCAAGATTCTTTTCAAGAATCTTAATCGTTTCAAGCCATGACTTTACTAAAACAAATTTTCTTGTTTCTACTTCTTTTGTATTTATATTGTCCCACCATGGAGATTTCGGATTCGATATGATTATTGGAATAGTTTTATCGAAAACCTTTGTGCCTAGAAATATTTTATAAAACTTATCTTTAAGTTCATCCTTAAAAATTGCTTTCATGAAACTATAATAGAATTGAACAAAAACAGTAGGCCCAATAGCTTTTTTATTATGGTTTCCATCCCACTTTGAAAAATAATCCAGGGCTTTCATTGCATTTTTATTTTTATTTATCTCTGAATTAGATTTAAGAATTGGCACAACTATTGCCTGAATCTTTTTATGAAAATCTGAGGTGTCATCTAGCTGTATTGCCTTCATGTCGTCTAATGTGAGTTTGTTGCCTTTTTTTAATAATAATTTTTTGATTCTTTGAGCACGATTGGGAATGTTGTAATATCCTGGTACACTATTATTACCAATAAATTTTGGTTTATGATTTGATGATATGATCATTCCAGAAGTGGGATTGAAGGATTGGGGATGTTTATCAAAAGTAAAGAATCCTTTGTAGTCATCTTTGCCACTGGAACCATCCAAAATGAAATTTGAATCAACATGATCAGGTCGAATTGGAATTTTACCAAGAGCCCACCAGGCAATGTTTCCAGAGCTGTCAGCTGCTACAATATTGATGCCAGGTGCATGAATTTTTTTTGCTGCTTTTCTCATATCAACCAATGAGTTAGATGTGCTGAATTCATAATAGCCTTCAAACATTCTATTGGATTTTTCAAGATATGCCCACCACATTGCTATTGGTGCTTTCTGTTTTTCAAAACCCTTTGTTACGTCATTGATTATTGGTCCATGATGTGAACTTCTAACCCTAATAACTACATCCTTTTTGCCCTTCACTTTTATAATTTCTCTTTCAATTTTCAGGTTTTGCCATTTCCCATTTCTTAATATTTGATCAGGATTTTTAGGATTAACCTTTTCTCTGAAAAAGTCCATGTCATCATTTTTAAACATGGTTATTCCCCAGGCTACTTTTTTATTGTGACCAAGAAGAGCCATGGGAACTCCAGTCAAAAAGTGACCATATATCTCATAACCTGGAGCAGTTATATGGGATTCATACCAAACAGATGGTACACCAAAGGCAATATGCGGGTCACTTGCAAGAATTGGCTTTTTTGACTTTGTTAATTTTCCTGAAACAGCCCAGGCATTACTGCCTTCAAAAAGTCCAAAGGGAGAAATTAAATTTTCAATATCCAGTGCAAGTTTTGATATATCTCTCATTGAATTATTATTTGAAGCATGCTTAGTTCTTTTGCTTTTGTGATTACCAAAGTACCCCAGGTCTTTTAAATATTTCACACCAAGATTATCACGTATATAGGTCAATAGAGGTTCTGTTTTATAAGCTGTTGCAAAACCAATGGCAATATATCCACCTATAGCTACAGAATCTTCCAGTGTAAAGGGTTTCTTAGGAATACCTAAGATGTTGAACTCTATTGGAGTTTTTCCATCTTTAATATATTGGTTAACACCGTCAATATAGGCCTTGTTTAATTTCATAGGCAATGACTCTTTTGACTGGCTCTTGACATATTCCTTTGAAAAGGCTTTTATGCGCAGAGTTCTAAAAAATTTATCTGTTTTAATTAGTTTTTCGCCAAGTATTTCAGCAAGTTCTCCCTTTGCCAGTCTTCTTATAATTTCCATTTGGAAAAGCCTGTCCTGAGCATGAATGAAACCAAGAGCGCGATAGGCATCTTTTTGATTTTTTGCATAAATATGAGGAACACCCCATTTATCATAGATTACTTTTACACTATGTTTAAGACCATGTAATTGCAGCTCACCATTTCTAACTGATGTTTTGCTCTTTAAAAAAATAAAAGAAATAATGAAAATTGTAATTAACAAAGCAGAAAAAATCTTAAGAATTGTTTTTAGTAGTTTCATTTTAAACTCCATGATAAAATAATTAATTACTAATTAACCTCTTCTATTTAATCAACAAAAAAACTAAAAGAAATGTTATTGTATGTATATATGTCTTCAAAATCGAGGGTTGGAGTTCAATTCCCTCGTTGCCTGCACAAGAGGACTTAAACTAAAGAAGCATCGGAATTATTGACTGTGCTTCTCATCTTTATGGGCACAACTTTCCCCTTGACATATTTAATAAAAAATATAGTGTGTCATATATAATAATTATTTTCAGGAGGTTTTATGAAGGATTTTGTTAGAAGGATGTTCCTGTTCTAGGGATCGAATTCTGGGTAAATTATTTTTCTCTACAAGTTCAATCCGCTGAAACAACTTTCCATCCATTGGAACTCTGTTCAACCAGAGCAGGACATCACATACTCATACTCTTTGTAATATTAAATTTTTAGAATATTGATTTGTGCATTTACATGCACCTAAGGAGATAGGTATGTCCAGACATATAATCACAACACACGATACATCCCCCTTTATTTGCAATAACTGCGAACTCACGGTTATGCCACAAAGGAGTGGAACAAAACACCGGAACCATTGCCCTCATTGTTTATGGAGCCGCCATGTAGACATGGCAACAGGTGACCGTAGATGCAGTTGCAGAGGGAATATGGAACCCATCGGCATCTGGGTAAAAAAAAGACAGGAATGGTCAATCATTCACCGGTGCAAAAAATGCGGATTTATTCGCACAAATCGCATTGCAGGAGACGATAACGAAACACTGCTCCTTTCTCTAGCTGCCCGACCAATGACACAACTTCCTTTTCCTGCAGACAGAGCATTAAAACAGATAGAGAAAATTAGTATTTTTGGAGAAAAACTATGAATTTAAAAACATTAGGATATAGTACTTTTTTTGAAAATCAATTCGCCATATTCAGAGACCGCGGACTGGTTCCTGGACGGGTGATAAAAGAATCACGTCACATATACACAGTTGTATCAGAAAATTTTGAAACACAAACTGAGGTATCGGGTCACTTTCACTACACAGCCGCAAGCAGGGCAGATTTTCCCACTGTTGGAGATTGGGTAGCATTGCGTGAGGGTGAAGGAACTGTATTGATTGAGGCTGTACTTGAACGGCAAAGTGCCTTTTCAAGAAAAGTAGCTGGCAATGAGTTCGATGAACAGGTTGTAGCAGCAAATATAGATTATCTTTGCATTGTATGCGGTCTTGATGGAGGGCGCAATTTTACTCTACGGGGTCTTGAAAGATATCTTGCGATGGCCTATGATGGAGGAACTGTTCCTGTTATTATTCTTAATAAAGTGGACCTATGTAACGATCGCGAAGGAGCTGTTTTTTCTGCTAAATCAGTAGCAGACGATACAGCAATTCACCTCGTGAGTGCTCTTAATGAAGAGGGAATTGAAGAACTGGTCTCAGGCTTTGAACCTGGAAAAACAGTGGCCTTCACCGGTCCATCAGGTGTTGGAAAATCAGCACTGATAAATTGTCTCATGGGGCAAACTGTTCAGGCAACAGGTCCACAACGTGAAGATGATCGTAAAGGCCGTCATACAACTTCTCATAAAGAAATCTTCTTTTTGCCAGGAGGAGCACTGGTCATTGATACACCAGGCATGCGGGAGTTGCAGCTCTGGGGTGACGAAGAAAGTCTCAGGGACACCTTCACAGAAATCTATGAAGCAGCAAAAAACTGTCGTTTTAAAGACTGTTCTCACAATGGAGAACCCGGATGCGCAGTTCAAGAAATGGTCTCAAGTGGTGAGATAGAACTTGGCCGTTACCAGAATTTTCTGGATATGGGGGCTGAATTGAATTATCTCAAAAGTAAACTTTCTGAAAAAGGTAGACAGGAGCGTAAAGCGAAAGACAAGGAACTGGCACGGATGATCAAAGAGGTGAAAAAAATAAAAAAAAATTAGCATAATGTCAACCAGAAATAAGCATGTTACTGTTCCTGGTTGACATTACTTCATTTCTTAAATAATCAGATTCAGTAAATATTAAACAATATTTCGCTTTTAAAAAGCATTTTGAACCATAACAGGGCATCGAAGAGCCTTTATTCAATTAGTTTGGCCCCTCTCTCGCCTGCATCGGAATCGAAGAAAAACATCAGAGAAATCTGATGTTTTTTTATGTATTTCATTTAATTTTTTCCAATTAAATGAAGGGCTCTATTACAATTTTTCATCCCATAAATTATTCTTATATCATGAAGACTTTGCAGCAGGCTTAACAAAAGCAATAAGAACAGCTGCCACAAGACATACAATGCCACAGATTGTGAAAGAAAGACCAAAATTGTTCATATTACCAAGAACTCCACCCATGACAGGGCCAATGATCAACCCCTTCATCTCAGGGAACCATTTCATTCCTAAAACAATAGGCACCACATAAGCAAATCCAACACCTGAACCGCCGATAACTCCGATAAAGATAGCAATTATTATAAAATTTGTTCCTCCAAATAGACTTGCCAAACCATAACCAGCCCCAAGAAGAACACTACCAATAATTAAAAGCCTCTGTGGCCCCCATACTGTAAGTTTTTTTCCAGCAAAAACCATTACAATGGCAAAAAAAGCAAGGCTCAGGGAATAAACAATCAGTGTATCAATTTTTGACCAACCAATTTCCTCAAGTTTTGGCTTAAAAACTAACCAGGCATGGATTCCACCCAATGCAAGCTGGATCATTACAGCACCAACAACAACGAGCCAACAGTTCATTATTTTTTTTTAACATATATTTTCCTTCTAAAGCTTATAAAACCTTTTAATATTTACTAATTCACTTCTTGCTTTTGCCGAGTTGTTTTTAAAACCATTCTCTTCGGTAAGATTGGCAGCATACTCATCATTATTCGTTGACTTCTGGTTACCCCAGCAATAACATTAAGTTTACCACTTAGCATTCCGTCATAACCGGCTTTTGCAACTACACTTGAACTAAAGGGACTATTAAATAACTTCAATTGATCCATGCCTGATGTACTAGCAAACTCTGATTCAGTAGCACCAGGTAAAAGTGCTGTTACAGTAATATTTGTATCGTGTAATTCTTCTGAAATTGCATTGTTAAAGGAAGTAACGTAAGCTTTTGTTGCATAATAAACAGCTTGTAAAGGACCAGGCATTAAAGATGCTGTTGAAGATACATTTAATATTTTCCCTTCATTTCTCTTAACAAAATCGGGTAAGAAGAGCCTTGTTAATGCTGTTAAAGCAATAATGTTTAAATTAATCATCGCTAAATCTTTATCCCATTCACGTTCATGAAACTTACCTATTCCACCAAATCCGGCATTATTGATTAGATAGTCTACTTCTAAACCACTATCTTTTACTACAGAATAAACTTCAGAAGCTGCATCAGGTAGTGTTAAATCTTTAACAATAATCATTACCTTAACATTATATTTTTTTTCTAACTCAGATTTAAGTTCCTTTAGTTTATCTTCACGTCTTGCTACTATAATAAGATTCCCTTCATTTGATGAGTGAATTCTGGCAAATTCTCTTCCTATACCACTTGATGCTCCGGTTATTAAAGCTACCTTATTCTTCATTGTGACCTCCTGAAATTAATTATCAACTGAATACTAAAAAACCTTTTCATACTACAAAGTTCTTAAATTCTCTTCCATATTTTCATATACCTTACTTCTTAAACTAATATTTAAATTCTAAATTCATTTTTAACCTATCCTTTACTTTCTAAATATTAAGTTTATCTTAAAGTTTTTCACTAAAAAACTTAATCAAATATTGGGTTGTCTTATGTGGTGCATCACGCAAGACCCAATGTGTGGCATTATCAATATAAACCACCTTGCCATTTGTAGTCATTTCTGCTGAAGGTTTTGCGCTCTGCCACATGATATGAGGATCTTTTTTTCCCCATATTACCAATGTTGGCACATCAATAATTGATGATATCATTTGTGTTTCTTCATAAAATTTAAATAAAGCTCTATACCAGTTTATTGTTGCACTGTTTGCACCAGGTTGTGACCAAGCCCGTCGGTATTCATTAACCTCATCTTTTGTGTAAGAGTCTCCCAGTGCAGTTGAAAGCATCTTCCAATTTGCTGATTGTGTAACAACTTCAGGAATAATAGGAATCTTGAAAAAATAAGCGTACCAGCTTTTTTTACGTTGCTTCTCATTTTCTTCCTGAAAGCGCATTATCACCTTAGGATGTGGTGCATTAAAGATTGCTAAATGATTTAACCTCTTGGAATACTTATCCGCCAAATGCCAGCTCACAATCCCACCAAAATCGTGACCAGCTAAATTAAATTTTTGGAATTTATAATGATCAGCCAGTGCAATAATATCTAATACAAGGAGATTCATCAAATAACTATCAATCCCACGTGGTTTATCACTCAAATTATATCCCCGTTGATCAGGAGCAATAACTCTAAAGCCAGCCTTAGCAAGACCAACAATTTGATCACGCCAACCAAAATGAGCATCAGGATAGCCATGAAGAAGTATAACTGGAGAACCATCCTTTGGGCCGGCATGTGCCACATTTAATCTGATATTATTTATTGAAACATATTCATGCTCAATTCCATCATCAGATTTTATCACTGAAAAATTCCCATAATCGAAAAATCTCCAACTATGAATAATACTCATAACCAGAACAATTAAAATAACTAGGGTACCTAAAACAAAATATTTTTTCTTCATTTATTTATAACCTTATAATTTCAATAATCTTTAAAACTGCATTGTGAATTATATAATGTATAGTATTTAAGAATAATCAGTCTTGTGGCTGCAAAAATCGTCCGGCAGTATAAAGAACTGTCATTATCAAAATTTCCAAAATCAGGCCACCAACGATATTTGAATGATACCCATCCATGATCAAACTGACAACTCTACCCAGAACAATGAACGTAACACAGCCCCTCATCAGATAAAAGAAAGTATTTAAACACTTTCTAAGGCTGTAGATGCTGAGCAAAGCCATCCCAAGAAAATGTCCACCAATGACGCTACGTGCAAAACTCAAACCTACCACGCCATCCGGGACAAGAGCAACATCGGATTGGGTCATAAACCCGGCAGGATTAAACATAATTCATCACCTCCCAATAAATTTATTTCAAAAAGAAATCGCTATTAAATCTATCATCAGCATAAATATATTGATGGTATCCTTGACCCAAATTATCACCAATAATATTAACGTATCCATTAACTGTTGGTGTAACAATCAACGGTTTATCAATTTTAACTAAATTCAATATCCAGCCATTAGGAAGTTTAACGTCCAGTCGTGGTTTTCCTGTTACGGTGGCATGCATAACAAAATAGTTTCCCTTTCCATCTGTCATTTGATATATCTCATTAACATATCGATTAATTTGGGGTTTAATTACTGTTGTGAAAATAAGCTGTCCCGCTTTAGGATTCATACCAGAAGCTTTTCTGCCACCAGGATAGATAGTACGAGCTTTCACTTTTGCCAGCTCAAGCCATGAGTAGCTACCTATATCAAGAATGACATAATTGGAATCGGTATTAGCTGATGTATTACCAGACTTAATAACTGATGGAGAACCAACAAAATAGGCGGCGTTAAACATCAATTTACGACTCTGATTTTTCATCCAGGGAAAAGGGGATTTAAATTTAAGCCACTCCTTTGCTGATATGGGATTTTTAGTAATTGGATCGGAGGCATCTTCGAAAACAACTGTCATCTTAAACGGATGAATCATTTCAAATGCATCTTTATAACTAGCCCACTTAATATTTTTAGGAATTTTCATCAGGGTCGTATCAAAACTGATCCCTGCTTTCCCCAATGATGGAGGTGATAAACATGAGGTTAATAATGCAGTGATTGCAAAAATAATCATGAAAATTGTAATTCCTTTTCTCGAAATTTCTATCTTTTTCATCATCTTTCTCTCTTAAAAATATTAAATTTTGATTTCTTGTGAATCATATTATTTTTATTCTTTAGAATAGGATTCCAATCATTTGATTCATAAATTCTTTCAAATAATCTACTTAATACTACTTGATTCTCTTACAATCAAAGCTCCCTTATTCTTTATTGTAATTTCCTAGAATTAATCACCAACTGAATACAAAGAGAAAGAGTAAGTAAAATTAAAAAGACTATTAAAGTCACATTTCCAGCAGACATACCGACTACGGTAGGATAAGAAATAGTTTTTTCAATAGCAGCGATTTTAGCATCATGAAATTTATCAAAGGCTGGATCAGTTATCATTTGCATCATTACCCTGCGACTACGATAACGTACTAAGGCACCACTACTCCACTCTTCAGCATTTTTTATTCCCCAATGTTCCATTGACTGCATTACAGCTATACCAGTGAACATTGGATAACTACCTCGTTTAATAAGATAGGGGGCTACGAAACTCATATATTTAGATATTGCCTTTTGAGAAGAATTTCCAAAATTTTTACCTTTTACTGTAATTGGTTTGTCATGAAGTTTGATAACATTGACCATAACAACAGGTTTGCCGTCATCTTCCTGGAGAAATTTTTTCACTTTCGCTGCATCAGCATTAGGATACATTTCAACATATGTCTTCAAAAAATGATTAACCTCATTTTTTGACAAAGGACTTTCAAAAGCACCGTGCCAGATTAAAAATAGTAGAAATATAATTATAGTTATACTCCAGTTTACAATGGTTAATTTTTTCGTTTTTATCATAGGACTCTCCGTTAAATAAATTTATTCTTTACAAACATTATAATTAAATATACACTGTAAAATTAATAAGTCAAGAAAAAATTGACAAAAAAATATACATCGTATAATTAATTCATAATTTATATAAAAAGGAGCATCAATAGTGGCCAGACCAAAGAAAACAGAAGCTCAATTAGAGGAAATGCGAGAAATAATTCTCGATGTTACTGAAGCAATAATTCAGGAAGAGGGTATTGAAGCTGTATCAAGCAGAACAATTGCAGATAAATTATCCATTTCTCACATGTCTCTATTCACCTACTTTGAAAATCAAGGGGCCATTATAACCGCAATGAAAGATCGTGTTGCACATGAAATATACGGTAATATAGAAAATATTTCAAAGCGAATTGGCTCAGAAAGCAGCACCCTTCTTTTAAAAGAAGTATGGTCAACTATATTGAACTTTGCCAATAAAAAACCTGCTTTAAACCGTCTAACATGGATCATGCCAGAGACCTTTAGCTCTCAATCAGGTGATGAATTATTATTATCACATGTTGTTCAGATATTACAACATGGAATGAAACAAGGAGACTTTGTAAAACGAGATCCACAACTGGCTGCCATAACAGTTATGGGAATCATCAATATGCCCTTTGTTCTTTTTTATTCACAAAAAATAACAGATGCCACTCTCAGAGATCAACTTGTTGAAGAAGGATTGTCTGCAGCAATGACATATTTGAAGAATAAATAATTTCATAATACTTCTTTAATTTTCTTTTTTTCTTAATATAATTACTGATAAATCATCATTTAACTCTATGCTACCTATAAAGCTTCGAAAATCATTTAAGATATAATCAAGAACTTCCTGTGAAGATCCATCAGGTGAATTTTTCAATGCAGACATTAGTCTTTTTTCACCATACTGTTCTTTATCTTTATTAAAACTTTCTATTAGACAGTCTGTAAATAACAATAGGACGTCATTTTTAAAAACCTGAAAACTCATCATTTTACTTGGCAAATTAATACCTTTAAGCCCAAGAAGCACTCCTCTTATATCATCATCCTCATTAACAATTTCTACATCTCCTGAAATTGCTTTTTTACATAATAAATCAGTATGGCCAGCATTGACATATTCAATATTATCTTTATCAATTCTTAATATAATACTTGTTAAATAATTATCAACATCGCCAATTTCATCTATCATATCCCTATTGATTTTATCCATTATAATGTGAAGATCATCATTTCTGTTATTATATATATTACGGAAAATGACTGATCGGGCAATCATAGTAATTAAACCAGATGCAATTCCATGGCCTGATACATCTGAAATTGTTAAACCCAACAGTTTACTATCTTCAACAAAAAAATCATATAGGTCTCCAGAAACACCAGACATGGCTTCAAAAGCAAAGGCAATATCCCATCCATCAACCGAAGGTGGCAATTGTGGGAAAAGTGATTTTTGTACATGTATTGCCATATTCATGTCCCTTTGAGCAACTATTTGTGAAGTTACAAGAACATCATTCATTGACTCAAGTTGTTCCATTGCTGCCTGGTTCTCTTCCATAGCACCTTGCAATTCTTCAGTGGAAAATTCAAGCTCCTGGGTTCGTATTTTCACTTTCTCTTCAAGATTTTCGTTAAGAACCTTTAATTCACTTTTTGCAAGCACAATGACTTTATAATCATTGGCAAATCTCTTGCCTAAAATAAAATATTGTGCAAAGAGAAACATGAAAAAACCGAAGTTACCCAACATTACTCCCAGGTTTATTATTTGTTGATTTTCTAACACGGATTGAATAGTCATTAAAACATTAATTATTGAGGCAATGAGAAAAATAACTGCTCCATCTCTTTTGTTGACAATTGCTTTAATTGTTACATAAATAAAATAGATTAAATAAAATAACAAACTTATGTAGAAAATTATTATTAAAATATTCCTGGTTTTAAAAGAAATACAAAGAATTATAAATAAAATAAAGAATAAGAATGAGGCATTTGCGACCTTGCTATTAAATTCCTCTCTAAAAACTAATTGAAAATACTTAACAAACATTGGAATTGAAAAAAATAGAGTGAAGAATACTGCTAATATATTGAATGAAGCAGGTATATTGTTAAATATTTGTTGCAAAATTGTTTCATTTGTTAAAAGAATTCTTGTTCCTATTAATAAACAAAACATTCCAAGAAAAAAGATCGATGGATAATTACTCCGAAAAAAATAGAGGGCAAAGAAATAGAGTCCCATTACAAAAAAACTGGCAAAGGAAAAGATGTCGAAAAAGACTCGTATGTTTCTAAACTTAGTTATGGCTTGTTCAGTACCAATTTGTATAATTTTATTCATGCCGCTTTCTGGATATAAAAAATTTGCTATTTGGATTAAAACTTGTACTGACTCCTGTTTTGCTTCAAATGTATTGCTTTGTGCAATTATCATATGCAGTGTCTGTTCCCTGCTTTTCCCTGGATTGCCGCCCCGGACTACTTCTTTATTATTAATAAAAACTTTATAGCTCAGAGATTGAAATGGAATATGCAGTGCCTGAATATTTTTAAAATCCCTGGCCAAAATATTCAGTCTATAGGTAGCAAAGCCCTCTCCTGGAATTTTTTTATTATCAACAGCAAGGCCTTTCCAACTCGAAGGCACTGTTATCATAGTGCTTATTTTTGGTTTATTTTCTTTGTTAAAGTCTTTTGGCACAAGGAGCTGCTGCCAATAGAATTCCCACTCCCCATGCAACCGTGCAGGGCCGTCCTTTTCAAAGTCCCAGTCTGAGAGATCAAGCACTCCCTTTACTGCTTTTGGACTGATTTTTCCTGAGTACTGGCTGCATGAAATGGTGAGAAAAAAAAGCGAAATCATGCATAATAAAGCATTCTTAAGTTTCATTTGCTTCTCTCAATTTTCGATTTTTTGGTTTAGATAGTATGGGGGTGATCGTCAATTTTTTTACAGCCTGCCTAAAAGAAATATAATTTAGAAAATTCAAATAATTTCTCCTAATTGATAAACATAAATTTAATACTATCATTTTATTCAATGAATTAAAAAGTTATGTGAAATTATATAAAAACAGAAAATTATATCAAGCTTAAAATCACCATAAAATTAACATTTATCAACTTTTGAGAAACTAAAAAAAGCTTTATCAATATAAGTTCCTTAAAAATTTATTATAAGAAAATCCATTATTAGGCAGATCCAAAAAAAGTAGAAGCTCAATTAAAAGAAATGGGAGAAAAACCCTTGATGTTACTAAGGCAATAATTCAATTTAGTTTCTGACCTTTATAAAACACTTATCCACAACATCTCTTATATTTTATGCCACTTCCACAGGGGCATGGATCATTTCTATTCACCTGTCCTTCTTCTATTCTGTAAAGATATTCTTCAATAATAGAAAGCTGTGATTCTATATGTTTCATGAGCATTTTTGTTGCAACACAATACTCACTAATATTTCTAAAGTCTTTATTATTTTCAGTCTGGCGAAACTTTATACAGTCTCCATTACAAAAGGATTTATATGTACATTGGAGACATTCACTCACAAGGTTTTCTTTCATCTTATGAAAATCAAATCTTTTTGGTTTTTGCAAGAAATCTATTAAAGGACTTTCAGATACATTTCCAAGTTTATATTCCTCTTTGACAAAAAAATCACAGGGATACACATCTCCATTATGTTCTACAACCAGGTATGAAGCACAATTGGGAAGAAATGAGCAGGAGCCATGACGATTTTGAAAATGATGCATAAGGATATCTTCAAAGAGTCGTATTGACACTCTGGGAAATCCTTCCTTTAGCCAGAGATCAAAGAGTTTTATATAAAATGATCCCACCTCTTCACCTTTAACTGAAAAATCAGTTAATCCCTCAATATTCTCATCCCACTCAAAACAGTTAATAAATTGAAGATGAGAAAAATTTTCTTTTTTAAAAAATTTCCAGATTCTTTCTGGCTGTTTTACAGACACATCATTAAGAAGGATCAGTATATTAAAAGGAACTCCATTTTTTTTCAAAAGATTTATAGCAGACATAACCTGTGAAAAGGTTCCATTTCCATTATAATCAATTCTATAATGATCATGAATATCTTCTGGTCCATCAAGTGAAATGCCTATGAGCCAGTTACCTTCTTCTTTGAAAAACCTGCACCAGGATTCATCTATTAAAATTCCATTTGTTTGAAAACTGTTTTCTATAACCTGATTATTTCCTTTTAAAGCCTTTTGCAACCGAACAACCTCTTTAAAGAAATCAAGGCCCATAAGTGTAGGCTCTCCCCCCTGCCAGATAAACTGAATCACATGAGCATCAATTTCAAAAGTTTTCATTAACAATTCTTCAAGAGTTTCAAGGGTCATTAAAGTTGCTTTTTCATAAAGATTATTGGTAGATTTATAGAAACAGTATGTGCAATTAAGATTGCATGTATAGGATGCTGGTTTTATTAGAAGAGCAATATTATTCATATTAGTAACAAAAAAAATTTCCTTTAAATTATTCATAGATTCAATGGCTATATATTGCCATTGGAATACTATGAATTATTGTTTTACAGATGACTGTGCCAATCAAGTTAAAGTGTACTAAAATATTTCTGCAAGTACTACCACATTATAAAATTATACTACATATTATAAAATATTTACCTGATTATGAATTGTTTTTATTGGCATTGCGATATTCAGAAGAAGTTAGTCCAGTAAGCTCTTTAAAAGCTTCATTATTATTTCTTATCATATCTTTATTATATAAATATTAATTTCGAACAAAAAGAATATACAAATTTATCGTAACAATAATACCAAATATAATTGTTAACCACTGTCCAATATTTTTAAGCAATGGCCCCTGAAATACAACATATATAAATAAAAGAATAATAAGTCCACCAAAACTATAAAAAATTGTCAGATGTCTTATCTCTCTGGCATTTTAGTCAAGTTCATCTGACAAATGCCCAATAGCAGTAACAATAGCAGCAATAACTAAAACTACTGAAAAAGTAAATGGAACAGAGGACTTCCATATATGTAATTCTGAAGAAGTATAGTCAAATATCACAGGTCGATTAGGATACAACCACGCAGAAGTCAGCACTATTTTAAAAAGAAGAACAATCCAGTGTTCAACTATGGTTTGAATCCCTTATACCATGTTGCCAGAGCAAAAATCCATAACCAGAAAGCAAGGCCTACCTGCAAAAAAAACAACATCATAGGTTGAAAAATCTACATCCTTCACTGCTAAAGAGTTGTTTACCTTCTCTTGAAATATTTTATCTTTTAAATATCTTTTATCTGCTTTTGATTTCATGAAGTATATAAATGACCCAGGATCAACAGGTATTTTACCACCTTTGATACTTGCAACATCAACCTTCATGTTTGCATCTAAGAATTCATAATATGGGATTGTCATCTCAGATCCAAAAACTCCAGTAAGCTCACCAGTCTTTTCACCAGGTTTATTTAAAACACCATGGCTGGTAGTAACTATTAAGGCACGCTTTCCTGATAAATCATACTTCTTTCCATCAAAGTCTGGATGAAACCCCAATGACTGAACTATAGTAGGCAATGCCAAAGCTGTTGTAATTAAGAGTGTAACTACTATTGATAGACCGATTAGAATCTTCTTCTTCATTTTTTTCTCCTGTGTTCTAATGATTTATTACAATAGGTAATGAAAAAAATAAAGAACCACCACCATAAATCTAAAAATTGATATATATCACAGGATTAGTAGTATATTTCGAAATATGTAGTATAGTTTTGTAATTAAAAGGTCAAAAGATTCTTTATGGTTAATAATTGTAGATAGTATACTGCCAAGAGGCCATTTGGCCTCTTGAATTTAAGAGAAATTATTTTTAAAGTTTCGAAGTATATTATCAGTTTACATGCATAAATATCATTTCAAGCAGCTTTTTTGAACCACAACAGAGCATCAAAGAGCCTTTCTTCAATTTGTTTGGCCCCACTCTCGCCTGCATGGTCATCAAATTGATCAGAAAAACACAGGAGAGATTCGGTGTTTTTTATGTCAACTTTGAATGCATTTGAATTATAAATCATTTCCAGATTAAACTGTTCTCTTATTTTTCGAACAGCAATCTCCGGTAAAGGTCTTAAATCATTTAGCAAATTCAGCTTATTATCTAAATTCTTCAGGAGTACATCATTTAAAAATTCTGATTTCAAACATTCCCCATCTTAATATGGTATAGACTTAATTTTTCACCTATACCATATTAAGGGATTTCAATTAAAAGAGTCAAGGATTATCTTAACTTAAAAGAGAATATGATGCCTATCTTTACCGAAAAAGTTTTCAGAAATTTCCATGTGAAGACAAACCTGAAAAATTTGATTCTCCGGTAAAACAAAATACAACTGGCTTATTCAAAAAAGGAGGCTTATAGATTTCCTGTTTAATTTTAAATAGTTCGAATTTAAAAAATTCTCAGAAAGTTTAAGGTACTAAGGTTTGCATATCGAATCGAAAAAAATCTTAACCTTATCAAATAAAATTGCATTAATAACTTGACGTTTCATAACAAATTTGCTATTTTGTAACCAATCGTTCACTTAATTTTAAAGGATATAAAATGGCAACAAAAACACGCATACATGCTGAAGAGCGAAGGCAGCAGATTATTGATGCAGCAAAACCCCTTTTTGCAAATAATGGCTTTAACGGTACCTCAATTCGAGACATTGCCAAAGCTGCAGATGTATCAAATGCTCTTCTCTACAAACATTTTCCAAGTAAAGAAGCAATGTATGAAGAGATTCTCAAATATACTGACTGGTTATTTCCCAAAGTGTTAAGAGCAATGGAAAGGCTTGAGCCTTCTACTGAAGCTCTTATTTTTATATTTTATACCATATACAGAGTAATCCTCTTTGATGTATCAGAGAACAGCAGCACTCAGAGACAGCATGAGCGTCTTTTATTTTACAGTTTTCTTGAAAACATTGACTATGCTCAAAAACATCTCAATACTTTATATAAGACAGCTGAAGATGTAATAAGAAAAAATTTTCAGGCAGCAGAAAAAAGCGGTGATGTTGTAGGCTTAAAGATTCACAGGCAAAACCGTTTCTGGTTTGTACACCACCTGGCAATGGGCATCAACCTCTGTCATGTATCAGAAACACCTGCATTTGATTATGAGGCAACCCTTGAAGAACTCATGGAAGATGCTCTTCATTTTGCCATCAGGGGCATTGGTCTGACTGACGCTGCAATAAAAAAATATTATAAACCCAAAAAGATGAAGGAGAAAATGAAAGATCTAATATAGGTATATTTTTTTGTCTAGCAAGTAACCGATCGATTACTTTTATTTAAAATCTATATTAATTTGAAAATGGTTGTTCAATATAGAATATTTTTTTACCTCCAAAGTGAACGATCGATCACCTGAAAGGTAAATTCATAATAAAATAATAAGGAGTAAATATCATGAATCAAAAAACAAATCAAAAATCATTAGGTCCATGGCTACCAACACCAAAGTTTGAGGATTACAAAGAGTATTTTAAACCCCACTTTGAAATGGAACGTCGTGAAGACGGTGTACTCTATGTATGCATGCACACTGCAGGGGGAGAGGTACAATGGAATGCTGAACTTCACAGAGCTATCTGGCAGCTCTTTAGAACAATCGGTTCTGATCCTGAGAATGAAGTACTAATCTTTACTTCAAAGGGTGGTCACTGGATGAAGAGCTTTGACACTGCAAGCTGGGCAGCAATAGAAAATGAAGAATTCGGGGGCAACCAGGGAAAAGCAACATATGAAAACATGTTTTATGATGGTCGTAATATGCTGATTTCTCTTATCCATGATGTTGAATTTCCAACCATATGTGCATTTCCCGGAGTTGGTTTTCATTCAGAAATAGGCCTGATGATGGATATAGCTATTGCATCTGACGATGCAATCATTGTAGACAAGCACTATGATTTTGGCCTGGTGCCTGGTGATGGTATTCACAGCTGCTTCCTGGAGCTTTTAGGTCAAAGAAGAGGTTCATATGCTCTGTGGATGGGCCAGGTCATAGATGCACAAAAAGCCCTCGACTGGGGAATGATCAGTGAGGTTGTACCAAAGGATAAGCTGGTTGAGCGTGCATATGAAATTGCAGACAAACTCATGGAACAGGAACGTCATACCAGAAGAATTACAACACAGGTATTGAGAAGACGGTGGAAACAACGTATTGTTGATGATCTGGATGGAGCCTTTGGCATGGAAATGTATGTTGATATGGTAACCAAAGAACATCACAGAGATGACAAAGTTGACGGAATTGTTGATGATGATCCAGATCTAGCAATGATTCAAGGCGACAAAAGAAAAGAAGGATTAAAAACTGATTAACGTCATTTGATTTTTTAAGGACCTGATATTTATTTTTTATAAAAAAGAATACAAGATAGATATCAGGCCTACATTTACCAGAACAGGAGAAACATAATGAATAAATTAATTATAACAGCTGCACTATCAGGAGCCGGGACCTTTAAACAGAACAATCCCAATGTACCCTATACACCTGAAGAGTTTGCTGATGAGGCTGAAAAGTCATATAAGGCTGGAGCAGCCATGGTTCATATTCATGCCCGAAATGAGAATGGCTTTGCCACTCATGAAATAGGTCGAATAAAAGAAACTCATGATGCAATAAAAGAACGGGTTCCTGAACTTATTGTTAACCTTACTTCTGCAGTGGGGCCCGGGGCAACACCTGAACAGAGAATTGAACAGATTGTTGCAATCAAACCTGAGATGGCATCACTCAATACCAATTCAATGAACTATGCAGCAGTTGACAGAAAAACAGGCAATATTTTGTATGAATTCATTTTCACCAATACCTTTGCCATGTTAAAGGAATTTGGTGAGGCTATGAAAGAGAATGGTGTTAAACCTGAAATTGAAATCTATGATATCGGCGGTCTTGATAATTTTCTTCTGGTTAAACAACAGGGAATTTTCACTGAACCATATAATCTTAATTTTGTATGGGGTACAGCAGGGGGACAATCATTTAGACCAGGTTCTTTTATTACTATTAAAAATTCACTTCCTGAGAAAACAATTTTTACAACCTGCGGCATAGGGCGTGATCAGTTTCCTGCATGTATGCAATCAGCTATTCTTGGTGGGCATATTCGTGTAGGCCTGGAAGACAATACAAAAATGCCCAATGGTGAACTGGCAAATGGAAGTTTTGAACAGGTTGAATGGGCTGCAACTGTTGCACGTTCTGTAGGCAAAGAGCCTGCAACACCTGATGAGGCCAGAGAGATTATGGGAATTAAAAAAAGGTAAAATCCCATGAACAGTAAAGATACAGATAAAAGTATGAACATAGCAGAAGGGATCGGTGAGCTTTTCACTGATCCTGATGCTGACAAAGCCCGTGAGTTTTTCAGAACAAAATCACGGGCAATGAAATCAAAGCTGACATCACCTGAAGAGGCTGTCAAAAGCATGCTCAATGATGGTGACTATATTGCTATTGGGGGCTTTGGTGCAAACAGAATTCCCACAGCAATTATACATGAGATTGTAAGACAGAGAAAAAGGAACCTGGGTTTAGCAGGCCACACATCCACCCATGATTTTCAGGTTCTTGTTGCAGGTGAGTGTTTTGACCGCTGTGATATTGCATATATAATCGGCCTTGAAGCACGGGGCCTTTCTCCTGCTGCAAGGAGATATATACAAAGTGGAAAAGTAAAGCTCACTGAATGGACTAATGCAACCCTGTCATGGAGACTTAAGGCTGCAGCAATGGGCCTTTCCTTTTTACCTGCACGAAACATACTGGGCACCGATACCTTTACATACAGTGGAGCTAAAACAATTAACTGTCCCTTTACAGGCCAGAAGTATGCTGCTTTTCCTGCACTGTATCCTGACTTTGCAGCAATTCATGTACATGAGTGTGATATATACGGTAATGCCAGGGTATATGGCGCATCAGTTTCTGACCAGGATCTTGCAAAGGCATCAAAGAGGATTGTGCTCACCACTGAGAAAATTGTTTCAACAGAAAAAATCCGACAAAACCCAGAAGGTACTTTTATTCCATTCTGGTGTGTTGATGGAGTTATTGAGGTTCCCTTTGGCAGCTACCCGGGAAACATGCCCTATGAATATTTTTCAGATGAAGAGCATTTAAAAAAGTGGCTAACCATAGAAAAGGACCCTGAAAAGCATAAAGAATTTATTCAACAGCAGATATTTAACACAAAGAATTTCAATGAATACCTGGAGCTCAACGGGGGCATTGAAAAGATTAAAAAACTCAGGGCTCTTGAAAACCTTATTGATATAAAAGAAGGAAAATAAAAATGACACAATATAATGCAATGGAACTGATGATCTCTATAGCAGCGAGAAATCTAGAAGACGGTGCAACTGTTGTTGTAGGTACAGGGGCCCCCTGTGCAGCTGCAATGCTTGCCCAGAAAACTGCTTCTCCCAATCTCTGCATAATGTTTGAGGCCGGTGGTGTTGCGCCTATCCTCCCTTCTATGCCTATATCTGTCGGTGATTCCCGGACATTCCATAAGGCGATAATGGCAAGTTCCATGCCAGAGATCATGGAAACATGTCAGAGAGGAATGGTAGACTACACCTTTTTAGGAGGAGCCCAGATTGACATGTATGGAAATATCAATTCTACCATGATTGGTGATAACCATCAGAAGCCAAAGGTTCGCTTTCCCGGTTCAGGTGGTGCCAATGATCTGGCATCTTTATGCTGGCGAACCATGATGATGACTCCCCAGGATTCAAAAAGATTTACAGAGAAGCTG